>Ga0315320_10000484_pt1 | contig 32677 bp, 25 predicted proteins | sample M140m21515metaG_FD_203458 | JGI IMG/M metagenome (GOLD analysis project Ga0315320, IMG submission 203458) | Ammonia-oxidizing marine archaeal communities from Monterey Bay, California, United States - M1 40m 21515 | ecosystem: Environmental > Aquatic > Marine > Coastal | place: USA: California... | reverse complement strand
ATCACGTCAACGTGCAACAGAACAAACCTTACGACGCGCGATTGAGCGTCCCTATTCATTCGAAGACTTTCTAGGCGAGAGCCCTCCAATGAAGGCGGTGTATTCGCTCATCGAACGCATCGCAACACGCTCTGTTGATATTCTGATTACTGGGGAAACCGGCACTGGAAAAGAACTTGTCGCCCGCGCAGTGCATCGAAGAAGTCGTCGAGCGTCAGCCCCTTTTGTCCCAATCGACTGTGGTGCAATTCCAGACACGTTACTGGAAAGTGAATTGTTTGGACATGAACGAGGGGCTTTTACTGGTGCCGAAGCTCGACGCATTGGTCTGATCGAGGTCGCAGACGGCGGCACGCTCTTTCTTGATGAGATCGCTGAACTACCTCCTGCTCTCCAAGCGAAACTGCTTAGGGTCTTACAAGAGCGGCGTCTTAGACGAGTCGGTGCCCGAAAAGAAACACCGGTGGATGTTCGGATCGTAGCAGCAACATCTCGAGATATCGACGGAATGATAGAGAATGGAACTTTCCGAAGAGATCTTTTCTATCGCATCAATGTTGTCAGAATTAGCCTTCCACCACTACGGCAGCGTGGTGACGACATCGGATTACTCGCTGAATTTTTTGCTAGCCGAGCTGGACGTGAAATGGGACTCCGAGCTGGTAGATTTTCAGCTGATACATACGAAGTATTACGGCACTATTCTTGGCCAGGCAATGTTCGTGAACTTCAAAATGTTATTCGCCGGGCGATGGCGCTTACGGCAGATGATATTATTGGAGTTAATGATCTCCCTAATAATATTGTTACGGCGGCAGGAAAGCACGCACAGCACGGCCCCAATGAACTAAACAAGAATCTTTCAACAGGGGACGGATTTTTTGCTTTCAAAGCCAAGCATGTTGCCGAATTCGAGCAACAGTACCTTCACGAAATCATGGAGCGACTCCGTGGAGACGTCTCAGCGGCAGCAAAAGTAGCCAAGGTTCCTCGAGGAACCCTATACCGCCTCCTAAAGACTCATGGAATTGAGCCTTCTCATTTCCGGCACGACTAAAGAACACCTAAATCAGACTCAAACCGCTTCTTCCGCGCGCTCCTATTTTGTGACAACGCGCCTCGTCTGCGCGAACAATCTGGCATTCCTTTATTTTATGTTCATAAGCAGCAAACCAGTCATATTCTGAGGCATGAATGCATAGAAATTGTCACATCGGCGTGACAGCAAACAATGATCGGTTTAAAAACTTGCTTAAAAAAGCCTTTTCTTTTTATGTGTGAATGGCACGCTGCTTGCTAGTTATATCTCTCTGGAAAGTCAATATTTGGTGTACGCAAACTCACGGCGGCGGAACCGAGCAGGATGTAGTACTTAAAGGCACGATAAAACTGTTTTGAGAAAGAACTAATCATGAAAAAAATTGAAGCGATCCTGCGACATTTTAAACTCGAAGAAGTCAAAGATGCACTCAATGAAATTGGTATCAAGGGAATGACTGTTACCGAGGTCCGAGGCTTTGGACGGCAACGCGGACATACCGAAACATACCGTGGTGCCGAATACTCCGTAGATTTTCTACCAAAAGTTAAACTCGAAGTAGTTGTCAACGACGGGGAGGCACAAACGGTGATCGACAAAATCATGAACGTGGCTCGAACTGGGCAGGTTGGCGACGGAAAGATATTTGTTTCTGACCTCACTGAAGTGGTTCGAATTCGAACAGGTGAAACTGCTGGCGACGCCATCTAATTCGTCAAACCACCTACCGCTGCCATAAAGCCGGTCATCTCTGCTTTTTTAACAACTGCAGGGATGACCGGTTATTTTATGAGACAAGTGTCTACGTGGCTGCGGCTATGGCTGCTTCATCTTTCACACTCGGAAGACTTGTCGTGCCCATGAGATAACGGTCACACTCTCGAGCCGCTTCACGACCTTCATTGATTGCCCAGACCACAAGGCTCTGCCCTCGGCGGCAATCACCAGCTGCAAAAACTCCGTCAAGATTCGTCGCATACTTGCCGTAGTCTGCCGCAAAATTTGTCCTCTTGTCACAATCCATACCCAACTGATCAGCAATAATCTGCTCCGGGCCACCAAAACCAAGCGCCAGAAGTATCATTTGGCACGGCCATTCCTGTTCACTTCCTTCAACGACAGTAAATGGTGGGCCACCCTCCTGTGGCTTGCTCCAATCGAGTCGAACTGTTTTGACGCCTTGAAGTTTTCCAGATTCATCACCAAGAAATTCAACGGTTTGTACAGAAAATTCTCGAGGATCACCCGCCAACTGTTTACCGGGGACATCCGAGTAATTGAATCGGGCGGCAGCTTCCGTGTGACCGTAATCTGTTCGTAGGATTTTTGGCCACTGAGGCCACGGATTATTGGCTGCACGTTCCTCAGGTGGCTGCGGTACGATTTCAAATGTGACGAGGGATCGACAGCCATGACGCAATGAAGTACCTATACAGTCAGTACCCGTATCACCACCACCAATCACAATAACATCTTTGTCTTTTGCACTGATATACTTTTGGTCCTGATGCTTGGAATCAAGAAGGCTCCGTGTATTTGCAGTCAAAAAATCCATAGCAAAATGAATACCGTGTAAGTCACGGCCCGGTGTTTTAGCAAAGAAATCATTCGGCCGAGTAGATCCGACACAAAGCACCACGGCATCAAATTCAGACATCAGGCTTGCCGCCGGAATATCTTTTCCAATCTCAACACCAGTCTTGAAAACGATTCCTTCTTCAGCAAGCAGATCGACTCTGCGTTGCACCACAGCCTCTTTGTCTAGCTTCATGTTCGGAATGCCATACATGAGCAGACCTCCAAGACGATCTGCTCTTTCGAAGACCGTAACAAGATGACCTGCTTGATTGAGTTGTGCGGCGCATGCAAGTCCAGCAGGACCAGAACCAACTACAGCTACTTTTTTTCCGGTTCGCTCTTCTGGCGGTGAGGCCGTAATCCACCCTTCTTCCCAACCACGATCAACAATTGAACATTCGATTTGCTTAATCGTCACGGGAGGTTCGTGAATACCAAGTACACAAGAACCTTCACACGGGGCTGGGCAAACCCGCCCTGTAAATTCAGGGAAATTATTTGTCTCATGAAGTCTATCAAGAGCATCTTTCCAGTGACCTCGATACACTAAGTCATTCCACTCGGGTATGAGGTTTCGTACGGGGCAGCCTGCTGCCATGTTTGCCATAAGGTCTGCCGTATGACAGAAGGGCACACCACAATCCATACATCGTGAGCCCTGGTCTTGAAGGTCAACGATAGGGAGATCGAGATGGAATTCATTCCAATCACCAATCCGCTCAACTGGATCGCGTTCGTTATAAGTCCTTCGATCAACCGTCATGAATCCCCGTGGATTTCCCATCAGACACTATCCTTTCATCTTCAGCCGATTTGAATTTCACCCCGGCCTTACTCTATGTGAGTCTCTCGTGTTGTATTCTTCTTACTTTGTAACTACTGACACTTCTGATTCTTCTACCATTTCAGCAAGTGCTCGCTTGTAATCACGAGGCATGACTTTCACAAACTGAGAAAGTGATTGTTCCCATGATTCCAAAATACCGTGAGCCACAGTCGAACCGGTATAATCCGCGTGCTTCTGGATGAGTCCTTTGAGTTCCTCGATGTCCTCAGTCGTCTCCACTGATTCAAGTTCAACAAGCTCGAGGTTGCAGTTGAGTCGAAGCGTATCACGGTCAGGGGCGAAGACGAACGCCGCGCCCCCGGACATTCCCGCAGCAAGATTTCGGCCAGTTGGCCCAAGGATGACAACTCGTCCGCCTGTCATGTATTCCAGTCCGTGGTCACCGACTCCCTCAACAACTGTGCAAGCACCACTATTACGTACACAAAATCGTTCAGCAGCCATGCCTCGGAAATATGCCTCTCCGGCTGTTGCTCCGTACAGAGCGACATTTCCAATAATAATATTTTCTTCTGCAGCAAAAGTAGATTCCTTTGGTGGAGCAATAATAATTCGACCACCTGACAAGCCTTTACCAACGTAATCGTTGGCATCACCAGACAACTCAATCGTAACTCCTGGTGCAAGCCATGCCCCAAGGCTCTGACCCGCAGACCCGACAACATCGATGTGAATGGTGCCATCAGGCAGTCCGCTCTCGCCATTTGCCTTCGACACTTCATGACTAAGCATCGTGCCAAATGCACGATCGATGTTCTCAATTTCCATTGAGAACCGCACAGGCAGCCGCTCATGAATTGCAGCAAGTGACTTCTTGATGAGTTCATTATCAAGAACTTCTTCAAGACCATGATTTTGTGAAATGGTGCAATGCGTTACCGTGTCTGGATGGGGACCAGCTGCAGGCGTGAGAATTGGCGTAAGATCGAGCCCCTTCGCTTTCCAATGCCGCACAGCTTCATCAATTTCAAGAACTTCAACGTGGCCTACCATTTCGTTTATAGAACGGAACCCAAGGCTCGCCATGATTTCTCGGGCCTCTTCAGCAACCAGAAAAAGATAATTCACAACATGCTCCGGCTTGCCTGAAAACTTTTTACGAAGCTCAGGATCCTGCGTGGCAATTCCAACCGGGCAGGTGTTGAGATGGCACTTTCTCATCATGATGCAACCCATCGTGATAAGTGGTGCTGTCGCAAACCCGTACTCTTCAGCACCAAGCAATGCTGCAATAACTACATCTCGACCAGTCTTGAGTTGACCATCAGTCTCAAGTCTGACTCGGCTACGAAGATCATTCATGACTAACGTCTGATGTGTCTCAGCAATACCGAGTTCCCACGGAAGACCCGCAAATTTGATGCTCGTAAGAGGTGAAGCACCAGTACCACCGTCAGTACCAGAAATTAAAATCTTATCGGCATGCCCCTTGGCTACCCCTGCTGCAATCGTACCCACACCGACTTCCGACACGAGCTTTACGCTTATTGCCGCTGATGGATTTGAATTCTTTAGATCGAAGATCAACTGGGCAAGATCTTCAATAGAATAAATATCATGATGCGGGGGTGGACTAATCAAGCCCACACCAGGAGTTGAGTGGCGCGTTGCAGCGATAATCTTATTTACTTTATGCCCAGGCAGCTCACCACCTTCGCCCGGTTTCGCACCCTGCGCGATTTTGATTTGCAATTCATCTGCATTGGTTAAATACCAGCTGGTGACACCAAATCGGCCTGAGGCGACCTGCTTGATGTACGACCTCTTCGAATATTGGTTCGTCTGGGAACTGGCTTTATCTGGGTCGAGATTTTCAAGCGTGTTGAGCATTGCTTCATGCTCACCTTCAGGGCGACCATACCACTTAAAGCGTTCTGGATCTTCACCGCCCTCTCCGGTATTACTTTTCCCCTCGAGCACATTCATCGCAACAGCCAGTGTCTCGTGGGCTTCTGCCGAGATTGACCCGTAGCTCATCGCACCAGTACAAAATCGTTTTACAATTTCTCGAGCCGGTTCTACTTCTTCAATCGAAATAGGAGATTGGCCAGCCTTGAACTGAAGAAGTCCTCTCAAGAAGCACCGACGATGGGCATCCTTGTTCACCGTGTCAGCGAATTGACGATACGCATCTCTTGATCCCGTCCGAGCTGCTACTTGTATCTGTGCAATCGTATGCGGATTCCACGCGTGGGCCTCGCCCTCTTTCCTCCAATGAAACTGTCCGTCGTTTGGGAGTATTGATAAAGCCTTATCACTTCGTGTTGGATAACCGATTTCATGCCGGCGAATTCCTTCTTCGGCGACAACATCAAACCCGACACCTGAAATTCTGCTTGATGTACCAACAAAGCACTTCTCAATTATTTCTGGCGCGAGACCAACTGCTTCAAATATTTGCGCCCCCTTGTAGGAGGCAAGCGTAGAAATCCCCATCTTGCCCATTACTTTTTTAATGCCTTTGGCAACCGCTTTTCTGAATGCAGGCACAATTTTTTCATCACTGAACTCTTCTTCAAGGAGCCCGTCAAGCCGAGCCTGACGCAATGCCTCGAAAGCGAGATACGGATTAACGGCATCTGCCCCGTAGCCTGTCAGCAGACAGAAGTTGTGTACTTCACGGGCTTCTCCTGACTCAAGGACAATGCCTATTCGAGTTCTCAATTCTTGTTTGACAAGTGCGTGATGAACCGCTCCTGTGACAAGAAGAGAACTTACCGGAACACGGTCGTGATTCACGGCTCTGTCTGACAGCACAACCAACGAATATCCGTCATGAATGGCCTGCGTAGCTTCCTCACAAATGCGATCTATCGCAGGCCGCAGGCCCCCATCACCTTCAGCGCGTGGATATGTAATATCAATAGTTTTTGACTTCCAACCGCGATGGTCAATTGACTTAATCGCAGCAGTTTCTTCGTTGGTCAGAATTGGATGAGGAATACAAAGACGATGACACTGCTCTTCTGTAGCCTCTAAGAGATTACCTTCTGGCCCGATGAAACATTCAAGCGACATTATGACCTCTTCCCGAATCGAATCGACCGGTGGATTTGTCACTTGTGCAAAAAGTTGCTTGAAATAGTCGTACGGAAGTCGAGGCTTGTCAGAAAGACAGGCAAGAGCAGCGTCGTTCCCCATCGAACCAATCGGGTCTCGCTTCTCTCGCAGCATTGGCATGAGCATGAATTGAAGCGTTTCTGTCGTGTATCCAAATGCCTGCATTCTTTTCAAGAGTTCGTCACTCTCGTAATGAGGAGGGCTCACTTTTGCCGGCAGGTCATTGAGGTGAATTGCCTGGTTTTTGAGCCACGTCTTATACGGACGTTTTGTCGCGACCGATGTTTTCAGTTCATCGTCTGCAATAATTCGACCTTGTTCAAAATCAACCAAGAACATTTTTCCAGGTTGGAGACGACCCTTTGACTTCACTTGATCTGGATCTACCTGAACAACACCTACTTCACTTGCCATAATCACCCGGTCGTCGTGGGTCACGTAATAACGACTTGGACGCAGGCCATTTCGATCAAGCACAGCACCAATATAATGCCCGTCAGTAAAAGAGACCGACGCAGGACCATCCCAGGGTTCCTGAAGTGCAGAGTGATATTCATAAAAAGCCCGTTTATCTTCAGGCATACTGTGATGATTCTGCCATGCTTCAGGAATCATCATCATGACAGCTTCTTGAAGTGTTCGGCCTGAGTGATACAGCATTTCGAGTGCGTTATCGAAATTCCCTGAGTCCGAACAGTCGGGCTCAACTACAGGGCAAAGCTTTCGGATGTCATCTCCCCAGAGATCACTCTTCATCACACCCTGCCGTGCAAACATCCAGTTTGCATTTCCACGGAGCGTATTAATCTCGCCGTTGTGAGCCATAAAACGGCATGGTTGCGCGCGATCCCAACTGGGAAATGTGTTGGTTGAAAACCGTGAATGCACCATCGCAAGGTGTGTCTTGTAGTCTGGATCTTGCAAATCTTTATACAGGGGAATGACCTGCATGGAGCGCAACATCCCCTTCCAGATAATTATATTTGTCGATAGCGAACAGATGTAAAACATCAATTTTTGTGCAAGGCTGCTTTCGACTCGAATTTGTTGGCTTGACCATTTCCGAATGACAAACAGCTGTCTCTCAAATGCTTCCTGATCGAGCCCTGCTCCAGCAGCAATAATGACCTGATCAAAATGCGGCATTGCACGGCGAGCAGTCGGGCCAACGTCAGCTGCATCCGGATCAACTGGCAACTCACGCCAACCGACGAGCTTTTGTCCCTGTTCGTTTACAATACGATCAACAATTCCACGGCACTGTGCTCGCTCTGAAGGATCCGTCGGCATAAAGAAGACGCCACTACCGTATAGACCGCGAGCTGGTAGCTCCTGGCCCATCTCTTCCTGAGCGATTTTCTCCATCAACTCATATGGCAATCCAGTCAGCATGCCAGCACCATCACCGGTATTGTCTTCGCAGCCACAACCGCCACGGTGCTCCATGTGCTGAAGCATGCGATCAGCGTCGTCAACGATTTGCCGAGAACGCTCTCCCTTAATGTGAGCTATAAAACCAACGCCACATGAATCATGCTCATTGGCTGGATCGTATAGTCCACGGCTCTCAGGCAGTCTGATTGGAGGCTTCATTGCGTATGCTCTCGTCTTACGGGTTTTAAACTTTGTTTTCTTATTTTTTTGGAAACTAGCATCCTGCCAGTGCCGTTCTTCAGACACATAACAGAGTTTGGACGATCAGAGGAATCAGGCTGTTCCGACAATCGCCAGATCACTGAGAACTTCTGGCGGGCGTTTAAGTTCTCTGAGCCCTTCATCGGTGTCGTGTGCGTGGCCTCGCAATAAATCGAGAAACCTTCTCGCTGTTGGAGATAATGGCTTTCCTCGGCCACGAATGATGCCCAGCGGCCGAACCAAGGGATCCCCAGTAAGTGGAATACTTATGAGGGAACCGACCTCCGTCTCCCGGACCACCGTTGGTTCCGGCAGCAACGCCATCCCAGCGTCAATCTCAACCGCTCTTTTGATTGTTTCAATATTGTCAAATTCCATGACTACCGTCGGCTCTGCTCCTACCGACTCAATGGCCTTATCAATTTCCTGGCGAATGACGAGGTCATGATCAAAGCCTACAAGTCGTTGCCCATGCAGATCGGCAAGTGATGCACTTTCTCTAGCAGCAAACGGATGGTTTGGTCCGCACACCAAGACAATCGGTTCTTCACGCCATGCTTCAGCTTCAATTTTTCGAGACCCGCGAGGATAGCTCACAATCCCAACATCCGCCTGATCATTTTCGATGGCTTCGAAGACTCGCTGTGGATGCAAATACTCTAGTCGCACATTTGCTTTGGGATACCTCGCCATAAACTCCTGTACGTATTCGCTCATATGATGCAGACCGACTGAATAAATAGCTGCAACACGGACCCGACCTGCCACATCTTCGTGGAGCGAACGTACTTCATCCTCGAGTGAGTCATATCGAGCTACAATATCTCGGCAGCCCTCAAAGAACACTCGGCCTTCATGAGTGGGCACAAGCGGTCGCTTGGATCGTTCGATTAATTGAACTCCAAGACGGCTTTCCAGCTGGCTCACAACCTGACTGGCCACTGACTGCGACAAACCGTTGTCTTCAGCAGCCCGAGAAAAACTCCGCCGAGTCACAATGTCACAGAAGATTTTGAGTGATTTAATATTCATAGATGCTCAATTTTGCCACTATCTGGCACGTATTAGGTGTTCGTCCAGAACCGGTCCACGGTCTTCTTCATTGGCTTTCGAAACAAACTCCAGCTGCTTTTCAACGCCTCGTGGCTTGACGCCACTACTATTTAGAAATCAAATAGTTGCAGGCCGAAGTATTTGATAATCCAATACAGCCTAGCCGTTTGGCTCATTTCGTCAAGATATCGCCCAATTTGATGGAATTTATATCGTTAGGCTTAAAAAATGATGCTTCATCACCTGGGAAAACTTTGCATCGCGTACCTGATCGGGACCGCCTCCTTGACCGTTACACATGCTTCGCCTCCCGGTGCAGAGACGCAGCTGGGAGTCGCTCACATCGGTGGGCTGTATTCTTTTTCGGACACCGATTATCTCAATGAGGGCGCTGCCGCCGCACGGAACATTGGTGCGCGTTGCATCAAAGTGGGTCTCAGTCTCGACACAGATAATCCTTCACCAAAGCTATATCCATTTCACTCAAAGTGGCCCTCCACTGAAACCCTCGAAGATCTCGCAGACACACCCTATTTCCGATCACTTTTTTCAAGACATTTTGACACATTTATCCTAAACGCTTTTCGCCCTGGACGCTCTGCGAGTTATTGGAGGCAGGAATTTACTTCCGAGGATGAGCGATCCGAGGAGGAATGTTTTGCGTCCCTGACCCGCTATTTGCTTTCTACCTACAAACACAGCAACAAGACCTTCATCATTCAGAACTGGGAGGGTGATTGGGCGCTGCGGGGAACCTTCGATCCAAATACTGAACCCGAGCCGACCGCCACTGCGGCGATGATTCGATGGGTAAGTGCACGACAAAGAGGAATTGAGCGTGGCCGGGCTGAGTCCAAAAGCAGCGATGCTAAAGTTTTCCACGGCCTTGAGGTCAATCTCGTAAAGCAAACGATGACGCACGGCAAGCCAAGTGTAACAACAGATGTGCTGCCTCATGTCTCGGTAGATTTGGTATCTTATTCCGCTTGGGATACAAAAGATTCGCCAGAGAATTTTAAACAATCGCTGGCCTTCATATCGCAGCACAAGCGTCCGACCAGACCATTCGATACGAATGGCGTTTATGTTGGAGAGTTTGGACTACCCGAATCGGAGGCAACACCCAAAGCTGCTTTTGAGCGAACCGCCGAGTTGCTCAAAGTGGCACAGGAGTTTGGCTGTCCGTACGCTGTCTACTGGCAACTCTATTGTAATGAAAAGACCACAGCGTCTCCGAAATCAGAAAACGGTTATAAAGGTTTTTGGCTTGTGCGGCCTGATGGAACACGGAGCCCTATTTGCAAACTGTTCCAATAAGCCGAGGTGAACTCATTAAAAGCGTGAAGCGGAGTGGCGATTCACGTCAATGTAAAATCAACATCAACCGCTGCCACCCGGTTTCGTGAAACGATATCTTTCTTCATGCCGAATCCTGTTTTATGCCTCCCCCGAGAAATCACCAACTTGCTGGATACAGACCTGCCGTCACTTGGGCCGGGAACACCGAAGACCGTATTTGAACGACAACTGGAAAAAACCTCGCCAGAGGCCCTACTCGGAACTGCCATTGATTCATTAGAGGCAGCCGACTGCTGCCTCGCTGGCATGTGGCTTTGGAACGGATTCCTTGAGCGGTCTCATGATCTCAGCCAAAACATTGATACGCCTGAGGGCAGTTGGTGGCACGGCATCATGCACCGCCGAGAACCTGATCCAGGCAATGCGGCATACTGGTTTCGCCGCGTGGGAGACCACCCACTGTTTTCTACACTTGGGAACAGGGTCCAAAAGCATGCCATGCAAATTGAACTGACAGATGAAGTTCAATGGCTTGCGCACTGCACGGACTGGAAGCCACAACAATTTATTGAAGCCTGCGAATCGGCACGCCATCATTCCAACGAAGCTGTGTGCCATGTGCTCCGGCAGGTGGCGGCGATTGAATGGCACGCACTCTTCGAACACTGCCAGAATCTAGCACGCGGTAACCATACGTAATGAGACATGTATTTTTACTTTTTCAATTTTAAATACATGTGTCATTACTCCTTGACTCGCTCTAAGTATTCAGCATTACGCGTATCTATTTTCACCAACTGCCCCTGCTCAATAAACGCAGGCACCATAACTTCTGCTCCGGTCTCAAGCTTCACTGGCTTTGTCAGATTTGTTGCGGTATTTCCACGAACGGCAGGTTCGGCGTATTCGACTTGCAGCACCATATGCTGAGGTGGCTCCATCGTTATTGGATTTTCGTTGTAGAGCATCATGGAGCAGATCGTCCCTTCCTTCAGCCACTTCCATGCATCGTCAACTTGTTCAGACGATAATTCGTACTGCTCGTAATTATCGTTGTCCATAAAGACAAACTGATCTCCCTGCTTGTACAGGAATTGAGCATCTATGGTCGTAATGTCGGCCGTCTCGAGTGAATCTCCACTCTTGTACGTTCGATCCAACACAGTGCCCCTGAGAAGATTACGGAGCTTACATTTGTAAAGAGCCTGCCCCTTACCAGGCTTTACAAAATTGCATTCAATCATGATGTACGGATCACCATCAATTTGGACTTTCAGCCCCTTCCGGAACTCACTTGTGTTATACGAAGCCATCGAAATCGCACTTTCAATTCAGGACAATAAAGGCGTTTAGTAAGTATGCCGAGACACTCAAGCACAAGCCTCGCCATCATCATACAGCCTGTCAACGCTGATTCCACAGCTACCCGTTCTAGTCAACTATTTTTAAACTAGCCCCACCCTCAAGAACGTCAGCTGTAGACTGCACCTAGAACACTCCACACATTACAACAGCCCTGATATCACTTCTTATGGAAACATCGACAGCCCAAGTCATCGACAGAACAACTTCTGAGCCATCAGTGGTTCGGGAAGTCTGGAAGCAGGAATTAGCTGAAGCTATTCGTGATCCAGCAGAACTTTGCACACTCTTGAAGCTCGATCCATCAATTGCTCACCACATGCACCGTGCGAGCCAGAGCTTCCCGCTTCTCGTACCACGAGGGTTTGTTTCACGAATGCAACAAGGTGATCCAAACGACCCTTTGTTACTTCAGGTACTACCACGACCTGAAGAGTTGATTGACACACCCGGATTTGTATCAGACCCGGTCGGTGAGCAGGTCGCTCGTCGCGGGACTGGGCTTGTTCAAAAATATCACGGACGCTGTTTGCTTCTTGTCACCGGTGGTTGCGCCGTGCACTGTCGGTACTGTTTTCGTCGCGAATTTCCATATGCCGAAAGTGGAGCGTCGCCTGCGAGTTTTGCGAGTGCCGTTTCCGAGATCCGAGCAGACCAATCCATTACAGAAGTCATTCTTTCCGGTGGTGATCCTCTTTTAGTAGATGACCAGCTACTTGAAAAACTCATACACGACATCGCCTCAATTCCACATGTCCGGAGGCTTCGTATCCATACGCGGATCCCAGTGGTGTTACCATCTCGCATCACGAAGCAACTACTTCACATTCTGCACACGACACGGTTGACTGTATGCGTTGTTATTCATTCGAATCACGCTGCTGAGCTTGATTGTGTTGTTGGAGAGTCAATGCAGCGGCTGCGCCAAGTCGTTCCACTGCTGCTGAATCAAGCCGTTTTACTACAAGGCATAAACGATACCGCCGAAAGTCTTATTCAGCTTTCTGAAAGACTGCTCGATCTTGGCATCTCTCCGTATTACCTCCATCTGCTTGATCCGGTTCGTGGAGCAAGCGATTTCGACGTTCCTGAACACGTCGGAGTGCAGCTAATCGAGGAATTACGTAATCGATTACCAGGATACGCAGTGCCACGACTTGCTCGCGAGAACCCCGGAACACCCAGCAAGACATGGTTAGCCTAAAGATCGACAAAAAACATGCCATACTACAGAAGTGAGTCTCAACTGCAGATGTCACTTTGATATGCAAAGAATACGAATTGCCCCCCTCAGATAAGCAGGAAATGTCATGAAGGTTTTGATTGGTGTTGATGGATCACCTCTTTCACTTGATGCGGTACGTGTCGTCGGACACATTATCGATCCGAGCGAGGATCAGGTAGCGATCTATTTTTCACCAACAGAACTTCAGCAACGACTTCCAGAATCATCGTCTTCACTCGTGAGCCGAAGTGCGGCTGACCTATTCGCGGAAGCTCGTGCACTTCTTCCAACAGAGTTTGCAAAACCGGTTGAGATGATTAGTAGTTCCGCGTCTGCAGCTGTCGGCATCCTTGAGTCAGCAAGCGGGTGGCATGCCGACCTCGTTGCCCTTGGTGCCCGTAGTCATGGATCAATAGAACGCTTCCTTCTCGGCAGTGTTTCGCGGGCTGTTCTTCATGGCGCCCACCTACCCGTGCTCATTGTGCGAAGCCACCCACCAGAAGATGGTACGTTTCGGACCATGGCCTGCCATCACCCAGCGAGTGCTGCTGCTGTCGGCGCCACACTGAAAGACCTGCATTGGTCAAAGGAAACTGATGGGACTGTTATCGGCGTGGCCGAGTCAATGCTCGCAGGCCCATTACCAAGTTGGCTCGAAAAACGTGTTCGTGATCCGGATACCGCTGCTATTGCGCAAGCGTGGCAGGCAGAACATGATGATGAAGTTCATACACTCAGTAGCAAACTCGAAGCTTTTCAAACGATCTTGCCTCAGTGTTTCCACGGCAAGCCCCCGATCATTGTCGAGGGTAACCCCGGAGACAGGATTTTAGAGCAGGCCAAAAAAGATCACACTGACCTCATCACCATCGGTCGAACTCCAACGGACAAACTCAGCCGCTGGTTGCTGGGAAGCACTTCTGAGGCAGTCCTCTCGCATGCAACTGCCAGCGTGCTTGTCGTTCCTGTTGAAAAATAAGTGATCACAAAAAAACCTGCCCTAACCTAAAGGAAGGGACAGGTTTTATTGGATCTGAGCACAAAGCTGCATCAATGCTATTGCCTTGAAAGCTGAACACTGACCTCACCACCAGACGGTGACACCGTCACTATCACATCGGAATTACCCGGTGAATTGTATTTTCCTGGAATGAGGCTCTTGGCTGGAGTCACTGTCCCTCGCTTCTCATCTTCCACTTCAAAGCCGTCAGTCGCCCGGACTGTCGCAATGTAGTCACCTGGCTCAACAACCATTTCAAACGTACCGGTCGCTCGGTCAAAACGAGCAGCGCCACCCTTGCCACCAGTCTGTGCTGACAGATTGACGAACGACTCACCTTCACCTTCACAGATTAATGGTGAGCCATCAAGCATCACAGTACCCGTGATCTTGACCTTTCCACCTAGTTTTGGGCCACAGCCAACTGAAACAAGCATGCCGATTCCGACGCTGAACATGACAACCGAAAGAAACAGTCTGGAAGTTCGTCTCATTCGACGTGATGAAAGCATGCTGTACATATGGAAATCCTCATGAACTGGTGAAAACTTAGCTAGTGAAAACTTGCGTGGTAAAAGGTTCGCAACGGACAATGAAATCAGCCGTACTCGAAAGTGATGCGTACATAAAAGCCCGTTCTCAAGTGCATGTACACTTAAGAACGGGCATATGTATCGAACCAATTAAGGAAGTCTGCCTAACGAGTTCCCGTCCATTCGATTGCCGAGGTAGTTGTACACCTCAAAATCAATCGTATCTGATAGGAAGTGAACCCCTGCATCTGCTGTCGATGTTGCAAAAACACCCGGATGATAACTACTTGCACCACTATTCGTGGTACGAACAGAATTATTTTTAATCATTGTTGGATCTTCATTAATCGTTGAGGAATTTGGGCGAATCGCCGTCGTGACACCCAACTGCTCCTGCCTATACATTCCTGACCAGACAGCAATTTCTGGCCGACGCTCGAGCAACAAAAACGTATTAGAAAGACCGTCTGTAATAAACTTAAATTCTATCGGGAAATCAAATGCCCAATTAAAAACACCGGGAGTTGACTTCTCACTCGAAACATCATTATTGTTTGCCCACCACCAGTTTCCATGTCGACTACAGAAACTGTTAGCTGATGCACAATCCGGCGGTTTTGAAGGAAACCCAGACGGACCAAGGCACACGTCGTAGCAACGACCACCATGCCGCTTATTGTTATTGTTATACGTTCCATCCAGCATCTGGCCCGAAAACGCGAATGGATTCGATGGACAAAATTGAGCTGTGTAGATTGGGTCAGCCTGATTGACAGGAGCTAATGCAGTCCAATTCGATACGCTTTGACCAGATTGCTTGGTGCCACTCGTCTGGGCTACGGTGCCAAGATCCATTTTGTCAAACGTTGTGCTCATCTCAATAAACGGCATCAGATGAACGACAAAGGTACTCCAACCAGCATTAGTACCACCCCCTTTTGCAATCTTCCGATCCGTTGCCGTTGGAAGCGATTTATGAGCATCGGCATACGTGTGCATCGCTAATGCGTTCTGTTTCATTTTATTGCCACACGCCGACCGACGAGCAGCCTCACGAGCCTGCTGTACTGCAGGCAAAAGAAGACCAACAAGGACGCCAATAATGGCGATCACGACAAGCAGTTCGATCAGCGTAAAGCCAGATCGCTTGCGGGATATATTCAAAGTTTTCATAGCAATTCCCCAATAGAAAAAATTTATGACCGTAGGTAGTATATCGGCACACAAAAAGTAAAACCAGAGTGTCCCGTAAACACATGATGCGTGCCTAGGGTTCACTTGCTTGGGCGAGCTGCGACTTACTTCTCTTGGCTATTCGCTTGAAAGCTGAATGCTGACCTCACCACCAGACGGCGACACTGTGACTGCCACATCCGTGTCATCAGCAGACGAATACTTTTCAGGGAGCAGGCTTTTTGCGGGAGTAATACGTCCCCGCTTTTCATCCTCAATCATAAATCCATCTGTTGCACGAACAACTGCTTTGTAGGCACCCGGCAAAACAGTCATTTCGAACGCTCCTGTCGATCGGTCGAATGACCCAGAACCTCCACCATTCTCATCCGTCGCGGAAACAAGATTCACGTACGACTCACCCTCACCCTCACAAATAAGCGGGGAACCATCAAGCATGACAGTGCCGTTGATTCGTACTTTTCCATCAGTATTTTTTTGGCCACACCCGGCGATACACACTAAACCAATCAGGAAAACAAGTGTAAAAAACACACCGTAACGTGGAAGGTTCTTGTGGACAGAATGGCAAATAAAATTTTGTGTCAACACTGCAGGACTCCTCGAATGAAATACGTCTCTGAACAAAAAAGCCCGTCCTCAATTTGGCTCAGCAGATTGAGGACGGGCGTGAATCGCAATGAACTAGTTTGGCAACTTCCCGCGTGGATCACCATCGCCACGATTCCCAAGGTAATTATATACCTGAAAATCAATCGTATCGCTCAGCCAGTGACCAGCTCCGTCAGCAGTCGCCACGCCGAATACGCCACCAGCGTGCATGCTGCTGGCACCACAGTTCTTCGCTCGTTGTGGATTATTACCATCGGAAGTTGTGACATCGATATGCGATGAATTCGGCCGAATTGACGTAGGAACACCAACCTCTGCCATAAACATGGCAGAGCGCTTGTGCAGACCTGGGCGGCGTTCGATGAGCATGAGTGTGTTTGAAGTGCCATCGGTTATATCTTTAAATTTGCATTGGAAATCAAAACTCCAGTTAAATACCCCGGGAGTGGCCGTGATGTCATTAACGGGTCTTGAACTTGCATTCCACCAATTACTAGCCACACGACACCAAGCTGCACTACAATCCGGAGGGCTATTCGGAAACCCAGTAGGACCCAGCGATACATCGTAGCACCTGCCACCAGTTCTCCTGTTGTCGTGATAACCCCACATCCCAAGATTTTTTCCATCGACCGTTTTCCCACTGAAAGAGTCTGGATCCGAGGGACAGAACTGTGCGGTATAAATTGGCTCACCGCGAACAACCGGAGCCAGTGCTGTCATATTATTTACAGCTTGCCCTGGGGCTTTGGTTCCGGATAATTGGTGCTGGTTAGTCAAGTCCATCTTGTCATATACCGTGCTCATTTCAATAAATGGCATGAGTACAACCGTGAACGACTTCCAGATTTGATTTTGCGCAGTACTACCTGTTGAACGCCTAGTAGAACCAGAGGGCAGTGCCCTATTCGCATCGGCAAATGTGTGCATTGCCAACCCATTTTGTTTCATTTTATTGCCACACGCCGACCGACGAGCAGCCTCACGAGCCTGCTGCACTGCGGGCAATAGTAGACCGACAAGAACGCCAATGATGGCGATCACAACCAGCAACTCGATCAGCGTAAAGCCTGACCGGTGCCGGAAACCATTTGAAAGTTTCATAGTATTTCCCCAAAAAAGATAAAAAACAAAAATTGATAACAATTCATCAGTTTTATATTAAACCGAAGATATCGCCATTTTTAGTATTACAAAAGCAGACCAGTGCAGCATCCCGTAAACACATGATGTGTCTCTCGGGAATCTCTTCGAACTTATCCTAGTGTTGAAGCTACTTTCGGCGTCATTCACTTAAAACTCGATACGGATGTCATTACCAGCATTTCGACCGGGGTAAAAAACAAACCGTCGCCTCACACCATTTAAATGTTTCATAGCACTCCTCCAGACAAACCCAAAAATAAAAGATGAGTATCTTTTATATGGCTGAGAGGACAACTCCTTCAGTCGCGCAGTCACGCAACTATGAGATCAAAACAAGACAAAAACGTCACTCACCAAGGCTGTTGTAGGCCTCACGAAGTAGCGTTTCTGTTTCATCCCAACCGATGCATGCATCAGTAATCGACACACCGTGCGCAAGAGCTGATCGATCTTGATTGGGAGCCTGCTTACCGGGATTGAGGTTGCTTTCCAGCATCAAACCAACGATTGATGCGTCGCCAGCGACCCGCTGCTTGAGAACATCTCGCCAGACGATCGACTGCCGGCGGTGATCCTTGCCGGAATTCGCATGGCTGCAATCGATGATCACTCGAGGGGTTAATCCTGCTTTTTCAAGTTGCGTTCGCGCATCACGAAGCATGTCCGGAGAATAGTTTGAGCCTGCTCGACCACCACGAAGCATCAAAACGCCCCATGGATTTCCAGCCGTTGATACCACACAGATACCGCCAGCATTATCGATGCCCAAAAACGAATGCGATGACTTGGCTGCTTGCATCGCGTCGACAGCAGCTTGTAGTGAGCCGTCTGTTGAGTTCTTGAAGCCAACCGGCATGGACAGTCCACTGGCCATCTGACGGTGTGTTGGTGATTCAGTCGTGCGAGCTCCAATAGCACCGAGGACTATTGTGTCAGCAATGTATTGTGGAGTAATCGGCTCCAGAAATTCTGTTGCCGTGAATAAGCCCATATTTGCGATTTCGATTAAAAGCTCACGAGCCATACGCAACCCCGTGCCTACATCAAACGAATCATCGAGGTGCGGATCATTGATCAACCCTTTCCAGCCAACAGTAGTTCGTGGCTTCTCAAAATAGACACGCATCACAACGAGGAGTCGATCTGAAACCTCCTGGGACAGCGTGACTAATTTCGAGGCGTATTCACGGGCACCATCGAGATCATGGATGGAACAAGGGCCAACAACGACCAGAAGGCGTTTATCCTTACCGGCCAGTACTTTTTCTACCTGCTCTCGACCCGACACAACTGTTGCTGTCGTCGTATCCGTCAGCGGAAAGGTCGACACAAGTCGAGCAGGTGGCACAAGGGGATCAAGGCTTCTAATACGGACATCGGCCGTAGAAGGGCGGCTTTCAGATATGTTTACGTTTTGTTCCATACTTTAACTTTACACCACGTCTGCGAACACTAAACCCCGGGTAGGATTTGGCCGAGTAGCGATCCACTTGGGTCATTCGTTATGTTGGGAGACGGTATTTGCCCAGTTTTTCGTTTGTCTCGTCTTTTCAGGAATTTTGCCGCGTGACCAAGCATATTTTTGTGACCGGTGGGGTCGTCAGTTCACTCGGCAAAGGACTCACCAGTGCGTCAATCGCCATGCTTCTGGAGTCGCGTGGCCTTCGAGTCAAGATGCAGAAGCTCGACCCCTATATCAATGTTGATCCGGGAACAATGAGCCCGTACCAGCACGGCGAGGTCTATGTTCTCGATGACGGCAGCGAAACTGATCTCGATCTCGGACACTACGAACGGTTCACTACAACTCATCTCACACGACAAAGCAACTACACGACTGGGCAAATCTACCAGTCTGTTATTAACAAGGAACGACGAGGAGAGTTTCTTGGGAAGACAGTCCAGGTCATTCCGCATATCACGAATGAAATCAAAGAGGTTGTGCTGCAACTCGATGATGCTGACACCGATGTTGTTATCACCGAAATTGGAGGCACCGTCGGTGATATTGAAAGCCTGCCTTTTCTCGAAGCAATCCGACAGATTCCTCTCGAGCGTGGTCGTGAAAACTGCATGTTCATTCACCTTACATTGGTTCCATTCCTGAAAGCTGCCGGGGAATTAAAAACCAAGCCGACACAGCACTCGGTCGGAATCCTTCGGCAAATTGGTATTCAGCCAGACATTCTTGTATGTCGTACCGAGCGAAGCCTTGACACGTCAGACCGTGAAAAAATTGCTCTCTTTTGTAATGTCCCACTGAACTCTGTTATCGAAGAACGAGACAAAGATTTTTCAATCTATGAAGTCCCATTATCGCTTCAGGCAAACAAGATTGATGATCTCATTCTGAAGCAACTTGACCTACCTGCTGCTGGAGCCGAACTTGACGGCTGGCATGATATCCTGCATCGCCTTCGGAACCCGGAGCATGAGGTCTCGATTGCACTCGTTGGTAAATATGCCGAACATCGAGATGCATATAAAAGTATTTATGAAGCGCTCGACCATGGGGGCATTGCAAACTACACCCAGGTGCGGGTCCAAGCAATTAAAAGTGAAGAAATTGAACGGGATGGAGCTGAAAAGTCGCTTGCGGGATTCGACGCACTCATCGTACCGGGAGGCTTCGGTGAGCGTGGCGTTGAAGGCAAGGTCGAAGCTATTCGCTACGCTCGAGAAAAAAAATTACCCTTCTTAGGCATCTGCCTTGGAATGCAATGTGCAGTGATTGACTTTGCCCGAAATGTTGCAAGCCTCACAGACGCACATTCAACAGAATTTTTTCGGGACACGCCACATCCAGTGATCTGCTTAATGGAAGAACAAGAAGGTGTCACAGAAAAAGGTGGCACGATGCGACTCGGTAGCCAGCCAGCAAAACTTACAGATGGAAGCACGTCTGCTATAGCGTATGGCACTTCCGAAATTACTGAACGACACCGTCATCGCTATGAATTCAACAGCGGCTACAAACAGCAACTGGAGCAGGCAGGGCTTGTCATTGCAGGTACAAGCCCTGACCAGAGCCTTGTTGAGATTGTAGAGGTGGAAAGCCACCCCTGGTTTGTTGCCGTTCAATTTCATCCAGAATTTAAGAGTAAGCCAACGGCTGCTCACCCTCTGTTTGCTGGCCTTGTCGCTGCAGCTGTAGCTCATCACACCGGTGCAAAACCCTGACCGTTCCACCAAAATCTCTTATTTACGTCTTTTTACTCACACAACTTTGGACAACCCCATGACTGAACCAGCGGCTCCCTCAAATGACAATGGTCCCATGAAAGCTCCACCGGCTACATTTGAATTCCTTGCTCAGACAATGTTCACGCAGGCACTGATGGCATTTGGGAAAATTCCAAATCCAATCACGAAAGAATCACTCAAAAACCTAGACACTGCTCGACATTTTATTGACATGCTGGAGATGCTGGAAAAGAAAACATCAGGGAATCTTGAAAATGATGAAAAGAAACTTCTTGAAGAAATTCTCCATCAACTTCGAATGACTTTTATGGAAGAGCAGTCTGCTTAGTCTCGGTTATTCATTGACCCAACCAAAAAAACACCTCATGAAATCATCTGCTTACCCCAACAAGGTTGCCGTGATGCTTTCATCACCCTATTGCCGGAGATACCTTGATGACGGCGAAGCAGCTCAATGGCCGAGAACTTGCTGAGAAAATCCAGCAGAGTCTTGCACCACAGGTCACGGAAATAACCCAAAAGATTGGTAGACCGCCTCGACTTGTGGTGGTCCTTGTCGGCAACGTCGCCGCCAGTGCGTCATATGTGAAAAGTAAAGAGGCTGCCGCAAAACGCGTGGGCATTACGGCTGACGTCATTTCAATTCCAGAGTCAGCAACAACAGCTGAACTTGTTGCAACGGTAGAAGCTATTGGCCGAGAGGAGCATGGACCGGTTGATGGGATTCTCGTTCAGCTACCACTTCCTGATCATGTGGATGCAAGAGCTGTACTTGATGCAGTGCCACCCAATCGTGACGTTGATGGTTTTCATGCAGAGAACGCAGGGCTGCTTTCACAAGGACGGCCCCGCTTCATTCCTTGTACTGCCGCCGGTGTTCAAAAAATGATCCTTGATGCTGGAGTTGATACTCGCGGTAAACATGTTGTCATTGTTGGACGTAGTGACATAGTTGGAAAGCCATTGGCACTTCTCCTCGCCAAGCGAGGACCGGGTGGAGATGCAACTGTGTCTCTATGTCACAGTCATACTTCAAATCTAAAAGCAATGACACGACAGGCTGACATTCTTGTAGCCGCTGTTGGTATTCCTCAACTCATTACCGCCGACATGGTAAAGCCCGGGGGAGTTGTGATCGACGTAGGCATCAATCGCATCACCGACGGAGATAGAAGCCGACTTGTTGGTGATGTTGACTACAACACGGTTGTCGATGTCGCAAAGGCGGTATCCCCAGTGCCCGGAGGCGTTGGCCCTCTCACTGTTGCAATGCTTTTAGAAAACACAGTTCTTGCAGCAAAAGAGCGAAAAAAGTCCTCTGAATGACCAAACGAGCCTTGTTTTCGGCTTGTTTTGCCCATGTCTTACAGACTACTCTTCCACACCTAGTGACGGTGTTTTGGCAAGATCAAGGCTTTGCGCAAGACGCGGACATTTCGTGATCACCATGGACGCATAGAACATCAAAAGGAGTTTGATTCAACGAACTCATTTAGACGAATAAATTCGATAGTGAAACAATACCGTTGCATACAGTTTCTGAAATAACTGGCGTCGACTTATTAATTTTTTATTAACCGTGTCCTCCTACCCAAGATATCAAGCATAGTTCATGAACTATTTCCTTCGTGCTCTTCGTGACGCTTCAAAAAGCTGGCCACTGCTTCTTGCAGCATTTCTTTGTTCTGCCGGTGTGGCCGGACTGTGGGGTGCAAATATCGCAGCACTTTTTCCAGTCATCGAAGTCACACTCAACGGTGAGTCTCTACAAAACTGGAATGAAAAAAGAATAGCGGATGCCCAAATTAAACTAGAGCGTCACGGTCAAGAAATCCAGCAACTCCGTGATCGCCTGACTGGTGGTGGTATACCAGAAGCAGCACAGCAAAGCATACAAAACAAGATCAATACGCTTACTCTTCAAGACAAAGGTGATGAGGCCCTCCTTGCCTCTGCGAAAGCATTGCAACCATGGATCAAGAACTATCTTCCAAGTGATCCTTTCGAGACTGTACTCTTGGTTGTTGTCTTAATTGTCATAAGTACATTTTTGAAACACTGCCTTCTACTTACCAGCACAATGCTTGTGAGCTTTGTCGCCATGGGAATCTCGAGAGATCTTCGAGTCAAGATTTTTAACAAAGCCCTTGAACTTGATCGAACACAGTTCATGAACCAGGGTTCTGCTGGCTTTATGGCTCAAGTAACACACACAGCGGACATGCTATCAGGCGGAATTACAACCACTTTTGGTGGGGCTATCACTGAACCGCTCAAAATAATTGCCTGCCTCACTGGAGCTTTTTGTATTTCGTGGCAGTTAACCCTGGCCTGCCTCACCTTAGCGCCTGTCGTTGGCTTCATGATGGTTTGGCTCAATCGTAAAATGAGAAGTGCATCAAAAAATATTCTTTCACAGGCTCTGGGTTTCCATCACGTCATGCTTGAGGCACTGAATAATGTACTCACTGTTCAGGCCTACACCATGGAGCCTTTCGAACGCCAACGTTTCCGAGATAGTACGACACAGATGATGAAGATAGGCCTACGTCATAACTTTTACCGCGCGCTTGCAAACCCAATTACTGAAGTTCTTGGTATTGGCATGGTGGCAACATCGATTGCCGTTGGAGCGTGGCTAGTCATCAATAAAGAGACTCAAATTTTTGGCGTGACGATGACTGAGCAGCCAATGACTGTCCCTGGGATCATGGTCTTCTTCGGCATGCTTATTGGCGCTTCAGACCCCGTTCGAAAACTGTCTGGAGTCATAACTGGGATAAATGTTGGAATTGTTGGAGCACAATCGCTCTACCCACTTCTCGACACACCATCAAAGTTGAAAGAAAAATCAAACCCATACTATCTTCCGTCACCGCATAGAGAGATTGCATTGCGGAACGTCTCTTTCTCTTACGATGGAATCGACACAGTTTTAAACAATGTCGATGTGGCTATTAATTTTGGTGAACGAGTTGCAATCGTCGGGCCCAACGGGGGCGGGAAGAGCACACTGATTAATCTCATATGTAGATTTTACGACCCCACAGAAGGTACTGTTGAACTCGATAACGTACCACTCACGGAATTAGCCGTGAAGGATTTGCGAAGACGTATTGCTATAGTCACTCAGCAAACAGAGCTTTTTAACGAGACGATTCTCTACAACATTCGATATGGCCGATGGGATGCTACCGAGGAAGAAATAGAAGAAGCTGCCCGAAAAGCACGTGCTCACGACTTTATCGATGAATTTCCTGAAGGATATAAAACTAAAGTTGGGCCAAATGGCTTTCGCCTTTCCGGTGGGCAAAGACAAAGAATCGCACTTGCTCGAGCCTTTCTTCGCAATGCTGAAATACTTGTTCTTGATGAAGCGACTAGCCAGATCGACGTAGCTAGTGAAGAGCTCATTCATGAAGCGCTTTCTCGTTATGTTGAAAATCGTACGGTAATTATGATCACACATAGACCTAGCACTCTCGCACTTGCTGACTCAATTCTGGAAGTCGAGAACGGACAAGTAACCAAACGCCCTGCCGCAAACTATCGAGCAGCATGAATGCACATGTCCAACAATACCGTATCTCCTGCCCTTCAAGTCATATCATTTCGGTCCCGGCAACATTACTCGACGAAGAACTGATTTGCCCCCAATGCAACACGCGGTTTCTAGCCAAATTCAAGGACAGTCTTGAATATGCTGAAGAACAGACTGAGCGTGCTGCCTACCAATGGCTTGTAATTGCAATTAGTACCGCTGTATTACTCCTCACAGCCGGAATCATTGCCGTTGTATCGCAACTGCGTCTTTAAGCAGTTGCACTCAAACGAATATGACGTTCAACCATAATTATTGATCCGCACATTGAGCAAGTCGTTCTTGCCAAACCGCAACTGATTGTGGTTCATACGTTATTGGATCAAAACTATCTCGAACCACTGAACGCACGCTGCGCAAATCAATTTTTCCATTTTCAGCAAGAATCTGTACGAGAAGATTCCCTATGGCTGTGGCCTCAACAGGACCAGCTATAACTGGCCGATTTGAAGCATCCGCGATCATCTGACACAGCAACCTATTCTGAACCCCTCCTCCAACAATGTGTACTCTCCCAACACGTCGTCCGAGAAGCTCATCTAATTCCTGAAGGGTCTGTGACACTTTTGCAGCGACACTTTCCAGAGCTGTTCGTATCACTGCACCAGTTGATTCAGGGATTGGCTGCTTACTTTGCCTTGCGAGCTCTCGTATCGCCTCAGGCATATCATTTGGAGCCACAAGTGATGCATGGCTTGAGTCGATGATCGTTTGAAGTGGTGCTGATTCTGCAGCCAAAGCAGTCAACTGATCCCAATCCCAATTCTTCCCAGACCTCTGCCAACTGGCACGGCATTGCTGAACAATCCAAAGACCACAAAGATTTTTGAGTAGCCTGGTGGTGCCTCCAACACCGCCCTCATTTGTGAAATTATGAGCAAGACACTCAGGGGTCACCAAAGGTCGATCAAGTTCTGCACCAACAAGCGCCCACGTCCCGAGGCTGATATAACACCAATCCGGTCGCGATGAAGGTGGTTCAAGTGCTGGAACTGCAGCAACCGCGCTTGCTGTATCATGTGAACCCGGTAATACAATTTGAACATCTCTTAAACCTGTATCAGCAGCAATGTCTGTCCGAAGACTACCAATATTATGTCCCGGCTCAGACACCTGCTGAAACAAACTTGTAGGGATTCCAAATTGATCTAGCAGACTATTGGCCCATTGCCCTTTCCGAGAATCAAAACATTGAGTCGTTGAAGCAATCGTTCGCTCATTGGAACGCTGGCCTGAAAGGAGCCAATGCATCAGGTCGGGAATCATCAATAATCGATCGGCAGCAGCAAGGAGTTCTGGCTGATCTCGCTTTATGGCAAGAAGTTGATAAAGCGTATTAATTTCCAAGAACTGCAGCCCTGTGGCTTCAAACGTTTCTTTCTTTGAGACAGTTGCTGCCGCTTTTTCGATAAGACCCTTGGTACGGGCGTCACGATGACAGACAGGCTCTGTTAGCAGCGCATCGTTTTTGGTCACAAATGAAAAGTCGACACCCCAGGTATCAACTCCAATACTGCGAATAGCGTCACGATGCTGATTAGCAGCAATCCGTAGTCCGTCTAATACACCACTCCAAAGACCAACAAAGTCCCAGACAAGCTGGCCACCGAAGATCACTGGCCCATTATCAAATCGATGAAGTTCTTTTAATTCAAGAAGCCTTCCGTCGAAAGCACCTGAGACGATTCGACCTCCAGATGCTCCAAGATCAACCGCTAACGCAACAGTCCGTGACATTTCTATCTCTTCCCACTTCAGAAGCCTTGAATATTTTTATTCCCCAGACACAATGTTGCCCAAGAATTTAGATACCGCCACCTTGTTCAAATTGACTCAAATGCAATCCACATTCTGTTTGTGAATCAACTTTCGTCGGATCAAAATAATGCCTGCAGCTTGGCAAACTGTATTTACGCATGTAATCAGACACATCGTTTTCTGTCCAATTAAATAGTGGTGAAACTTTGAGGATACCTCTGGCATCCATAGAAACAATCCCAAGATTTCGCCTGTATTCTGTTTCTTCTCTTCGGATACCGCTGATCCAAATTTCAGGCTGCAACTCTTTTAATGCCCGTTGAAAAGGTTCCAGTTTCACTTGGTTTTTAAATTTTTCAAACTTTGGATTGCCCGGCACTCCAAAGTTTGCTCCGTGCACTGCTTCACGCCGAGCAGCTGACATTACTGGGTTATACACATAAATATTTAACCCTAAGCTTTGTATGAGCTTCTCAGCAACCACATACGAATCTTCAAGATTATATCCACTGTCTACCCAAACTATAGGTACGCTTTTTTTTACCTTAGTGACTAAATGCAAGGTGACTGCTGAGTTATACCCAAAGCTTGTTGTCACAACCGTTTTCTTATTCTGGTTGATCGCCCATTCCACGATTTCCGTGGACGTCTTTTCTTCTAAGTGACAATTGATGTCGACAAGTTCTTGATCACTTAACTGCATGGTAAAAAACTCACAAGTCTATTTTCCATTGCGGACTGAGAAGTAGATCTGCAATAAAAAACTGCTGTTTCCCGTCTATATAAAGAAATTTGATCTGCACGTCCCTAGGTTATCCAAAAAACAAGTTTAGATGGTTATTTGAAAAGGCTAGAGCTTAATTATTTATTTTCGAACGCGTAAGCATCTTTCTTGAAGAAACTCCGGCACAACAGAACCTGCCCACCCTCTCACTTAAAAAAAGACAGTCCAAAAGGCTCAAACTGCTTGCCTAATAGTAACTGACAGCAACGTCCGGGCACCAAAAGCCGACTAAATTCATTCAACTGCTACCTTTCAGTCGAATGCCATTATCTCTATGGGGTCATCTATCTGTTTCGGTGAATGTCAAAATAAACCAAGTTTAAAATTTAGCTTCATCAGATGAATACGCCGTTTATTATTTTATGGGATCAGGGAAGTGAACATCATCGAACCGGTTCAAAATTTGACCATTGACCAACATAAGGAATTTAGTTGGCCTTTAAATATTGTTCCGTTTTGGGCAACCCTAGCACAGAATCGAGATTCAAACATCCACGAAAATATGCCCCCAACACTCATCCCGTCTAAACCCGCGGCAAGCATAACCTACCCTTTGTAAAGATCATCTATCACGAGCGGACAGGTTTGGCAACGAGGCTCAGTCGTAGCAATACGAAGAACATGTTCTTGACTGAAGGTGTGCATAAACATCTTTGGAATATCTTAGACATTAATACCTGTCAATATTTTAACCCGCTGCAGAAGGTCACTTGCCTTAAATGGCATCGTAACAACTTGTCGAAGGTCATCCTCCACGGCTTCAGAGACCAACTCTGCCTGACGAGCACTTGTAATTAGAAGAGCCGGAATTTTCTTTAAATATGGATCAGGGGCTAAGGCATTAAATACTGACACTGCATCATGACCGAGTACCTGGCTACTCAGCAAAAGAATATCTGCCGGCGGTGGAATTGTTTCAAAACGACTAAGGGCTCGCTTTGGATTTTCTGTCACAAGAACACGGAAACCTTGTTTTGAAAAAAACTGCCGAAGAGAATCCTGGGACTTTCCGGAAACCTCGACAACCATAATTCTTGGCTTGTCAGATATTTTTGATTTTGGCTTAGTGTTCGCAGACACCTCCCGAGCTGGCTTTGACGCCTCCGGCGAAACAATTTCGTCACCATCGGCATAACGAATCTGGATTGGCTTGAGGGCTTCTTTCACTTCAGATACGGTCTGGAACCGATGCTTGGGTTTGAGTGTGAGCATTTTGTTCACAATGTCAACAAGATCACGTGGTAAATGAGGCGCTACCTTACCAAGAGGTTCGAAATCTGCGTATCGTTTCGGATCAGCCCTCACTGCCCGATCACGCGAATCATTGAGGGCTGATCGGCCAGCAAGCAAGAGATAGATTAGTGTTCCAAGAAAAAAAACATCACTGCGCACATCATCACCGCGAACACCACCGGCAACCTCCAATGCTGCATATTCAACGGTACGTAGCTTCCCAAGCTCATCATTTTTTTTCCCTGCAGACTCTGCAAAACTTGCGAGACCAAAGTCAACGAGTTTTGCACGACCTTTAGCTGATACGAGAACATTAGATGCTTTTAAGTCACGATGTGTTACACCTTCGGAATGAGCATATTCCAGAGCATCAATGAGTTGTGATGCCAAATCGATACCACGAACAATGTCAATTCCTTTTCGAATTTTCACCAATTCTCGAAGTGTCTGTCCTTCAACAAACTCCATCGTGATAAAGCTACTCGAACCCTCTTTCCCTACTTCTTCAATACGGACAATTCCCGGATGCCTCAGCATTAGTCCCATCCTGCCCTCTCTCAGAAACAGTTCACACTTCGCTTCATCTGAAGAGAAACGTTTCCGCAGGACCTTCACCGCAAGAATATCTCCGGTATCCTGAGCAATGGCCCGGTAGACGCGGGCAAAAGAACCAGCTCCTGCTTGATAGAGAACTTTTGTGCGTCCATAAAAAAAGCCATTTCGGTAACCATTTCGGAGGCGTTCCCATTGGTAACCCGTCAGCAATTCTCTCCGAACGCAGGCTGAGCCAAACTGTTCTGGCGAAACCTCTTGAGAGCCAAGCTCCCGCCACACACCTGCTATCTCGGCAGCTTCGATAAGGCCAAGTTCCACGACGGCAGCGGCAACATCCTCGGTTGTAATAGTCAACATGGCAAAGTCCTTAACCAATAATACCTTGGTCATCGGCTTAATGTCTGAAAATACTTTCCTAAGTTACCTCACCGTCCTGTTTTTCATACAAAAGGTGGACTGTCTGGGCAGCCCCTCTAGAGCACACCCTCGGCCGCCTGCTACAAGCCTTATTTGCATTTCATTGCAAAACGTTCGATATATCGAGGGAGCCCATTCGTGGTTTTACGCCTACTAGAAAAGCCTGGTCACAATCGCCGGTCACTGGTAGTGCCTCATTTTGTTTTAAATCTCGTTGCTCTCTTTCTTTACAACGTACAAAAATTTCATTCTTTCCCGGCGCAAATAACCAACCTATTCACACAAAAAAGTCTTTGTCGCAACCCTTGCAAAAACCAATGCTTCGGGACGATATCTCAAGTGGTAGAAATGCAGACCCGATCGCGGTGGGCTACCATTTACAAAATTATTTTTTGTTTCTCTTTAGCTTGTCTCGTCCTTCAAAACAATTCGAACGGATCTGGTCTATCAGAATACTTTGATGGCCCCACAGCAGTAACCACGGTGACATCACGTCCGGGCCTTCGAGTTCTTCAGCAAAGTATTGAAGGTGTTGATACTCATGCTGGTGCTGGTTGCGAAACCATTACCTTACAGACCGACAGAACAACTCTGAGTCGAATATTGTTTCCCGTCCCCGAGTCCATTGTCCTCGATGAATTCTCGGCTCAGGTCTGGGTCCGTTGTAATCATCCATCTGCTCGTCTCGCCTGCAAAATATTACTTCCTGCATCACAATCTAACGACCAACAACCCGTGCAATTTTTTGTCTCTGGCCCGGTCTCAACGACTGCTTCACGCTGGCAACCTCTTACGATTAGTAATGTTCCTGAGATTCTTCGATCGCAGCTTCCAGCACTACGAGCACAACACGGACCACAAATCAACTTAGACGGTGCCATTATTTGCGGGCTCGCAATTGAAATTCCCCTTAACGCAACTCGCTGCACCATATCGATCGATGACCTCTCTGTAGCAGGTTTGATCACAACAACAGATTCGATACGTGTACCAACATCACAATCACCAGTATCGAACGTGGTTCAAAATACCGGAAACATACCAGCGGGTGATGATGAAACCGCCGGGCTCGTTCGTGGTGTGCTCGAAGTCGATGGGAGACCATTTTTTCCTCTTGCAATTGAACATCGAGGTGAGCCACTTGCGAAACTTGCTCAATTAGGATTTAACTGCATTCAACTCCATGAGCCAGCTTCGACAAGCCTTCTAGCCGAAGCGGAGCAGGCTGGAATCTGGATTATTTGCCCTCCACCAGCCTTGCCAGATGTTGACCTAAAAGAGCCCGAAAAACTGCCAGCTTTTTCTGAAAAATGGAACCGAGTACTTCTCTGGGAAATGGGTCGCTCTCTTGCATCGGAAGACATTCCTCATCTTTCTGAACAAGTGAGACGTCTACGCATTTGTGATCGACGTCAAGGAAGGCCCATTATCGCGTCAGCAGATTCTGGTCTGCGTGAAATCTCTAGACATCTGGACATGCTTGTTGCGCATCGTGCTGTGCTCGGCACAAGTCTTGAACTTTCGAACTATTTGACGTGGCTGCAGCAACGACCGCGACTCGCTCGACCAGGTACGCCACTGCTGGCTACGCTATCGACAGAGATAGACTCTCGAACAGCTCTTCAAGCAGCAATGCTTTCAGGTACCGGTAACAATGGGCTACCAATCGATGAAGAAAGTCTTCTTGGAGCAGCCTTCACCGCGATTGCAGCTGGCAGTCGAGGCATCTTGTTTAGTTCGACCCGGCCCCTCAATGGAACCGATCCTGAAACGGTCGCACGAGCCGCTGCAGTCCAAACGGTCAATCTTGAACTTGAAACCATAGCTGCGTGGGGAGCCAGTGGGAGATTTACAGCCGATGCAGAAACAAGCGACCCAGAAGTACGAGCAATGGTAATTGAAGCGTCACGATCTCGAGTTGTACTTATTTGGCGATCGGTTCAAGGCGGACAAATAATAGCCAGCCATTACCGTGGTGATATTCCACGTCAAGAACAGCCTTTGAACATTCTCATTCCTGGAATTCCAGAGGCACACAGACCTTGGGAAATAACACACAGCACCCTCCGACCGTTGCAACACAGAAGGGTAACCGGTGGTGTTACGATGACACTCGAAAACTTTCATGCTGCTGCTGTTATTCTTATTAGCAATGACCCATCCGCGACTGCACACGTGCAGGAATTAGTACGCAGAAACGCACCAACAGCAGCACTTCTTGCCCGCTCTCAAGCAGCAGATGCAATTGCACGTAGCAGTCGACTGGCCACTGAGCTTCCACCAGAGGCTCTTGGGCATTTCCCTGTAACGGAAATGCTCGCCGAGGCTCTACAAGAAGCGCAATACGCTGAAACTATGATTACTCACGATCCAACGGCTGCTGTAAAAAAGCTTGAACGATCTCGTGCTATAGCCGGACAATTAGAACGACTTTTTTGGGAACGAGGAGTCACTGCAACAGGCTCAATGGTCGCGAGTCCCCTTACTACTTCCTCAGCAACACTTTCAGATCACTGGAGGATGCTCGACGCATTACAGTCAACCAATGCCGGCAAAAACCTGCTGGAAGGCGGCAGCATGGAAGAGATCAACACCCTGTCCAGTGCTGGTTGGAGACACTTCGTCCGGCCGACAGAGCAAGTTAAAGGCTCTGTAGAACTTTCAACACAAACACCAGCGCAAGGACAGAGAAGTTTGCGAATCAGCGCAGCTGCAATAAATCCAGAAGAAGCACCACTGGTTATTGAGACTCCTCCGATCTGGATCACAACACCCCCGATTACTGCACAAGCAGGAACACTCCTGGAAATCGTTGCGAAGGTTTGGGTGCCAAATCCTATCCAAGGATCTGTTGATGGCCTTCTCGTCTTCGATTCGTATGGTGGACCAGCCTTGGCAGAACGAGTCAACAAAACCGAAAGCTGGCGACGACTTGTGCTCTATCGAATTGTACCTCATGCGCAACCTCATGAAGTTACTCAATCACCGCCACCTCTCACGGTTACCTTTGCATTAACCGGCCTAGGTGACGCCCAGATTGATTCCGTGTCAATTCGGCCTCTTACACGAACCCGACAGGGGCCCAAAGTGACATCAACAACCTCAGGAAATCATAGCTTTCCAAAACCAGAAGAGATTCTTAATGGTAATCAGGCCCAGATGGCACCTACCCTCACAGCACCTCCCAATCCAACAGAGCCACAATCGGCTTGGCCGGGCATGAGTCTTGAGTGGCCCAAGATGTTGCCATTCACGAAACCAGAACCCGCTCCGCCACAGGGTCCTTCTGGTAGCACCATTGATCCATTCAAGCGAGCTCGAGGCGCTTCTTCGGTACAACCATAACTATTGGTTGTTCAATTCTGACCATTACGATGAAATAGAAGTCTTTGGTATCAATGTTTTCTTCGAAACGCTTCTATGGAAAAAAACTCTTCATACTCTGTTAGCCAACAAGCACCATGTTGCCAACACCGTCTCTCCACTGAAACTACGGTACAGACTCATAACAAAGACGGTGTCTACTTTTGCCCAATGTGCCC
>Ga0315320_10000483_pt1 | contig 32706 bp, 26 predicted proteins | sample M140m21515metaG_FD_203458 | JGI IMG/M metagenome (GOLD analysis project Ga0315320, IMG submission 203458) | Ammonia-oxidizing marine archaeal communities from Monterey Bay, California, United States - M1 40m 21515 | ecosystem: Environmental > Aquatic > Marine > Coastal | place: USA: California... | reverse complement strand
TCGCTCAGGTCGAGACCGTGCAAAGACAGGTCCGCGTGATGGGACAAGGGACCACTGAGACCTACGCCCCCGCTGTGGATGACAAGCTCTCCCCCAAGCGCAGTCTTGAGGCTTCCGGCCAGAAGCAGTTCGTCGAGGTCCCCCGAGAGCGAAAGTGGACCCGTCAGCACGCCATGCAGGGGAGCGGAGGGGGCAAATTCTTTCACGTCTGCGAGATCGAACCTCCGGACATCCACTGTGAGCTTCGGAGTGAGCGCGGTCACCGGTCCGAGGGTCCCTGTCACATGGAGAAGATCCTCCTTCCAGCGAAGCATCACATCATCAAGGTCGAGGACGTAGTCATCCATCCGCGCGCCACCAGACAGGCTCGCCACGGGGATATCGATCGGCGCATCCAACTTCGCTGTGAGGTTCCTAAAGGACGCGTCATGCTCGAAGCCCCTGAGTGAGTAGCTTGCGTCCAGGCCAATTCCCTTCACATCCACCACCGGTGTGCCGTCGGGACGGGCGAACAAGAACGAGCCATCGACGATGACCACAGAGCCCACCTCAATGTCGATCGGTAAGGGCTTCGCTGGCTCACCCGACGAGGGCTTCTGGGGACCGGGCTTCACAAACGCTGTGACCACGTTCAGGGAGCCATCCTCGCGTTGTCGGAGAGCGACCACCGGCCGATGCAACTCCACACGGGACGCCGTGACGTCCTTGAACAGTAGGTCCATGACCTCCCACTCCAACGCCAGCTTGTCGGCCGTGATGAATGGCTCCCCTCGCTCATCCGCAATGACCACATCGTTCAGTTCGAAGCGGCTCCCCAAACCACCCGAGAAGCTGCGGAAGGAGATCGATCCGGGGAGAGCATGATCCACCACAGGCATCGCTCTGTTCAAAACCGAACGAGCGAAGCCCTCGGAGCGCAGCAAGAAGACCACCGACAGGGCTACACAGCAGAGCAGGACTACCAGCAACGCCAGAAGCCGACGCGCCCATGACCTCAACCTCCGAAGCCAACTCCGACGAGGCGGCTTGCTCGCAGCAGAACGGGGCATCAGAACGACTCACTGAGGTTGAAGTGGATGTTCCAGTGGAAGGGCTCCTTGAACGTCACCAATTCTTCAGGCCACTTTGTGGGCCGAATGGCGAAGTCGAGACGCACCCTCCCGAACGACAGGTCGTAACGGACTCCGCCCCCCAGCCCGTACTGCATGCCGTACTTGTAGAGCGCGGACTGGTACGCAATGAGCGTGTCGTCGGCCTGGTTGGACTCGGTGGAAGCATCTCCCCAGGTGCGCCCAAAGTCTGCGAACGCCGCGACCCAGAGACCACCTACAGGACGCACTCGAAGCTCGAGTGAGCCGCTGACCCCTGTCCGAGCTCCGATTGGGACCACGCAGTCGTTCGCTGTGCAATCAGGATCCACAGCCCGAGGACCCAGGTAGCGGCTCCGAAAGCCGCGCACTGTCCCGTCTCCCCCCATGTAGATGGCTTTGTTCACCGGGATCCGGTGCTCATCACCCCAGGTGATGATGTGGGATCCACCCACCCGGGTCGCCAACACAAACCGATTGGGCGCGATGGGCACAAAGCCACGGACCTCGGCTTCCAATTTGACGTAGCGAAAGCCGAGGAGCGACCCGTCAGGGTGCCTGCCGAAAGGAAACGCCTGGTCCGAGGCAAGCTGCAGCATGAACCCACGATTTGCTGCCAGGGGGTTATCCCTCAGGTCCAGTACCACGCTCTCCCGCGTGTAAGACAACAAGTAGTTGTCGTCGAAGAGCGGGTCGTCTGTCGGAGGGGTGCAGTTCCCCGCGGTCTTGCCAACCTCAGGGCAAGGCGAGCTGATGTCTGGGACGGGTCCAATCCGCCACTCTTCAGGGAGAATGTCGTAGTACGCCAGGTTGTAGGAGACGTCGAACTTGAGCCAAGGCAGAGGGTCGATACCAAGGCCCACTGCTCCACCTGGAGTCCAGAACTTGTATCCCCGCTCGACCCCGAGTTCGGCGTCTGCTTGGGCACGCAGCGACAGGTTCCGTGCGGGGAAGTCAGGCCATTTGACCTCTAGGTCTGCCGCAGCCGTCGGAAAGTGGTCAGTAGGTGACAGGTACCGATACCCGACCTTCACGTTCGCGCTCGCCTGAATGAGGCGTCGACCAAGATTGATGTGCCCAAACAGGACATCGACTGGCAGCAGAGTGAAGCCCTGAGTGTCCCAGGCGAAGCCGGGCGAATATTCGAACGAGCGTGGTTTTCTCTCCCGAAGCGCGATGTCCACGGGGACGACGAGTCGCCCCTCCGCGTCTTTTGTCCACTCCCCCTCTCTGCCCGGCGTGAGCGTCACCATCGTGAACACTCCCATCCCATACACCTCGCGCTTCGTCCTCTGGACCGCAGACGAGGCCCAGGGCTCCCCGGGGACCGTGAAAATGTTCCGCTTGATGTACCTCTCAGCCACCTTGTCGTTTCCGCGGAGACGCACCTCTCCGAACACAGCTTTCGGGCCAGGTTCGACGACAAAGGTGATGTCCACTGCGTGTTCGTGCGGGTAGGCGTCCACCTGAGACCGCGTCGTGGCAGTGGCGTACGAGCGGTCTTGCATCGCCGCGACGATCGCCGCTTCGGTCGCGTGCACCTCCTCCATGGAAAAGCGGTCGCCTAGAGAGAAGGTGAGCACCGGCGTCAGGGACGACTCGACCTCCTCTCTGACACCCCGCTCCGCGACGATGCTGAAGCGCACTTTCCGAACAAATGAGGGCTCACCTTCGTCCACCGTGTGTACGACTTTGACGAACCGAGGAGACCCATTGGAGCGCTTCTTTTTCCCCGAGACGATCTGAGACGAGATGACCTCGGCGTCCAGGAAGCCACGCAGGACATAGAAGTTTGCAATCCGCGTGCGGTCGTCTCTCCAGTCCGTCCCTTCGAGGTAGTAACGCGGCTGAAAGAACGTCAACGGGGGGATGAAATGCCAAACCGAGGTCTGACGTTGAGCCAGATCCTCACGGATCGCACCGTCGGGAAACGCCTTGTTTCCGGCGATCTTGACCGCCATGACCGTCGGAACATCGCCGCGCACCTCCGCCATGCGCGCGGTGCACCCCGAGAGGGTTGCGAAGGCGAAGAAGATCACGACGATGAGCGAGGAGAAGCGCACGAGCCTCATCAATACGACGGGGGCGCGGCTGGTGCCAACCTCACGGATACGCTGCCCCACCCCGAAAGGGCTTGCGGGGGCGAAGTCAGTTGGGCAGACCGCTTCCGCCAGCGCCGCTCGCGCCTCCACTCATCATCGCTCCGCGAGGCATGGGGATCTCTCCGAAATGCCTCTCGTAGTCAGCGATCCGTTGAGCGAGGAGTCGTGCCAACAGCTTCGCCTGCTTCGGGTTCATGATGACCCGCGAGCGAATCTTCCCTCGGGGCGAGCCCTGCCTTCCAGCACGGGGAGGACCTGGCTGGAGGAACGCGAAGTCGAGGATGAACTCGGTCTCGCTGCTCCCAACCACCTGAAAGTTGCTGTAGATGCCATTGGCGACGGAGTCGTCAACAGAGAGTTGGAGCGCACCCGGGATTCCGGGGCGGTCATCAGAGTCGGCCATGAGGGAAGCTCCCTGGGAGGCGGGCGAGACGATGAGTCCCGTCTGCTCGGGTCAGTTGATCCCGAAGATGTTTGCGATGACGTCGTTGTGGATGTGATTCCACGCTTCACCGGTCGTGGGTCGGTAACCCACCGCGTCGTAGCTGATTATACCCGGCCCAGTCTTCAGCCAATAGTCACCCTCGAAGGGGGAGTTGCCTGCAGCGCTCTCCAGGCGCACATGCCATACGTCGGTGTAAGACTGCCCGTTGAACTCGAAGGGTCCGTTCTCTTCGTCAATGAACGTCGTGGTCCACTCATCGTCACCGACGGTCGTCACAACTTCCTGGCCGAAGTTCACGTTGTCGAGGCCAAACGGAACCCCGTCGCCCTCGAAGAACTCGGTTCCCAGGTTCGCAGATGCCCCCTCGGGGTTTGCATCCCAACCAGCGAGGAACCAGCCGGAGGAGGTGCTCCGGAAGTACACCGCGACCGTCCACTCGTTCTGGTCATCACCGTAGTCGTCGAGGATGGCCTGCTCAGCACCAACCCATAGGCGAAAGGTCGTGAGTGGCTCGTCGACCGGAGTGGTCTCGCCCTCAGCGATCCAATACGTCACGTCCTGACGACCCTGATTGTTGTACCGCCAATAGTGATCGGCAGCCGCGGGGAAGAGCGCCCCAACATCACGCCCAAGCGACGGAACAGGTTGCTCGCAACCCATGACCGGCACGAGCAACGAGGTAAGGACAAAGAGCGTGACAAAGCGGTTTCGCATCCGCGGAAGGTACCACGCAGCCGAACCATGCAAAGGCGCCGGTTCAGGTCGATACGGCATAACGAAAGCCCCGAGTCGACGGGGTCGACAGCCAAGGCCGCATGCATTTCCGGTGGAAGGCTCACCACGTGAATGGGTAACCGTCCTGCGCCCGCTATCATTCGCGCCCCCTTGGGAATCGGGCACCTCCCAAGTGCCCCGGAGCGCACATGAGCAATCACATCCTCGCCATCGATCAGGGAACCACCGGCACCACTGTGCTTGTTCTGGATCAGAACCTCACTGTCCTAGCCCGCGTGAATAAAGAGTTCCCGCAGCTTTACCCTCGACCCGGGTGGGTGGAACACAACCCAGAAGACATCTGGGAGACCACGCGTTCATGCATTGGTGGGGCCCTCACCAGGGCGGGCGTGGACGTGACCGACATCGCAGGGATCGGCATCACCAACCAGCGCGAGACGACCACTGTGTGGCGCCGCCGCGATGGGCGCGCCATCCACAACTCCATCGTGTGGCAGTGCCGGCGCACCGCCGAGGTCTGCGCCAACCTCAAAGCGCAGGGACTCGAAGACACCTTCCGCACGCGGACCGGCCTCGTGCTCGATCCGTATTTTTCTGGAACCAAGGTGAAGTGGATCCTGGACCATGTCGCAGGAGCCCGCACCCAGGCCGATACGGGTGACCTTGCCTTTGGCACCGTCGACACCTTCCTCGTCTGGCGGTTGTCGGGCGGGGACGCTCACGTGACAGACGTCTCAAACGCGTCACGCACTCTGTTGATGAACCTCGAGACCCTCGAATGGGATGACGAACTCCTGGGACACCTCTCGGTGCCCGAGTCCCTGCTCCCGCGCATCTGCTCCTCGTCGGAGATCTACGGCCGAACCCGGGGCCTGGACATCCTCCCTGATGGCATCCCGATCAGCGGCATGGCCGGTGACCAGCAAGCCGCTCTCTTCGGGCAGGTCTGCCTTGAACCGGGCGAGGCGAAGTGCACCTACGGAACGGGCGCCTTCCTGCTGATGAACACGGGCACCACACCCGTCGCCAGTAAGCGAGGGTTGCTGACCACCGTCGGCTGGAAGATTGGCGGCGAGACCACCTACGCTCTAGAAGGCAGCGCGTTCGTTGCGGGAGCAGCGGTGCAGTGGCTCAGGGATGGGCTCGGCATTATCTCCAACGCGACGGAGATTGAAGCTCTCGCGAAAACCGTGTCTGACAACGGAGGGGTGACGTTTGTCCCAGCCCTTGCTGGACTCGGCGCCCCCCACTGGAACCCTCACGCACGGGGTCTGATCTCTGGTCTCGACCGCGGCGTGAACCGAGGGCACATCGCTCGGGCTGCGCTGGAGGGAATCGCACTTCAGAACGCGGACATCCTTGATGCGATGGTCGCGGACTCAGGGGTGAACCTCTCCGGCCTCAAAGTGGACGGAGGGGCCGCTGCTAACAACCTTCTCATGCAATATCAAGCAGACATACTGGACGTCCCCATTGTCCGCCCGAAAATGCTTGAGACCACGGCACTCGGCGCAGCTCTTCTTGCCGGACTCGGAGTCGGACTCTGGTCGAGCACGGCAGAGGCGAAGGCCGCGTGGCAGGAAGACCGAACCTTCTCTCCGTCGATGGACGACGCGGAGCGCCAAGCACACCTCGACCGCTGGAACTCCGCGGTCGGAAAGGCCTGACCATGAACGGGAAGCTCGTTGTATCCAGCATGATCGCATGCGTCATCCTTCTACTGGGCCTCGCCTTCTGGTGGCCTGAGGGCAAGGAGGCGAGCAAGCCTGCTCCCGAAGCGACGTCTGAGACGAACCCTCCTCCGAAACGAGCGCTGCGGGTGACCGACCGTGGCGCCGATGGATCGGTGACCGTGACCAACCTTCCTGAAGGGATGGAAGACCCGGTGGAAGCCGCTCGGGACCGCCGCGACGCGCGACTGGCAGAAAAGGCGGCCGAGGCAGAGGAACAAGGCGACAACCCATTTGAAGCGTTCGTCGACGACGGAAGCTCCATGACCGATGCCGCCATGGGGAGGCCGCTCATGGCGGACATGGACCCTACGGACCCCGAGTACGACGCAGTGGTCGAGGCACAGCAGCGCTTCAACGAATATGAGGCTGACGCCCTCGAAGCTGCTCCACTTGACCCAGACAGTTGGCGAGAGATCACCATCGCTCATCAAGACGACATCAAAGGCTTGTTCAAGCGCAGCAAGGAGCTTGTAGACGCTGGAGAGAACGAGAAAGCCCGACTCCTCATCGAGGAGTGGAGCGAGCTCCAAAACAAGTACAAGGCACAAGCCTACGGGCGAAGTCCCCAGGCGTTCGAACCCGACGAATAGTCGATTGGCTCGCTTCGTCGCGACGGGGCTCCGTTGTTCCGTCGGCGCTCGCGTGCTTTGGGATGGCCTCTCCCTCGACGTCGACAGCGGTGAGACCCTCGTCGTGCGCGGCGCCTCTGGCTCAGGCAAGACCCTCCTGCTGCGGGCGCTCGCGGGGCTCGATCCGCTTGAGGGGGGCTCTTTGAGCCTGGACGGCGCCGGCCCCGAGGAGATGGGCTGGACTCTCTGGCGTCGCCGGGTGCTGTTTGTTGCGCAGGACCCACCGATCCACCCCGGCACGCCCAGGGAGTTCTGGGAACAGGTCCAGAGTCTCGCAGTCCAGACATTCCGCGAGCATGACGACCCCACGACCATCGGTGTGACCTGGGGTTTGCCCGAGGTCTCGTGGGGCCAACCGTGGAGCGGTCTCAGCGGGGGGGAGCGGCAACGCGCGGCCCTCGCCATCGCTCTCGCCACGAGGCCGGACATTCTGCTGCTCGACGAGCCGACGTCCGCGCTCGACCCCGATGCAACCTCTGCGGTGGAAGCGTCACTTCGAGGCCAAACCCTCCTCTGGGTGACCCATGACCTGACCCAATCCAAGCGGATCGCTGACAGCTTCATTGCGATTGACTCTGGCCAATGAGCGGCCCACTCGAACTCGCCCCATGGCAGATCGCTGCTGCCGCCACCCTCGTCCTACTCAACGGCGCTCTTTCGGTGTGGCTCCGCCTCGGACTTGAACGCACTCTCGCCATCGCATCCGCGCGCTCCGTGATTCAGCTCGCGATTCTCGGGGTCGTGCTGGAGCCGGTCTTTGCCGCCGGCAACCCCTGGCTAGTGGGGTGCATCTGCGCCGTCATGGTTCTCCTGGCGTCTCAAGCTGCCGCGGATCGGTCGGCCCGTCGCTTCCCCGGCATCCTCCGTTCCAGCCTCATCGCCCTCGTCATCGGAGCCGGAGGCACCGCCGTTCTCGGAACGGCCGCCATCGTCCAAGTAGACCCCTGGTGGGAGCCCCGTTATCTCATCCCGATGCTCGGCATGATCCTCGGAAATGGTCTCACGGGAATCTCGCTGGGCCTCGATCGATGCTTACAGCAATTGGACGAGCACCGGGATCGGGTCGACGCGCTCCTCGGGTTCGGAGCCGCTCCGTGGGAGGCGTCCCGACCGATCGTCGCGGACGCGCTGCGCGCCGGAATGATCCCAATCCTCAACTCAATGACCGTGGTGGGTCTCGTCACAATCCCAGGAATGATGACGGGACAGATCCTCGGTGGAACGCCCCCATTGCAGGCCGCGGCCTATCAAATGCTCATCCTCTTTCTCATCGCCGCAGCCACAGGAATTGGCACCTTGGTGTCCATTCTTCTCGCCACTCGCGCGGTGTTCGATTCCGCCGGACGACTGAGACCAGAGCGCATCCAGAGCTGAGCCAGCGCCGCCCGCGAACCCAACAAGAAGATGCAGACATGGCTCTCAATGGCCATCTGGCTCCAGGAAGAAGCACGGTCTTCAACCAGGGACCTTGACTCCGCCTCAGACGTGGCTAGAACCCCGACCGGACCCAACTGGAGAAGAGCATGTCCACGACAGAGACCCACGCATTCCAGGCAGAGGTGAGCCGTGTGCTCCACCTCGTCGTCAACTCCCTGTATTCCAACAAGGAGATCTTCCTCCGCGAGCTCGTCTCGAACTCGTCGGATGCGATCGACCGCCTACGGCTGCTCGCGCTCGAGGACGAGTCTCTTCTCGGGGATGACGCCGAGTTCGCGATCCGCGTATGGGCTGACCCCGACGCGAAGCTCCTGCACATCTCCGACAACGGGCTCGGGATGTCCCACGACCAACTCATCGAGAGCCTGGGCACGATCGCGCACTCCGGCACGCTCAAATTCCTCGAGGGAATGAAAGAGAAGTCCGGGGACGCGTCCCTCATCGGACAGTTCGGAGTGGGTTTCTACTCTGCGTTCCTGGTGGCAGACCGTGTCACGGTCACCAGCCGCGCTGCTGGCAGCGACGAGGCCTGGGTCTGGTCATCAGAAGCCAAGGACGGCTACACCCTTGAGCCCGGCGAACGCGAGAGCCGCGGAACCACTATCACTCTGCACCTTAATGGGGAGCAGACCGAATACACCGCCTTCTGGTCGCTCCGCGCCCTCATCGCGAAGTACAGCGACTACGTGCGGCACCCGATCATGCTGGGTGACATGCGCCCGGCCCCCACAGAGGAGGCCGACGAAGAGGACACGAGCAGCGAGGACGAGTCCGGCGACACCGCAGAAGCGGCAGAGCCGGTCCTGACCCTTCAGTTCGAGCAGGTAAACAAGGGTTCTGCGCTGTGGCAGCGTAATCGTGAGGAGGTCACGGACGAAGAGCACATCGAGTTCTACAAGCACGTGTCCCACGACTTCGAGGAGCCTCTCTGCTGGAACCATTTCCGCATCGAAGGCACTCAACTCTTCACCGGGCTGCTCTACGTTCCGAAACGACCCCCGTTCGACCTCTACCACCGCGAGGCCAAGCGCGGTGTGAGCCTCTTCGTGAACCGCGTGTTCATCATGGAGGACGCGGAAGAGTTGGTTCCAAGCTGGCTGCGCTTTGTGAAGGGAGTCATCGACTCCGACGACCTCCCTTTGAACATCTCCCGCGAGATGCTCCAAGACGGGGCCATCACCCGCACCATCCGAAAGCAGATCATCAAGAAGACGTTGGATCGTCTCAAGAAGCTGGCCGACGACGATGTCGTTGCCTACACCGACTTCTGGAAGGGCTTTGGGCCGGTCATCAAGGAGGGTCTGTACCTTGAGCGCGACCAGGGCAAGCGCATCGGTAAGCTCCTGCGCTACCGAAGCTCCGCTGTCGACGGGTTGACCTCACTGGACGACTACGTAGAGCGCATGGCCGAAGGTCAGGACGCCATCTACTACGTCACCGGCGAGAACGAGGCCGCGGTCTCGGTCTCTCCCCACCTGGAAGCCCTTAAGAGTCGCGGCTGGGAGGTCCTGTACATGACCGACCCCGTCGATGAGTGGGCGGTCGAGGGTCTGGCAGAGTGGGATGAAAAGAAGCTCATCTCAGCCACAAAGGCAGATCTCGACCTCGCGGAGGATGAGGAGACCAAGAAGGAACGCGAGGAAGCCGCGGGTGGGCTCGACGGACTTCTGTCCCACATGGGAACGGTCCTCGACGAAAACGTGCGTGAAGTGCGCGTCAGTAACCGCCTCACTGACAGCCCCGTCTGCCTCGTCGTGCCGGAGGGCGGCCAGAACGCATATCTCGAGCGCCTGCTCCGAAACCACGACCAATCCATGCCCAAAACGAAGCGGATCATGGAGATCAACCCAACCCACCCGCTGATCACCGCGATTCGCGATGCACACAGCAATGCACCCGAATCAGTGCAGGTGAACGAGTGGGTTGAGATCCTCTACGACCAGGCGCTCCTGCTTGAAGGGAGTCCAGTCGAGGACCCTGCACGCCTCGCCCGAAGGATGACCAGCCTGCTTCAAAAAGCGATGGAGACCGCGTGAACCCTCTGGCTGCCCCCTACCTCTACGGGATCGACGAGCCTCTCGATGCCACGTTGGTCGATGCGTTCGTGACCGCCCTGGTGTGCGTCGCGAGGGCCAACGGCATCGTCGAGTCTGAGTCGCGAATTGTGCAGGGGGCTGCCGACATCCTCGGCGCAATGCCCTTCACTGTCAGCCGAGCGCTCGCGAACCCCAACGCGAGCCTTGATGAGGCAATCGCGACGTTGAAGCCCCATCCACGGCTTGTTTCGCTCGTCTATCGGGACTCACTCCTGGTGGTGCGCGCCGATGGGGTCACCACAGCGGAGGAGAACGTGACCCTCACCCAGATGGCAAATCAACTCGGCCTAGACATGGAGCAGCGGACGCGCGCGGAGGAAGCCGCCGACCTTCTCATCAAGGTCCGACAAACCATGATCCACCTCTAAAGATGGCAGAGCGTCTGCTCGACGGGCGCTTCGCCGGGCGGCCCGGGTGGACCGTCGACCGCTTCGGGGCCATGGGCCTGATCCAGAGTTACGGCAAAGACGGTGCCGATCCGGAAGTCGTCAGAGAACTCTGCGCGGACCTCATGGCCCGAGACGACGTCCAGGGCGTGGTCTTGAAACAGCGTGGGGCCCGCGACCGCTCCCTCGGAGAGGGCAGCCTCATCGCCGGCGCGTTGCCAGAGTCGAGTCTGGATGATCCTTTCCGTGAGCGGGAAGGGCGCTTCGTCATCGACGAAGGTGGCTGTCGGTTTGGGGTCGACCTCTTGTACGGGGTCAACGTGGGGTTGTTCTTGGACGCCCAACCCATGCGAGGCTGGGTCCGAGACCACAGTCGAGACCGACGAGTCCTTAACCTCTTCTCCTACACCTCGAGCTTCGGAGTCGCAGCAGCTCAGGGAGGCGCACGTTCCACGACAAACGTCGACCTGGTCCCCTCCGCCCTCGAGCGCGGCAAAGCGAACTACGTTCTCAATGGACTCGAGGTCGACCCACGGGGTCACGCACGTTCGGACGTGTTCGAGTTCTTGCGCCGCGCCGGGAAGCGCGGGACTACCTGGGAGCTCATTATCTGCGACCCCCCGCCTGTCCCTACCCAGGGCACCCGCGGCGGGAAGCGTCGAAAGAGCTTCGATCCAGCCAAAGACATGGAGCGACTCCTACGATCCGCGATGACCTGTGTCGCACCCGAGGGAGCGCTCCTCGCTCTGTCTGCCGCTCGAGGAGAGTCTCGGTTCGAGGCTCCGCTCCATCGCGTTCTCACCGAACTCGATGAGTCCTTCTCTGTGACGCTGCTCTCCCGAGCTCCAGGCTTCCCTGGGGCAAGAGAAGAGGGCCTCCGGGCCTTGTGGATTGAGCGAGGCTCCCAGGAGATGGAACCTATTCCTCAGGTTTAAAGCCACTTCGTCCGATGTAGTGAAGGTGACTGAATCTGTATGGACCACCATCGAGTCGGGGCGCACTACCGCGGTAGTGGGAGACATCCTGCCGCCCTCCCTGGCGGGGAAGTGGCATGAGCTGCGGATTGATTGCGGCGCGCACTCGTCCCAGGGGGGAGCCCTCAACGCGGCCCGCAGGATGCTCGGGGCTCTCTTTCAGGTGACACTGCTCCATCGCGCCACCCGACGGCTCGCCAGCGGTCTTCAGCGACGGCTCTTTCGCAACAACGAACAAGCCACACCCATCGAGCGTTTCGTGGGCCTCCTGAACCGGGCGGCCAACGCCTGCGAGCACCCCCTTGCCCTGGTGTTCACCGATGTCCTGCAAGCGGACGCCGAGTCCCTCGCACTGATCGCAGAACTGGTGGGGCATCCAGATCGCTTCGACGCCGCGGTCATTCTTCAGTACGACAGAATGCCTCCGCTCCAGTCTCCCTCCGCAGCGGCCCTCGCTCAGGTTCGGGCCGTCGAAGGGCCCGGCGGCCTGGTGGGCACCAACGCCGGCCCCAACACGTTTGCGGAGCTAAACCCAGTCCTGGTCGCACATCGCAGCTCGCCGCTCTGCTGAGAACTGAGGCTCATCGAATCATCGCGTGCAAGGCGGATGATTGCTCCTGAACCGAACGCGCCAGACTCGCTTGACCGCGCGCCCGCAACAGGTTGTGGGCACCTCGGCTCACACACATCTCGGGGTTCCAACCGAAGTAGCTCTCATTCAGCGCGTCAGCGGCGAACCGAGACGCTAGCTCGAGACAGATTCGCTCGACCCCATGGACGATGGCAGTCCGCTCCTCCTCCGGCTGGGGGTTCACGGCGAGCCATCCCCCCATCGCCGCTTCAAAGAGAGCGGAGTCGAAAGACGCCTCTTCCACGTCCTCCCCTGCAGGGTTACACCACGAACGAAGGGCATCACCCATCTCAATATCCATCGAAAGCGCCGCCATCGTGTCGAGATCAAGCAGGCAAATCCCCCCACCCTGATCATCAAACCGAAGGTTGCTGATCTTCAAGTCACCGTGCGCAATGCGAGTAGGTCCCTCCAGACGACCATCCCAGGCCGCCCAACCCGTGAGAATCTGATCAGCCAGCGGACCGACCTCATCCCGAAGACGATGCCCCGTATGGCGATCGAGCGCCCGCACCAGCGTGGTCATGTGCTGGTCTGTGTCGTGGGCACCGCTCCGGGTAAACGCGAAGGTGTGCTGAAGGTCCTCAGTAGCGCGATGCCACCGCCCGACCAAATCCCCAGCGGTCCGCGCTCGCTGGGCGCTATCCAACCGCTCGACGCTCACCCCAGGGACCCAACTCAAAGCACGCCAACACCGCTCCTCACCGTCGAGCGTCCAAAGAGCACCGTCGTCCGTGCGCAAGAGTCGGGGTGTGACCAGACCCTTGTTCGCGATGTGGGCCGTGATCGCCTCAATGTCCTCATGCAGGATCGGGTCGAAGATCGTATGCAGGCGTTGCACCACCGCCACCGGAGGAGACCCCACGGAGAAGGTGTCGTTGATGAGGCCCCCCCCGAGAGGCCGGTGCGGCAGTTCGACGAGGGACGACCAAGAAGAGAGAGGTATCTGCACGAGACAAGAGTATGCGCAATGTACTCGGTTCGGGGCCCACTGAAACCTGATGTACTCTGCCCCTGGGCCAGCGAAGTACGCCGCCCGGGAGGACTCGATGAAGCTCAAAAACTCGCTGTTGCTGTCCGCGGCCGTTGCCGCCCTCGCTCTCGCCGGATGCGGCAATGATGGTGGAGAGCCCGCTCCTCCGACGCCAGCCCCGGAGGCCACGCCTGAGGCGACGCCTGAGCCCCCGCCCGAGCCGACACCCGAGCCCACCCCTGAAGCGACTGAGGTCGGGTTCAGCGAACCCACGACGAAGTTCCTGGCGAGCCTCAGTGATGAGGACAAAGCGCAGACCAACCCGAAGTCTGGCGACGCCGATGCGATCAAGAAGGGCGCCGAAGAGTACGCATCCATGTGCAAGCACTGCCACGGCGTTGCGGGCGCGGGAGACGGACCCGTCGCCACCCGCTTCAACCCGCCCGCCTCGAACCTGACCGACCCAATGCGAGCAGCCGCCTTCACGCCTGGCGTCAACTACCAGGTCATGAAGCAGGGGATCGCCGGCACGGCCATGCAGGCCTTCGGCGCCGCCACGAGCGACGAGACGGTGTGGTCCATCCTCGCCTACACCGAGACCCTCGTTGCGAGCAGCGAGGCGCCGGCAGACGAAGCACCGGCGACGGAAGCACCGGCGGGCGAGTAGCCCCCAAGACGACCGACAAAGAGGTCAGCTTCCGGTGGACTAGTTCCCCTGGAAGCTGACCCTGTGACGTGCTGGCGCATCCCGTCCGTACATCGGCAGAGGGAAGCGAAGCCTTCCCACCTGGTCGAGAAGGCACGCGTTGAGCCAGTCCGACTGCTCATGGCCACCCCAGTCCGACTCCTGGACCTCCGCTCTGACCACCCGACCCAGGCCGTCGACAAACCAAATGAGCGTCGCTTTCCCGGAGAGGTCCTTGCCTGACTGGGACTGAGCGAGGGCATGGCAGTGCCTATAGCTCCGGGCGCGGGACAAGATCACCCTCACCTGATCGTCCTGCGAAATGCCGAACCACTCGAGCGTCCCCGTGGTCCACCCTGGATCAGAGCGCTCTGTGAGATGCTTCACGAAGAGCCGATGTAGAGGTCCCCGACGTCCGAGCGCGTCCCGGAGAACCCGGAAGCGCTTCTCATCGGAGGGGAGTTGTTGGTTCCCTCCCGACCGCTCGTCGACCAGGGACTTGATCGCCTCAACGACCTCTCTGGGAAGGGGTTCCCTCGCAAATGATGCCTCCAGGTTCTCCATCGCGGCGACCGCGTCTCCTGAGCGGCGCAGGCATAGCCCACGGATCAGGAAGACAGCAGGATCCATTCGCCGCTCAACGAGCCTCGTCGTGATCTCTGCGCAGGCTGACCACTTCAGCTGACCCATCGTCAGCTCCAACAGGTCTACGACCTTGACCTCGTCTCCGAGGTTCAGCCAGGCCCTCTCCATCAGTACGTTGACAGAGGCCTGCACCTCTCCCCGCCCCGTCATCGCGGCGATGTAGTCGGAGAGCTTCGAAGACTGCCCCACCTCCAGTCCCTCTACCTTGAGAATCTCGAGTTCTTCGTCAGAGAGAGCCTCGAGATCCATGGCGTGGGAGATACGGTTCTCCAGGGAGGCGTCGCCGGTCATCGCCCTTTGAGGAGAGTCGAACTCCGATGGTGAGACAAGGAGTTCCTTCTTGCAGGAAAGCGTCAGGCTCAAGGAGACCAGCAGTCCGAGGGTCGACAGAATGATGAGGGTGCGCCGCATGAACGAAGGCTACCGGTGGGCAGCCACTGGCACCAAACCGCGAGTCCGCTGCAATCCCACTGAGGGCTCTCCTCGACTCAGCGCCAGCTGAATCCCTCAAGTTCCAAACCCCACTCCGTCACGCTGCTGTCTGTGAAGAGAAAAAGGTCGACCATCCCGTGTGGAAACGCCTCGGACACCACCGTTCCAAGGTCACCCGACCACTCGGCGAGCTTGTTGCCCGCTTCGTCACGAACGACAACGAAGTCGTAGTTGGCTTCTACGTCGATTCGACTGAAATGCAGGCGAATCTCGCTCGCGCCCTCTGGAGCCTGGACCCGCACCTGACCGGAGAAGTCGTTCGCATATGGGTGGGCAGACCCTGCAGTGAACTGCTGGAACGTCCAGTCAGCTGGAGGGGGCTCCGCGGGCTCGTCGGGCGCCTCCTGGTCCTGTGGAGGAGAGAGTTGGGAAAGCGCAGAGAATGCGTCGATGCGGCCACCGCTCGCGACAAGCCCGGACAACGCAGACACTGGTGTCGATGAGTCCATCAGCAGGTTTCGAATCGCGGCGGGGGTGAGGCTCGGCGCGACGCTACGGATGAGCGCAGCGGCGCCTGCCACGTAGGGCGACGCCATCGACGTTCCATCCATGTACGTCCAGTTCGCTCCGGAAACTGTGGAGACGATATCGACTCCGGGAGCCGCCACATGTACGCGGTCCTCACCGTAGTTGGAGAAGTCCGCCAGCCGGTCACGACGGTCGCTCGCTGCGACCGACACGATGTTGTCGAGCGGATAGTTGGCGGGGAAGCTCGAGCTGAAGTCGTTGTTTCTTCCCTCGTTGCCCGCAGCGGTGACGAAGACTACGCCCTGCGATCGGGCGTACGCGATCGCGTTGCGAATCGCCGAGGATTGTCCGGGCCCTCCCCAGGACGCGTTGATGACTTGTGCGCCGTTGTTCACCGCGTACGTAATGGCTTCAGCCGCCTGAGACGAAAGCCCACCACGCCAACCGTCGATAAACTTCAGGGACATGATCTGCGCCTCATAGGCAACACCGGGAACGCCATACCCGTCGTCCCCCCGGGCCGCGACCGAGCCAGCCACATGTGTCCCATGGTCATCGATGTCGTTGGGGTCTGCATCACGGTTCACAAAGTCATACCCGTGGACATCATCGACATACCCGTTGCCGTCGTCATCGATGCCGTTGCCCTCGATTTCACCTGGGTTCACCCAAAGGTTCGGCACGAGGTCGGGGTGCGTGGTGTCGACCCCAGTATCAATGACCGCCACGACGATGCCCGCGCCACGGGTGATCTCCCATGCGCCGAACGCGTCGATGTCCGCCCCGACAAGCCCCCCATTGACGCCTGTGTTGTTCAGCCCCCACATGTATTCGCCGTAGTCGTTCGGCGAGCCTGACGGTCTGTATACGAACTGTGGCTCGGCCCAAGACGTCGACACATCGACGGACAGGGCGCCTAGGAGCTCGTCACGCTCGCGTCCAGCCGGATCGACCAGGACCGCCAGCCGGTCCGCATTCCGAACCTCCATGAGGTCCAGCCCCTCGCGTTGCGCAAGCGCCGCAAGATCCGCCTCCGATGCTTCATCCGAAATTCCGACGACATACTCGCCAACGACCTCATGACTCGAGTCGAACGCGATCAAGTCGACATCCTCAGCGAGATAACAACCCGAGAGAGCCAGAAGAGCGGGGGAGAAGAAGCGGAAGATTCTGCGCATCAAGACATCCTTTCGTTCGGCGAACAGCGGCTCTCGTACTCAAGAGCAAGTTCCGGGCCGAAATTGAAAAACCCGCAGAAAACCAGTCCACAAAAGCATTAGCTCGACACATGTGGTCACTTGACTGACCACATGCGCCCTCTGCAATTCCTGCCGGAGTTGTTGCTAAGTTGTTGCGAGACCGTTCCCAGCAACCTTCGCAGCACATGCACGCCTTCCGGGTCTATTACTTCGGCATGGCCAGTTCACGAGTTGCGACGATCGTCCCGCTTCCCGCACCGGACGCCGACTACCGGCTACTTGTGCCGGTACTCAAATCGCTCACGTCTGGTGCCGACCTACCGTCGACGTTCATGGCCGCCGGTCGTGCGTTACAGCAGCTGGTGTCGTTCGACTGGATGGCGATCACCTACCGAGCGCAGCGCGGTGATGCCCTGGTTCTGCATCGAAGCCTCCCTGGCCGTCCTGATTGGCTCGCCAGCTCAGAGCAGCTCCGCGCGACCAGTCGCCGGGAGCGGGCATGGTTCCTGCCGGATGTGCCTCGAATCGCAGGGACCGAGGGCGTGCCTGGTGTGCACGATGACCCACAGTGGCCTGTACCTGAAGACGTGGGGCCCTTGCTTACCCTTCCACTGCCTGCAGGCGGGGGGGGCCAACGGCGGGACGCGCAGCGCGCGCAACGGCGTGGCGCCCTCGTGTTAGGCCGCATCGACGGAGCTCCTTTCGAGCCATCCTTACTGGTCCTCCTGGAGCCCTGTGTTGCTGCGTTGGTCCTGCTCCTAGAGCGTCTCGAGTGGCTCGAGAGCTTCCGAGAGGTCAACGCAGAGCTCCGCGCCGCTCGTGCGTCACGAGAGGTCTCAACGACTCGACGGGTTCGCACACTGCGCAGCGCTCAGTCAGTGGATGAAGCAATGCCCCGATGGGTCGCGGTAGACCCCGGTGGGCAGGAGGCGCTCGAGATCGTCGAGCGGGCCGCCTCGACGGACTTGCCCGTTCTCTTGCACGGAGAATCCGGCACGGGCAAGGAGCTGCTCGCAGCGACGCTTCACCGAATGTCAGACCGGAGCAACGGCTCGTTTCTCGCAGTCAACGTCGCGACCCTGCGTCCCGAGCTCGCGGCCAGTGAGCTCTTCGGTCACGTCCAAGGCGCCTTCACGGATGCCCGCGGAAACCGTCCTGGGTTACTCCAGGAGGCTGATGGCGGGACCCTGTTCCTCGATGAGATCGGCGACATGCCAGCCGCCATTCAGCCTGCGCTGCTGCGCTTCCTCGAAGACGGCTTCGTCCGCCCTGTGGGAAGCAATGACAAGAGACGGGTGGATGTCCGGGTGGTCTGCGCTACCCACCGAGACCTTCCAGCTCTGATTCGGGACGGTGTCTTTCGCGAGGACCTCTATCACCGTTTGGCGGGAGTGGTGATCGAGCTCCCCCCCTTACGTGATCGCCCGGGCGATCTGCTTCCCCTCGCTCTTCGCTTTCTCGAAGACGCATCACAAGGGCGCCGCCAGGAGCTCCCTCCAGCCTGGCTCCCTGCTCTGCGCGCGTGGTCCTGGCCCGGGAACGTGCGAGAGCTGAGGAACGCGATCCGCGCGGTCGCGGCGCTCTCCCGGGGCCCAGTCCTAGAACCCCGTTTTCTTCCACAACCACTCCGGGGACTTGTAGAGGCAGCCGTGTCTAGTGCCGCGACCGCACCGAAAGAGGAGTATCAGCTCAAGCCAGATGGGTTAGTGAACACCCAGACCGCCTTGGCTGCCGTCTCGTCAACGACCGGAGGCTCGAGCAGCCGACGAGCGGAGTTCGACGGGTGGACTCTCGTCGAGGTCGAGAGAGAAATGCTCCGCCGGGCTCTTCAGGCAACTGCAGGGCATCGAGGACGCGCAGCCGCGCGTCTCGGAATCAGCCCAAGGGCTCTCTACGACAAGATCAAGAGACTGAACGTCGAGGTCTAAGAGCCCCGGTCAGACACCCGCTACTTGCGGGCGGAACGGGCCGCTTTCGATCGCTCATCGAGCGACGCCTCAAGGCGGTCTGCGTCGACGGTAATCGACTTGTCACTCATCCCGAGCACATGACATTCGCGATCAAGGAGCAAGCTGAACGGTGCACTACTGATTCCATAGCGGCGAGCAACGATTCCAAACTGGTCGTCGAGCATCGCAAATGTCCCCCGAGTCTTTGCCGCGAGCTCACTCATCGCCGTGGGATCCGACTCCGTCGAGATCACGACTGCCTCAAACCCGTCGCGGGAGTACTTCCGCATCCACTGATTCAGAGTCTTGAGGTCATCGACGGCATTCACGTTGTTCACAAACGTGACGAGCACTGTCGATGTGTCTCCCGGACGCACTCCACAATGGTCATCGAGTTGGACGACCGCCCGGGCCGAATCTTCTTCGCCACGCGTTCGGAAGGCCTCCAGCCCAAAAGCCGGTGCTGTCGCGCCGATGGACGGAAGCGCGGATGGGTCCAGGCGCTGCGCCATGGACGGAGTAGTCACCATCAGGGCAGCCACTGTCATCAAGAGCACAACAGGGCGCATCAGGAGTCCCCATTCACCCGAACGATGATCAGCGTGGAGTTGTCCCGTCCACCCTCGTCGTTCGCCCGGTCTACCAGCGCCTTGCAGGCATCCTGGGGCTCCCCGTTGTCCTGAAGGATCGTCTGAATGTCCGCATCCGAGATCTCCCCCCAGAGACCATCGCTACACAGCATCACCCAGTCTCCATCCTGCACTTCGACGTGATAGACGTCGACTTCGACTTCGGCCATCGACCCGATCGAGCGCACTAGGATGTTGCCGGACGGATGGGTCCGAGCCTCTTCGACTGTCAACTCTCCGAGTTGGACCAGGTACGCCACCAGGCTGTGGTCCTGACTGATCGTCTTGAGGCTGCCATCGCGCAACAGATAGGCACGGGAGTCGCCCACGTTCGCAACGATCGCATCAGACCCCTTGTAGACGAGGGACGACGTAAGGGTTGTCCCCATGTTGGAGTCATTGGCTTCGCCCGCAGCGACGACCGCCCGGTTTGCCTTTTGCATCGACTCCCGAAGAAGATCCCGCAGTGCTGGGATCTCCCGGTTGTCGAGCGCAGCGAGCCCCTCGCGAGCTGCCTCAAACAGTGTGTCCACAGCAATCTGGCTGGCCACTTCGCCGCGGTCGTGCCCGCCCATGCCGTCGGCGACGGCATAAAGGACCAGATCCTCGTCAAGAGGATCCCAGTGCCAGTTGTCTTCGTTGAGCTCGCGGACTCTGCCCACATCGGACAGGCCCCCAACCATGGGAGCGAAACGCTCCTTGAGGTTGCTCAGTGTGTTGGGTGTAGCTGTTCCAGCCTCGCCCAAGTTCCCGCTCTCATCCGCCATGCGGTCCGCCTTGACTACCGTGGGAGGGAGGAACTCCCACCTAGAACTGTGGATTATAGGGTTCTCACCCCCCGAACGACAATGGGGTGCGGTCTCTCACGTACCCTATGAACCGATGAGCAAGCGTTCACCACGGTTTGAAGCCGCGATTCTCCTGCTCTTCAGCCCCCTGATCATCTCTTGGGGAGCGGGAACGACTGGGTGTTTTCTCGACTTTCTGGTCGCTCCTGCAGCTTGGGTCGGCTCGATTCCTGCGCGGACTTCCTTTCCTGGCCTGATCGTCGCTTCGCTGATCGCGACCGCAGCAGCTTTGAGACCGACGCCTGAGCTGTCTAAAATCGCGCGGGCCCTCTTTTTACTGCTCGCGCTGATCTTGTTGGCCCCCGCCGCTGCAGCAAGTCGACCTCTTCCGTGGCTGGTCGTGTCCTTCCTCGCTGCCGCATGGCTGAAAAATGAGCCCGTTCACCAGGGGAGCAGCCCACCCCCAAAACTCTGGGAACTGCTTTCTATCCCGGCCCTTTGGATCCTCTGCGCCCGGGTACGCCCCTGGGGCCCAGGGCTTCTACTCGATCACTGGATCGATGGCCCCGCCTTGTTCCTTGGCTCCCGACCTCTCCTCGCGGACGCCCTCGCCTTGCTCATACCACTCGCCGCCATCCCCCTTCTCGCCGGGCCTACTGCGATGCGGGGCCCTCGGAGCATCGTCTTTGGAGCCGGGGGGGCGCTGCTCCTGGTGGCGACATTTGGGAGTGACCAGGCATGGCTCTCCGCAGCAGTCCTTGGCGGAGTAATCGGCGCATGGCCCCCTCGAAGAGCCACCGCCGGGGCGAGATCACACCAGGCGATCTACCTGCTCTTGGTCTGCGCCTGCGCCTCGGGCCGTCTGGCCCTCACCGAGCGATGGCGCTGCGGTGACGTAGCCGAAGAAGCTCCGGTGAAGGAGCTTCTCCAGGGAGATGGAGTCCTCAGCCTCGCGCTCTCAGCGGGCAACCTCGGGTATCTCGCGCTTCTGGCCGAGGAGGGCCGCGTTCTCCAGCGGATGACAGTCACTGGGGCCCTCGGCGATGAGGCACCGCTTGAGCCAGTAGGTGGTTTTCTTGTGAGCCCTGTCCTACAGGGTGACCCAGTCGTACGAGTCGTGCCGCTCCCGAACGGGGCCCGTGTCGAGTGGTGGGATGTGCCGCGCCTCGAACTCCTCGCAGCTCGCGACGTGGCGATCGGCTGCTCGGTTGAACGCGCCCTGGATGAAGGCAACGGGCATCTCTTGCTTAGCTGCAAGGACCAAACGATGCGCCTCACAGGGCTCGGAGGTGATAAGCCGCTGACGGACGTCGATCTCGCCGGCTTCACTCCTCATGAGGCGTTGAAGAAGGGTCTATTGGTTCATCGCGAGGGGGCCTTCTCCCGCGCATCGGTGCTCGGAACTGAGGGAGAGGTCGCGTCCGCGTTGGTCGGCCCATACGCATCCGACGTCGCATCTTCACCAGGGCGGTTCCTCGTAGCGCGCGGGCCTGCGGGACACCTCGCTCTGCGGGCGGCACCGGCCCCCGTCCCCTCGCTCTACGAGCCCCCATCGGACCCAAAGACCCGTGTCGTCCATGCTCTCACAAATCGTTCCGACAGTGTGCGGGTCGGAGTCTGGCCGGGAGAGGTGCACTACTCACCCAGACGGCGGGCCGCCTATGTCACTTCCCCGGTGGACGCGTCAGTCACGCTCGTCGACGTCGACGTCACCTGGCAGCAGCGAGCAGTCAGCGTCGGAGCTCCCCCACGACAGGTTGTCCTGGAGACCGGTTCCGCTACGTTGTACGTCGCGAATCGCTGCGGTGTCTTCGCAGTCCGGATTCCCCGACCCGACCCCTGGGAGTGAACACCGCATCGTGGATGCCACCGGTCAGTATGTGGTTCCCCCCGAGGTGCTGTTCGTGCACGCGTACATGCTCGGCCTCGACCGACGTCGGCAGGGCGCTCTGCACCCATTACCTCCCCTTGAGCCATCGGAAGTCGCCGCATTCATCGCCGCGAAAGCGCATACGGCCGTCAAGACCTGGGACCCCACCTTCCGCCGCGACCTCGGTTCGTTCGAAGTAGCTGTCTCCCGCCTACGCCCTCGGGTCGCATGGCTTTACACCCACCCCACCACCCGGGAGACAGGCACGCGTTTCTGCGCCGTCGCCCGGGCGTCCGGCGCCATGGTGATCGCGGCGGGTCCTGACGCTCTCTTACGACCCGCGCTGTATCTGCGCTCCGGTGCAGACGCGGTCGTACTCGGAGAGGGTGAAAACGCGACCCTGGATCTGGTGCTCGCCCTGCGCACGAGCGACTACCGTCCCAGCGCCGAGGTCCTAGCCCACATCCCCGGTCTGTGCTGGATGGACGACCATGGGACCCTCCGGTACTCCTCCGGCTCGGAGCGACCGGTACCTATCGAGCAGCTGCCCTGGCCCCACCGAGATCCGGAGTCGACACGGGTCCACCTCGACCGGTGGCTCGCCGTAAAGCAGCACCGACAGCTCGCGGTGCGTTCAGCGAGAGGCTGCCCGCTCTCGTGTGGTTTCTGCACCAACACGGTCTTTGGGAGACCCTACAGGCGTCGCACGCCGTCAGACGTCGTCGCTGAGCTTGTCGACCTCATGGACCGCTTCCCCGTGGAGCGCTTCGTCTTTACAGACGAAGTCTTCGTCTTTGACCCCATGTGGATCAGCGATTTCTGCAAAGAGGTGGAGCGCAGCGGACGCACCTTGCGGTTTGGCGCAAGCGCGCATCCAGCGACGCTTGATGAGGCCTCTATTCACGCATTGGCTCGCGTGGGCCTCGAGCGTATCGAGCTCGACGCAGCGAGTGGTTCTTCACGTCTCCTCGGCACGTTGGGGTGGAGCTATGAGCCTTCAGCGGTCTATCGCGCCGCCACGATTCTTCGGGCGTCGGGGATCGAAATTGGGCTCCAGGTGCTGGTCGGCCTCCCGGGAGAAACCCGCGAGGATCTCGACTCCACCATGGAAATGGTGTCGATTATCCAACCGCAAGGAGTCGAAGTGACCCGCGTGGATCCCAACTCCCCGGCTCTCTTTCGAAAAGACTGGGCGCGTGTCGTGGAGGGCCCCTATGCCGACCTCGCGAAGAAGGAGGGCGTGCTCCCAGCGCCCGTGCTGGACGCTGCGAGCGCTTGGCTTGCCACCCATGGCGAGAACCAACAACAGCTCTCGGTGCCTGCCCGAGTCGTAAGGGCAGCGCGTGGTCCGCTCCTGCGGGCTGCGGTGCGCGCCCTGCCTGGGCGTCGGCGCCGCTGATAGACTCCGCTCGGACAATTGCGCGCGGACGAACCGCGGGTCCATTTGTGAGTACGGGGTTGGATGCCAGAAGACGGCACCAAAGGGCTGGGCAACCTCGCGGATACCTTACGGAAGGTTCCCGCTGTCCCGACTCGTATGCCAGATGTGGGCGAGGTCTTCGCTGACCGCTATGACATCCAACGACTCCTTGGTCGTGGCGGCATGGGAATCGTCTTCCTCGCGAATCAATCGCCCCTGCGACGTCAAGTCGCGATCAAAATTCTCAAACCACCTGAATCGCTAGACGACGATCCCAACTTTGACGAGCGTTTTCTCCGGGAGGCTGAGGCTGCGGCACGGCTTCAGCACCCAAACACGATCACCGTGCACGACTTTGGACAGGCCGACGACGGAGTGCTCTACATCGTCATGGAGTACCTGGAGGGCAACGATCTTCGGACTGTTCTTGCCCACGAGCGGACGTTCAGCCCAGCCCGAGCCATCCACATCGCCAAACAGGTCTGCAAGAGCCTTCGAGAAGCCCATCGCAAAGGGGTGATCCACCGTGATCTAAAACCAGCGAACGTGCTCCTGGTGCGTCGTGACGAAGACGATGACTTCGTCAAAGTGCTGGACTTCGGTCTCGTGAAGTTCCGAGGAGAGGCTTCTGAGATCACCCTGGCTGGCAAGTTTCTGGGCTCGCCACGCTACACATCGCCGGAGGCTCTCGACCGCACGCGCGACGTAGATCATCGAGCAGACATCTACGCGCTCGGCGTCCTGCTCTTCACAATGATCACCGGTCGACCCCCATTTGATGGGGACCCAATGCAGGTCTTGCACGCTCACCTGCATGAGACCCCCAAGACCATGCGGACGTTCGAGCCCTCCTCCCAGACCACTCCGGAGCTTGAGGCTCTTGTCGCCCGGTGTCTCGAGAAGAACCCCGACGACCGATACCAATCGATGGGAGACCTGATCGAGGCGCTACGCAGCGCGGGAGCTGCCTTCGGTCAGCAAGACACCGAGACCGTCGACTTCGACGTGAACGAATCGCTCGAACTCGATCCAGAGCCAAGTTCCATTCCCACACCCCGTCCAGAGAAGGCGAAAGCGAAGGCATCGCGTTCCCGTTCCAAGGTCAGACCCGTCGCACGAACCCGCCGCGAACCAGCACCTACGACCGGGTCTACGACGGCTATCACTCCGCCGCGAAAACAGAGACGACGCCGCTCGAGGGGTCCAGTCACTGGACTCGCAGCCTTCGTTTGCCTCCTCATCGCCGCGCTCTTCTTCCTATTCACCCGTGGAACCGACGAGCCCCCTGGAGCGAGCGGCTTGAGCACCGACCAACTCGGTGCGGCGCAGCCAAACGAGATCGAGGTCGCCGGCGTCCAGACGCTTTCGATCCAGGTAGACGTTCAGCCCCCGGGCGCTGAGGTTCAGGTTGGCTTTGACGGTGTCTGGTCGTCTCTTGGGGTCGCGCCGATACAGCGACCAAACTACGTCACCCCTGAGAACTTCAATGTGGTCGCGCTCCGCATCTCACACGATGGATTCGAGACGACTGAGGTCGTGACGAGTCCCGTACTCGGGGTGCTCTCCTGGACAGGAAAACTCTCGGAGCTGAGGAAGCCGGTGCCAAGAACACCCCAGAGCCCTCCGCCGGTCTCTGCTCCACGAGCAACACCGAAGCCCACCCCAAAGGCGAACCCCAATCAAGAGACCACACCCAAAGACGGCGTCCCGTCGGGCTACAAGGACAACCCGTACTAATGCAGAGCCGCACCTGATGCAGAGCCGTACGCTCCTCTTCGCGATCGTCGCCGGCGTTCTCCTGTCATTCATGAGCCCGTCCATTGCGCGGGCCGACGTCCGAGACGACGCACGCCGCGCGTTCCGCAACGGGATGGAGTTGATCGAGAGGGGAGCGCACGCCGATGGCGCGTTGCTGTTGGAGAAGGCCTACGACCTGATGCCCCACCCTTCTGTGCTCTACAACATCGGACTCGCCTGGGCAGACGCTGGGTCTTTTGACCGCGCCGTCGAGGCGTTCGCCCAATACCTTGAGAGCCAGCCCGCCGATGCGGCCGCAGTGCAGCGTTTGATCGTGCTGCTTCAAGCCCAGCGTGACGGCGTGGAGGCCCGCACAACAGTCAGCCCCTCAGGACCGGTGGTGTCCAGTCCCAACAACGGATCTAGGGGACAGGCTGATCCCCAAAGATCGACCGGGAGCGGGGGAGTCACCGCCCCCGAAATCGCAGCGCTGCTTGAACGTCTGGAAACGCTGGCAGATCGTCTCGACCCAGACCCAGAGCCCGAGGTAGACATCCTCGCAGACGCCCCCGAAGCAGAGCTTCTCGAGGCGAAAGGGGGTGACTTCTACGAACAGCAGGTCGTCTCCGCCTCGCGCACCGCGACGGCACCCGCCGATGCGCCCTCAGCCATCAGCATCATCACAGCCGAAGACATTCGACTCTCCGGCGTGACCAACCTGCCTGACATCCTGCGCCGAGTCCCAGGGCTCTCCACTCTCACCATGGGCGCCGGAAACACCAACCTCGCGATCCGGGGCTTCAACCAACGAATATCGAACAAGCTGCTCGTGCTCGTTGATGGACGCTCGGCCTATTTCGACTTCCTCGGTGGAACGTTCTTTCGCACGATGAACATCGACCTCGCCGACATCGAGAGGATCGAAGTCATCCGAGGTCCTGGGTCCACGCTCTATGGAGCCAACGCATTCGGCGGGGTGGTCAATATCATCACCAAAGCCCCAGGCGCCGAAGAGGGTGGCCAGGTGCGCATCGTGGGAGGAATGGGGGAGACCCTTCAGGGAAACGTCGGGTTTAGTGGACGGAAGGGCATCGTCGGCTGGCGCGGCTCCATCGGCTACGAACAAACCGACCGCTACGCGCTTGAGTACGGGCCGAACCGGACCGACGTCGACTTAACGACCCCAAACGCAAGCCTCTCGGTCCGAGCTCTTCGCGCCAATGGGGGCGTCGCCATCGTCCCCGCTCCGAATGTCTCCATTGGAGTCTCGGGGGGGTTGGCCTACGTCTTCGACAACTTTTTCGCCATCGGCGTCTTCCGGGACTACTGGCTTCAGGGCCTCGTGACAGACCTTCGCACCGACCTCAAGATTGGCGGCCTGAGCGTTCGGGCCTTCTGGAACGCGTTTGATGCAGACGCTGCACCCACTTGGCAGCCAGTCGGCGGACTCGACCTCTCCAGCGAGGTCACCAGCAACGTGATCGACGTCGAGGCGGTCTACAACGGGACAGCCACACTTGGGGTACGGCACGATCTGAGCGCAGGAGCCGGCTACCGCCTCAAGACCATCAACTGGAACTACCTCGACGAAAGCCACCTTGAGCAACACCTGAACGGCTTCGTCGAGGATCGAATCACCTTCATTCCCCAAATCGTGACCGTCTTGGGGTTCCGCTTCGACCAACATCCACTGGTGGGATTCACGCCATCTCCAAGAGGGACCCTGCTCATCAAGCCAACGGAGCGCCAGTCGCTGCGGATCTCCGCAGGTACTGCGTTCCGGACGCCCACATTCCTCGAGAGCTACCTGCAGCTTGTCGTGCCAACCAACGTCAAAGGCATCGCGCTCCAGTCTCTGGGAAGCTCCGACCTGCGACCTGAGAACATCTTCTCAGTCGAGTTGGGATACACCTTCGAGGACAGCGACTTCCTCAGCTTCGCGGTGAACGGGTACTACGAACGCGTGACGGACCTCATCGCTCTAGGGAGCGTGGTCAGCTCCCCTCGAGCGGAGCTTCAAGATGGTCGTTTCATCGCTGGAAGCTCCACGTTCGAGAACAACGATGGCTTGTTCCATGCCGTCGGCGGTGAAGCGGAGATCCATGCCTTTCCCGTCGATGGACTCGACATCCGCGCGAACTACTCGCTCAACCTGACAATCGATCAGATGAAGAAGGACAGCGGGCTGACTTCACCCGACCACTTCGACCGTCGGCACCCCCAGCATATGGGCATGATCGGAGTGACTTACCGGAGCTCGTTTGGCCTCGATGCCAACCTTGACCTCCACATCGTGGGCAACGTGAATGTGCCTGAGCGTGGGTTCGACGCATCAGGAGGTGTCACCGTCGACGATTGCGAAGCGGCGGCCTATCCGTTGCTAAACGCCCGCCTCGGGTTCCGAGCTCTCAGAGACAAGTTGGAGGTCGGAGTCACCGGCAGCAACATTATCGGCTTCGGCACTGGGGGTCATCGGGAACACTGCCTGGGAACCGTGGTCGGCGCACGGGTGCTGGGCAGCGCCACCTATCGCTTTTAGAGAGCCACTCCGGCGGTGGTGATGTCGTCCACCAACCAATCGATCCTGCCTCGCACCGCGTCGAGGTAAATGGACTGGAGCCGCTCGGTGACTGGCCCGCGCTGACCAGACCCGATGACCCGCCGGTCCAGTTCCCGCACCGGCGTCACCTCCGCCGCAGACCCACACATGAACGCTTCATCGGCCGAGTAGAACGCGTCTCTACCGAACGCGATCTCACGAAGCTCAATGCCCTCATGCTTGCAAATGTCGATGATGGTCGCGCGGGTAATACCAGGCAGGATGTTGGTGGTAGGAGGCGTGCTGACGACGCCATTCTCAACCACGAAGACATTCTCCCCGGTGCCCTCAGCGACCATGCCCTGGGCGTCGAGCATCAAGGCTTCATCAAACCCATTCTCGTTCGCCTCATAGCGAGCAAGGATCGAGTTCACGTAGTGCCCAACGATCTTCGCCCGCTGGAGCGCTGAGTTGGGATGGTTGCGGGTGAACGAGCTCGTTTGTAGTCGGACCCCTCGCTCCATGCCCTCCGCGCCGAGGTACGCACCCCACTCCCAGCTCGCGATCGCGGTGTGAAGAGTATTCCCGCGAGCACCCAGACCCATCTCCCCGTGACCGAGGAACGACAAAGGCCGTAGGTAGGCCGAACTGAACTTGTTCACCGCCAGAGTCTCGAGGCAGGCCTCAGTCAGTTCTTCCTGGGTGTACCCGCACTCCCAACGCATCATCTTCAAGGAGTCGAGGAAGCGCTTGAGGTGCGCACCGAGACGCCAGATCCCGGGACGACCGTCGGGCTGCTCGTAAGCGCGGATGCCCTCAAAGACGCCGAGGCCGTAGTGCAGGGTGTGCGAGAGCACGTGCACCGTGGCGTCGTCATATGGGACCAGCGTCCCGTCAAACCAAATAAAATCAGAGCGTACGGACATAGAACCTCTGCATGCGGGGGGCGGGAAGGTAGCGCCTCTGCATCACCCGCGACGCGTTCTCCGGAATCAGATCACGCGAGCCAACCTCAATAGGTGGGAAGTCTGGTGTCGATCTCTTTCGCCCAAGCAGTGATCCCTCCCTCCATATTCGTGATGTTTGCGTACCCAGCCTCCGCCAAGACCTTCGCCGCCTTCGCAGAGCGTCCGCCCATCTTGCAGTGCACCAGGATGTCTCGATCGAGAGGGATCGATTCGAGGTGGGAAGAGATCTCGTCGTGGGGCACGAGCAGGTCCGCGTTGTCGAACCTCACGATGTCCGCTTCATGCGGCTTGCGCACATCCAACACGAAAGGATCCCAACCCTGGTCGAGCTTCGCCTTAACCTCCACTACCGAAAGCCGAACGAAACCCTCAGCTGCGTCCTCGATGTCGGTGGGACGGGACCCTTCGCCTAGGGTCGGTACACCACAAAACTGCTTGTAATCGATCAGTTCGGTCACGGACGGGTCCTCCCCGCAGATCGCGCACCCCGGATTCTTGCGCAACGTGAGCTGACGGAAACTCATCCCCAGCGCGTCGTAGAGCATCAGTCGACCGCTCAGACTCTCTCCGATACCGAGAATAATCTTCACGGTCTCTGTGGCCTGGATGACACCGATCACTCCTGGAAGGATCCCGAGCACTCCTCCCTCCGCGCAACTCGGAACGAGCCCGGGGGGTGGAGGTTCCTCGTAGAGGCAGCGGTAGCAGGGCCCCCCTTGGTAATTGAAGACGGATGCCTGACCCTCAAACCGAAAGATCGAGCCGTACACGTTGGGCTTTCCAAGAAGCACACACGCGTCGTTTACGAGGTAGCGCGTAGGGAAGTTGTCCGTTCCGTCGACCACCACGTCGTAGGGCTTGAGGAGCTCGATCGCATTGTCGGAGGTCAGGGGTTCCTCGTAGGTATCCACCTGAACATTGGGGTTGAGATCCGCGATGCGTGCCTTCGCGCTTTCGACCTTGCTCTTTCCCACCCACGAGGTGCCGTGGATGATCTGACGCTGCAGATTGCTTGCGTCGACGACATCAAAGTCCACGAGCCCAATCCGGCCCACACCGGCAGCGGCGAGGTAGAGAGCCAGGGGGGAGCCCAACCCTCCAGTTCCCACGCACAACACGCTCGCTGCCTTCAGCTTGCGTTGGCCCTCCATCCCTACGTTGGGGAGGATGAGGTGGCGTGAGTAACGATCAATCTCGTCGTGATCGAGTTGGGGAAGCTCAGAGCCGCTCATGCCGCACCTTGGTCGACCAGGCAGACCCTTGCGAGGACCGCTCCGAGCCTGGCGACGCTGTCATGGGGACTGAGCGGGGGGGGATCATGATGTTCACGTTCATCGGTCTCTCCTCTGTGCACCCTGAACAGCGTGTGGTCCTCCCACCGAGACGCCGTTTCTTCTTCGTCCATGCGAATCGTCCCATTCGCGCTCTTCTGAGCGCAGAGTCATTCTGCTCCAGGACCCCAGGGGAGCCCTCCGACAGGAAGTGGCTCGCAATGGACAGGTCTCTCGGTAGACGCGCGTGGATCGGGTCCAAGATGTTTCCGTCTAAAACGCGCTCAGGTATAGCCAATACCCTATCGGCTCGCCATGCGACGGCAAGAGAGACCCCGTGGACAACCAACCCTCCTCCTACGAGCGCAGCTTTCCCCTCGCGGTGGTCTATGTCGGTGCTTGCCTCATGTGGACAGCCCTGGTGGTTCTCCCCCTTCTCGTATGGGCATTTGGGGGCGACTTCACCTCTCCGCTCGCTCTCTCCGCGAGCGCGGTGGGCATGTCTGGCAGTGCGGTAGGCATCGGGTGGGCCATGAGACGGGCGAGGCGCTGGAGCCCTAAGGAAACCTGGGCTGTACGCCGACCCGCGCTCGCAACGCTCGGCTGGGGCAGCGCTCTTCTTGCGACCCTCAGTCTAGGAACCGTCGGGGAAGCTCTCGGGACCAAGTTGTGGGACCTTCTGAGTGACAAGCTCGGTTTGGAGCTGCCGACGGATGCTCTCGCAACCATCGCAGAGGCTTTGACGATGGGAGCGACGAGTCATCGAGTGGTTCTCTCGGTGGTCATCGTCCTCATTGGACCGATTCTGGAGGAACTCGTCTTTCGAGGATTTCTCTGGCGCCTCTTCCGGGGCGAGGAGAGACCCTGGGCTGCACTCGTGGGAACGTCACTGCTGTTTGCGTTGTGGCATCTCGACCCGATTCAATCCGTGGGGGTCCTTCCCCTCGCGATCTTCCTCGGAGTCCTCCGGTGGAGAAGCCGCAGCCTCATCCCGTGCGTCGCCGTGCATGTGCTCAATAACGGATTCGCGCTTGTCTCGGTCTTTTGGGGAACAGGCGAGCCAACGAGCCTTCCCTGGCTGATCGGAGCATGCGTCCTGGGAGTCAGTGCGTTTGCGGTCATCAGTCGCAGGTCGGCGATCCGCTAGGATACGCGGATTCTCGAGTACCCATCGTGCTCTATGGGGAGGTGCCAGGTGACCCCCTGGGATAGCGGCCCAGACAACGCCGAAGTCTACCGACCCGCTCTCATTCGCGGGCGCTATCGAGTGAGTCGTGTGATTCACCGCGGGCGACGCAGCGACGTGGTACGCGCCTACGACAACCGCGAAGGTGGTGAGGTCGTCCTCAAACGAGTGATGTCTCCCTCACAAAGTGACACCACCCGTCTTCGGACAGCGCATCGCACCTTGTCCGGACTTCACTCTCCGCAGGTCATGGGAACCCGTGAACTGATTGAGACACGAGACGACGCCTGGCTGGTCTGTGACCATGTTCCCGGACGTCCGCTCATGGACTGGTGGACTTCACTCCCCCTGGGCTCCGACGCGAGCTACCGCGAGCGCTGGCAACACGCCGCACCCATCGTCGCAGGGCTCCTTGAGGCACTCGGGGATCTGCATACTCACCAGACTCCCCACCTCGACGTCAAGCCGCACAACGTGCTCGTGGGACGCGCGGGTGACGTGCATCTAGTCGACATCGGTCTGTGGCCGGAACCCGAAGGGATTGACCGTAGGTCGATGACAGAGATCCAGGAGCGCTCTGGCTACGCCGCTCCGGAGCTGATCGGAGGGATGACTGGCTCTCAACGCTGCGACCAATGGAGCCTGGGAGCGCTCGTGTATGAGCTCATCACCGGTCAGAGGGCGCTGTACGGTCACACTCCTGCCGAATTCGACAGGGCGTATTCGATTGGATGTGTCCCGCCCGTGGAAGAGCTGTGCTCCGATGTTCCCTCTCCGATCTCCGCCGCACTTGAACGATTGCTTTGCTGGGACCCCGAGGAGCGGTTCTCCAATATCCCCGAAGTGCGACGTGCCTTCGGTTCTGCTCTAGGTGGAGCAGTATCTCGGCCAATCGAGGTTTGGTCAGCACCAAGGCCAGAGATGGTCGGGCGGGAGTCTCTCGATGTGTTCTTCAGGAAACGCCTGCTGGAACTCCGCAACCGAAAAGGCTCTGTCATACGCATCGTGGGGGGCCCCGGGACCGGTAAGACACGGCTGCTTCGACGCTGGGGCAGGCACGCCAACGAGAACCGAAAGATCCAGGTTCTCTCAGCTACGTGTTTTCCGGGGAGGCCTCGCACTGTCCTCCACCGGTGGTTCCGCCCCCCACCAGTGGACTCCAACCGTCCTCCTCCAGAGGACCTGGTCGACCAAGCGATGGAACGGCTCGAGCAGCCCACCGTTCTTCTCCTAGACGCTTTGGAGGAGGCTGACTCCAACGTTTGGGCGCGGATCCAACGAGCGACGGCTATCGCGGTCGACAGTTGGTCGCCGAAGCCGCTGATCGTCGTTCTCGCGGGGCGGGCTCTTGGCGGACTTAGCCCAGTTATCGACGAACGTTCGGACCGTCTGTTCAATGTTGACCTCGCGCCTCTGAACGCTGCCCAACTTCATGACCTCCTCCGGCCAGAGACCGAGAGCATCGAAGCAACTGAGCGCCTCAATCGCTTCGTCCACGATCAATTGAGCCTCTCTGGGGGGAATCCTCGAGCGTTGATTCAAGGTCTGCTCGCTGCCGAGCGGGCAGGGCAAGTGACCCGCCAGGATCAGTTCTGGATAGCTAGGTCCACTGAAAACACCACCGACGTCCA
>Ga0315320_10000482_pt1 | contig 32728 bp, 28 predicted proteins | sample M140m21515metaG_FD_203458 | JGI IMG/M metagenome (GOLD analysis project Ga0315320, IMG submission 203458) | Ammonia-oxidizing marine archaeal communities from Monterey Bay, California, United States - M1 40m 21515 | ecosystem: Environmental > Aquatic > Marine > Coastal | place: USA: California... | reverse complement strand
TACATCGGCATCTGCTTCAAAAAAAGGTTTGAGTAATTTATCATAATCAGATGGATCATATTCTAAATCAGCATCTTGAATTATTAAAATCTCTCCAGATATATTTGCAACACCTGTGTGCACTGCAGCACCCTTTCCTAAATTTTGAACATGGTAAAAAATTTTAATTTTCTTTTCAGAAGAAATTTCTTTTAGAATTTCTGAGGTACCATCATTTGAGCAATCATCAATAATTATAATTTCGTAATTATTAAAACTATATTGATGTAGATAATAGATTACGTTTTTAATAATTTTTTTAATTGTATTTGCCTCATTATAACAAGGTATTACAATTGATAATTTTGTTTCATTTTTTTTTAACATTAATTTAAATTATTAATAACATAATAATTATTGTTTAAGTTAACTTTAATTTTATTATAAGAACATATAAAAGGTATATCCCAACATAATCTTCCCTGCCAACCATTACCATTCAAGTTATTAGCTTTAGTATTTGGTCTATAAACTGAAATTTTTTTATTGGCAATGTAATTTTCATAAGGAATATGTTTATTTTTGACCTTATCAATACCAAAAAAGATAAAATTTTTCTGATCAATTCTTTTTACATTTTTCAAAAAATTAAAAGTTAAGAATAAAATTAATAAAGATAAAAATATCTTTTTTGAAAAAAATTTTTTTGTGTAAAATTTGATGGTGGAAATAAAAATAAAAAATAAAAAATAAATAATTCCAAAACGATACACTGGAGATAATATAAACCAAAAACTAAATCCTATTAAAAGAAAAACTACTAAAAGTTTAAAATTATTTATTTTATTTATTTTATTTATTTTATCTTTTAATAAAAATAGGAATATAGTTATTGGGGCCAACATTGTTAAAATATGTTCAATAATTTCTATATAATTTCTTTTCAACCAATAAGATACCCAATTAAAATTAACTAGGTATTCTTCACTTGAAATAAAGTCTCGGGCTACCGAATAGCTTTTATTAGTTAACTCAAGTTTTGTTCGTAAATTTAAAAATTCACTATTGAACCACGAAACATCCAAACATGTAATTTTAGAAGGAAAAATAAAACATCCAGTATAAATAAATTGTTGTAAAAAGAATAAAGTAACAAGAAAATAAATTAAACAGTAGTTATATTTAAATATTTCTTTATTGATATTTTTAAAATCCCTAAAAAAAATAAATACTGTTAAAAAAATAATTGGTAGCGTGCTAAATTTTATTAGAACAGCAAAAGTTATAAATGATAAATGTGAAAAGAAAAAATATTTTTTTTTTTCTAAACTATCTTCCTCTTCATATTTTAAAAAAAAAAATATTCCAAGTATTGCGTAAATTAATGCTGGGATGTCATTTCCAAATTCAGATATTCTTGTAAACTTTAATATTAGATAAAAAATGCAAATAATTAAAAAATAATTGCTATTATAGTATTTATTTTTACTGATAATTTGTTCAACAGAATAAATTATAAAAATTATATAAATTAAATAGGTTGGTAATGTTACAAAATTATAATTATTCTGAAAGTAAAATAACGAGAGAATATTTAACCAAATAGAGTTATGTACATACCCATTATTAAGGTTGCCAAGTCCAAATATAATTTTTTCACTTGTTAGGTTAATTATATAGGGCAAATGATAATACCCAAAGTCTTCATGATATTTTTGACTTATGAAAATTGGAATTAAGATTAAAAAAATTAAAATAAAAAAATAATACTTTTTTTCTATATTTTTAATTGAAGAATGATAATTTTTGATATTTAAAAACAAGCCAGTAAAAAAAATCATTGAAATTACAATAAGATTTATTTTTAAAAAAAAATGAATAAAAGTAATTAATATACTAGCAATTAAATAACCAAAAAAAATATTTAATAAAAAATCTTTTTTATCTTTATTTATTATAATCCCCAAACCATTAAAAGATAGTATAGAAGCTATGGATAAAAAACTAAAAAGAACTGAGTTAATAATCATTCATTAACATTAAATTTTACAAATTAATCTTAAATTATTGATAATTTTTTTTTTAGAAAAAAACTGATAATTTTTTTCTAATTCTAAAAAAAGTTTATTAAATTTTAGATGGTCAAATTTGTTTTCTTCAACAAAAAAAATATGTTGATTTATCTTCTTTAAATTTTCTTTTTTTTCAAAAAGTTTTTCATGAAGTTTTTCATTTTTTTTCAATCCAGTTATGATGAATTTTGCTTTATAGTTTGGATACAAATCTTTTTTATATTCAATTAATTTTTTAGCTAATTTATAAATATTTATTGGCTTGCCCATATTTAAAACAAATGTCTTATTTCTTATCTTTAAAGAAGTAGTTTCAAGTACCAAGTAACAAGCTTCTAAAATTGTCATAAAAAATCTAGTGGCCAACTTATTTGTTATAGTTAGTGGCTCATTACTATTTATTTGGTCAATAAATTTTGTAATTGCTGACCCTGAACTACCAAAAACATTTCCAAATCTAACAATATTAAAATAATTTTTTTTATTATTTGAATTATAGTAATGAACAATTTGTTCACAAACTTTTTTTGAATACCCTAATATTGATTTTGGTTCTGCAGCTTTATCAGTAGATATTAAGATAAAGTTTGTATTATTTTTAATTGCAATTTCACAAACTTTTTTGGTTCCTATTATGTTATTAAATACAGCTGCATGAATATTCTCCTCTAGAATATTTACATGTTTATAGGCAGCTGCATGTATAATTAAATCAATTTTATTTTTTGAAATAATCTGATCTAGCAAAATACTATCATTTAAATCACACAATAAAAGTTGAACACTTTTATTTATTTGGTTTTTCTTTTCATAAATTCCAATCTCAGATTTATCAATACCAATAATTTTTTTTGCCTCCTGATAAATTAATTGTCTACATATTTCAAAACCTATAGTGCCTGCAGCACCAGTAACTAATATATTTCTATTCTTAATTCCTTTAATTTTATTAGTTGTTATTGGTTTTCGATTTAAAAAAGAATTTAATTGATCATTTTTTAAATCATTTAAATTTATATGGTCGTCTAATAAAAATTTTTTTTCAGGTAAATGTCTAACATCAAAAAAATATTTGCTTAATTTTTTATTTAAACTAGTAATTTCAAATTTATTCAATGAGGGTATTGCGATAAAAATTTTATCTATCATATTCCTTTTGTTGATTTGTTTTAAATTATCAAAACTAACAACTGGAATATTATGGAATAGAGTATTATGTTTTTTAGGATCATCATCTACAAAGAAAATAATTTTTTCCTTTTGGTGTTTTAATTTTAAGAATAATTTTTCCCCTGCAAAACCTGCTCCATAAATTATTGATCCTTTATACTTGGTTTTTGGATAATCAAATTTTGTTGTATAAATTTTTTTTTTTTCAGAAATTCTTAATTTTTTTCTTAGATAGTTTTCAAGTGACTTAAATTTAAAATTTCCGATATTTTTATTTAATTTTTTTAAATCTGCAATTGAATTTGTTGTTTCATTTGGGCTATTTTTTTTGATTATTTTTTTTTTATCAATATTAACAAATTCTACTAAATTTTTTATGAGATTCCCTTGACCAGTGCCGATATCATATATGCCCGTCTCATGTCTTTTATTTAAAAACTTTTTGTAAATCAGTGCAACATCATCAACGTGAATAAAGTCTCTAAGTGATATACCATTATTATTCAATATTAAATTTAATCTATTTTTTTTTATATTAATTAACTTTTCAATAAATGAAAATTTATCTTTTGCATCACCATATGTATTAAATAATCTCATAACATAAAAATTTATTTTTTTTTTTTGGCAGTAATTTTGAACTACTTTTTCAGCTGAGTACTTAAATGAAGCATAAATTTTTCGATTATATCTATCAAAATCTGTGAGTTTTAAATCCTCATCTAAACCATAAATAGATGAACTACTTGTATAAATTATTTTATTTATATTTTTTGAATTTAAACTAGAAAGTATTTTTACTAAATTTACTAAACTATTTTCTAAAAAACTTTCATAGTGCTTTGGCTTAAGATCATTTAATTTATAGGAAGGATAAAAATTATTAAATATATAGTTTTTTTTTATACTATTTTCTAATTTCAATTTGTTATAATCAATATCATTAGATGAAATTACCTCAAAATTTTTTATTTTTCTAATAATTGATGAAGTCAATTTACTTCTTTTTCCAAATATAATTGTTTTAGTCATTATTCTTAAATTTTAAAATTAAAAATATGTATATAAATGTTATTAATATTAAGACTATAAAGAAATTAAATCCTACAAAATTGTATAAAAATATAGGTAAAATTATTATAAAAAATAAAATAGTATTTGTTTTTAAAAGAGAAAACTTATTATTCAATAAATGATGAATATGATTCCTGTCTCCATAAAATGGGTTTTTTCCTTTTAATATTCTTGTTGTTGTCAGCCTGACCAGATCATAACCGGGTAAAAATAATAAATAAAATATTTCTTCAACATGTGTAATATTTTTAAGTGTTTTATACTCATATATTAAGCAAACAGAAAGTAGTATGCTTAATAAATAAATTCCACTATCGCCCATAAATACTTTATTAGATAAATTAAGTAACAAAATAAAAAATAATACAACGCAAATTAATATGTAAAAAATTATATTTGACGATTTGTATGCTAAAAAAATAAAACAGATTAAAAAAAAGATAATAGACTGTCCATTAATCCCATCATAAAAATTTATAGAGTTAATTAAAATTATGATGCAAAATATTGTAAATATATAATTAAAATTATTAAGAAATATTTTTTTATAAAACAAAAAGTTTATATCTACTAATAATAAATCATTATTATATGTTAAACTTGCTAGTAAGAAAATAATACTAAATATTATTCTTTGCTCAGGCTTAAGTTTATATTTATCGTCAAAAAAACCTAATATAAAAAAAGAAATTATCAAAAAAATAATCACCCAAAAATTTTTAAATGTAATCTGAAGATTAATAATTTTTAAATCTAAAATATATTCAAAAAAAATTATTAAAAAAAAATTTAAAGCAAAAATAAACCCTCCTAATAATGGTGTTGGTGATTTATGTTTTTTTAAATTATTATCTGGTTTGTCATAAAGATTTACTAAAACAGCAATCTTATCTAATTTTAAAAAAATTATAAAATTTAATAAAACTAAAATTAATGTTAATTCAAGCATGCTTTAGTTGTTCTACTTTTAGCTCAATCTAAAAATTTTATAATTTCAAACTTTTCTGCATGTTTAAAACCAACAAAAGATCCAGCATATTTAGACTGAGCGATTATATTATCTTTTGATCTTGGATACGGAGAAGGTTTTAGTTCATACTTATATATATTCAATAATTTAAGTTTTTCTTGGATAAATTTGTCAATATCCACAAAATAGTTAGGCTTAAATGTTCCAAATGAATTAAAAGCCCATTCTGTTGAAGATGGAATTTCAAAAGATATAATTTTTTTAAGTTTATTTTTTTGATTAGTTCTTGTTGCAATTAAAACAGACTCAAAGCAATTTCTATGATCTATATTTAAATCCTTTGAAGAGTGGGTATAAATTATTGTCGGCTTAATTTTATTTATGTGTTGTGTAATTTCATTGGTAATCTTAATTTTTAAATCTGAATTGGAGCTCAAATTCTTGTTATTTAAAAGTTTAATGGTTTTTGCTTTTAGATATTTTGCTACTTCTAGAGCACTATTTGTTCTTTTTTTTAAGTTCGATAGAGTATTTTTATTATTTTCTATGTTTCCTCTAGTGCTTCCTTCAAAAACATACAATAAATTTATTTGATCCTTTTTACTTTTATGCTTTAGTAATGTTCCTCCACAACCAAGTACTTCATCATCAGGATGTGCGCATATAACAAGAATATTATCCACAAGAAAATTAATAGTATTAAAATTTGTTTTTATCTTATTCTACTATATATAGTACATTTTATTATAAAAATAAATTTTAATTGTGAGCTATTACTTAGGAATTTTTGGAGGTGTAGGAACTAATCCTTCTGCTGCGCTACTATATAAGAAAAGACTAATTGCTTTTGCAGAAGAGGAGAGGTTCACCAGAGTAAAAAATGCTCCACTTGCTTTACCAATTAATTCTATTTTTTTTTGCTTGAATGAAGCAAAAATTTCGATCAATGAGGTAAAAAAAATTTCTTTTGGATGGGATTGCCCTCATCAATATAAGAATGTACCTATTTTTTTAAAAAAACTTTATAAAAAATTTTCTAGCCTAAATAATAGATACAATCAAAATTTAGAAGAAAGATTAAGATTGGGATATGATCCAAATAAAATCCTTAATGAGTTGAAATGGGCATTTGCTAAAAAAAAACAAGTTTTCAATAAAAAAATTAGATTTTTTAAACACCACTTAAGTCATGCTGCAAGTACATATTACGCATCAGGTTTTAATAAGGGTAGTATTTTAGTTTTAGATGGCATGGGAGAAGAATTCACAGGGGGTTTCTACAAGGGCATAAAAAATGAAATTACCTGTATAAAAAAATTTAAATTACCAAATACGCTGGGGGGATTTTACTCAACTTTTACAGAATTTTTTGGATTTAAAAGTAACTCTGAGGAAGGAAAGCTGATGGCATTAGCAGCATTTGGACAATATTCTGAGAAATTACAAAAAAAATTAAGTAAATTTTTAAAATATAATGAAAATAATGGAGAATTTAAATTAGATCCAACATTAAGATTTGGAACCAATAGAACTTATAATTCTAGATTTTCTGATGAGTTTTTAAAAATATTTGGAGAACCTGTTCATAAAGGCTCAAAAATATCAAAAAAAAACAAAGATTTAGCCTATAACGTACAGTGGTTATTGGAAAAAATTGTTTCTTTGTTAGTAAAAGATTTAATTCAAAAAACAAACATCAATAATCTTTGCTTGGCTGGTGGTATTCATATGAATTGTAAACTAAATGGTGTTTTGGCTAATTTAAATGAAGTAAAAAATATTTACATTCAACCTGCTGCATCAGATAATGGAGTTTCATTGGGTGCTGCTATGCTAGCAGCCAAAAAAGAGAAGGGTAATTTTCAAAGAATGGCTCATTGTTATTATGGCAATGGTTTTTCTAATCAAGAAATTGAAAAATACCTAAAAGAGGCAAAGATTAAGTTTACTAAATATAAAAATATTGAAGAAAAAGTAGCTAAAAAAATTGCTAATGGAAAAATAATTGGATGGTTTCAAGGTAAAGCAGAGGTTGGAGCTAGAGCTTTGGGCAACAGATCTATTCTGGCAAATCCAATAATAAAAAATATGAAAAATAAATTAAATGCAGAGGTAAAACATAGAGAGAATTGGAGACCTTTTTGTCCATCTGTAATAGATTATAAATACCAAGAATATTTTGGTAAAATTTCAGATAGTGATTTTATGAATTTAGCATTTAAGCTTAAGAAAAAATATAGAAATACTTTTCCTTCCGCTGTGCACATAGATGGTACAGCAAGACCTCAAATTGTTAGAAAAAAAACAAATAAAAAATTTTATAATCTTATTAAGGAATTTGAAAAAATAACTGGACATGCAATTTTGATTAATACATCATTTAATATTCAGGGAGAACCCATAGTCAATACACCTCCTGAAGCGATAAGGTGTTTTTTTGGAACTGGGATCGATTACCTTGCCATTGGAAATTATTTAATAGCTAAATAGCAGTAAGTTTAAAAACAATTGAAGTATTAAATCTCATTCTAGAGATCTTTTGTATCATAAAGCCATTGCTTATCAAAATTTTTTTTAACATATTTTCAGGCACATAATATGTATTAATTCCTAATAAAATTATGCCACCAGTAAATAGGTGTTTTTTTACTTGTTTCAAAAATTTTTTAATCACTAAAGTTCCATCATTACCAGAATAACGTATATTTTTAAAATTTTTTTCTATTGTATCAATACCAGATGGAACATATGGAGGATTAAATGTGATTAAGTCAAATTTTTTATTACCTAAATTTGAAAATAAGTCTGATTTTAATATTGTAATATTGTTTAAATTTAATTTTGAATTTTTAATACTGTTAATTACAAATTTACTATAAAAATCAACTGAAGTTACTTCTGATAGTATATTTCTACTTTTAAAAAATTGACCAATTATTGCAAATTGACCACACCCCATATCCAAAAAAAATTTTTTATTTTTTATTTCAACAATCTCTTTTTTTAATACTAAAGTCGTTAAATCCCAAAAAACATCATGAAGCTTAGACTCTATTTTAATTCCCCATAAAATATATGTCAAAATTTTTGATGATCTTAAAATATTGAGTATTATATAAAATATCCTACCCATCATTGAACCAAAAAAAATTTTTCCATTTCAGCAAAAAAACTCTGTTTTGAGTAAATTTTTTCTTTTAAAATATTTTTTTGGATATTATCATAATTAGTCATTATTTTTTTTATTATTCGTTCAAGACTCTTCTTATCTCTTTTGCAGTTTATCAAACCATATTTAAATGTTTTTTTTAAATGCTTTATTTCATTGAAAATAATAATTGGCTTTAATCTCGATAAACTCTCCAAAATGACCTGTGGGTAAGCTTCAATATAAGATGGTAATATCATAATATCACAATCATCATAAAATTTAATTAATTCTTGGTCCTCTGAAATTTGACCAAAAATACTTAAATTTTTATTATTAGGATAATTTTTTTTTTTTAATTTTTTTTCATCATTTCCAACCATTATAAGTTTACAGTTAATAGACAATTTTTGATGTAGATCAATTAGGCTTGAATATCCTTTTTCGTCTCTAAATCTACCAACATATAATAAATTTACTGATTTGTTTTTTTTGTTTTGCCTGCCTCTAGTTCTTTTAGTTAGCCATCTATTGCTAATTTCTGAAGGAAATATTAATTTTGATTTAAAATTACCTGTTATTGATTTTGAACATGATAAAATTTTTAGTTTATTCCTTAAAAAATAAAACATTAAACCATATAAATAATATCCAATAAAACCAAATTTTACTTTATACTCTATAAATCCATCGCTCCTTAAAAATAAAAAAAAATTTTTTTTTTTAACTCCTAAAAACAACAACATAACACTTACAAAAAAATTATAAGGTGTTAGAGAAATCATGAGAATTTTCATTTGTCTAATTTTTTTAATATTTGCAAACAATGAAATAAGTTTTACAATATTAACATTATCAAATTTTTTATTAAAAGCTTTTTTTACTTTAACTTTTCTTGCAATTAGATAGATTTTTTTTATTTTTTTTAAACTATCTAGTATTGTAAATGTATTTTTATTAGAATTATAAAATTTATTATTTATGTTATAAAATTTATCATTTGAAATTATTAAAATCTTACTCATTTTTTTTTAAACAAATCTTTTATAAAGTTTGGTACAATTGATACAATATACAAATATATCAATTTTCTTAAAAAATATTTTTTGTTTCTAATAAAAAACTCATCTCTAGCTTGTTTCAAATACCAATCATAATATTCTCTGAAAAACATCTTTCTATTTTTATCAAGAAAATTATTTCCATGTACTTTAATTTGAAGTAGTGGATCTTGAACTGCAAAAGCTCTTTTATTTTTAGAAATTTTCATTACAAAATCATAGTCTCCTATTATATTATAAGCTGGATTAAAAAAATTTATTTCATTTAAAATTTTTTTTTTGAATATAAGACCACTAATAGCAACCACATAGCTTTTTGCCAAAAAATCATAAATTAAATCACCTTTAAGATACTTTGTTGATTTAACAACTTTAATATTATTTTTTTCGTAAAAATAATGAAAATTTGAATATGAATAATCAAAACTATTGTTTTCAAAAAAAGTTTTTCTTGATGATAAATAATCATCATACCATTCATCATCGCAATCGATAAAGCCTATGTACTCTCCTTTAGCTATTTTAGAGGCATTGTTTCTTGCTTCATATAAAGTTGTATTTTTCTCAGAATAAAAATATTTTAGTCTTTCATCTGAGAAGGATTTAAAAATTTTTTTACTATTATCAGTAGATTGATTATCCCAAAAAATTAATTCCCAATTTTGATATTTTTGTCTTATAACGCTTTGAATTGCATTTTTGACATACTTTTCTCCATTATAACAATTAATTATGACACTAATAAGTTTATTCATATTATCTATTTTCCAATATTATATAAATATCACCGAGAATTAAAAAACATAATTAAAAATAATTTTTTTACTTTTTTTATAATTATATTAACCATAAATTTTTTATTAAAATTAAACTTAGGTTTTATTATTTAAAATTTGTTTATCTGGAAGAAATACTCTCTCAAGATAGAACAAATAAAGACCAACATAAAAATAATTTACTACTGAAATCCAATTATTAAAAAAATTGCCACCTGGAAGAAATGGAAATAAATTTATTAAAATTGATACAGAAATAACTACAAAACAATTTTTATCATTTGATGGTATATTTTTTTCTTGAGATTTAATCAATGATCTAAATATAAAAATTATTGAAAATAAATAATAAAATAAGCCAACCAATCCTGTTTCAGCTAGTAATTGAATTAAAATATTGTGGGGATGTGTAGTGCATACTCCAATATCAGGTTCATAACCTGATTTTCTGCAGTAAGATCTAAAACCTTTGGCTCCCGTTCCAAAATATGGAGAATCTTTAAACAAACTTATACCTAAAATATAATGACCTTGATGATTTTTTGAGAAAATAACTAGGTTTTTTTTTATTTTATCAAAAAAACTTTGATCAGTCAGTGTGAAATCTTTATTGTTCAAATCAGAAATAAAAGTTTGATTTGTTAATTGATTAAATGTTTTAAAAAAAATTCTATTATGTGGTTCTGTTTTTCCAATTTTTATGAATGATGTAATACAAATAAATGATATAAAAACAACAAAACTAATAAATATCGTTTTTCTAATTACTTTTAAAAAAATAAAAAAAAGAAAAATCATCATAAAAAGTAGAGCAAGAGAAGTTCTTTCACCAGAAAGAAATATAATAATAAAATATAAACTTAAGAAAATTACTATGAAATACTTATTTTCAGAAATGCTTAGATTAGTATAAAAAAATAACCAAATTATAAATGGTAGCGATTTGATTAAGTAACTTCCAAGGATTAATTCTGATCCAAATATACCAGATACTCTATAATTATTAAAAAGTTGGTAACCCAATAAATTTTGACCTAGAAAAAACTGCACCAATGAATCAAGTAAAATAAAAAAATAAATCATTATTATTAGATTCAAATATTTTTTATCAGTTAAATTTTTACTATGTATCAAAAATTTTAATAAAAAAAATATAGAGAAAGAAAAAAAAACAAATCTAAAGTGAAAGATAGAAGAAATTAACAAATCGTAATGTTTAAATGGCAATTGAAAAGAGCTATTCAAAAATAAATAAATTGAAAATGAAATTAGAAATAAAAATTTCTTATCTTTAATAGGATTAAAATTTTTTAAATTTAAGAAAAAAAAAATAGTTAATATCAAAACAAATATTTCTGTAACACCAACACCGATAATATAAGTGGGTATAATAAGCAGAAATATTATCCAAAAAAAATTTTGTCGAATCTTATAATCCATAAAATATTCTCTGGTGTATTATTTAACTTCTCTATATTTTTTTATTTTTTTTGTTTATTAATATTTAAACTAATAAAGATTTATTAATTAAATATCTACTTATTAAATAGTTGATTTAAAATTTTATATTTTTATAGTAACGAATTGTTTTCAATAAACCTTTTTCAAAATTTATTTTTGGTTTCCAATTCAATAACTTTCTAGCCTTTTTTATATTTGGATACAAATTCTTTATTTCATCTCTTCTTAATTTTAATTTACCAAATTGAGGATTACCCTTTTTTAATAATCTACATATTTTTAATATTATTTTTTTTATTTTTATTGGTTTTCCAGACCCAATATTTATAATTTCACCCTCTACTAATTTTTTTCTCAAAGCTTTAAGTATTGCATTTGTTACATCATCTATATAAATAAAATCTCTTAATTGTGAACCATCAGTACAATCGAATGTAAAGTTTTTCAAAGCGTTTGAAATTGTTATTGGTATAACTCGATTAACATCCTGCTTAGGACCATAAACTAAATACAATCTAAAAATTGTTACTGGAAAGTTGAATTGTTTATACAAATTTAGCAAAAATTTTGTACTTAACAGTTTAGCAGTTCCATAAGTAGAAAAAATCCTTCTATTATTGAAATTATATTCATGTTGAGGAGAATTAATTTTTCCATACTCAATAGATGAACCTACCTGAACAAATTTTTTAATTTTGGATTTTAAAAATATTAATGATAGATTTTTACAGCCAAAATAATGGCTTTGAATAGTCTTTATTTTTTTTGAATGATCAACATGGCCGGCAAGGTTAACCACATAATCAAAATTTCTTTTTACGATTTTATTTAATTTTTTTTGATTAGATAAATCACATATTATATATCTAACTTTTTTCAACTTTCTTACTTTTTTTGGTTTGCTTGTTGAAATGCTAGTTACTTGCCAATTAAGTTTTAAGCACTTTTTTGCTAAATGATAACCTATGAAACCAGTGCCTCCAGTTATCAAAATTTTTTTTCTATTCAAAATAATTATTTTTTTTTATTAAATTTTCTAAAATTTCTTTATCTCTTAATGTGTCCATACACTGCCAAAAGCCATTATGTTTGTATGCCATAAATTGTTTTTTTTTTGTTGCGATTTTAAAAGGTTCATATTCTAAAAATGTTTGATCATCTTTAATAAATTTTAGAAATTTTGGATTTATTACAAAAAAACCACCATTTATCCACCCAGAGTCTAATAAATTTTTTTCTCTAAAGTATTGAACAGAATTGTTTTTTATTTTTATAAAACCAAATCTTGCAGGAGGTCTTACTGCTGTTAAAGTAATTAGCTTTCTTTTTTTTTTATGAAAATTAACTAATTTTTTTAAATTTACATCCGAAAGACCGTCCCCATAAGTTAATAAGAAATCTTCATTTAGATATTTGCTTAATCTTTTTAATCTACCACCAGTCATAGTATTCTTACCAGTGTCGATCAAGTTTATTTTAAATTTGTTATTAAATTTTTTTTTTTTAAAATAATCTTTTATTAAATTCCCTTTATACCCTAGGGCAATATAAAACTCGTTATAGCCATATCTAGAATAATGATCAATAATTCTATGAATTATTGGTTTACCACATATCTTGATCATTGGTTTTGGAATTGTTTTTGTATACTCCGATATTCTTGTTCCAAGACCACCTGCTAAAATTACTACTTTCATTTTTTAATAAAATTGTCTCTGACTTTTATCAAATTTTTTGGTCTAGGTAATTGATTTTCAGATTGATTTATATTTATATCAACCAACATAAATGATGAGTTTTTGTGATCTAAAAATTGCTTAATTGTTTTTTTTGCTTTTTTAATATCATTTAGGTGAAAAAAATTATTATATCCCAACGATTTCGAAAATAATTTTATGTCAAAATTTTCAATATTTGTTGATTGTCCACCAACTGATTCATGGCATCCATTATTTAGAACAACATATTTAAAATTTTTCTTTTTATAACTTGAAATAGAAACCATTGATCCAAGATGCATTAAAAACGAGCCATCACCATCTAAACAAATTACATTTTTTTTTGTTTTTAAAGAATAACCTAAGGCTACAGATGATGTATGTCCCATGCCACCAACCATATAAAAAGGTTTGATATTTAGATTAAAACTTTGTATTTGATGGTAAACTTCTCTTGAAATAAAGCCAGTTGATGAAATTAATTTAAAATTTTTATTTATATTCTTTAAAAAAATTTCAATAAAAGATGCTCGTGTTAAATTACTTTTTTTTATTTTTTTAAACTTTTCTTTTTTTATTAATTTTGTTTTTAAAATCTTATTTTTTATTAAGAAGCATATTGGCTGCTTTTTAAGTTTCGAGAAAGAAATTAATTTTTTAATCTTGGTTAAATCAAATTCTTTTTCTAAAATAATGTATCTGACACCACATAAATTTAAAATTTTTTCTGTTATTCTGCCTTGTGCAATATGTTGGGGCTCATCTTTTGAGTTGGGAGAGCCTCTCCAACCTACTATTAGGATCATTGGAATTTTATAAACTTTTTTATGAGCTATAGAAATTAGTGGATTTAGTGAATTACTTAATCCTGAGTTTTGCATGTAAACAACTGGGATTTGTTCTGTGGCCAAATAATAGCCTATAGCATTAGCCACTGCGGAACCCTCATTAGTCATTATTAAATTTTTTAGTTGTTTATCAGAGTCAATTTCAGCGGTTAGATTTTTAAGAACTGAGTCTGGTACCCCTGTATAATATTTGACTTTATTATTCTTTAAAATTTTTATTAATTTTTTACAATCTATCATTAATTATTTGTTGTTGTTATTGTTGATGGACTATCTTTGAACCAGCTATAATTTTTTTTTGGTTTTCTCCAATCATTACCATAAGTATATTTTAAATACTCTAAATAAAAAAACGGCACATTAATATCTAATTCATAAAATTTGATTACTTTAAATCTTTTTATAAATTTACTAGGATGAGAATAACCAGCTTTTTTATAAAAAAAATTTTTTTTAATTAAACTCATTTTTAATGATTTAGAAAATTTTTCAAGAAAAGACAAACATCTTATTAAGATTTTTCCTTTACCATCATATTTTTTAGCTAATGATAATGCTTCAATAACCTTCATTAAAAAACTTTTTGGGACATACCATTCGGTAATTACACTTTTATTCTTATTATGATATTTGTAAAAATTTATATCAATATCTCTTCCACCTTTTTTTTGATAAGTAATTAGATTGTCATTTTTAAAAAATTTTTTTTTCTTATTGAAGCCATTATTTTTCATAATTTTTTTTAAGGACAAAATATCTAGACTCTTATTAATTATTCCAAGATCAATGTCTGGATCCCATGGAATTAAAGAACGATCCCTTATAATGCCTAACAATGTACCTTGACATACCCAATAATTTATTTCCATCTTATTAAAAAGACTAATAACCAATTTGAAATTAGGATCAATCTTTGGAAGTTTTTTTATTAAAGACAAAATTATATTGATATAAGTAAATTTTAGTTTATCAATATAACACGAAATGTTCAATAAAAAAAAAATAGTTTATGTTCCGTTAGCTATAGATTTTATTCATAGTGGTCACCTTAATATTATTAGAACTGCAAAAAAATTTGGTAAAGTAGTTGTTGGACTACTAACTGATGAGGCCATTTCTCAATACAAAAAATTACCTACTCTAAACTATGAAGAGAGATTAAAAATTGTTTCTAATATAAAAGATGTTGATCAAGTTATTGCTCAAAATGATTGGGACTATAGTCAAACAATAAAAATGCTAAAGCCTGATTATTTTATTCATGGAGATGATTGGAAAAAAAAGGGGACACAAAAAAAAATTAGATCAAATGTTATAAAATTATTAAAAAAATATTCTGGAAAATTAATTGAACCAAAATATACTCAATCTATTTCTTCAGATGATATTAAAAAAAAAATACTAGAAAACTTAACCCCTAATTTAAGGATTTCTATTTTAAAAAGATTAATAGATAAAAAAAAGTTTGTAAGAGTGTTAGAGGCACATAATCCAATTTCAGCCTTAATAGCTGAAAAAGCTAGCTATACAAAAAATGGTATTGTACAAGAATTTGATTGTATGTGGTCCTCTAGTCTAGCAGATTCAACCACAAGAGGTAAGCCTGACAATCAATCAGTTGATTATTCAACAAGACTTTTTGGATTAAATGAAATTTTTGATGTAACTACTAGGCCAATGATATTCGATGGGGACAATGGGGGCGAAATGCATCATATCCCTTACTTAATTAAAACTCTTGAAAGACTTGGTGTCTCAGCAATTGCAATTGAGGATAAAATTGGGGTAAAACAAAACTCTTTATTTGCTGACCAATCAAAATCTAAGCAGGATAGTATTAAAAACTTTTGTAAAAAAATAAAGCTAATACAAAAAACGAAGAAATCTAATGATTTTCTCTTAATTACAAGAATTGAAAGCTTAATAATGAACAAAGGCCTAAAAGATGCTTTAAAAAGAGCTGAGGCATATTCAAAAGCTGGTTGTGATTTAATTCTTATTCACAGTAAATCAAAACATACAAAAGAAATATTTGAGTTTTCAAGTCAATTCAAAAAAAGTAAATATTTTAAACCCTTAGTTTGTGTTCCATCAACATATTCTCACGTAAAAGAAAAAGACTTGATTAAGAACCACTTTAGTGTTGTTATTTATGCCAACCATTTGTTAAGAAGTATTTATCCAGCAATGACCTCAGCTGCAGAAGGTATACTAAAAAATCAAAGATCAAAAGATATTGAAAAAAAACTTACATCAATAAAAGAAATTATTAGTTTAATACCAAAAATTTAATTTTATTTTCGTAAACTTTATCTATCCTGGCTTATGAATTTCTTTATTTTAGTTGAAGAGATGTCTTTAGTGTATGGAAATTCTAAAACTTTTCCATTCCATGTTTTCATAATTAAAATTAGCTCTTTTCTAACTATAGATTGGATATTATTCTTCCAATCATCACCATGAACAAAAAATTCAAATTTATATTTTTTTGCGTATTTTACATACTCCAATCCATTTAATGGAATAACTTTTTCTACACAAATTAATTGATCTAAAATTTTTTTTCTGTCATTAAATTTAATAATAGGATCTCTTTTTTTATAACTTTTTATACCTTTATCAGTCATTAAGCCAACAATGATCGACCCATATTTTTTTGCTTTTAATAAAATATTAATGTGTCCGTGGTGAAATAAGTCTGCCGCCATAGGCACAAATACTAAAGGTCTATTTATATTTTTAAAAGATTGCATTTTATTTTATTTTATTTTTTATATTATAATATATAAAATTATCATATTATCTTGTGAATGATATCAAATATTAAATTTAGAAAAATTCTTAATGATCTAAAAAGACAGCCAGAAGATGCTGCTAAAGAATTAAAAATAAGTGTTAAAAAAATTAATAAATTTTTATCAGGTAAGTCTATTATTGATTTTGATATAATAAAAAAAGCTGTTGAAATTTGGCCTGTTAATTATGGTGATTTCTTCTCTTTTAAAGATGATACGAGCTCAGACTATAAAATCATGAGATCTAAAGAATCTATTAAATCAGAAAGGGTTATGAAAAGAGGTGGTAAATCTTATTATTCATACAAAGACACTATAATGAGCAAGCTATCTCCTTTTAAACCTGAGCTTATTAAAGAGTTAGTCGTTGTAAAAAACAATAAACCATCAAACAAACTTGTTAAATTTAATAACGGACATTTTCTTCATCAATTTACTTATTTTATTGGACCTGTAAATTTTTATTATATTAGAAATGGTAGAAAATTTGTTTCAAAAATGAATACTGGAGACTCAATGTACATCAGTCCATATGTTCCTCACTCATTTACAACACGAAAAAATAATAAAAATGAGTTAGGTAAAATTTTAGCCCTTACATATTCTGATTTAATAGATAATGAAACTTTAAATGAGTTATCTGCATTAGGTTTTAATGTTGTAAAAAAATATAAGCTTAATTTAAAAAATAAAAATAACTCTTTTTGGAGCAATTTAAACCATATTTTAAAAGTCTCATCAATTAGTCTAGATGAGTTTTGTAGAAATTCTAAAATTAATCTTAATAAATTAAAAAAAAACAGATATCTACCAAGCTTTAGTGTATTGAATAAAATATCAAATTTTTTGAATGTAAATTTAAGAGATTTATTGCCTCCTTACAATTTTATAGAAGTTAAAATCCAAAAATACTCAAATAATAGAAAGTGGTTTTATCCATCATTCAAAAAAAAAAAATACTTATTTAATGAATTAGTAAATCTATCTCAACTTCCATATTCACGAGGTTTTGAAATATCAATCTTAGATAACAAAAAGAGTAAACCCAACTTAGAAGTTCCATCACATCAGTATTTTTACAATCTTGGTAATTCACAAATCAAATTTATTATTGAAAAAAAAAGTGGATTTCTTAACCCGGGAGATACTATGTACTTGAAACCAAATCGAAAACATTCTTTTTATAAAAAAGGTAAATTACTTAGTATGAGAATTGGTGGAAGAATTTCTGGAGATATATTATTTCAATTATCAAACTTATCTACAAAAAATATTAAAAAAACTTTAAATGATGAAAATCCTTGGTTTTATAAATGATACTAAAGTTTGTTTCTTATAACCATCTCAAATGACTTAATTTGACTAATAGAAAACTTATACATGGATTGTTTTTGATCCTTTAAGTATAATTTATACCATTCTACTAACATTAAAATCGTATCCTCGGTGCTTAATAGGCACTTCCATTTTAAATTTTTTAATGCTTTAGTACTATTTAGTTTTAAAAGGCCTGACTCAAATTCTTTATTTTTAGATTTTATAATTTTAAAATTAAGTAAGTTCCAATTTTTTTTAAAATTTTTTACCATATCTATTACTTTAATTGATTTTTTATTATTTGGCCCAAAGTTGTAAGCTTGACCATTAATATGTTTTTTTTGCTTTTGCTTTTTAGCCAAGATCATATAACCAAACAAAACCTCAAGTACATGTTGCCATGGCCTAGTTGAGTTAGCAAACCTGATATTAACTATTTTTTTTGATTTTATTGCTCTTACACAATCTGGAAAAAGACGATCAGCTGACCAATCACCTCCTCCTATTACATTTCCAGCTCTAGCAATTGATATAAATAAGTTTTTTTTGTTTTTAAGAAAACTTTTTATATAACATTGAATAATAAGTTCAGCACACGCTTTTGAGGCACTATATGGATCGTGTCCACCTAAAATATCATTTTCTTTATAACCTCTTGTAATTTCCAAATTTTTGTATGATTTATCACTTGTTATAACTACGATTGAGCATTTTTTTTTTGGCTTATATCTTCTTAAACATTCTAGTAATTTTAATGTACCTATAGAGTTAGTTTCAAAAGTTTCAACTGGGTTTAAATATGATTTTTTAACTAGTGCTTGAGCCGCTAAATGAAAAATATAATCAGGTTTTATTTTATTTATAACTTGAAATAATTTTTTTTCATTTCTAACATCAATTATTAGATGATTAATCTTTTTATTTAATCTAGTAGAAAAAAAATTAGATGGTTTAGTCGGAATATTATTTGAAATTCCAGTCACTCTTGCACCTAAGCTATCAAGCCATAAAGTCAACCATGAGCCTTTGAACCCTGTGTGTCCAGTTATAATTACATTTTTATTTTTAAATTTTTTTAGAAGATCAATCATTTAATTGATTTTTTAATCCATCCTTAAAATAATAGACATATATTATACCAAAAAATATCAATATTGCTTTAATGAAGTACAAAATAAAAACAATTATAGAAATTCTTTCAAATGAAAAAAGAATTTCTAAAAAAATTAATAAACATACTAGATCGACTGTTCTTGACCTATTGTCCATAAAATTTTTTAAAAAAATAACTAAAATATTTTCTTTAATTTTTTGATTATTTGTTATTTTAGTTTTTACACTCATTTTTTTATTTACTATTTCATAGAAAGCTTGATGATAAGAATAAAATTTAAAATCAATAGTTTGAATAAATAAATACATAATTACTAAAAATAAAAAAATTATATCATTAGTATTATTATAACAATAAATGCCTAATGATGTTATAAGGCTAATTCCTCCAATATGTGACCCCCAAGCATCTAGCAAATGGCCAACTGACGAGGTTTCTTTTTTTATTCTAGCAACCAAACCATCAGTCCAATCTAGAGAACTCTTTAAAAAAAAAATCAATAATCCACCAATCATAAGAATATCAATATTTGAAATTAAAAATATACCGGCCATAAAACCACTAAAACAATAAATTAAAGAAATTTGATTTGCTGTTATTGGAGTAAATTGAGATAAAAATGCAAAAATTGATGATAGTTCAATGTATACCCGAGATTTCAAACATGTATATGGATTACTTTTCCAATCATAAATGTCATAATCAAAATTAAAATTTCTTTGCCTTCTATCCTTATAGTTTAATTTTCTAATATCAGAGTATCTTATCATGTAAAATTTTTATTAAATCATTTTTTGAAATATCAACAGGGTTGTTTTTTAGTCTTAAAATATTAATTTGATCTAAAATTTTATTAATACTTGAATTAATATCTATGTTGAGATCTTTATAAGTATCAACCAACTTTGCTCTTGATTTTATAAATTTTAATTTTTGATTTAACTCAAAAACATTTTTAACATTAAATAATTCAAAAATTATTTTATATCTTCTGCTCAAATCAAAATTTGAATTCGAATATTTCATGTTTTTATAATTAAATAATAAAAATTTTTCTAAGGTTAAAGAGACCGCATGTCCATGATCTATACCAAATAATGATGTAAAAGGATATGACACTGCATGAGGAGCAGTAGTTTTAGATATATTTATTGCTTTACCTGCCAAATTAGAGGCTAACAACATTTGCTTTGAATTTTCTCTAGTCGGTTTATTTAAAAAAGGTAAATAATTTTTTAAAGATAATTTTAAAGATTGTTTTGCAAAATAAACACTAGATTTATTAGATTTTAAGGAGATGAGCGATTCCATAGCTTGTGCGATTGCATCAAATCCTGATGCAGATTTTAATTGAAATGAGTTTTTTATGATCAATTCTTCAATTAAGAAAAAATAATCTGGTACTAGAAGGTTACTTTCAACTGAATATTTAATTTTATTAATATAAATTACTGCATTAGATGTAACCTCTGCGCCTGATCCAGCTGTTGTGGGTACTGCAATTAAAGGGTATGTTTTTTTTTTACTAATATCCAAATAATTAATTAATTTTTTTTTTAAATTTGACGTCTGCTCATTATTTACGATGCTGCAAATTTTTGCATAGTCAATTACAGCCCCACCACCTATTGCTAAAATCACATCTGGCTTAAATTTATATATTTCGAGTATAATCTTTATTAACTCGTTAAATTCTGGTAACTTAGATAATTTAAAGTAAAATTTTACAGATTTATTTTTAGGAATTTTTAGGAGATCACAAGCTTTAGATTTATAAAATGAATTTTTTCCAGTCAAAATAAATATCTTATTGAATCTGTGTTTTTTTATTAAAAAATTAAAATCTTTTATGGAAGAAGTTTTCATAAATTTTGTTAATAACCGCTTATATATTATTTATTGTAATTATTAAAAATAATCTTATAACTAAACTTAAATTCACTTAAATGCGAATAAAAAAAAAAACTGTTTACGTTGGTATGTCAGCTGACTTGATTCATCCTGGGCATATAAATATAATAAATAAAGCAAAGGATCTTGGAAGAGTAATAATTGGATTGTTAAGCGATGAAGCAATTGAAGCTTATAAAAAACCACCTGTAATGAATTATTCTGATAGATATAAAGTAATTATATCTTTAAAAAACATAGATTCTGTAATTAAGCAAACTACGTTAGATTATACAAAGAATTTAAGAAAAATTAAACCAGATTTTGTAGTTCATGGAGATGACTGGAAAAAAGGTGTTCAATCACAAACAAGAATAAAGGTAATTAATGAGTTAAACAAATGGGGTGGTAAACTTGTAGAATATAAATACACAAAAAATATTTCTTCCTCAAAGCTTAGATCTAGAGCTAATCTGATTATAAATAATAATAAGTAAGCTATATTCAATAAAGCTAATTTAGGAATTCTTTAATAAAACTTTTCAAAATTAATTAATCCAATAGAAGCTGTATCTTCTAGAAATAAATATAAATTTTTTTTATAAAAAAAAATATCTCTAATTCTCTCATGTACTTTTATTTCAGTAAAATTTATAATATTTAGAAGATTATCTAGCTCAAAAAGATATAATGATTTTGATTTCAATGCTCCAACAATATAAATATTTTTTGTAACTTTAGCTACTTGGCTAATACCAACTGAAGATTTAAAAATTTTTTTTGGTTCTATATATCCATTTTTAGTGTGTGATTTTAATAATGGATATTTCTTATACTTGGTCTCATTTTTTTTTATTTTTCCACCATAATGCTCGCCATAAGATGCTATTGGCCAGCCAAAATTAGGTATTTTTGATTTAAGATTTTCTTTTAATTTAATGATGTTAATTTCATCACCACCTTGGGGTCCATGTTCAGACTCTATTAAAATATTTTTATCTATATCAAAAAATAAACCTTGTGGATTTCTATGACCCATTGATAAGGTATTTAAAGTAAAATCATTTTTATTTATTGAAATGATTTTTCCATTAACGCTATCAATTTTTTGCCCTAGACTTCTATTTCTATAATCACCTAAAGATAGGACAATATTATCTTTATAATTCACCATCCTTCCACCAGATTGAAATGCATTAAACTCATTATCAATATTGTTTATTGAATGAATACACTCATCTGGTGAATAAAATTCTTGAAATTCAAGATCTTCATAATTCATTTCAGCATACAAAATTGAAGTATTCCAGCAGTTTTTTTTTATTTCCTTTGTATAAGACACAAAAATTTTATTTTCATTAATCAATAAATCTTTTACAGAAAACCACTTGTTTTTTTTGAACTGATTATAATTAATAAAATTATTTATGTTGTTTTTAATTTGAAAAAACTTTTTTTTATCTTCTAATCTATCTGAAAAAATTATGACACCTCTAGATGAAAGAACTATCATATTGTCGTTATGAAATTCTATAAAACCTGAACCCGGATATTCATTCCATATACCAGAATAAAAACCAGCTTGAAGATTATATTTTTTTAAAATTAAACCTTCATCCAACTTTTCTATTTTTTCATTAACTAAGACTTTTTTTAAGGATTTTTTAAAATTAATCTCTATATCAATCAAATCTAATTTAGATATTATATTATTTTGATTAAAATTTTTTTCATTAAGTTCATCTATTAATTTATAAGGAAAGAAATACTTTTTTACAAAATATTTTTGTTCATCACTAAAGTAACTTTTGATATTTTTAAAATTTTCTTTTCCAATTATGTTGTTTGTTAAAAAATAGAAAAAGAAAATTATTATTGTAGAGAGATAAAATAAAATTTTTAATTTTTTCATTTCAATAACTAGGTCAGCACACTTATTTGTATAATATTATTCATAAATAATAAATAGAATATGAAATTAGTAATGTACATGTTAAAATAAAATTTTTAGAAAATAAAAAAATTTCAAATAACGCTCGCACCACTCGGCACATGAATAAGGCTTGAAGAAATTTTTAATGAATTTTTTAATGGCATTTTTGGACATTTTTTATATGGTTTTAATGTATGGATTGGTTGCCACGGAGGTCTTGCTAGTATTCCTTTATTATTTAAATATTTTATAATTTGTCTTTGGTTTTTTCTGTTTTTTTGATTGAGAATTAACGTTTGCAACCAATAATTGCTAATAGAACCTAAAGGTTCTCTTAAAATTTGGGTATCTTTATCAGTTCTAAATATTGAATAAAGTTTTTTGAATAATGATCTTTTCTTTTTTAGAAAAAAACTTAATTTACTTATTTGTGCCAATCCTAATGAAGCATTTAAACTTGGCATCTTATAATTATATCCTACTTCAGTATGAAAAATTTTATGATCTTTAATAATTTTAGCTGTAGAACAAATATAGTTTATTTTTTTATAAAGTTTTTTTGAATTTGTAATTATTGCACCTCCACCTCCTGTTGTAATTATCTTATTACCATTAAAACTAATCACTCCTGTTGATCCAAAGTTTCCAACATGAGTTTTTTTAAATATACTTCCAAGAGCTTCAGCACAGTCTTCTACAATCTTAAGTCGATATTTTTTTGCTAACAAAAGACATTTGCTCATATCGCTTGGATGACCAAACAAGTGTACAGGAACAATGGCTTTAATAGTGTTGCCAGTGTTTTTATTAATTGAATTTCCATTTTTAAATTTTACTATAGATGATAAATAGGTGTCTAACTTATCATAATTTATATCTATAAAATTATTATTAACACTAAGATCTATAAAATGCGGAGTGGCACCACAATAACTAATAGGATTTACTGATCCTATAAAAGTGAGTGTTGGCACAAGTACTTCATCTCCTTTTTTGACACCCAAAACTTTCAAGGAAACAAAAATACCAGTTGTTGCATTAACTACCGCGACACAGTATTTTGATTTTGTAACATTCTTTATCTTTTCTTCAAACTTTTTAGTATTATATCCTGCTGTAGATACAAAAGTTGAGTCTATACATTTTTTAATTTCCTTCATTTCTAGATTTGAAAAACACGGTTCGTGCAATCCATAAGATTTATTTTTATAAATCTTAATTAATCTAGAATGTATATATTTTGAAAACCTCATTTTTTATCTCTTTTATTATATAAATTATTTAATATTAAACTTTTATAAAAAAATTTATTTTAATCATTGATTAATTCAATTTTTTTATTCTTAATCATATAAATTTTACCTGTCATTTTAGCTAGCTCTTTACTGTGCGTTACAAGAATAATTGTTAAATGTGGATAGTTTTTGAGTATATTATTTAAGATCTTTTTTGATGTTTTTAAGTCTACAGCATTTAAAGACTCGTCTAATATTAGTATTTCCCTACTAAAGTATAAAGCCCTAGCAATACCAATTCTTTGTTTTTGACCACCGGAAATTTTTAAACCACTCTCTCCTAATTCTTTACCCTTAAGTTTATTAGAACTGGAAAATGAATTCAAACAACATATTTTCATCAATTTATTAATTTTTTCAAAGTTAATAAATTTATTTTCAATTTCTAAAGAAATATTTTTCTCAATTGATGTATTAAATATATGAATAAACTGAGGACAATAACTTATTATATTTGTAAGAATCTTATTTTTTGTATCTCTATTATCTAAATATATTTTACCTGAATCATTTTTTAGAAATCCAAGAATTAGATCTATTAAACTACTTTTTCCAGACCCACTCTCACCTAAAATTGAAATTTTATCTTTTTTCTTTATTTTAAAATTAAGGTTTTTAAAAATTTGATTTTTTCTATCGCTATTTTCATGCGTAAAATTTAAATTTTTAATTTTTATTTCTTTTACAAAATCATTTATAAAATGCTTTTTATTAAACTTATTTATTTTAAGTCTATCAAAAAAATTTATAACTGACATAATTGATGGCATAGAGTATTTTCTTGAATTATAAGAATGAACAATTTTATTAATTGAAGGTAAAATTCTAATTATCGTTGCGGTGATTACTGATAGTTTAATAATTACCTCATTTGAAGTGCCTCTTTCTAAAAAAAATAATATGACTATTGAAATTGTTAAAATTGCGATTACTTCAAAAAAAAGCTTAGGTAACTTTTGAATTATATAATATTTTTTAAAAAAATTTGATAACTTTTCTGTATTCAAACTATAAGTACTTTCAAAAATATTTTCTTTGTTATATATTTTTATTTCTTTAATTCCTTTTGAAGTTTCTATAATTTTTTTAGCTCTTTCTAATTCTAGCTTTTTTCTCAGTGCACCTAATTTCTTTATTTTTTTATAGAAGAAAAAATAGAAAATTAAGACAAAAATAATCAATACTAAAAAAATTAAAATAGCTTCTTTAAAAACAAAAAAAAATAAAAATATTAATAAAAAAAATAAAACAATTATTTCTGATGTTAAACTAGATAATGAAACCAAATAAACTTGCAAAATTGTTAACTCACTACTTAATTTAGTAAAAAAATTCGCTGAATCTTCATCAATATAAAAATCATATTTTTGATAAAGAAACGTTTTATATATTCTTCTTGAAAAATCTCTCAATGTTTGGAAAATAAAATTTCCTTCTAGATTATAAAAAAAAAGTAAAAAAATATTTTTTAAAAAAAAGATTACTGGCAATAAAATCAAACAAAAAACTAATAAATTGTTCTCTGAAAAATAGTTGATATTGTATTCTTCGGCTATTTTACTAAATTTTAAATAAAAGGAATTATCTAAAAGACTAGAAACTATAGGTATTAATAAGCCTAAGCCCAAAACTTCTAAGAAAGACGCGATGATAGATGCAAATATAAGTAAAGAAAAAAAAATTTTCTTTTTAAAACCTAATAAATTTAAAAGCTTAAACATTATTCAGAATTATATTTACATATTTTGCGTTCAAAATTTGAACATAATAAGATATGATTACGTGTCAAGGTTTTTAAAATGAAAGTTTTTTTGCATATTTCAGGATTAGAAAAAAATATTAATTGTAAAAAATACAACAATATAATTTTAAGCTGGAATCTTAATGTTATTAATAATTATTGTAAATATTATAGTAATAAAGAAGTATTTCTAATATCAAACACTTGGGAAAAACACAAATTCAAATTTAAAAAAAAAATTAACAATATAAGAAAAATTCTCTTAGATAGACTCTATAAAGAACTGAATATTGTTAATAAGATAGAATATTCCAAGAATGAATGGGAAATATTGTTAGAGCCATGGATAAATATTTATTTGGAAACCAATTATTTTAAATGGCTATTGTTAGAGTCGTTACAAAAAAAATATAAAAATTTTAGTTATTTAAAAATTATTTCTTCAAATCAGAAACCTTTTTTTGATACAAAACAATACATAGAAAATTGTTTTAATAATGATATTTTCAATCATTTAGCATTTCAAGAAATGTTGGAATTTAAATATAAAAACAAAAATGATAAAATTGAATTAAATAAAAATTTTACTTTTAAAGAAAAATTTCATTATAAAAAATTTAAAAGTAATTTTTTTATTTTATTGTATGAAAAAATTATTTCTAGGTTAAAAATTTCAAAAGTATTAGTGCACCTAAGAACTTCAAAAACTAATTCAATAAAAATAAATTTTGGACTTAAAAATTTTCCATTCAAAGGAATACAAATTTTTGAAAGAAATAGACTTTATAATATTTTTATGAAATCAAAATATTACACTTCAATAAGAAAAAAAATTAATTTAAATGAAGGAAATTCAAATAATTTTAGCAACTATATTTTAAAAAGAGCTAAATTTGATCTACCAAGATGTTTTTTAGAAGATTTTCATAATATAAACAAACTTCATGATAAAAAAATTGAAAATATAAACCTTGTTATTACTGACACTATACATAGATACAACACAATTTTTAAATCTTGGCTTGCATATAAAAAAAATAAAAATAAAAATTTTAAGATTGTTATATCAGATCATGGTGGGATTTATGGTAATTCTCAAAGATCTTATAAATATGATGAGAATATATCAAATATTAATTTTAAATTTCAAAAATCATTGAATAAAAAACAAATTTCCCTACCTTCACTTTTTTTAGAAAAAAAAAATTTTAATATAAAAAGAAAAAGTAATATTTTAATAATTTGTCATGATACAACTAAATACCCAAAGTATTTTCTTACAGGACCTATATGTGAACAAATAATATTTCAATACGAACAAGTAAAGTTATTTGTTAAAAATTTTAGTAAATATTCGACAAATAAAATTTTTATAAGACCATATTTAATTCATAATGGGTGGAAACTTAATGAAAGATATCAAAAAATTTTGAAAAATGAACAAATAGTTATGGAGAATACATTATATAAAAAAATTCAAAATGAGTCCTTAATCAAAATTGTTACATATCCTAAAACAGCTTATTTAGAGTGTTTAATTAATGGTCCTACTTTTTTGTTATTTAGTAAAAAACATTACATGGATTCAAAGATAAATGAAAAATTTATGAATATTTTATTTCAAAATAAATTAGCTTTTAGTGATGGCAAAGATCTAGCTAATCATATAAATGAAATAGAAAATGATATACTAAATTGGTGGCAACAGCCAAAAATTCAAAAAGCGATTGATTTATTTATCCAAAATACTAATATTTATAACAAAAATCCAACTTCTAAATGGACGAAGGTTATAAAAAAATTTCTATAAATTGCTAAAAACTAAAAATCTTTGCTGCTCGGCGACAATAAAACCCAGTACGCTTTTAAAAATATATTAAATAAATTAATATAACTTTTTTATTTTCATTTTTTTATAAACTTCTCATAGTCATCACCTAAGTCGCTTTTTAACTCTTCATATTCTTGAAATTTTCTTTTCATAAAATTGAGTGTAAGTTTTATTTTTTCTTTAATTCCCTTAGGGGTTAAAATATAAGCGTAATGTATTTTATTAGGATTATTCTTAAAATTATTAATTTTTATGAACCCTTTACTTTTTAAAGCTTTCAAGCAATAATTTACTTTTCCAAGACTTAAATTTAGATTTTTAGCCAAATCCCTTTGGGTAGAATTAGGTTTGTTGAATATCGTTCTTAATATTTCTAATAAATCATAATTTTGCTTGTTCATATATTGAACATTATAAAACATTTGTTTAAAAATTGCAATTTTCAAATTTTACTTAAAAAATCATAATTTTAAGTTAACATTTATAAAATTTACTTTTTTAAAATTCTCGATTTTTTATTAAATTTTTGATATTTTTCTAAGGTACCTATATCTATACAATTCTCTTCAGGAATTGGATAAACACCAATTTTATAACCTTTCTTAATAATTTTTTTTATAAAAACATCCATGTCTAAAAAAATATTTTTTTTTATATACCTAATTATTTCTGGTGAAATTACATAAAAACCACAATTTGCAAGTAATTTTATTTTTGGTTTTTCAATTAATGATGTTAGTTTGCCTTGATTTGTCACTTCACACACTCCGTAATTAATATTTTGTTCATGTAAAAAACCAACAATTGTAATTAAATTAGAATTACTTATATGAAATTTTAAAATTTCATTATATTCATAATTAATTATAGTATCGCAATTAGTAACAATAATCGGACTTTTTTCTTTTTTAAAATTTATATTTGCTAAAGGTCCAGCTGTTCCAGTTCTTTTTTTTTCTTCTATAAATTTCATTTTCTTGAAACCTTTTTTTTTCACATATGACTTTATCATTTCTTTTTTATGAAAAAGTGCTAAATAAATTTTATCAATTTTATATTTTTTGAATTTATTAATAATTAATTCAAAAATTGTTTTATTATTAATTTTTACTAATGCCTTCGGAATTGAATTCGTAATTGGCTTTAAACGTCTTCCATATCCTCCTGCTAAAACAACAACTGAAAAACTCTTTATCTTAGATTTTATTTTTTTTATTTCATTTATATTAAAAATAATATCAGTTAATTTTCCATTTTTAATCACTGGTACGTGATTAATATTTGCTGGCAAAGAATTATTTCTATTTAAATTTTTTTTTGAATTAATAAAAAAAAATTTCTTTTTTTTTCCAATACTTGAAATAGGGTTTTGTTGGTCTATATTTGACCAAAATGCTCTTTTAAAATCTCCATCTGATACTAAGCCTATAATTTTTTTATCATTATTATAAACTAAAATTATTCCTTTTTTATTTCTTAGCATTTTTTTGTGAGCTCTAGAAATTGTCTCCGTTTCTGATACGACAAATCTAAATAATTTTTTTTTCATTTTTGATTAAATTTAAAATAGGCTTTAGCTAAATTAAAATCTTCTATATCATCTATATCAATTGATCTAGACCTTGGCATTTCAAATGCATAAGTATTTTGTTTATACCAATTTTTTTTTTTATAAAAAACATTCCACTTAGCTAAATATATGCACCCATTTATAATGAATGCGTCTTTAAATTTTTGACTGTTTTGATTTAAATTTTTAGTCCAATTGTTCATATTTAAATTTTTTCCAAGTGTTCGGATCCATTCTTTAGGTTTGGAAACTTTAGAAACTGATATAACCATATCTGCTTTTTTTCTTTTAAAAAATTTGTAAGCATTTATAAAATCAATTGATTTTTTTAAAGGCGTTGTTGGTAAAACATATTGCACATAATCATAATTTTCTTTTTTTTTATTTAAGAATTCCAAACAATGTTTTATTGCATCAACTGCGAAAGAATTATCCAAACTCAATTTTTTAGGTCTAATAAATGGCACATCTATTTTATGTTTGATTGCAAGATTTATCAATTTTTTAGAGTCTGTACTTAAAATAATTCTATCAAATAGTTTACTTTTTTTTAACTCATTGAAAGTGTGGACAATTAATGGTTTTCCATGAAATATTTTATGATTTTTGTTTGGTAGTCTTTTAGAGCCTTCTCGTGCGAGAATTATAGCAACTATTTTTTTCTTTTTTTTCATTTAAGATTTTTTGGTAAAATAATATCATCTGGAAATATATTTTTCTTTGCTTTTTTATTTAAAACAAATTTTAGCTTTGATGGCTCAAGACCTATTCCAGGTCTTTTAAATTCTAAGTCTGAGATTTTTATTTTTTGATCTTTCAAAATTAATTTTTTTGCAACAATACTTCTTCTCATATTTTTTTTAAAAATATTCTCTTTTTTTGATATATTTCTTTTTTTCGAACCTAACATTAAAGTAATTCTTTTTGAATTTTCAATAATTTGTGTCAAATCATTTAGGTCTGCAGAAATTTTATGATCCCAACCTTTCATTTTTTTATCTAAAGTAAAATGTTTTTCTATAACACATCCACCTAATGCTACAGAGCAAATGCTAGCTGAGATACCTTTGCTATGATCAGAAAAGCCAATTGGTAAATTAAATTTTTTTCTAAGTGTAACAATATTGTTCAAATTTATCTCATTGTCTGATGGTGGATAAGAGGAAATACAATGTAATAATGCAATTTTAATTTTCTTATTTGTTTTTTTTAAACAACTTATTGCATCATGAATTTCTTTGATAGTAGAAAAACCTGTTGACAAAATTATTGGTTTATTTTTTTTGGCAACTTTTTCCAATAGTAAATGATTGTTCAAATCCATAGATGCTATTTTAAAAAAAGGAACTTTTAAACTATCTAGAAAATCTACCGCTTCTAGATCTAAGGGTGTAGAACTAAAAATAATCTTTTTTTTTTTACAATAATTTGCCAAAATTAAATGTTGTTTTTTACTAAGTGTAATTCTATTTAAAATATCCTCTAATGATTTAATTTTTTTATCAAAAATGAAGTCTGGTTTTTGATTTTCATAAACACTTTTTATCATTAGAGTTTCTTTTTTTAGTGTTTGAAATTTTACTGCATTAGCACCTGCTAATTTTGCTTGATCAATTAATTTTTTTGCTAAAGATATATTTCCATTATGGTTTATGCCAATTTCTGCAATAAAAAATGGCGTAGAAAAGTTTTTAATTTTAAATTTATTTATATACATTTAGTTATGATAATAACACATTCCAAGGTAAATGTTTCTCTCGAAAATATTTGGCTTTCTAAAAAATTTTAAATGTGATCCAATCTCTGCATTATTCCAATGTGCAAACTTAGGTCCATTTAAAATATTATTTAATAAATTTTTTTCTAAATTATATAACACATAATTTCTAGATGAATCAATTTTATCTTTATCAATTACATTAAATTTTTTATCATTCGACCTGATATTCAATATTTTTTTCGAATTGAAATCTATATAAATATCACTATTTATCTTAATATTAAGTTGTGATGTTTTTTCAATAAATTTTAAAAACGCACTCTCGGCTAAGTCAAAAATTTGTGTATCATTAATCTGCTCTTCTTGTAATTGGTAATCAAATTTTTTATTAGAAATTGATTTAATAAAATCATTGTAGTGCACCTTATCAAACTTAAGATATGGTTTGTCTGATGATCCATCCAAAATATTAAATTCCGAACTTGGGTTGATCTTTATTGGTAAAGTTTCAAGATCGCTTGAGGAAATTTTCTCATCAATATAGTCATATGCATCATCAGTTTCTGGAAGTCCTCTTATTGAATTTAAGTGTGCTAGAGACCCTGAAAGTGTATATCTTCCAGCAAAAGGTAAGTAATATTTTGGTTTACTTATTTTTATATATTCAAATGCTTTATTCAAAAAATTTATTTTTTTCTTTTTGGATTCATAAATTTTTTCATTCGTGCTTAAATTTTCAAAACATTGTGGATATGGACCTGCACCACCATAACCAGTAAGCAAAACATCAATCTTATCATAATTTTTCAATATATTTGGAAGTGTATTTGTGGCAAGCTCCAAAGGACAATCGTTAACGTTTAAAACGCTATTTCTATTATCGTCGATTATCGCTAGCGTATCAATTTGTTGAGAACCAATTGATAAATCTTCAAAATTGGCACAACCAGTAAATTTGTAACAAAGTTTAGGATCGCAATTATCTGCAGCCATTATATTTATAAAAAAATCTGGACCAATTTTAGTCCTCTTATTATTATCAAGTTCTACTACTTTAAATCCTTGTCTTTCGATTTTAAATTTAAGAAATTTTGAATGATATTTGTGAATATAGACTGGTATACATTTATCTAATTGTTTTAAAGTTTTTTCTGAACAATGATCAGGATGAATATGGCTTATATAAATTGCATCATAAGAATTTAGTTCATCTAAATTATTTTTTAGATCAAAACTTGGATAATG
>Ga0315320_10000480_pt1 | contig 32812 bp, 47 predicted proteins | sample M140m21515metaG_FD_203458 | JGI IMG/M metagenome (GOLD analysis project Ga0315320, IMG submission 203458) | Ammonia-oxidizing marine archaeal communities from Monterey Bay, California, United States - M1 40m 21515 | ecosystem: Environmental > Aquatic > Marine > Coastal | place: USA: California... | reverse complement strand
CAGAACACCAGTGTGTCTTTCGCAGTCAGCGTAGGAGCGACGTTGCCGCCAGAGGTAACCCAAGTCATTGTAGGCCACGTTACCGTGTAGCTCGCACCTGCTTCGAGCTGTAGGACTATGGCATCGCCAGAGGTTAGTGAGTCTGTGAAGGTCGTGTTAGCCGCTAGGGTCTTGGTCTGTATTCCACCGTTACTTGCGTTTAGTGCTGTGCCTGATAAGGCGTATACAGTGTCTGTGTAGTTTGTAGCCTTGACAGTTCCACTTACGTCTAGCTTTTCTGTAGGACTAGTCGTACCAATACCCAAACTCTCCGCACTAGCGTCCCAGAAGAACTTCGGAGTCGTGCCAGTGTCTTCGTAGAAGGAGATGTCGCCTGTAGAGCCAGTGATGGACATACGCTGAGTTCCATCAGTGTACATCTCAATACTAGAGCCACCATCAGAGGTATCGCTGTCATAGTCTGCATGTAGCCGTAAATCTACTGAGCTTTTTATGGCATAACCTGACGAGCCTTGTTGTTCAATGATAAGTTCTTGTGTACCAGAGTTGTTACCAAAACGTGCTAATTCTTCTGTGCTATTTGTAGCCCCATCAACAGTCAGACCATCCATCGTGGCTGTGCCTGTAACGTCTATGCCTGTGGCGGTTGTGGCTAGTTTGGCTGCGTTGTTGTAGTAAATGGTAACGCCTTGATTGGCTATTGCAGCTAAATAGCTTTCGTTATGTGCAGTGTTTTGAAGATATAGATTTTCGCCCCCAATCTTAAAATTACTAGAGCCACTTTCTGTAATAAATGATGTACCTGCATTATGGTAAATCTGCAAATCAGATCCAGCACCAAAGATAGCCTTGTCATTATCGCCAAAACTCATATCCCCAGTAACAGTAGCGTTAGGAATTGTCACTGTGCCTGTGAAGGTTGGGGAGGCTAGTGAGGCGTTGGCGTCTAGCTGAGTCTGGATGTTTGACGTTACCCCGGTGAGATAATTTATCTCAGCCCCGGACGCTGTAATCGCTACACCGCCAAAGGTAAATGTTCCCGACGCTGACAGAGTTGTAAATGCGCCTGAGTTTGCTGAGTTTGCACCAATAGTTGCACCATCAATTGTGCCGCTGTTGATATCGATCCCAGTAATTACGCTACCGCCACCGAGTAGAGAATCAAGGCTCGCCCAGTTTGCGTTAAGGTAGCCGCCCCATACCCCACTATCGCCAGATACAGTTGGCTTTTGAAAGCTGTAATTTGGTGTTGATGTAGCCATTTTTTTCTACCTTTAAATTGAGGTCCATGTGTCAGTTGGATTGGGTATTTCAGTCCACGTTGGGAGAGTTGGGTCCACAATAGGTTCCCACTTTAAACGTCCCGCTGCGGCGACAGTTGTCACGCTCAGAATCGGCTCTACGCCAGACTCGGTTGCTACAGCGCCCTGGGCGATTACCGTAGTAGAAGACAGCATTGCAGCTGCGCTTTCTAATACAAGCCTGGCGTTAGCTATGACGTTTGTAGTCGACGTTATAGCCGACGCGCTTTCTAATACAAGCCCGGCAGTAGCTATGACGGTTGTAGTCGACGTTACAGCCGACGCGCCTTCTAATACTCGTCCACCGCTGGTGTTATCAGCGACAACGAGAGTTGAGCTCGTGATTGCCGCTGCGCCGTCAGCCAATACATCTGAAGACGCTGTTACGCTATTAGAGCTCGTAATCGCAGCCCCGCCGTTGATTACAAACGCACCAGCGGCAACGACTGTTGTTGCAGAGGTTATAGCAGCAGAGGCGATAACCCTGGGGCTGCCCCCATATAGAGCTGTGCCGTATTCAAAGGCTCCGTATTGCATTTTTTTATGTCATCGTCACTGTTAGTGAGCCAGCCGGGACGCGGAAGATATCGCCTGTCGTAATTGCTTTGCTCGATGTTAAAGCGGCGTGATAGAGCAGATTGCCTGAACTCGCTGCGTCCATAACACCAACGTGAGTTATGGTCCCCCAGGCATTACCTGCTGCCGCATATTCTATCGCTGCGGTATTAGTGCCCACGTTCGCAGTAACACTAAACGTAGCGGAAACACGCGCATAGTTAGTACCTGAAACCTCAGTGCCCGAGTTATCGTCACCAGGATCTGAGGTGTAGAGAGCGAGGTATAAAGTGCTCGGAGACGTATAACTAGTCGCAGTTAAAACGTGGTCGAGGATTTTGTTTTCTAGATAATTTGATGTGCCAGCCATTAGCCGAAGCTCCTTGTTCGCATTCTTGGGGTGGTTCCTCCAAAGCGACTCTTTTCATCTTCCAACGTTAAGGAATTAAAGACATCACGATAAAGGGTTTGCCATATCACTATCTTGTCCTCATCTTTTAGATAAGGCGCGCTATGAACTAACGAACCGTAAACGAAGAGCTCTGGGCTTTTAGTAAGCAACCAGTTCGTGTCGGAGTCGGCTGTCATATCAGGGATTTTTTCGTAGTATGCGATTTCGCATTCATACGAGGTATCAGGTGTCGGAAAGACCTCGAACGATTCGCCTATAACTGAAAAAAGGCGCGGTCTACCGCTGGTCGCATTTCGGCTTCTTTCCTGATTCTGCTGTTCTGAAGAAACATATTCCAAAGCTTGAACTGGATCTGTGTTTAATCTGATGTCACGAACCTGGAGGAAGTTTGGAGGAAAGGCGTTGTACTGAGAATCGATGTTTGCAGTTGCCCTGGCGACCATCTGTCGAGTTCTTAAATCTCGATTGATTTTATCCTGGGCAAAATCAATAAACGTTGGGATGACTGCGGTCAGGTCGTCGCGGTTTAGAAAATCAGCGATAGCAGCCTTCAGCGTCCCATAGTTGGTGATTGCCACTAGACTGTTCCTTCTCTAGTCCTGAAGTATCTGAGTTCAGGAGAGTTTAATAACGCTTTCATTTTCTTTTGATCTTTGGTGTAACCTTTTTTCACCCAATCCTGGTAGATAGTCATTGGGATCGAGGCAACGTGTGTCATATCGCCGTAGCGCGTATGTTTGTCTGTCTCGATGCGAGCCGCCTTGGCTTGCTTGATGATTCCAGAAACGTCTTGCTTGGTTTCAATTGTGAATTTGTCACCTTGCTCGTTCGCATGGAAGATTTGCTGAGATGCCATTAAAGGATCTATATCGAGGGTTCTTTTCATAATCTCCACCTAGTTAGGTGAAAGACCCCCCGCAAGGCCTTTCATTTAATTAACCGCTATGTATGTGTTAGGTCAAAGACCGCACCACTAGCTGCTTCGTTCTTAACAATCAATCCATACTCAGCGATCAGGAGTCGTTTTTCAGCGTCGCCTGTTTTCGCTAAGTCAACCGTTTGCATTGGACGCAACATACCAACACCGAGATATTCAGTATCAAGTACATAAGCATCACGCTTAGGAGAGAACCTGTTAGGTACAACCGTTAGTTCGCCGAAATCACTACAATATGTTCAGATTAGCTCGCTAAACTAACCCCGCTTTCGCAGCAATACCTTTAATTAGATACGGTATTGTTCAGACTATGTCTTCACCCGGTCTGGGTGTCTGCCGCTTCGGATCGCTTGATCCTACTTCCTTTCGGAATAGTCGTTGCACGTTCCCTTTCGGGCTTCGCTCAAGATTACCCATCTCTGGGCTTCCCTTGAATTCAACAGATTACATTTATACATTCCTGTATAAAGACGCTAATGAATAACGTAAATATCGGCGGCGCCAATAATTGTGCCCTGCTCAGGCTTGTTGATTGAGAAGCGATTAGCAGCAATGCCAGGGAAGCTCGACAAGGTTTGCTTGTTCGATGCTCCAACCATGATCATTGAAGGCTGACCGCCGCTGGTCCAAACGTTTTCGATAACCTCTTTTAAAAGGGTTTCAGTAAAGGCACGTTTAGTACCTTCAGTTTGGGCCGTTGTAGGTATACCCGCAGTGAGTACAGGGTTCGCACCCGCTACGCCACCACCAGTGTTTGATACAGAATTTGTAGCTAACCATGCAGACAAACCACCTGTCTTACGAGCAGCAGCAGCACCGCCAGCCGTAGGAATTGTGTTTGCACATAAGATAGCTTCCATATCTCTGCGTAATTCTTTACCGTTCTTGACGACTTGATAAGCTATCTCAGAATTTCGACCAGCGAGATCCTGAAAGCGTAAGTTGTCAGCAATGATGAAGGTCTTACGAGAAATGTTCGTGTAGTTATGTACACGAGCAGTTGGAGCAACAGCAGTAAAGGCGGCAATATCGTCACCGTCTATTTGCTGGTTAGTAGCGTCAGCCGCCGCAAGAGTATCGGTCTGCCACTCGAAGAGAGTGTTAGAGACTTCTTGCTGGCTGATGTTACTTTGGAGAGGAGTTTCCTCGGGAGCAATGTTGTAAATTACATTACTAAGATCTTCCCTAATGCCTTTCGCATCAAAAGAAGTAAACGTGTTTGCTACTATAGTCATGATTTTTATCTCTTAATTGAATTCAACTGCATCGCAATCAGAGCCTCGGCATCTTTAGTCTTGCCTGTCTGTTTCAGACGAGCTTGCTGATCTCGATACGCGCTTCGGGTTGGTGCGGAGCGGGTTTTATTCCCTGGAGAAAGGGTTTTTGAGGATTGCGATTTGGCCTTGTTTACAGCAACTTTGCCCTGGTCGTACAACCAAGCTTTACGCATCATTGCAACACTGCCCCAATCCATTATGTTCGCGATTCGGTCCTTATCTAAGTAACCGTTTTTCAGCGACCATTCTTCAATTGCTGATTTTTCAGAGATTGCCGTCTTCTCATCCTTCCATTCGGGGATGTTCTCGATAAGCAATCCAGCCTGTTGATTCAGAAATTTATCTCTCGCCTGTGCTGTGTGAGACTCTTGTTCAACGTGTAAGCGTTGCTTCTCTTGAGCTAGTGCGGCGAGCTGTTGTTTGTTTGCCTCTTTTCGTCGGTTGAAATCTCTTTCAATCCGAATCGCTTTGGTTGGGTCTTGCTTGTAAAGCGCGTCCCAGTTTGGCTCCGCATCGAGACCTTGTTGAATCTTAAGAAGGTTGGCTTCCAGTTCGGGAATGAGTTGTGACATTCGCTCCCTAGCAGCTTCATTTTCCTGAGTCATTGACTCAAGCGTATGTCGCTGTTCTGCAAGTTCCTGTGTCTTCTTACTGTAATCAGATTGTCGGCTGTAGCCTTTCAGAAGCTCTTCTTCGGTAACCTCTAAGTCATCGCCATCGACGCGCACATTATAGGTTCGAATATTTTCTTCATCATCGTCTGTGTAGCTGACATCTTCTTGTTCTTCCTCAATAGGAAGCTCTTCAGGTGGGGCACTATCCTCAGCTTCGGGGGTAGCAACTACCTCCTCGCCATTTAACATAGACAGTACCTGTGCTTGTGCCTCTTGAATTGTTCCAGCGCGTGGAGTTTCAGCGGACATTTAAATCACCTCTTTTTTTGCATGAATAAACCTCGGTCATAAAACGTCTTGAGGCTTTCCCCAAATCGCTTCACACCTTGCAGCTCGTAGTAGAGCTGTTCTCTTAAATCTGTATCTGCCGGGTCAGTTTGCAACCAACGTAATTGGAGATCGGAAACCATGTTAGAAAGGACACGTTGGAGGAGTTCATCATCCAAAAGCCGCTTGGCGTGATCCGCATCTTCCATCACGTTCATTGAATGTTCTCCGGCCGAATCTCATCCTTCATTGCTTTAATCTGCGCGACATCTAATTGAACACCGTATTTGGCTTTCATCTCGGCAGCGTTCATCATCACATCGGCTTCCAACTTATCGTGTCGGAAATCATCGTCGCGAATCATCTGCTGTCGTTGGAGTTCAAGGTCGGCGGCTTTCTTTTGGATGTCAGCCTGGATCTGCTCACGCTGAGTTTCAATTAAGAGCTCTTCTGCTGATGGCTTAGGCGGTGGAGGCTCTGGGAGTCTAATTTCACCTTCAGCGATAAACTTACTGGTGTTTTTATATCCAGACATGCTGATCGTCTCAGCTATCGCATTTCGGTATTGATCAAGACTTACCAGGGGATTAGAAGGACCGAACTTAGAAATGATCTCTTCTTGTTTGTTCACGATCCCTGCCATTGCCGATCGCTTCTCAGCTTCATTGATCGCACCAATTGGCATGTTTACAACAACGTCCATCTCCGCGGACCAGGCGCGAGGATCAATCGGTGTCCAGGCTCCTTTTAATCGCACTACTCTTTCGTAGTCTTGATGCTTAGAAACGAGGTTAAACACACCCATAACCAATTGACGCATGCCGACTTCTGCGAAGTTCCTAGCGATGAGCTCTATCTGCGCTTGAGCTCCCTGGACCGTCGCGTTTACCGCAGCAGCAGTTGTGCTCTGGAGGCTTTCAGCGTCGAGGCCTTGCGATGCTTTACTGATCCCGGTACGGCCCTCTTTCATCGTGTCCAGGTAGCCGAGCATTGGGAATGCTTCTTTGCCCACGAACGGCAGATTGAATGGGGTCACAGCACCGGGCTGGGATTGACGAATAATCGCCCCTACCTCAGTGTTGGTCACATCATCGATATTTACCTGGCCTTCAACGACCGCAACGCGCGGATGTATCGAGAGGCTCAGTGAGTCGAGCATATTTCGCATCACGTTCGATTTAATAAGCTGGATATCACCGACCAGGTCAAAGATCGAAGAGCCAAAGAAAACGTGCGCGTCAGGTAGAGGGGAGAAAATCGCAAACGGCGGTGAGTGCCAGGGCTCGTGGTGAACGATCTCGTAACTATTCCCCATGCAGCAAATCTTACGCAGCTCTGCGATGCCGTCATTATTAAAGTCCACCTTCATGTAGACTTCTGTGTATTCAACCAGGCGAGTCGCGTCCTGGCTTCTAAACCCATAATCGAGCGCAGCAGGATTTCTTACCCTGCGTAGCCGATTGTCATCCAGCTCATCTGTACCAGTAGACATGCTTTCGACCAGGTCTTCGTCATAGCCCATTTGAACGAGTTCAGACACCGTCGCCATTCTTCTGTGCGCGGTCATTATTGCGTCTTCGAGAGAGGTCGCTGCTCGATCAATCAAAAACTCTTCTGGGGGTAACGCTGCGATTTTTACCCGGCTGTCGCCCTTTATCTTAGAAACGGTGACATCGTAGCGAGAGCCCATCTCATCAACGATATTCGAAACGATCTCAATATTTAATTTAGGATCAGATTGCAAAGCGATAAACGCTTCCTCAGTCAGTCCTGACATATCGTGAGTTTCGCCGTCGCCGTTCTCTTCCCAGTAATACTTAACAATTCCTGTACCCTGCACGAGCGCGTCTTGCCAGGCAGCAGAGAGCTCCAGATAGAGATTGTTGTCGCTCTGAAGGACGTAGTTCACATAATCGGTGATCATGTCTGCGTAAGGAGTGTCCTCCTGGGTGCGAGGTGCAAATTCAACGACCTTGTCGGCAGAGAAAAATACACGCATCAACGCTGGCATGATCTTGCCTACCGTATCCCTCACGGTCATATCGACAATACTGGACCGCCCTTCTTCTTCGTTACCAAACTGCTCACCTAGAAAATACTGTAGGGCTTTCGCGCGTAATGGGCTGATGGTGTCATCGATATAAGTTTTCGAATCGTCAAGAATTGAGCCGACGTAGCCCTGTAAATCCTCTGTGCTCATGCCGCCACGCTCGGCGTTCAGTTGCTCTTGAGCTGAATTTAAACTTTCTTGAGCTTCGTATTTCATACTATTGACCTTATGCCTCGGGTTATCCGACCACTGGTGTACTTCTTGCCGAACATGGCAATCATTGGCTGACTTGCGAGGGTTAGAATTACAGCGTCAGCTTTATCTGGACTAGGCAGTCCACGCTTTCGCATGTCATCTTTGGATTCTATTTTTAGCTTACCGCTAGAGTTAAATGAGTATCGCGGTGAGACCAGTTCTGCGAATAAGGATTCGTCTTTAGGAATCTTGCAATCGCGCGCCTCAAGCCACTCTTTCATTCGGAACCAGAGCTCTGCTCGCAGGTTTATATAGCTGCCGCGCATCGAGGGTGATTCAGAGACGTTTATCCCTTTTACCGGGAGGCCGAGCTCGCGCAGTCTATCGACTACCCCTGCACCTATGCCGATTGAGTCCACGGAAATTTCAACAGGACGTTGGGAAGGCGGCAGCTTCTCGTACATGGCGTTAACGAGCCCTGTGAGCTCCATTAAGTCCTTGCCCTTCCAATCCTCTATCCAGTTAATTACTGTGCCCTGGCGCTCGGCGAGGACCGATCTGTCGCGACCGAAACGTGCAACGTCTAAACCCCAGATCTTTGGGGTGAGTTCTGACATCACTACGTCACGATTTTGCGCGTCTTCAACCAGGCCCATCGAGATAACTGTGTCGTCGTCAACTTTAGGGAATTCACCTAACACGCGCACAGCGTATGCCGAGGACTCTTCGCCGTACTTAATCGCCATCTCTTCAACAAACTTATCCGATACGCGAGGGCTATCAACACAGCTAACGTGCATCGTTGTCCATTCGCTTTTTAATCGGTTGTGCGACTCATAAAACGTCCCAGAGGTTCGCACCGGGTTTCCTAGCATCAGCGTCGTTGCAGATTCGCCTGACATCGATCCTGCTGCTGCTTCAAAAACCTTTTCGGGTATACCGGAGGCCTCATCGATAACTAATAAAACGTTGTCTGAGTGGACCCCCGCCATCGCCTCGGGTTGTTCTGCCCTGGCTGTTCTACAGGAGATAAATGCATCCTGGGGCGCACTTAATAAAACAATGCGGTCAGAGGTAACCTCAACGAGCTCTTGCAAGCCTTCGGGTAGTTTTTTTATCCAACTTTTCACCTCAGAGAAGAGAGCGTCAAATAATTGACTGCTTGTTGGAGCGGTAAGGACAATTTTGCAGGGGTGCTTCATTAGGAAGTACCAGATAATCACCCAGGAGGCTCCTGCTGACTTTCCTACTCCGTGCCCTGCTCTTACGCTGATCTTTCTGTCTTTGCCCTGTACGGCCTCTAAGAGCTCTTCTTGCCAGGGGTCAGGCTTTGCTTTTAAAACCTGAACGACAAATTGCTTAGGATCGTTCCTGTACTTTTTAACAAAATCGACAAACGGATTATTGGTCGGCAACTATGACTTCCTCCGACATCCCAAGTTCTTTGATTGCGTCTAAATGCAGTTTCGTTAAATCGGTCGTCGTTAAATCAATCCGCTGCCGATCACCAAACCGAGTTGGGTCCATTTTAGATGCCAGCCAGCGACGAGCGTCCAAAGCAACTTTTGCGCGTTGCGGCTCCATAGAGTCTTCAACATCGTTAGCAATCTCTTCCACTCGTTCCATGTGGTAGTAGGCTCGGGCCTGGCATGCCACCTCATAGCGATAGCGCAAATCAGGGTCTGCGTTAATCCGCGACATCAACGTGCCGTATGGGATGTCCCAGGCCTTGCAGAGCATATTGGCTGACTCACCCACCGCAATGACCTTAAACATCTTGTCGTAGGTCTCGGGATCGCCCAAAAGCGACTCGCGCATTTTATTGTTCTGCTGTTTCTTCTGGCCCATCAGTTTCCCCTACACCGATAGCATCACACGCATCGAGAACATGGATTCCGGTGGTTAAAGTCACTACAGATCGCGCAGCACCTCGAGCCAATTTGTAGCCCTTAGAACAATAAAGGTCCGTGTTTTCGATGACCTTGTCTGCGATAGCGCAGCTTTGAAGTAACAAAAATGGAAATATAATTAACGCTTTCATTCCCACCCCCTAATATGGCTTGCGAACACGCTTTTTCTTACCTGGCATGACAGACTCCTATTTTTTCCAATTTGATCTAGCCTTAACCTGCTCTTTCTTACTCAATTCACCAAAATGAAATAGCGGCTTCGAAGACGCAGTGTGAGTCTTACCGCTGTGCAGAGTGCCGTCGGACATCTTGTGCATGCCTCCCTTATGCTCTGTACCGTCTTTTCGGTAATGCTTAACACCTTTCATTTCTTTGCCTTCTTTGCTGTCTTTTTGGACTGCTTAAATGCTTTAGCAGTTGGGGCTCCTTTTGAGCCGGGCTTACGCATGGTCTCTTTCGACCCTGCGGCAATTCGCTTTTTCTTAGCGGCGATGTTCGCGTATAAACCTTTACCTGGCACTTTTAGCCCCCTTACATTTCCAACGTTTTCTTGAAAGATTGTTCGGTGTATTCGGATCGTTAGCTTTCGATTTCGGAAGAGCCTTTTTAATCCCTAATGATCTCGCGCAGTAGGAATCGCCCTTCGCAGTGACAGGCTTCACGCGAGGACCACCGCCCTTCGCTTTCCCGGCTTGACCGTAGCTCACACGCTTACCGCTACTGAGTACCTTGACCTTCGCTTTACCCTTTGCTGGCATGCTTAAACCCAACCTCAACGTGCGCGTATCGCTTAACGCCCTTACGGTATTTTGGTAAGACCTGGTAGCCGTGGCGAAGACGCTTGATTATGTACTTGCGCTTCTCTTGCTCCGCACACCAGTTCGCTTCTTCCAGTGCGTCGTCAAACGAATCAAAGACAATCATAAGCCACCAACACGTTGGAGGTAGGCCTCCATTGAATGGTCAGATATAGAGTCAGAGACAGAGAAATCATCAGCAACAAAGTCCATGTCCGGGTTCAAATAAACATCGTCATGGTTACTCAAATAGAGAAAATCCTGGTCCTTGCAGCCAACCGTGTAACAGTACCGGGGAACCCTGGCGACAATGTCTGACCCAGAGACCACCGATAACATCGACCCTTTCGGAAAACGGCTCTTAGAGCTCTTCAAAAAGACGCGAGGCTTTCCAAAGCAAATAGCGGTGCTATCTATCCCATAAGACAACGCCAGTAAGTGCGTCAGTTCAGCCTGGGCGGCACCTAATGAATGCCCGGTGATTACTAACTGCTTATTTTCAGATTTTATTTTCCGCAAAATTTTGAGCAGTCGCGGCTTAATAGATTTATGTGCTATTGCAAACCCAGGATGAACCCAGTTCCTCAGATAACGCACCGGAGGAAATGCAAAAATATCTACCAAAAAATCTCGGGGCTCCGCACTACCTTTGAAAACCAGATAGTCCTTCTCGCCCTCAATCCACCAAAAGGTCGTACTCGTGAATTTATTTTCAAATTTATGACCGAACTGACCAGACATGTCCGAATAAGCCGAGAGAGATAGTTTGGCTGATCTGGGAAGCTCTGGATGCATGACGGTTTCTCTGTGGGGGTATATCCCTGTACCCCGCTCGATTTTCGCGAAGGGGGGGCTAAAATCCGGGGTTCCCACTAATTCCGGTAATTACTATTACCGGAAATAGCAGAAGGTTATCAATAAAATCAATGACTTACGAAAACCCCTGCTCGCCCTATAGGTCAAATCCACCCGAAACCACAACATCTAGTGCTTGGCATCAGGCGAATCGCCTTGAAAACTGCGATAATTTCTCTATAATCGCGCGCCCGTGATCGCCGATACGCGCCCATTGGCCTTTTTCGTAGCTCCCCCCTATCCCTCCAGGCATCATCTCAACCCTATCCAGTTCCGTGCATTGCCTAAGCGTCTGCTCTTCAGTGAGTCGACGATTAAGGAGCTCTGTGACTACTGTGTGATGCACTAGTGTTCGTAGGTAAGTCGCCCTGCCTTCGTTCGCAGGTTTGTCTTTCAACACTTCCCGCGCCCAAGGTTGCCATTCGCCTTGAGACAGACTGTCGATTGATTCCCAGAACACAGCTTCCAGCGCGATAGAGGTGCGGCGCTCTGGTGTGATGAGAGTTCGCTGTATGAGCATTGGAGATCCCTGTCTATGTGTTGACCCTTAGAGTCAGTCTCCCTATGGGAAAGACCTACATCAGCCGCGATGGTCAGTCCTCTTGATCGGCCAGGTATTCTTCTCTTGCCGCCCTAGCCTCGTAAGGGCATTCGTAATCCTCTTCGCTCTCATCGAGATAGCGGTCCAGGTCTGCCATTACCGGGTCAATGTCTTGCATGTGTACGCTTCCTACTAAAGATATATAAAAAGTATACGATACAAGCAATGTGTGTATAATATGTATACATCAAATAAAACAGAGGAAATTCACTATGAGCACTAAAGCAATACTGATTGATCTGATGAAGGCTATAAGCGCCTATCAGGGCCAAGGTAAGACATCGGCGTTAGAAGCATTCAACTGTGCTGCTAAGGCTCACCTAGCGGGACAAGAAGAGACAGCGCGATCTTATGCGTTCTCTGCCATCAACATACTTAACCAGGAAGCAGCCTAATGAAAAACATAACTAATCATCGCGGTAATCTAGAAGTTATTAAGCGTCTACCCTCTAGCCTTAACGGCAACCCACGTTATCTGCTGCGAGTAGATGGCTGGACCTGTAGAACTGCTGTAGATAGCTCTCACGGCTTCTCAGTAACGAACTATGACGGTAAGCAGGTGCGAGCAACTATCGGCACTCATTACGGCCTAGCGACCCTAGAGAGCCTTGTTTGCTTTACCGACGATCAACAGTAACGTTGGGACGAGTCCTGGTCACTACCGGGCTGACCTTCTTACCTGTTGCCAGATACATTCGGATTTGTTTCTCGAGCTCTACAATCTTTTGCTTGTTGAGCGATTCCTGAGTAACCTTATCCATTCGTGATTTACACCTACTTGCCACGTTAGAGCTAAAAGGAGAAAGACCCATGATTGATGAAGTATTAGAAGCTAGACACCGCCGAACGCGCCGACAGATTGCGGAGATTGCCGCTGAGCACTGGCGTAACTACCAATGGCCCCAAGTACCACCGCCGGTAGAAGCCCCTGATCAACAAGCTTGCGAACCAAAGGAATCCCACCTTCGGCTAGTGCCTGACGAGTCCTCATCATAATCTCACTGCGCGCACCGATTTCCGGGTAATTTTTCACTAGAAGCTCATCAAGTTGCTCTAATGCGGGGGCAGCTTGCTGAGCTGCTCGACTCAGTTGCTCAGCCACACCTGAATTTTCTATCGCTGGTAAGTAGGTGCTCGGCTTAAACGCTTCAAAATTCCCTACAAGGTCACCGCTGTTACGACCAAACGCAGCCTTTGTGTCGAAGACTGACTTGCTTATATCGTTAACGCTTTTCGTGATCTCTGCTCGCACTGCGGCCTGATATTTTTTTAGGCCGTCATCGGTTGCATCAAACTGATCCCTTCTAATTCCGTTCGGGTATTTCTTACTTCGAATCTTGCCAGCGCGTACCGCATAAGCATTTGGCGAACCAACTGATAAGAAGTTAACGCCTTCTGCCGAATTGACCGGGAAAATGCTTCCCCCGAACGTATCGCTTAATTTCTCTCCAACCTCTAGCATTTCTTGTTGGGTTGGCGCGCGACCAATGTTTACCTTCGCAGCGTTTCTGTCAGCCCCGGCAGCGTCGCGGATGAAATTGTAGCCGACCGACTCTTGCCCTCGGAGTAGACCTTGCGTCGCCGCGATGCCCTCTACTAGGTCGCGTGAGGCTGCGTCTATCTGGTTAGAGCCGCTTGCTGGCCCTGCTATCACTTGCAAAACGTCTGTAGGCGCTGAATTACCCTTGTAATAGCCAAATCCGCTGCCTGTCGGGCGTGTCAAAGCCCCTGCGCTTAGCGCAACGCCGTCTCGACCATTGTTTGACAGTATTTGTCTCTGGCCTGACTGCAACATCTCAGCGAGTTCTGGATTATCTCTGCTTCCAGATAGGTGGTTTAAACCCCTGGCAGCTTCTGACTCAACATTTATATTCGCGGTTAGCGCGTCAAGGTTGTCGGAAAAGTCATACGCTGCGGTTTCCACTGGCTTGCCTTCAAAATTGGCTTTAGTGTCTACCCATATCGAAGCCTGGACCTTTTCCGGTGTCCAATTAGTCATGCCTGATACTTTATTTTCGTTCGCCCAATCAACTAAATTGTTAATCTCTTTATCCATAAAGCGATGTTGAGCTTCGCCGAGACCCTCAGACCAAACGTCACCTGACTCAGTGCGATAATCAAATGCTCGCGCCATCCATAAATCATTCGTTGGTCTCGATGCTGCCTCTCCTGGCTCAACATTTAACGCCTCAAAAAACGGTGTGCGCTTAGGTCCAAACGTCGTAGGCTCGCCAGATTGCATTCCCTCTATGCCTCTTCTGGCGCTTTGAGGGAATCTTCCTGTATCGATTTCGTTACCAGTGATCGCCTGATTGTAGCCTCGGGCTGCAAACGTCTGATTGCCGGGCACTGAAGCGCCTTGCGATGTGAGAGCCACCGTTCCAGAGTAAAGATCTTTGTAGCCGTCTCTACCACCTGTCAATTCTGACGCAGTCCGCGAGCTGTTTTCGTACCAATCTCTGCCAGTAGATCCGCGAGTAAGAGAGTTTCTCAAACTTCGCCGCATCGCACCTAGCTTCTGCTCACTAGTGACGTTTCGCGGAGCTCCACGGTATTTGCCTGTAGTGCCAATGCGATCAGCCAGATTTGTTTCGGCAATGTCGTCAATAAAAATATTAGCGCGCGGCAGGTCTGGTAAATTTTTTATCGCGCCGTCAGGAATTCCTTTTTGTATCGCCTTCATTCCTGGTCCAACGCCAGGGATAATCCCCGCTAAACCGATCCCGGTGCCAATTGCTGCCTGGCCTGTATTGCCCTGGTTAAAATCACGATTCGCATCAGAGAGAATCATCAAGCCTGGGTCAATCGTATCGAGCGCATTCATCGCTGTGTTAGCTCTACGCCGTCCCTCTGGAGACATACCAAACGCATCAACCGCTGCACCGAAGGCGCGATCTCTGAGCGTTGGATTGACGTTTGTCATCTGTTGAACGCGAGGAGCGACTGTTCCATCAAAACGTTGGGGAGAGTTAGCAGCTACAAATCGTGCTCGCTGCTCTGGCGTAAGTTGTGCCAGGAACTCAGGAGGGATTTGCGCCATGCGGCGTTTGGCCTCCGAAGTCATAAATGGATTATAGCGTTCTGCCATGATGGACCTACTGAGTGTTATTGCTTACCGTTCTGTGAACCGTAGAGGTAGCCCGATATGCCAGATATCACCGCCATCAGATTTCCTACAATCAGATTCGACAACGCCAGATCTGCTTGCGAGGGAGGCGATACAGTAATTAGAAAGATATAAGCGAAAAATAGCAGCAGGAAAACGCTTGCGAACACCTGCGGGAATATCAGACCTTTACTGGTCTCCCTGGCATGTTGCGTGTCGTCTGCTTGGACCTTGTAAGCATCAATATCGAGCTCCCGCATTCTTACCGCGAACGCCTGGTCCTCAACTGTCAACGCTTGAATCTGCTGGGGAGTCGCGCTTTCCAGCGCCGTCTCTACTGCGCTTTCGTCAACAGGAACGCCGAGTTTCGACGCGACTGCTTTCATTGCGATTGAGCCTAGCGGTCCACCTATGGCATTACCCAACGTTGGGGCAAACGCCGTGAGGAGGCCTTTAAGTTTCACTGATCAGCCCTTGCGCTTGCAGCAGCTCGTAATTCTTTTGATGAGCCGCAGCAACCTCCGCTTTGTTGCCGCCTTCGTATCTCACAGCAAGGCCTCTTTGTATGAGATCCTCGCCAACGTTCACGCCTTCAGCGTTCGTGACTATCGCCAGACCCCTACCGAATTTGTCGAGCTCCTTGCTGTCGATGACAATCTGAGATCCGACCGGGACGAGTGTTTCAACGTGAGCTTTTGCTAACCGGGCAGCCGCCTTGCTGATGCCTGTACCACCACGCATTTCAGGTGTGTCCACATGATGTAAGCGAATACTCGTTTTGTGGTACATCGACCAGCCGAGCGATAAGGTAACTTCAATCGAGTCGCCGTCAATAATCCGGTCGACTGTCGCCGCTACCTCATATTTCATTGGTGAGGAGTATCTCTGCGATTTCTTTGGCGCGGTTTGGGACTTGCTCTGCGTAGAGGGAGTCGGGGTAGATGTTTTTAGCCGCTTCCTCGTAATCACCTTTAGCCATCGCTGAATGGTGATTAATAAATAACGCATACCGGGTCGCCCCTAAGTTATAACCTAAAGACATTACTGCCGCCTTTCGCTCGGGTGATAGGCCACTAAAATAATCGTAAGCGCCCATCTCTTCTTCGACCCGCTCAATGTCTGCTTCCAGTAGCATTTCAGCTTCTGCTTCAGTAATCCCTAGCGACGTTAGGTTCCGACCGAAGCCAATGGATAGGCTTCCGTTGTCGCGATAAGGATGCAGCCGCAAGCCTTCCTGGCGCTTTAGGAGTTCTCGAATCATTTGGGGATCTCTAAGTAGGTTGTGAGCCGCGCCGTCGGGATGTCTTGATCTCAAGGGAAAGATTATAAGACCGGCACAAACCCACAATATCAAAATGGTAGCAACCCTCACTGCAAATATGTAGTGTATGCCTGTCTTTTTTTTAGCAAGGTCAGTGTCTTTTCTAGATCTTTATACGCAGCCGCTAGGTTGTTTTCGTACTGACGGACTTCCATCCCCACCATGCGCGCCCTGTCGGCATTTGTGTATGCCCTGCCGTCTGCGTTTATTCCCTGCAACAATCGCTTGGCGATAATCGCTAGTGCGCGTTTTTCTTCTAACTCTGTCAGTGCCAAATCAATGTCGGCGAACCTTGCGTCGCGTTTATGCTGCCGATCAACATAAATTTCTAGGCCATTTACAATGCTTGAGGCTTGGAAGCTGCCGGCGTAGTCAGCGAATCGCGAGAGTGTTGAGCTGGAGGGCCAGCCCTGCTCAATCGACTGTACCTGGTCGAGCCAGATATTCACTAAGTCATCGATGTACTCTTTAGTAATCTTGCTCATCGGTCGCCTGAATTCCTTCGAGGTTTTTCTCGAGCTCTTTATTGCGATTCACGATTTCCCAATACATTAAGATCAAATCGGCTCGTGGAGTATCTAGCGGCTTTCTCGCCTCCCCTTCTAGCCACTCGACATAATCTTCACCGTAAAAATCGATCATCCAGCGTCGGTAATGCAGGACATGCAGAGAGTCTTTCATCAGCCACAAATTTTCGTGTGCGGTCTGCGGGTGAATGTTTTCTTCGAGAATTTTTGTGCGCTGGTGCTTGCGCGAGATGAAGTGCCCTCCCTGAGCTTCTTTCCAGTGAACTCGGGTTCCGCTGGGTACGCAGGTCACCATGCCGTTTTCATCCGCTGCCTTAAGCCTTACCATGCGCTGCATTTTTTTGGCGATCTCATCGACCAGGCGTGAGTAGGTGTATCCCTCGACCCCTCTTTTCTTTTTCTTTTTCGGCGAGCGCCTTTTGACTGCGCGAGATGAAGTCGGACCAGGAGAACTTTTCGGCGTATCGATCATATATTTGCCCTATGTATTCGTTGGCCTGGCTCACAGACAGAAGACTGCTGATGTCGACTATAGCCATCAACTCAAGCTTCCTTTCAAATGACAGCCCTGCTTTAAAATTTTTGTCATACAGCTCTTTAAACTTTTCGTTGCTGACCCGCAGCAAGGGCACTCCGATTGTGAGTTTGCACTCAGCCTTCGCATGCTCCATATCGCCGCCGTAGAGCTGTTTACCAATCTCCCGATACATTGCATGCTGGAGCATGTTTTGTTGCCCAGAGCGCCTCCTGGCATCGAATATGGTGATTATGAGCTCGCCGCTCTGTTTCAGGCTTTCCTCGATGAGATCGTTGAGGTGTTTCAACTGATCCCTGCGACTTATTCTGAAATGTTCGCCGTCCATCAGTTCATCTCAAAATGAATACGTTGGAGGTTAGGCCCACCAACAAATTGCCGACTAGGGTGCTGCCAGAGCCCGACAGTATTTTCCCAGGGAATGTGCCTGTTTTTGGCGATAACGAGCTTAGTGTCTGGCTTACTCAAATGCTCTAGGTCTTCATCTGAAAGATGCTCACCGATTCTCTGGAGCTCCTGAAGCCGTTGTTTCTTCTTGTCTGACCAGACGATCGCAAGAATGCTTGAGAGCTGCGAAATAGCGCCGCTGCCGAGCGCATCGAACCGGGTAGGCACATACTCGTCGCCGCCCTTCTCGGGCTTCCTGGCGTGATGTACGACAGCCAGGTGAATGTTGAAGCCTTTAGCCAGGGAGACGAGCATTGCGTAAAACCCACGCTCTTTTTCATTGTCGCCGCAAACGCCTTCGACCATCTGGAGACAGTCAACGACAATAAATCGAGCGCCGTAATCTCTCACCATTTTCAGGATTAAGGCGTAAACCTCCAGCGGCTTAACTGTACCAACGTGGTCGTAGACTAATATCCGGTTTGCCGACCAATCCAGGTACTGTTCTTTGAGCTCGTTAGTCGGGTCCGTCGCGCCCAGCGATTGCTTACATAGGAGCTCTCCGATAGATCGCACATCCATCTCTAGGGAGCACAAGCCAACCACATGTTGTTTTGCGGCAAATGCCACAATCTGATTGAGCACTGACGATTTCTTATGACCGTCGATGCCTATCCAGGTAGAGATACAACCGAACTGGAGCACCACTTTATCTTGAAGTTTTGACCAGGGTGTCTGAATGCCCTGGAGCGCAACGCTTTCGCTAGTGTCGGCTAAAATTGTGTCTTTGTGCCGATCTAGCCAGTTCACCCGATGCTGCGTTTTTTCAGCCAGAACAGAATTTAAATGCTCCTGAGAAAAATCTGAGACTGAGATTCTGTCGATGTTCATATCATGATTTCTTTTTTGGACGTTGGGGGACGCGCTTCCTCGGCCCATGTTTCCCACAAGCGGCGCTTAAGAATTCGGCAAACGTGAGGAAAGTTGGGATCGAATTGATCAGTTGCTCGAAGCGCAAGTTTGCGACGGTATTCTGATTGGGAAATCTTAAGGAGAGCGGCAACATCTGAATCTGAAAATTTGAGTTTCTGCCACTCGCGGTATGCTTCGGACTTGCTACCCTTACTCCCCAACGTTGGGGTAAATATCGCCCAGAAAAAATTAAAGTTATCTGGATACTTTGCCGCGAGTTTGTTTTCGACACTGCGGGTCGACATATCTTTTAGGTTTAACTTAGATTGATTAACGTTAATCAGATTATCGTTAATCAGATCATCGTTAGATCTATTTACTTTAGATCTTTGCATGGACTGTGCCAACTCCACCGGCGGGCTGTTTTCAGCCTCGCGCTGTGTCGTTTTCGCACTAGCGGTTTGCATCACATAAACCGTGCCGCTAAAGCATCCGTTGCTGTCATATTTTTGAACCTCATTTAGCATGCCAAGTTTCAATAATATATTTTTCGCACGGACAAACCTGGTCTTACCCAGGCTAAAATATTCACGCATCTCTACCGCTGTCGCTGCTTGACCGTCAGGAAGCATTCCGAAGTAGCTGTAGAGAGCAACCGCAACTGCATCTCGTTGTTCTAACACGAGCTTAGAGGTCATGAACGAGCCCCCAGCAGTCGTTACTCTTTAATCTTGTGACAACGCTTTTAATCCAAACCTTGTCGCTGTCTGAGCATTCTTTGCCACGCAATCTGTCGCTAATTATCCCCGCGCGAATGATCACCATGTTAGCGAGATCGTCACTGGGGTCATAAGGGGGTCGTTTGTAAGGCATATCGTTAGCGAACAAGTCAGAGACCTTCAGACCTACCGCCGCTAACACTTCCTCTTTGGTGCAGCCAGAATGGCAGTAAATTAGGGTGCATTTGCGACCATCGGTGAGGTAGAGGGTTTCTGACTTCGAATCGCAGACCGGGCAAACGGCTGTGTACTTGCCATCACCCAATCGCCTGGCATTGTAGAACTGCGACAATGCTTCTGCGTCATTCATCTAGCATCTTGCCTCGTGGTTCTAACTTAATCGCGACGATTACTTCCTGCTCTTTTGGGTATCCGTACATAGCGCCGCAAGCATGGACAGCTTTTGCTTGGATCTTTTTTGTCTCGACGAGCTGATCGTCGGTCCAGACTCCAACGTCCCTGTTGCCAGAGATCATTTTTTGAATCGCGACAGGCTGAAAGCCAAAATGTTCTGCTGCTGCGCGATAGGTAAGACCCTTAGAACTGATCCATTCTTTCAGTGGTGTCGGACGCTGATAAGTGTTCGGGTACATAGGCACTCCATATTTTAAGTACAGGTAGTGTATAAAAAGTATAGATCGAATACAAAAAAAACTAAAACTGTTTTAAGTCTTTTTGGAATTTGCGCATCAATGCGTCGTGATCTAAGCTTAATTTACCAAGAGCCAGCTTTTGTTCATGGAGAATTTTTTTAAATTTCCTTTCTTTCTCAGCCCCCGCAGACTCAGCGCCTGTAAGGGTGTAGACCGAAACACTTAGGTAATCTGCGAGAATCATCGCATAGGAAAAATCTAAACGACTTGTGCTTTGATGATTAAACAGAGAATAAACCTGCTTAATACTCATGGAAGTATCCCTCGCAACGTCAGCTTGCGTTTTGCCTTGTCGATCTAATTCGACTCTGGCGTTGGTTCGGAAGGCTTTTATAATTTCCATGAGCGAACCATACAGTTTGTATGATTACGAAGTCAAACTATTTGCAGTTAAGCGTAATAAATACTGATCGCATAACCGACAACCTCGAAGTTTTTCAGGAAGGGCTTGCTTTTGTTTTTTAAGGCTGTCCATTTTTCTCCGTTTCTTAACAGCCAGGTTCGATTGTTTGCCACAGCCCAGTTTTCATCTTTTACCCAAAAGCTGTCAGGTTCTTTAATTGCAACGAACGCCCCTATAGGTAAAAAACCTCCATCCATGAATTCCGACATATCGCAGTCTGGTCCAGCCTCAATATTTATTTTGCGGTCAATGTGCAAAACATTTAACTCGTTGAAACCTGAGTGAATTTTTATGTATTCGCTCTTTAGTTCATTGCCTGAGATATTCCCAATCACTGCCACTTCTACTTGATCTACAAAGAGGAAGTCAGAATCGATGGACCGAGGATCAACAGCGAAGAAATTTGCAGCCGTTACAACATCCTTTCGCGGCATCGGACGCGCGCCAGTTAAGTACAAACCAAGTGCAGATTGACTCCACCCAATGTCTATCGAGGTTTGTGTGATGCTTTTTTTTGTTTTTTTCTTATAAATATCAAAGATTTGTTTAAGGTTGTTCATGACATTTTTATTCTTAATTTACGCTTTTTGCGCAGCTTGGTTATTTTTTGGTCTTCCAATTTGGCAGTTTTTATAAAATTTAATAAAGATAAATTGAATTTGCTACCGTTTTTGGTATTGAGGCTACTCAAGTTTTCAGGCAACTTAACTTTCCCCCATACAGATTGTATGGATGTCTCAGACAGCAGTACTGTAATAGAGATATATAGGTTGTACATAGGATAGACTTTCGGTTAGGATCTGGTTTTTGATCCGTTATGATACTCCATAATACCGAGTCTATAAATGCTAACTGAAAAAATCGAAGAAGCGACAAGATTAAAGGCGCTATGGGTTGCGAAGGCCGGAGTTCTCGGTTTGACCTACGCCAAAGCTGCCGAGTTTATGAGCTTTAAGCCAGGTGCTATTAGCTCCGTAAGCCACATGCTCAACGGTATTAATGAGATTAATCTAAAGCGCGGGATACAATTCTGCGAGCTCCTAGAAATTGAGTTAAGCGATTTTAGCCCCCGGCTCTTAAGGGAAGCCGAGAAAGTATCAAGCCAAGTGAGAGGTAGCAGCGGGGAAAGCCCAGACGCTGCTGATGTAAGCTGGCTTGTAGGGATAGATGCAATGACGATCAAAGAAATCATCTCCACTGCAAGCGGTGCGGCCAAAAAAGTGTTTTGGCATGGACCGCACTCTAAACAGACTTATGCGTTAGAAGTTTTATCGGAAGCGAACAGCCCCTCTCTACCCTCTGGTGCGATTGCCTTTGTCGATTTTAAAGAAGAGCCAAAGCCCGGCAAAATGTTCTGCCTACTTCGCGACGGTAACCTGACATTCGCAAAATACCTTGGCGACAACGTTGCCACGTTGGTGAACGAAACTTTTCCCGACCCGGTGTTTAAGATTACTGGCGAAGAAGAAATTATTGGCTGCGTGTTAGGGCATCAAATTCAGGGATAGTCCCTGTTTTTTTTGGCTTTCGAACTATATAAAATATATACTCACTATATAAAACAAACAGGAGCCATGATGAAAGGACAAAGAGAAGATTTAAACCTCGCCCTGAAAGCGATATCTAATGACGTAGGCCCGATAAAAATGGACAGCGATACTAAGCAATGGAGCTACGCCTCGCTTAAAGCTCTGGTGGCCGCTATCAAGCCTGGTCTAGCTAAACACGGATTAGTCTGTTCACACCACTCCGCGAGCGAATATCGTGGCGATGCGGTGGTTTATGTCGTCACGACTACCATCACCCATATCGAAAGCGGTGAAACGATCTCGACACACGGCTCATCGGTGATGGATCGACCCTCCTCCGATCAAGAGTACGGCAAAAAAAGCACATACTGGCGAAGATACAACCTCCAGCTCCTGCTTAACCTGACATTCGATAAAGACATGGACGACACGGACGGCATGACCGGACCTGGCGATGTGGTCGTCGAAAAAGCGCCAGAGCCATTACCAGAGATGGAGTTATTACTGGCAAGCATCCTAAAAGCGGTGGAGGGAGCTTCAAATACTGCGGAATTAGCCAAAGCGCATAAGCAGTGCAAACCGAAATATGACGCGCTCGATGGGGTGTACCAAGATCGTTACAAGGCAACTGCCAACTACCTAAAAGCCAAACTACCAGAAGCAGCGGCCAATGCAGCAGCTAAGTGAAGAATGGTTTTTAGCTCGCAGGGGAAAGCTCACCGCATCGCGCGTAGGAGAGATCATGCCTGGTAAGCGAGGGGCGTATTTAAAGGCGCGTGATGACCTGTTAAGCGAGCTCGTGAATCAACGATTAGGTGTAAGAGAAGAGCCAACAGGCATGCACTTTGCTCAAAAGGCAATGGATTGGGGCACGAAATGGGAGCCAGTAGCGCGTCAGGCTTACGAGCTGAAGACAGGCGATTTGTGCGAAGAGCTTGGGCTTATTGACCACCCAACGTTGGAAGGAATGGCGGCGAGCCCAGACGGAAAGCTGATCCTAGAGAACAAGCTGATAGAGATCAAATGCCCCTTCTCCGATAAGCAGGATGCGCTAATCGATTTGCTGATTGATGAAGTCCCGGTGACGGAACCTATATGGCTAGAGCGAATTGATTCGGGCTATCAGTGGCAGATGTTGTGCCAGATGGCATGCACCGGGGCCGAAGCAATGGACTTTGTGCAATACGACTCGCGAGTCGAAGAGGCCTTTAGATGCATCGTTATCCCCTTTCCTCGTGACGAGGAGCGGATCGATCAAATGCTTGAAGAGGCCAGTAAGTTTTTAAATGAAGTAACTACTAAAGTAACTAAAAGGAGATCGAGAAGTGGCAGAATTTACTGATGAAGGCACGTTTACATTGAGTCCTGTAAAAGACAAAGAAGAAAGTTGGCACGCGGATTTTAGCGGATCAATCATGTTAGACGGCAATTGGTACTTCCTTAATGCCAAAAAGCGAACTGGGCCCAATGGCAGTTTTCTTAGTGGCAAAATCGGCGTAGCAAAGAAACCCAAGGAACCCAAGGAACCTACAAGCCCTAAAAAAGACTTTAATTTCGACGATGACATACAGTTTTAGGAGGTGATATGACTTCAGAATTCATGCATCGGAAACGATATGCTGAAGAGATGGGCATTACTGATAACGTGGTGAAGAACTGGATGTCCAGGCACTGGATCAAAGGAAAGCACTACAAGATAGTAGGCAAGCAAACTTTTGTGAACTTTAGGGAGGTTAACAAATGGCTAAAAGAATATGGGACGGAGAACCAAATATAGATGAAAAGGGAGGCAAGTTTCGCATTCAGATTAAAAGAACAAATAAACTTGTTGTAGATGAAATAATTGTTGATTCTGATGTCTCTCGTAAATCTGATTTTATTCGAGTTAAAAAAATTAGAGACAGCTATGTCGCTAAGTTGCTTTTAGGTAATGCTCTGCACGAGAAGAAAGAAACGCCAGAGCAAATCCTTAAAGCCTACACGCACTTCGAAAAGGCAGTTGATGAGTTTTTATTAAGGGGATTAAAGAATCCAACTGACAGAACGCTATCTGACTACTCAAAAATTCTACGGAATACTTGGGCTCCGTTTATGAAGGATCGTCGCCTCAATGAGGTAACCAGGCTAGATCTAGAAGATTTTTTCTATGAGAAGAGCTGGGTGGGCAAGAAAGCAGTATTTGTGAGGGATTGGTCGCCGAAGTACAGGAAGAATTTGCTGGGTCCACTTAGCAAGCTATTTAACTATTTCGAAATCCAGCCTAATCCCTGCAAAGGTGTGTTGGATACCTCATCTGTCGGGTCCAAAAAGCAATCGAAGTTCAAACCCTACAAGCCAACTGAGATTAACAAAATTTTAGATAGGCTAGAGGGTGACAGTAAATACTATTTTCAATTTGCCTTTGCCACCGGAATGCGTCATCAAGAAATACTGGCTTTAAAATGGTCAGATATCGATGGGCGCATTGCAACCGTCCAACGTTGTATTTCAAATTATCGGATTGAGGAGAGAGTCAAAACTGACTTTATGGGGAGAGACGTTCAATTGAATGGATCTGCTCTTGATGCGATTAATAAAGCACAGACACGTTGGGGAAAGGGCTTTGTTTTCCCGCAGCCAGACGGCGACTATTACAAGAAACCGAAGCGATTTCGTTTAGCCTGGATAAAAGCACATGAGAGATCAAGCGTTGAGTATCGGCCTATGAAAACTACCAGGCATACACGAGCGTCTGAGTTGTTATCGAAGGGAGTGAACCCGGCAAAAGCTGCCAAGCAATTAGGGCATGATAAGGAGACTTTCTTAAAAACTTACGCCGATTATTTACCGGAATATGATGGCGGCGATGACAGTTTATTGGAGTCGAATTTTGCGAACTTGTAAACTAAAAGTCGGACAAAAGTCGGACGAAACGCCTTTTTCGACCCTAGTGAATAGTTATCTTATTGATTTAATTGAGAAAAGAATGGAGCGGGAAACGAGATTCGAACTCGCGATTGTAGGTATTTGAGGGCTTTTGATGCTTTTATGATCTGTTTGCAAGCCATTGAGTTTAATGACTTTTTAGAGCAATACAAACATAAGCGCATCATAAGCAATCATAAGTATACCGTGTAGAAGTCGGACAAATAGTCGGACGGCTTTCAGGATTTTGTTTTATCTGGACAGCAATCCCCTTCTCTGCAAACCCTCAGTCATCCGACCCGAGTATGCTCCTGTTCTCAATGGAGCTCTAAACGGTGCAGAATTCAATAAGGATTGCCCAGGGTTTTTTGCTACCTGACGCATTCGCTCAACACCTATCCCCGCCCTGGCTTGATTCTGTGCATTGATTAAAGAGCCGAGCCCCAATCCCAATAAACCCCCTGTTGAGCCTCCTGCTGACCCTGCCGACGCGCCTATCACTTGCGGCAAACTAAAAAGGTTGTTATTGCCGATACGATTAGTGGATCGCTGTAGGGGTTGCCGTAAATCTAATAGCTTTCCAAATTCACGATTTAAGCGACCTATTTCCGGTGAGCTCACGCTTTCAACGGCTTTTCTTGCGCTTGATCCAACAGCCTGGTTAGCCTGATTAGCTAAATCCGTTTGCTTGTTTTCGGTTATATAGTCCGCGCGAGAGTAAGCATCCCTCTTTATTGCTTGAAGTTCAGCCGCTGTCAGTGGTTTCGCCGGGGTGTCTGCATCAATGTCAGTGACTTTTCTTCCATACAGCGAAGCCGCTAATTTTTCGCGAACTTTAGCTATCTCTTCTAAATCACCAAATCTGTCAATTGATCCACCCTCAAGAGTTTTCGCCTCCATTGCTGCCAGGTCATCAAACAAAACGGTGGCATCAACAGATCGCCCGGAATCAGTCGCTTGAGCTATCAGCCTATCTATACGAGCTCCGTATTGACTAATAAGCGCATTGAGCTTTCTTACACCAGAATCGTTAGGCATTATTCCTTGCTCAACCGCAGTTCTAATCTGTGCTCTGTTTTGATCTGGAGTCATACGAGTGCTCGGCTTCATCGCACTCTGATAGAGTCCCTCTGGAACACTGGCTGGGATTGCTGCACCAATTGTTCCGCTCACGGCGTTTGCCCCAACGTTAATTGGATCTATCGCATTGCCTACTTTGGAAAGCGTCTCCCCTGTTTTAGTCAAGCCACCTGCTTTAGCTATCTTGCCAGTGGTGCCCAAAGCACCAGAGAAATCCATTAGGACTCCCGCAGGATCAGTTTCTAGGGTGTTAACAAACGCATCCATACTGCCGTAACGGTCTATAATCATTTCACCCATCGCATCTGCGTAAGGTTCAAAATCAGAGAGGCCACCAACCCCCAATTTACTAATCCCGCCCAGCGCGACGGACCCTGCTCCTTGTATTGTCTCGATCGGGTTAGCGAGCGCGGTGACTATATCTCCTAAATTCTTGCGTAACGACGGCCCAACGTTTCCGACCATAGTCATAAACTCGAAGCCAGGTTCGGTGCCTTGCTGGACCCCCGACTTGCCAGCTAAACTATTTAGATAAGCCTCTAATTCTGCTGCGGTAGCCATTTTAATAATCTCCAAAGGATTCTAAAGTGCTTCTCATCGTGTTCAACTTAGTGCTCAACTCCTCAAAGCTGTCCTCTGTTACCTCATAGCCCAGGGTTTCAGACGCTTGTCTAAAAGCTAATGCACGATCGCCTGGATTTTCTTCAAGCGCCTTCGTTATCGTTAGTACAGACCCTCCAGTGACTTGAATATTGCGTGTTAACAACGCTGCCAGTTCGCTAGAATCGTCTGCTACTTGCGTATTTTTAATTGCCTCATAATCTATTGCATCCAAGAATTCAGTGCCTTTATCAGGTACTGCTCCTGCGATTACATCGTTTTCGAAATCTAGATTACTGTTTGCGGCTAAGGATTTCGCTTGGTTAAGACTCGTTTCGTATTTTTTAAGGTCTCCACGATAGACACCTTCTACTGTTTTAAGGAAATCGGCTCTTTGTGCAGCCGTCAGCCTTTGACCTAAAACAATCTGGTTATACAGTCCTCGTGTTTTCGTATCGACCAGCGGTCCTGCTGCCGCTGCGGTAGCATATTCAGATTCTCTAACCACAGAGTTTGGGTCGAGCATTTTCATAAATGCGAAGATCATTGCAATATCGCCAGCCGCGCTAGGAGCAATTGCCCCATTATAAATCTGGTCAAATTTCTCCTCTCTATCTCTAAACGGCGCGGTAGCAGTTGTGAACTCTGAGCGTATTTGTTTAGCCTCTTCAAATGCGGTCTTGTCTAAGGATTCTTTATTGTCCCGCTTATCTTGCAAATAAATCTGTATTTGATCTGCTGTCATTGAGCCCAAGAATGCTAATTCATCTTCTTCTAAGCCCATCTGAGTCGCTGCTTGAATCATTGCAGACTTGTTCTGACTCTCCAGACCGCTGGTGTACATCGACTGTAACGCTTCATCAACATTGCCACCTGCAACCTGACTTTTTAATAGCATCTGCAAATTAGGGTCTTGAATAGCTTCTAAACGTGATTGCAGACCTGGGTCATTCATCATACCTCTAACGCGCGATCGCTCTTTATCTGCGCGGAATGAATCCATATATGCGTTTACGTTACCGCTTGTCGCAGCAGGACCGTACCGACGATCTCGGATTTGCGCTTGTAACAGACCGCGCCTTTGTGGCTTGGTCATTTCCATGCCGCCGGGATCTTCGGGTAGATAATTATCGCCAAGCTGGGCTAGTAGAGTGCCAATTCCACTGCCTAGTTTTTGCGCTCCACCAACGCCCTTTTCCAACGTGCTTCCAATACGCTCTAGTAATCGTTCCATTATGTATTTCCCAGTAATTACGGCTTAGAAATTTCTTATGTCAGTTGAGGGGTCATTGCTTTTAAAGATATCTTTGAATGCGTCGTAACCATCTTTAAAAGTTCCAACGGCATCCGATATATCCCCTGGCAAACCAATAAGCCCTTCAAAATCGCCTGAAGCATTAAGATCTGCTGAAGTAATTTCCTTTTCATTCTGTGGGGATACCTGGATCATTCGCAGTATGTTATCAATCGCATCTTGATCGTAAGCGTTAGCAGCGAGGAACTCAGCAAAATCGAAGTCTTTTTCACGCTGATCTCTTTGATCTAAATTCTGACCGAGATTTGCGTAGTCTGATAGATAACTTCGATAGGCATCATTACCTTGCCCGAATGCAGCTAAAAGACGATCCGAAGCACTTAGAGAGTTCAATTCATTCTGGGAATCGATTAGTCGTTGTTGCTGTTGATTATTCGTCTCGATATCCGCAGCAATGTTCATTGCATTACGCACAACTTCAGAATCGGCAGACTGATTGCTTTTATCTGCTTGAAGCGTTCGATCAGCATCTTGACCGTAGAGCCTTGCAGCTTCGTCAAACCCTCTACTACGCAGATCCGCAGCGACACGAGCTGAAGCATCTAAAGCACCACGATTAGTCTCAGCGTTTACTAGCGCAGCTCTATCCCCACCGTAAGCACCCGCCATTGTTGCGCGTGAATTGTTGTCCAGCATCTGCATTTTTCTAGCGCGTTCGATGTCAGCTAGAGAGGTGTCGACTACTTGCTTCGTATATGGGTTTAGATATTTATCTAAGGCCGTACCTGCGAATTGCCCAGCGACTATATCTTGTATAGATTTCCGACCATCGGTACGCAGATCGGTAGCCTGGGTGTTTACGTTCTCCCCTGTGACTGCGTTAGTGCCTATCGAGCCGAGCCCCGCAGCATAATCAAGTGAGTCGTCGAATATCTCGCGCCCAGGAGTGTTGAGTATATTATCGCGGATTAGCTTGTTCGCGCCGAGCTGGTCAGCGTTTTGTTCAGTAAAACGCTCACCGCCGTATTTGGTGTAGCCGCTGTTTAATCTGCTAATTAAATTATCATCAACACTGCCAGTACCAAGAAGACTTTGTGCGCGCGACCGTAGTTCTTGGTCCGCTTCATACTCTTTTTCTACTTCGGTTTTAAATGCGCTATCAAAAAAGCCCATGCCGCCTCCTGTTGGTTTATCTGGTAATTCGACTTTTGGAATTTCAATTTCTGGTGGTTCAGGATCGTCAGTATCTATTCCGGGGATTTCAGGAATGACACCAGGTATTTCTGGAATCTGTTGATCGTTGCCGCCCGGCAAACCTCCACCTGGTGTACCTCCACCTGGTGTACCTCCCCCTGGGGTGCCTCCACCTGGCATACCTTCACCTGGGGTGCCCCCGCCTGGTGTGGCTTCACCCGGAGTACCTTCACTTGGTGTGCCTTCACCCGGAGTACCTTCACTTGGTGTGCCTTCACCCGGAGTACCTTCACTTGGTGTGCCTTCACCCGGAGTACCTTCACTTGGTGTGCCTTCACCCGGAGTACCTTCACTTTGTGTGCCTTCACCTGGTGTGCCTTCACTTGGTGTGCCTTCACCTGGTGTGCCTTCGCCAGTACCCGGAGGCTGTACTGGTTCAGTGACTGTCGGCCCAGTTGATCGAGAAAGAATATCAATCGCATCCTGGTTGTCAGGCATGCTATTCAATATCTGCATGAGCACATCGAGGGGAAAATCATTGTAGTTCGTAGCGATGGTTTCAGCGTCTAGCTCATCAGTGTTGTACTCACTCAATATTGCTGCGGTTGCTGCATCTCGTCCTTCTTCGCCGTAGCGATCAAGAACCATATCAACCATGTCAACGTTACTTCGGTCACTATTAAAAATATCCGAAACGCTTTCTTGAAATGGGCCAGTTCTCGCCGGGTCTGGCTGCGGCACGTTTCTAGCATTGTTGTTCGTATTGTTCGCGAATATTGTAGTAACCGCTTCATTCATTGTTGGAGCAGTAGTTGGGGCTGGGGCGGTAGAGTTATTTTGTTCAGATTCGCCGAATGTTTCAAAAGAGCTCGACGGTTGATAATCTGCTGCTGCTGAAGGCAACCCAAGAGAGGCTAATGTGCCACCCATCTGAGCAAAGTAATCGTCATTGGAAACATACGAGGGGACATCCTGCTCTTCTAATTGTGACAACAAATAATCAGACGCTTGAGCCGCAGAAACGTTGCTTGATACAGGATCTCTAACCCCTTCGTATCCCGCAAGAGTGTCTCCGTATATATCCCCTGCGGTTAAGTTCTCAGAAAAAACGTCACGCAATTGTTCACTATTAGGTTTTTGGTTTTCTGCGATCTCGGCGTTATAAGCGTCTTGACCGCCTGGATACGAGTTTGGAACGATATAGTTACCTTCGGCATCGAACAAACCCGAAGTCATCCTTCCTCCTGAAGGGTCCGATAGGTTTAATAGACTGTCAACCATACCTGCGACATCAAAAGGATCATACGAAGACCCTCCAACGCGATTATAGGTATCACTGCCCCTGTCATAAACCATGCTGCCAGGTCGTAACCCAGTTGTAGTGCCCATACTTATTCCTTAACTATTCAGGGACAAACCCGCTAGAACAATTCGAAAAATAACAATGTGCAGCGTATTTAAATCGCTGCGGTAGAAAGATTGCCAGAATTGTCTATGGATAATGAGTATCGAGTGCCGTTAGGGCTTTGCAGGATAATGCTGGAAGTTCCAACCTCTATATCCTGGCCTCGTTTATGGTTTTCTCGATTGGCTTGTTCTAGCTGGAATTTATCTGATGCGGATTGTGAAGCTGAATACGTTGGGAGTGGCAGCGATAACTTCATCGGCGACCCCCAGGGGTAACGTTTAACCTTATGTTTCCATATCGCCAATCCGCTAGTGCGTTTCCAGCTATGCGGAGTCTGACCTGCCGGGCACTCAATCGAACCGAGGTCGGGTTAGCCATTGAGAAAACGCTAGACGATGTTTCGGTCCCGGTTGGGAAGTTTGCGGTCTTGAACTGCACCGTGGTCTGGCCCAACGTTTTTTCGTCTGGGATCAGCTCTTGGACGTTCATCAATCGATCGCCATCCCCTATCTGTAGAGCTCCTGACTCCGCGAACGGAACCTGTGAGTCGTAGTTAAAGCCTGTCTCGTGCTGATAGATATAACTGTCTGTAGATGCCCAGATTGGATTCTGGAAGCTGCCAGCGTCCACACCAGCGGTTCTAGCTAGTGTTCCAACAGTCCAGGTGTCGTTTTCAAAGTTATAGGCAACGTAGGAATCGACTTCGGTTGATGAGGCACTAGGGTAGAACCACCAAACCTCATTGTATTGACCGTTAATGACAGCCCACACTTTAGATCGCTGCGACTCGTTCATATTAGTGAAGACGAAATCGCTCACCTCAGATGTAATTGGGACCGTGTAACCACCGTCGTATCTAAAGAATGATTTCTCGCCCATCCAGAATGCCGCAGTGCCTGTTACGGCAACCGCTTTAGCGGCAATGATTCCGCAGTTAGAACCTACTCTCTCTGGCGTGTAATAAAACGGAGAGCCCACAAAGCTCAGAGCGTGAGCGTCAGTGTCCGTAATGACTAGCACCTGGCCCCTAACAACGATCCCTGCTCTAATTTGACCATCACTAGCTAGTTCGATGCTACCTGCCGAGTTTGTTGTCGCAGGGGTCCAAACTGTCGGGTCTTCTTGCGAGCACCATTGGACCTTTCGAGTTGTACCGCCAGCTCCCAGGCACATAATAAAACGCTCATCAGTTACTAATACTGCTTGATTAGACGTTGGGGCGTTAGTGAGTTGAACTGCGATGGTCGCTAAGTTGTTTTGCCAGTAATATATTTTTCCGTCAGTAGTATTAGCCGCTACTGTATTTTCGCCGAAATTATCGATTGTCCAGGTTGTGCATGGATCATAAGTTTCATTATCGGGTCTTGGCGTACCGTATGTGTGCTCGCCGTAAAATTGCGAGCCATATCCTACTTGCGAAGCGGCATTAATGACCCCTGGAGTAATTCCAGATGGTGTTATATCGTGCTGCGAATTGCCTTCGGCGTAGACGTAAAGATTGGACGTAGTGCCGACAATGACCCGGCGGTTATTCGAGTTATCGTAGTACGCATGCATCCCTCGGCTGATATCACTAAAAGAGCTAGTAGACATCTTCTGCCAGCCGCCTATCGGTCTAAGTGAATTTTCAAACCAGCGAACTAAATCTCCGTCATACCAGCGACCAGCTGCCTGGTAGATAGTGCCGTTTTTGTAAAGACCTGGTGGGATATCTAGTTGGACGAGAGCCATAATTAAGACCTGTTGAAAAAGTTAAAATATGACCCGGCAATTAAGCCGCCCAGGATTAAGGTGGTAACACCTTGGACAATAGTTTTCCCAACGGTTCTTTTTGCTGTGCGCCACGATTCTAGAAGTCCCCTTAATTCAGAAACATCACCTAACGCATCGTCATCACTGAGCCCTATATTGCGTAACGCTCTTCGCGCTCCAAGTTCAGCAGCTTGTTCAACTAAAATTTTAATTTCAGATTCGGTCATGCTAAGCACTCTAATATTTGATGATTAACCTACTACGGTAGCGGCCATAAAAATCGCAGAACCCGCACATATCGCCAAAGCTATAAAGGCAATGAGTAAGTTCTTTATCTCACGTTGGCGTTGTAGTTTCTCGCGTTGTATTTTCAGAAGCTCACGTTGAGCCGCAGCTCTTCGGTCACGCTCTTCTGCCCTAATCCGAAGCATTTTTTGATAAAGCGGAGTCTTGCCCTGAGCCATAAACATTTTTTTGATTTTTGCCTCATACTCCTCACAGGCAACCTCGGCTTGTATCACTTTCAAAGCATAAGACTCGACCGACTCTTCGCCGTAAGCGCCGTTAGGCTTTCGCTTATGCTCTTCCTTAGCTTCTTGAACCTTGTCTTTGGCATCGTAGAAGTTGCCAAGCTGA
>Ga0315320_10000479_pt1 | contig 32838 bp, 53 predicted proteins | sample M140m21515metaG_FD_203458 | JGI IMG/M metagenome (GOLD analysis project Ga0315320, IMG submission 203458) | Ammonia-oxidizing marine archaeal communities from Monterey Bay, California, United States - M1 40m 21515 | ecosystem: Environmental > Aquatic > Marine > Coastal | place: USA: California... | reverse complement strand
AGCTAACGGTAATGTTGATGGCACTGCTTATGCACCATTAGCAAGTCCAGCTTTAACTGGGAATCCAACAGCACCGACACAAGCGGCAAATAATAATTCAACTAGAATAGCGACTACTGCATATGTTAAAGGCCAAAATTACTTAACGTCATATACTGAAACAGATACACTATCTACTGTAACAGCAAGAGGAAGAGTAACGAGCGCTAATGGTTCCTCAGTTTGGGACACGACTACACAAGGAACTTCTCAGGGCAGTCTGCACCTTATGAGTATAGGTTCTGACCATGCTGGTGGTGCAATCACCTTTGATGCGTCTGATTCAAATGGTGCTCAAGCAGGTATCTACGTTAAGTCCGATGGGAGTTATGGAACAAAAATGTATCTATCGACGACAGATTCTTATGCTTCAGGTTCTAAGTCTGCTATATCAATTAATCATCAGGGTTATGTTAACATTGTAAGGGGCAACGATAGACTGACTGTTAATGGAAACACAGTTTGGCATGCAGGTAACGATGGCAGTGGCACTGGTTTAGATGCTGACTTACTCGATGGTAATCACGCTTCAGCTTTTGCTACAGCAGCCCAAGGGTCTTCTGCTGAGACCGCTTACGGATGGGGTGATCACTCTGGCGCTGGTTACTTAACGTCATCCTCTACTCAAAGTAAATACTTGAGAAGTGATGCAGACGATACTACTACAGGAAAAATAACATTTGCAAAAGCTTCTAGTGGCAGTTTAGCTGCGAGGACAGGATTTTCTGATTTCCTTGGGTATAATCCAAGCTATGGATCGTATATTGGAGGTGGGGTAGGTAATGCTTCAAGATATTTGTATGCAGGAGGTTATATTAATGATGGGAATGGTGTAAAAACGCTTTGGCACTCTGGTAACGATGGCACTGGTACTGGGTTAGATGCTGATTTGCTTGATGCTCAAGAGGGGTCTTATTATCGAAATGCAACCAACTTAAATGCTGGTACTGTAGCTGCAGCTAGACTGTCTACTGCCTCAACACAGCCACCGAATGATAATTCAACAAAGATCGCTACTACCGCTTATGTTCAGACAGAGCTTACTGATCTAATTGGTGCTGCACCAGCCGCATTAGATACACTTAGCGAATTGGCAGATGCAATTAACGATGATTCAGCATTCTCAAGTACGGTTACTACGTCTTTAGGGAATAGGTTAAGGGTTGACACGGCTTCGCAGGGTTTAAATTCGACTCAAAAAAGTAACGCAAGAACTAACTTAGGGTTGGGAACTGCTGCGACTTCAGCCTCTACGGCTTTCGCTACAGCGGCCCAAGGGACTTCTGCTGAAAACGCATTGCCAAAAGCTGGTGGCACGATGACTGGAGCTTTAAATACGGGGGCCAATGCTTTCGGTGGAACTTATTTAAGTATTAACTCAGGAGGGGTTACTCAGTGGGGGGCTAGTAGAGGTATTCTAACATGGGATACTAATTGGGCTAGTATATATGCTACATCTGGAAAGGAATTACGTCTAGGGGCTGGAGGAGGTAGTGATAATAGTATAATATTAGATGGTAGCACTGTCGAGATCAATAAAGATATTACTACTACTGGAACTGTAACAGCCACAGGAGGTAACTCAACTAACTGGAATACCGCATACACAGACCGTAACAAGTGGGATGGGGGATCGACAGGATTGACCGCTTCTACAGGTCGTACGTCTTTAGGTCTTGGTAGTGCTGCTACGCAGAACACTTCAGCTTTCGCTACAGCATCTCACAATCATGATGACCGCTATTACACAGAGACTGAGACTAACGGGTTTTTGAATCTCAAGGCTAACCTAAATGGAGCGACCTTTACTGGTGATGTTACCGTAGGTGGGATATTAAAAGACGGAGAATATCACAATGCTGGGAGTGCAAATTGGAAAACTAAAAAATATATTCGTTCTGTAGGTGTAACTGGGGCAGACATAGGAGGGGTATGGGTGTATCTTGCAAGGGTGGTCCTTGATCTCGCTTACGAGAAAGCAAGAATTAAGTTTAATATCAACTCATACGATGACGTAGCAAGTGGTGTAGAGGCTATCGATGTAAGTTACGAAAACGGGGCTTCGTCGCAAGAGCACCACATTTTAAATTGGTATACTACTGACAACAATGCTACCACATTTAGCGAAGTTCGCTCTATAAGAAGTAGCTCTTCTGGTCTTTCAAATACGTATGATTTGTATGTCCAAATGTCGGGCGATTGGAGAGATACTTTCACAGTCGTCGCTGAGTCTTGGGTCACTCACGGGTCTAGTACTCCTATTACATTTCCAACTAGTGCTGGTTCATCAACAGCGCCTACCGCTGGTAGTGACGACAAAGCAGCAACAAGTAGAGAATGGTATACTAGTAATAGCCAGATGTATTCAGGGGGTAATAAGTTCTGGCATGCAGGTAACGATGGACCTAATTCTGGATTAGATGCAGATACAGTTGATGGTGTTCATGCGTCATCATTCTTAAGAAGTGATGCTAGTGATTCTTACGCTGGTGATTTAAGTGTCAATGGGATGACGTTTAGAGACGATAGCAATCTTCCCAAGAACTTTAGAATTCAACCCACTGCTACCAGTACTGATGTTGGGCTTAGTATGTACTTAGGTAATGGAACTCATTCTATACAGCTTTATGGTACATCCAGCCAGTATGGATTCTTAGATGGGAACTGGGCTAATTGGGACATAAAGAAAACTAGAAATGGTGCCTTTGAAGTTGACGAAGGTAGTGGGCTACAAAGAGTATTTAACGCTGGTTATCACCCAAATGCGGATACGCTTACGACTGCGAGAACGATAGCTCTTAGTGGAGCAGTTACAGGCAGTGCTAGTTTCAATGGAGGTTCTAATATTACTATTGCAACGACAAACACTGCTGATCCTACTCTAACACTTGCGGGTGATGCAACTGGGGCCGCAACATTTACTAATCTTGGGAATGCTACCCTCACCGTTGCAGTTGCGAATGATAGTCATACACACGATGGTCGCTACTATACAGAGACTGAGACTAGCGGATTCTTAAACCTTAAGGCTAACTTGGCGAGTCCAGCTCTTACTGGAAACCCAACAGCACCAACACAAGCAGCAAATAATAATTCGACTCGGATTGCGACTACAGCTTATGTTCAGACTGAGATAGGTGATTATTCCACTTCTGCAAATTCCTATAGAACAACGTCTCAAGTTGATGGGGCTGTAAGTTCAGCGGGTTGGGTAACCGTTGCAACGAATACTAGCGGCAGAAAGCATGGCGAAGTAATTGTTAGCGATTCTGATAGTGGTGATCACGCATTTATCCGCATAGACTGGATGCGTTCTTACCAAGATTCTAACTTCTCTGTTCTACAAGTAGGTGGGCATAGCAATAATATCACAGGCGTAAGAGTATTGTATCAAACAAGCGATAATACTTACGGGACTAAGCTATTACAGGTATACGTTACTACAGGTTCTACTTATGGAGTTCGAGTCCATACACTCGGCTCTCCTAGAGGTTATGCTGCTCATGGAACAGTAACTCCAGTTATAGAAAACACAAAATCAGGTTACGCGGTTCATGGGAGTGCGCTAGAAAATCTAAATCTAGTAACCCTTGCTGCCGAAGAAGGCATTAAAACAGGGGGTGTAGTATACGCATCAGGAGGCGATTCCACAAACTGGAATACTGCATATGGATGGGGGAATCACGCTTCTGCTGGTTATGTAACCTCAAGTGGTAACACGATTATCGGAACAGACTCTGACATCGATACGTCTGGGGCTACTGTTATAGATCAGTTGAATATGACAGATGGTGTGATCCAATCACACAGCACACGAACACTGACACTCGCTAATCTCGGTTATACTGGAGCAACTAACGCTAACAACTATTCATTGCCAGAAGCTACTGCGACTGCAAGAGGTGGTATTGAATTGTTTAGTAACACTGATCAAAGCGTTGCGGCTAATTCGGTCTCCGCGACATCAGGGAGAACTTACGGAATACAACTCAACTCAGCTGGACAAGCAGTTGTTAACGTACCTTGGTCAGATACTAATACGGATACAAATACAACTTATTCGGCTGGCAACGGTATTAGCTTAAGTAGCACGACTTTTAGTGTAGCAGCTGGTGGAGGTCTCACTCAAACCTCTACTGGGTTATCTCACTCAGATACTTCGTCACAAGCTTCTGTAAACAATAGTAGTGGTACGGTAATCCAAGATATTACTCTAGATACTTATGGGCATATTACCGCAATTAGTAGTGCTAACCTAGATGGTCGCTACTATACAGAGACTGAGACTAACAGCTTCTTAAACCTTAAGGCGAACCTAAATGGAGCAACCTTTACTGGTGATCTTACCGTTAGTAAAACAAGCCCACTAATACGTATATATGATAGCAACACAGGTTCGGGATCTTATCCCGCTCTTGAGTTCGATACAGCTAATAATCAGGGGGTTGCCATAGAGTTCAACGAGTTTGATGGTGAATTACCTGCTGGTGGTTATGGACTCATTATTAAAGAAAGCAGTACAAATACTCAGTTCCCTACTACGGGGACTTTAAGTCTAAGTGTTTTAGGAGAAATTTATGCTGGTTCTACTTCTATAGGTAGTGTGAATAGAGTATTCCATGACGGATATCATCCAAATGCAGATACACTTACTACCGCGAGAACGATTAATGGTGTTTCATTTAATGGCTCTTCTAACATCACAGTAGCCGATAGTACGAAGCTACCATTATCTGGTGGAACAGTGACTGGTAATGTAACATTTAACAGCAATATAAATGTAGGTGAGAGAGTAACCCACAACGGTGATTCCAACACTTGGATGGGAATGACGACTGACCAGATTAACTTCTATGCAGGTAATGTTAAGATGTTGACTCTTCAAGAAGGAACACACGATCAAATTGTTATTAATGAGAACGGAGGAGATGTTAATTTCAGAATTGAATCGGACCTTGAGTCTAATGCATTTTATATTGACGGAGCAGGAAACGGTTCGGTCGGTATATTAACAACTACCCCTACTGCTACTCTTGATGTCGATGGGACAATAGAACATAAAGTTTATACTGTATCAACATTACCATCTGCTTCTCCAGCAGGTAAAAGAGCATTCGTTAGCGATGCTTACTATGATCTTGCTTCCTCTCACGGGTCCACCTTTCCTGGGGGTGGAAGCTATACCATACCTTGCTACTCCGATGGATCTAATTGGAGAGCAGGTTGATATTTTTTTCAAAACAAACTATAATATATCATGCCAATTATAAAAGATACCCCACTGGTAATACCAGCAAAGTCAGAAAAGACGCTTCCACATACGTGGATTTCTCAAATGACTATTGACGCGAAGAACACTTCCAAAGGATATTTATTCATCCAATTAGTTCCTTATGATACAGATACAGATGAAGATCCAGATAGGACTTTAGCGAAAGGAATGCAATTAAAATTGTGGGATGTAATTAATAATGTACCAGAGGCTGCTACTGCTATGGAAGCAATCTTTGATGCTGTTCCAGCTATTGAAGCTTACTATGATGCCAAACAGGCTGAATAAAAAACCATTTAAATCATGTTTGAGAATAGAAATTACTTGATTTTCAATATGTCGGAAGTCGATTCGGTTGACTTTACTAACGTATTGGAAACCTCAACGGAAACGCTACGTTTATCAGTAGATGAAACCAAATCGTTTGTTAAATGGGAAGGTGAAACACCATCTTTTGTTTCTGATTTGACAGATACTGAAGGACCATACTCTCACAGTCAGATCCTTGAGGTTCTTTCTGAAGAAGCGTGGACTCCTACAGGTCAAATGGAAGAATAGATTATGGCATTAACCCACTCACCAAAAATAGTTACTGATGGTTTAGTTCTCTGCTTAGATGCAGGGGATCGTAAGTCGTATTCGGGGAGTGGGACAACGTGGAGTGACAGGAGTGGGAATGGCTATAATGCCACATTAAATAATGGTCCGACTTTCAACTCTGCAAATGGTGGTAGTATTGATTTCGATGGCAGTAATGATTATGCAACTATTACCGATGTGATAATAGCTAATCCAACATCGTTAACTGTTGGTGGTTGGTTCAACCGAAATGGAAACGGAGCTAATTATGAGACGGCATTACATCATTCGACAGATAACAGTATCGGAAACTCGTCTTACTGGTTTGGGCTTCAAACAGATACCAATAAGATAGTCGGTACTATAGGTGCTCGTGAGAGTGGTATAGGTTGGTCTGCTGGTTTAACAGATGTGGTTGCAAACGTAGGGGTGTGGCATCATGTAATAACAACATGGGATGGCACAAATGTGAGAACATATGTGGATGGAGTTCTCAAAAAGACCTATGCTTTGTCGAGTTACACAAACCTCACCACACCAACAAGAGTGGGAGCATCTGCAGATGGTAGTGGCTATGTGATGAATGCTAGTATAGCAAATGTGTTTATATCAAAAAACAAACACTTTACAGCCTCAGAAGTCCTCCAAAACTATAACGCTCAAAAAGGTAGATTCTCATAATTATGGCTACATCATATTCACCAAAAATAATAACAGATGGACTTGTCTTCTGCGTAGACGCAGCAGACAAGAAGTCGTATTCGGGTAGTGGAACGACTTGGACTGACAGGAGTGGTAATGGCTATAATGGTACTCTAACAAATGGACCTACTTTTGATTCTGCAAATGGTGGTAGTATTGATTTTGATGGTGTAGATGATCACGTTACAACAAATTTTGATGTAGATTTTACACAAGATGACTTTACTCTTGACGCTTGGGTTAACCCTAATTTTGTTTTAGCTACTTATGGAAGACCTATAATGACTATGAATACAACAGGGGGTTGTTCTATATATGATTTCGCTTTAGAATTTGGTAGGGCTAATGGTAAATTTGGTTTGATTGCAGGTGGTGGGGGTAATGGTAACCCTTCTTTTACTTCATCTAGTACATATAGCCAAGATAATTGGTATAATATAAATGTAACTAGAATTAAAAATAGCGCGAACAACTGGACTTATGATATGTACGTAAATGGTATATCTAATCAGACTTGGACAGGTAATGCGAGTGGCGGTAGTGGGGGTAAATTAACTATAGGGAAGTTTTCTGACTGTGGCGCAGTGGGTGAATGGCTGGGTAAAATCGCTGCAATTAAAATTTATACTAAAAGATTATCAGCAGCAGAGGCCCTCCAAAACTACAACGCAACGAAAGGAAGATTCGGACTATGAATTGCTTAAAAGAAATGAATGAAACAGATTCTGGGTTCGAAGTTATTTATTATGATGAAGATTCAGTAGAGTATAGAAACAACTATGATACTTATGATGAGGCTATAGAATTTATTAACACATTAAATTTAACAGAAGTATGAGTGCTAGTGCAAATCCAGATATTGTAACAGATGAATTGTTTGGAGTAATTGATTCTCAGGCTACTGAAAGAGCTTCTCTTGTTTCAGCTGGTGCTGATTATAATATGGATTTATTAGGCTCTTCTACTAATAGAGTTTTTATTAATGACGCAACGACAGTTCCATCACAGAGTCAAGATTATTTTGGCTTTGGTGCTGATAGTAATACATATGCCCAGCTTACAAACTCAACCCTTGGCTCTTATGACATTGATTTTAATACAGTAGATGGTTATTCAGTTGACGCATGGTTCATGAGAACAGGTTATGGAACATGGGCGACTTCTGGAGGAACTTACTATGATGGTATATGGAATTATTACTGGAACCATTATTTAGCATTTAGAGGCCAACATTCTACAGGTAATAAAATATATGGCACTGGTTTAAGTAGTTACACTATAGAGATGAATAGATGGTATAATGTTGTAATGACTCATGATAATAATATTGCTTCAAATATGCATAAAGTTTATATAGATAATAATCTCCAACAAACTTCGACAGTATCGCATCCTTCCTCTGCAAGAAGATTTTATGTGGGGAACTGGGATGCTGGTTGGTCTATGGTAGGCGGGATTGGCTGTATTAGAATTTATAAAAAAGTATTAACAGCGGCAGAGGTGACTCAAAACTACAACGCAACAAAATCAAGATTCCAATGATAAGTTGTTGAATTTCTTTTTGCTTCTGTTTATAATTAGGTACTTATGAACGAAGTAAAATTAACACTACAAGAAAACGAAGCTAATGTCCTTCTCCAACTGATCGACGTTGCAGTTAAGTCCCAAGGTTTGCAAGTCGCAGAAGCCGCCTCTTTTTTGGCGACTAAGATTCGCGAGCAAGCGCAAGCTCAACTCCCTAAGCCAGAAGGCGAAGAGACTGAGGCTGAAACTGCTGAATAAATTAGGCAATGAGGTTTTCTGGTAAAAGTCATATCGTCAAAGAAATCCAGTCTGAGTTAGGTTTAACTGTAGATGGAGTTGATGGTACAAAAACATGGTCAGCTATTGTGTCTGGCTTGTTGAAAGATAAAGACGAAAAGGAGTTGATCCAGTATGTGCAGCGGATTCTTCAAGTTGAAGATGACGGCATTGATGGCCCGATTACTTGGAAAACTATTAAAACCTTATTGGTTGAAGAGGATTTTGTAACGCCTTCCACCTGCCAACACGAATCTGAAGAGAATACAGAAGAGCTTCTTTCCCCCAAGGCTCTGAAGTTAATTTTAGATTACGAGGTTGGAGGTGGAGAGGGTTACTATAACCGATACTTAAAACGTCCATGCTGGCCGAAGGGTGCTAGTGGAGTAACAATAGGTATTGGTTATGATTTAGGCTACAATACTTCAAGTCAGTTCCAAGACGATTGGGCTGGCAAAATTAATGATTCAGATTTCAAGCGTTTACAGAAATGTTTGGGTTTCAAGGGTAGCTCAGCTAATTCCAAAGTATATTCGGTAAAAGATATTGAAGTGCCTTGGGATGCGGCTTTAAATGTATTTAAAATCAACACAGTACCACGTTTTATTAAAATGACCCTGAGAGCTTTTCCTCAAGCTGACGAACTTCACCCAGATGCTTTTGGGGCTTTGGTTAGCTTGGTGTTTAATCGTGGTAGCTCTGTAAGAGGTTCCCGCCGTGCGGAAATGGCTCGTATTCGTGAGCTTGTCCCTACTAAAAATTATTTAGTAATCGCAGAAGAGATCCGAAAAATGAAAAGGATTTGGGCGGGTAAAGGTTTAGACGGTCTTCTTAGGCGAAGAGATAAAGAGGCAGATTTAGTGGCTTCTTGTTCATAGATAAAGTAAGTAATTGACGGACCCACTATATTTAATATGGTGGGTTCGTTACCTTTGAGATGATGAGTGGAGAGATAATGAACATTAATGTTAGTAGGCATGATATTTTTGATTATGTTATAAGGAGTAGTGATTATGATCCTGTAGAGAAGTGCATAGACCCTACTCTATATGAGACCTATTCTGATTATATTTTAAAAATAGATGATCAGGATTATATCTACCAAGATGCTGAATATAAGAAGTTTTACAACGAAATGTTCAAATTGAGGAGAAAAGCTCTTGACATGCATACTTCAGAGATATTAAGGTTGTGCGAAGAGATCGAAGAAATAGCCCCTAAGATGGTGCAATTATGAGGTCTTTTGAAAAACACTTTGCTAAAATGGTAGCAAGAGAGAAAAAACCTATGAACTACGAAGAACTAAGCGCATTAGTGCTACAATGGGGGGAAGATAAAGGCATCTTTGCTAAATCAACCCCACTCCGCCAACTTGACAAGACTCAAGAAGAATTAGATGAGACCAAGGAAGCATTGCAAAAACTAGCTTCACTAACTGATCAAGAGATTCTGAGTGAGAAATTACTAACGGATGATCCTGATACCCTTGATCTCGAAGAAGATGCCTTAGCAGAAGCTAAAGATGGTATTGGTGATATGTTGGTAACTATTATTTTATTAGCTAAGATGGTTGATATGGATACAGTGGATTGCCTGCAATCTGCTTATGATGTAATCAAAAAGCGTACTGGTAAGATGGTTAATGGTCAATTTGTTAAGGATAATTAAATGAAAAAAGCAGTAATTTACGAAAGAAAGAAGAAAATCCGCAGAAAAGGGATTCATGCTAAGAGTAAAACCTCTCAGATCAAAGGGGCCACTAATTACAAGAAGCCTTATAAAGGTCAGGGACGCTAAAATTTCCCTAAAAAGTGGCTTTGTGTAATATAGCTTGTAGATAAATTTATTATGGAAGCTCTTACACAATTCGTCGAAGGTCAAGTCTGGTTTAACTGGGTTACAGCTATAGTTGCTGCTGCAAGTACTTTTGCAGCTTCTACTCCTACTCCAAAAGAAGGTTCGATTCTCGCTAAGGTATACAAGGTCATTGACTTTCTTAGTGTCAATATCGGCAAAGCCAAGGAAAAGGGAGATAAGTAATCTAATTAAACTTTCGTGATTCATGCGAGTTCTATTCATTTCCATAATTACTTCTGTTTTATGTTATGCAGCGATTGCTAAAGCTAGCGTATTGATTTTATAGAATTCGTATCTTAAAAACATTTCCAAGGCGGCTTTCTTATGAAGGTCGCCTTTTTTTTGGGCCTACAGCCCTTATAAAACAAGGATTTTAGAAAAAGAATGAAGAAAAGTACAAAAAAAGCCTTGTACGGAATAAAACAGTCGGTACAGTATTAACCAGATCCACGAGGGATCTAAACCCAACATAGTAAAAGGGGCATCATGATGATGCGAAAGATACTAATTAAAATAGTATGAATTATCCAACTAATAAGTCAGAAGGATCGAATGTATCTAAAATTGACAGTGTTGAAGTTTCACCAGTTGCCAAATATGGTTTACTTGGGGAGCCTTGCTCAGTCAATGAAGAAGTGTTCGATGCTTCAAGCCAGCATATCAATCTTAAAATATGTAATATTCCTAAGAAAAATCTTAGAGTTGAGACATATCAAAGACCGCTGGATAGAAAAAAGATTGCTAATATCAAAAATGCTTGGAACGCCAAGATTTGTGATCCAATTACAGTCTTCGCGAAGAAACTTAAAAATGGCAAGATTGACAATCTCATTGTAGACGGTCAGCATAGAGTTTGCGCTTACCCATCTGACACGATCAGGTGTCGTGTCATTGAAGATGGCCACCCTATCATCCACTATTTGCTTGCTAATGATTCCGATACTCAGTCTTCTCTACCTAAAGAGGCTGTAGTCTGGAATGTAAAACAGGCACTTGATGATGGTATCAGAGATGGCTATCAATTTAATAAGTTTCCTATGATATATGAGACTGTAGATGCAATGAATTCCATCGAAGGCTTCGAATGCTGTTCTTCTTTTACTAAGACGAAAAATTTCGGGGCTAAGTATGGCAAACTTTACCTACAGTGGAGAGATAATGTGTACAACAAGCTAACCATCAAGTTTGAACGAGAGAGTAAGACTAAAAAAGGTGATCCGCTCCCTCTTGAAGTTCAGGCCAAGAGAAATAGTGTTGCTTTGAAGGTCTGGGAGGACACGTTGGAAATTATGGTTTCGACATTTGGAAGTGAAGCATTCACTAAGAGTAAGTTTGGCGGAGAGTTCTGGCCAGCCGTACAAGAATACTTATTTGCTCACAAAAAGATGAAATACAACGTTGCAGATGTTATCGATATGTTTTCCAAGGCACCCTTTAGACCCAAAGGGAGTAGGGAAGATATAGAGCCTATCGGTAATAATCTAAAAGCTTGGGATAAAGCTAGAAGGCATTATATAACTGGTCGAGTTCAGGGTGATTATGTTGCCCTCATTAAGTGGGTAGAGAATCTGTATAAGAAACAGTTTTAAAATTACTGATATACTGATTTAACTTCCAACCCCTACATGAGTCTTAAAAAACTTATGTGGGGGTTTCTTATTGACTTAGGTCAATTGTTTCCTATAATCATTTAAATGAACTTAGATCCTGTATTTTCAAAAGTCCAAAGGCACCCTAAGGGATGGGGAGAAGAGGTTTGGATTACTAATAATGATTTGTATTGTGGTAAGATTTTAAAGTTTAATAAGGGCGCAGAATTCTCTATGCACTATCACATTCAAAAAGAGGAGACTTGGGCAGTTATGGATGGTAAGTTAACTTTAAAGTATTATGATTTGGGTAATGCGGAAGAAAAAGAGGTTGAGTTGAACGAAGGTGACACTGTTCATTTGCGACCATGCATCCCGCATAAACTTATAGCATTAGAAGACTCTAAAGTTTTTGAAGTTAGTACTCGACATTACGAGTATGATTCGTATAGAATCCAGAAAGGAGATTCACAAAAATGAAAGTATTAATTATCGGAGAGTCTTGCCAAGACACTTTTGTTTATGGTGCTGCGACTAGGCTTTGTCCAGAGGGTCCAGTCCCAGTATTCAGAGAAGTTTCTCGTGTTTACAGTGTTGGTATGGCTAAGAATGTTTACCACAATTTCGTTAATTTGAGGGATCACCTTGACCTAGATATTGAATTTAGTTTTATTAGTAATGATGTTGTAGGAGATAAGGTTCGTTATATAGATTCAGAATCGAATCAACTCTTGCTTAGAGTAGATGAAGATCAACACAATCCTATAGGATTAGAGGTTTTAAGTTCTATAGATTTTGATTCATACGATGCTGTTGTTGTGTCTGATTATAATAAAGGGTTCCTCAGTCATGAAGATTTATTCTATATTGCTAGAAGATCGAAAGTATCGTTTCTGGATACTAAAAAAGATTGTAATTTAAACTGGGCTAATCAATTTACTTTTATAAAAATAAACGAGAAAGAATATACAGAGAATAACTTTAAGTTTCTTTCTACAAACCTTTGGGAGAACTTAATTGTGACCAAGGGTTCTAAAGGATGCTCTTACAAAAGGAGAGATTATCCTCTAAACCATAAGGTTGAGGTGCGTGATGTCACAGGAGCAGGAGATACTTTTTTGGCTGCTTTTGTTACGAAGTATTTGAACGAAGATGGGTCAAAAGATCAGAAGATTGATCTTGCAATTACTTTTGCTCAAGAATGTTGTAGTAAAGTTGTTAGCCAAAAGGGAGTAGCCACACCATTCTAAAATGAATCATCCTAAAATAGTTTCTTTAAAAGAGATTCTTTATAATATTAGTTCCTCTCCTATTGTTTTTACTAATGGGTGTTTTGATATGTTCCATGCTGGTCATGCTCATATGCTTAAGAGTATAAAAAGATCAGCTCCTCTCGACGCTAAGCTGGTTGTTGGTATTAATAGTGATGAAAGTGTTAGGGCAAACAAGGGTCCAGACAGACCTATCATTTGCGAGGAGCAGAGAGCTTATCTGGTGGCTTGTCATGAATCCGTGGACAGTGTATTCATATTTAATGAAGTGACTGTAGAGAGGCATCTGAGGCGTCTTAAACCAGCTTTCTGGTATAAAGGTGGAGATTATGATATTTCCAACTTGAATTTCTCAGAAAAGGACGCTGCTAAAAATACTGAGATTTTATTTGTGCCTTTCTTAGAAGGAATAAGCGCTACAAAGATAATTAATAATATTAAAAACAAATGAAAACATTCATTGTAGACATTGATGGGACTATCTGTACAGATAGCAGAGGTAGATATGAGTTAGCTAGACCCATGGGTTCTCGTATTCAGTACTTTAATGAATTATACAAGAAGGGTAATGAAATTATCTACTGGACAGCTAGAGGGGGCAATTCGGGGAAAGACTGGACTGAGTTAACAAAGAGCCAGCTTGAAGAGTGGGGAGTCAAATATACAGAGCTTAGGATGAATAAGCCATCATATGATTTTTGGATTGATGATAAAGCTTATAATGGAAATAGGTTCTTTGATGAACTTTATTTTTAATTATGAGCCAGATGATCCAGTGCAAGGTGAGTATAATAGAATCTTATCATCTTCTACTGATATTTCTATACAATTATCTTCTCGTGGGTCTTTTGCTAGAGACCTAAATTTTATTAATCCGTTAGCATTGAATGATTCGTCAGGCATCATTACTGGACCCACATCTTCTTGTCCGTACTCCGCGCCTCTTTGTGCGAAGCCCCTGAAGTGCAAGTGTAAGTTATCTCTCAGGTATATTTCTGATAGATCAGGTCCGTTAAATTCAGCTAAATCTACGTAATAATACCCATCTTGCCCAGCGTAATCTGCTTCTAGCGGGTTTTCCCATGTACTGGTGGCATAGAGATTGTTGAAGTCGGAAGAGCCTTCGCCTTTAATTATTTGAGCATAGCTTATCCTACCAGTTTGTTTATCTATCGTTAATTTTAATTTGAATGAACATGCTTCTCCTTGGTTTACGTTATGCGTTAAGGATTGGACTGCAAGCTTTCGTGCTCCATTCGCATAATCAAACACGTAGGCTTCATTGAATTTTATCTCATATTCTGTTTCTGCAGTTTGAGTAACGTCAGGCATAAATGGCAGAGCATTTATCATATAGAAAGAGCTATCCCTACCTACGTATTTGACATGAAACCCAGACATTATTTATATAAGATGTTAATTATTTGACCATTCTCATCAAAGAAGCTTAGATGATCGAAGTGCTTAAAGGAATTATAGTTGATGCATTTGATTTCTTTTTCAGGCAAATCAGGATTGTTGCAGAAAAAATATTTTTTACCGCCAGACTTTATAGTACCATCAGGCCAAAGAAATTCTTTTTCGACAAAGTAGCAGTCTTTTAGTTGATTGTTATGCCACGTTTCTAGATATGCAAATTCGTTATCAAAATCATGACGTTTAGTTTCGATCTTTAATTCTTTCTTGACAATCGTTTTCACTAAAAGATTTTAAAGATTAAAGGAATAAAAATCAATATTATTTATCCTCTTCTTTATGTTTGCCTTCTTTCTTCATCTTTTCGATGATCTTTTTTTGGAGTGCGGGAGGTAGTTGCTTTTGTTTTTCAGTGAGTTCTCCCTTGCTATCATCCATCATCATGGCTCGCATCTTTCCATATTGCATAGCACAAGCACTATAAGTTTCTTTATTCCCCATTTCTGCAGTATTGGTAAACATCTTGTCATCAGACGCACACATGCTCATATAAGATTTGTAAACGCCAGCTTCCGCAGTGGAATATTTCTTAGCGATGGTTACTTCCATTTCTCCAGCTTCGTTGAAACTAGCCTGACTTTCTAAAGGATTTTCAAAATTTTCCATAGTTATATTAAGGTTATATTATTATAATACACTAAATAGAAGAATAAATGGAAAAAGTAGCTTTCTTAAATTTAACCTACAACTCCTTTAACCACAATAATACTTGGAAGAAGTTTTTTGATGATGGAGATCAATCTAAGTTTAATTTATACATCCACCCTAAAACAAGGAGGCCCAGTATTTTCTCCGACTATTATATAGATAATGTAGTTCCTACTGCGTGGGGCCAATTTTCCTTAGTTGAAGCCACTATTGAGCTAATCAAGGCAGCATTAGAAGATGACGATAATGAATATTTTTCTTTAATTAGTGAGTCTCACTTCCCTCTTTATGATTTAAATAAGACAGTGGGTTTAATAAAAGAAAGATATAGTAAAACTACATTTTCAAAACACTTTAGTTTTCATACTAAGGTTAAGAGTCAACTAACTTTTAGGGAGGGGATTAAGGATTATAAGTTTGATGAGTACAATGCAGTTTGCCAATTTTTTGTTTTAAGGCGAAAAGATGCGATCAAGTTCGTTGAGACTTTTGATCATTGGTCTAAGTACTTTGTAAGGGATAAAGTTATTTTTGCTGATGAGTTTTATTTTTGGGGGATAGCTAAAGAGCTGGGGCTGGATTTTGAGATGGGGCAAGCTACGACTTATTCTGATTGGAGTATAAGGAAAGATTCTTTTGGGAAGGCGGAGAGGAATCCGAGGGCTTTTGATAAAATTAGCAAAGGAATGGTTGACACTTATCGCAAGGATGGATATCTTTTTGTCAGGAAGATTATGCCTTCTACTTGGGTAATGGCAGATCCCTTTAATTTTTAATTGAAAAAAATGGATAATACAGTAGAATTATTAGGACACTATGGTAGTGATGAAGTTATTGCTTGTAGTGCTTGGACATCAACTTCAAGAGACTTAGATGAAAAGAAAAGACAGAGAATTCCGAAGCTCATCGACATGCTTTGGAGCCACGGACACGAGACCCCTTTTGAAAAAGGTAGTGTCCATTTTCTTGTTGATTGCGATATTGCCAGTCATATTCATTTACTTAAGCATAGATTATCTTCTCTCAATGCAGAGTCGGCACGATACAAAGAACTGAAAGAGGATAAAACTTTTATCCCTGATGATTGGCCAGATTTCTGGCAACAACAATTGAAACAATACACTGAAGACGGTAATAGACTTTACCATAAATGTCTTGCTGATCTTGAACCAGAGTTGGGTCGCAAACGAGCAAAAGAATCTGCACGTTTCTTTAAGACCTACAATAGTCGCATTCAAGCCGATGTACAATTTAACATGCGTAGCTTCGCAAACTTTATTAAATTACGCAAAAGTGAACACGCTCAAAAAGAAATTAGAGAAATAGCAGAGAAAATGCTTGACTTGGTTAAGGGTATAGAAGATAATCCTTTTCAACATACCTTAAATAGTTGGGGTTATTAGATTATGAAAAAATTAAAAATATTAACTGATCCAGACGAAACTTATACAAAAGTAATGTGGCATTGCCATATTGAGATTGGTGGTGATAGATTCGTCATTTTAGGTGAAGAGGATAATAATGGAGCAGAGTATAATATTTATTGTTATGACGAGAATTGCCGTTATGGGATAGGAGAAGAATATGATGGCGAAGATCATGATAGTCTTTATGAGGAGCTTTCTCAATCTGATTTCCTCTCACGAGATGGTCTCACAAAAGATTCTGAATTTGAATTGACTTACGACGAAGAATAAACTTATATCTAATATTATTATGAAATACGCTTATATTAACGCAGTTGTAAACAAGCAGAAGAAAAATAATGCTTCTCTTGTCTACTTCCAGATTAGTTCTGATGATGGGAGACATTTTTTATTCACTGAGAATGAATTGAAAAAGGCAGAGTCTCGTGCGAAAAAGAATAAGGAAGACCTTAACATCCGCAATATTGAATTCACTCAAGATTAATCTATGAAAAAATCAGTGGTTGTTACGATAGTGCTCTTGTTAGCTTTTGCTTTATTTAGATATGGATCAGAGGCTTATATGAACAGAGGGTCAGATTATCCAGAAGGCCCGACAGTAAATGGAGAAGAGTTATTCGTTGACGGGTCTACGAATACTTTTTATACCTCATTTGAGATGGCAGAAGAAGATCTGTTCTCTGGGACTTCTATCAGGTACCATATTAATGGAGGTATGTTGGCAAAAGCTGGCCTTCTTGAGGGCAAGCTTCATGGCCCGTTTGATAGCTGGTACGAGAACGGACAAAAACAAATATCTCTCATTTGGTACAAAGGCGAAAGATTCCGCAGGTTTAAGGCATTCCATTCAAATGGAGATGAGATTGAAGGAGACGCTAATGAAATAGCTGGGAAAATTTTCTCTGGACAAATGGTTTTAGAGTAATTAATTAAGGCTTTGTGGCGGAATTGGTAGACGCTGTGGATTTAAAATCCATTGACCCTAGGTCGTGAGGGTTCGATCCCCTCCAAAGCTACTTTTAAAAATATGGAAGAATCAGACATGTTGGTTATGGACGGGTATGACGATTGTATTATCGGTACGGTTGAGAGATTTGGCCAACCACTCATTTATTGCTATGATAAGGAAAAGGTAATTGATCGCCTTAAATCTGATGGCATGACTAAAGAAGAGGCAGTTGAATTTTTTTATTTTAATCAAATAGGAGCATGGATGGGAGATACAACCCCTTGCTTTTTATCAAAAACTTAAATATAGTTAATATGGGAAAAGAAATATATCACGCTAATCCAGAAAACGATGCGTTCATGCGTGTTGATTTTGATGGGGTACGATACTTTAATGATGTCAATCGTACAATAAAGCACAGGAAAGGGAAACCAGCTGTGATCTTAAACAATGGTTGTGAAGAGTATTGGGATCATGGAAGATTACATAATCTTGAGGGTCCAGCTATCACAACTAAAAATGGGAAACAAGTATATTACTTGGGAGGTAGGAGGTTAAACCACCGACAGTGGCTTGAGGCTAAGAATAAATTTAGCTTGAATCAGGATCTTATTAGTGTAAATAGTACTCATGAAGATAACAGGTAAGCAAACAGTAGAGATTGAGATCTCAGAAGCGCAAAGGCATTTGATTGCTTTGGATTATATTTCAGAGATATTTGAATGGGATACAGATTATTTTATTGAAGATGGCTGGGTTATTAAAAGGGAGATAGCGCACACCTCTCATTCTTTTGAATTAAAGAATAAGGTTAGAGAGGCAACTAAGAAAGACCTATGCCTGTATGACATCTTTAAGACTTTAAGGAAACAGTCTTTTTAATGCAGGGTGCATTTCTTTGGGGTAAACCTTCCCATTTTTTACCTCATAATCTTTGAGATTTGGCTGAAGTGTTTCTTCATGACTCACGGTCACGCATTTTTGCCTCCCTCAACAAGAAGAACAAGATACAGATAAGATTGAAGCTATAGCTAAAATTATAGTTTTTTTTATCATAATTTTTTTTAGTTATCCATCAAATACGCTACCATCTCCAATATAACGTAGTCCCGCATCATACGGAGAAATGTAAAGAGATTCTGGCATGTTCAGGTCTCTTATTTTTTTATTAAATTCTCTTGTGATGTGATCATTAAGTTCTGACTCATTATAAGTATTATAGAAGCCAGTGACTTCAGCCCTATAAGAAACCCAATCTCCCGAAGTTAAACTAAAATCGCAGTGTATCTCTCCTTGTTTTTTTCTTGGCATGGCTTATTTTCCTTTTGCTTTTTCAATCTGATCAGAAGTTGGTGCTCCCTTGTCGCCCTTTTTTCTCATCTTTTCTCCAGAACCTTTCTTGATTCTTTCTTTTTTCTTCCTGATGTTCTCCCAGAGACTACTATCAGACTTTTCTTTTTCTTTTAAGACTTCGTTATGACGTTTCATGAATGTTTCATGATCAGGTCCAGCCATATACAAAGTCTTACCGTCTTTTGTTTTATGAGGGTGGATGCCTTTGAGTCCCATTTTTTTAGCATCTTCTAGAGCCTCCTCTTTTGTTTTAAAGTAATGTTTGCCAACATCAGGAGAAGCTTCAGAAAAGAATAGGGTACAATCGTCTTCATTGTTGAGGACTACAGAAGCTTTACTTTCAGCTTCCTCAAATTGAGAATAGCAAACAGCAGCTCTTTGCTTGTTGTCTTTAAACTCTTCCTTATCTGAAAGATTCACCATGCAACGGCTAATAAAATCAGACTTCTTTTCTCCGCTTTTGGGTTGGGGTAAAGGCATAATGTATATTACACGAAAAGTCGCAAGTTTAAACAGGATTTGGCCAAATAAGGGGCTAGCTAACTGATCGAGTTAAAGAATTATTTGTGAGCGCAAAACTATAATTAAAATCAATTGAACTATTTCCATCTAAGTCAGTCGATTCTGCTGCAGAAATTAAAGAACAGTCATCTACGCTAAAAAGTATAGTATTGCCAGAACTTTTGTCTAAAGTGAGGTTGATTTTATCTTTGCTTAAAATTAAAGAAGACATATCTAATCCAGTTACTTGGTTCTTTATTACAGAAAAAGATATTTCTCCATTGATTGGGAAGGTTGGGTATCTTCTTTCGGGTACTCTTTTGCCTATTCTCGTTGTAGTTGTTCTTGGTATACTGAAGCTTAAAGAGGCATTTTGTATTGCAAAGTTTTCAGCTTTAAGTTCTGGAGTATAAGGTGGATCTGCTTTTGTGGTGGATACGGAAATCTCTGAAGGTTTGTAAACATTATAAGAATCACTAAGGCTGCTTGTGATGGCATTATCAGGATCATATGAGATGCTATCAGCTTCATAAGATATTGAGACGCTTGGTATTTCTCCTACAGATAAATTTAAAGAATAGCTGGATAGGTATGCGCCTTCTATTTCGTTTTCTCCTGCATTATCTTTTATTTTTATATTGTATTTGTCTACAGAAATCAAATCGTTGAATCCTGCAGTACCAGTAAAAGAAAAGAATGGATCGAAAGCGTTTTCTCCTTCAACCACATGGTAATCCATAGAGAAATTTGTTGTTTGATTCGCTGTTAAGATTCTATCTGTAACTTCTTGATGTCCCAAATTCCTAATCTCATTTATCTGTTTTGAAGTGTCAAATGAAACGGATTGAACTCCAGATATTCGGATGTCTTCAATGAAGACTTGAGTATCACTTGAATGGACGCGAGTAACAGGCATTTGTACTTATTATATACACAATAAAGAAAAAAACCCACTCCCAGAGGAAGCAGGTTTTTGTAATGAATGAATTTTTAATCGTTTTTACTCAACTTTTGAAGCCCTTTTTTCTTTCAACATTGCCTTTGCGAGGATGGCGTAATTAACAATATCGTCACAAGCATCTTCAACAGATTCATTAGCGACCTTTAGTTCCTTATCGTTTGTAAAAGACCTAATTCTTTGGATCTTGTCGATGACTCTAAGCAGTAAGCCTTGCACTGGATCAATGCCAAGGACAGACGCGGCATTAAAATTAGCGAAAGGATCTTTGGAAGTTTTACCTCCAGTGTAATCATTATTTTTTTGTTTCATAATGTCCCGACAGGTATCGCAGGTACTTTTATGTAGTTCCAATAGTTCTTCAGTTGTCATAATTATTTTTTTTTGCTTCCATTCTTTCGATATGCCTTTCCCAAATGTCTTGAGATTTTGATTCTTGGCCGTGTCGCTCTAAAAAGTCTTCTGCTTCTCTAATCCTTTTCATCGCTAGCTTAGCTCTAGCATCATAATAAACCGCGAATGGAAATTTTATCCAACATACGATCCCCGCTAATAATCCCAAGGGCAAGCCTATGAGAATAGACCCTAGGATGATAAAAGATTCTTCTAAAATATTTTTTATTTTATTTTGTACCATTCTGGAGCTTGTCTCTTTGTCCACTTAGCGAAGCGGGATTTGTCATAATTATAATATTCTCTGTACTTTTCCACAATAGAAAGATTTTCGAATTGTGGGTGAGTCCGACATCTTTGGTCTTGACTAATCGCTACAGCAAACTCTGTGAGGGGTCCAGCAGGGACATTTGATCTATGCATATTCAGCATACACCACAGGATAAATTGTTCTGAGAAGTGGTCTTTGTCTGTCCTAAATTTCTTTTCTCTTGCCATTGCTATGCCGTGACGAATTAGCCACATCATATTAGATTTTGTTTTCATGGACCAGATTGTGCAAGGATGTTTGGAATAAGAATGTTTTCTAGCATTACCTTTTTGGCTTCTTGGGCAGTCAGGTTCAGCTAAAGTCTCGACAGTAAAACAATTAGCGAGCATTTGAGCAGTCTCGACGATCATCTTGGATACGTGTTTGTCGCAAAGGTTTTGCGCCGCTTTGTAAGGGTCTTTGTCTGTAACGAATATGTTCATTGCCCAGTTAGGATAATAGTCTATTCTTCTGAGTCAAGTGATTTTTTTCTATTTTTAAGTAGATCTTCAATATCGTAGATGTAGCATTGGACTCCATTGAAAATGAAGTCCCACATCGCACTCTCTAATCTAGGCTCAGGCTGGATCTTTTCAAGCATCTCATCGTAGATTTTTCTCTTCTCCAAATCTAAGCCAGCTAAGGTTTGTTGGGCTTTCTTGATTAAATTCAACTCTTCTTTAGTGTCCATTTGTATATTTTAGATTTTGCCTAGGGGTTTGTCAATTACAAGTGTAATTAATATAGATGAGAAAAGTGTCTTCTGTGAACGTTTTAAATCACAAAATTAAAATAGTTTACGAGGAAATGGAGGATTGGGGTGAATGTTTCATGGATGACAAGTTAATTAAATTGAATAAAAAATGCCTCAAAGATCCAGAACAGCACTGGTGGACGCTGGTTCACGAGGTTACCCATATGATATTCGAAATGACAGGGTTGGCATTTATGGAATGTAATGATGAGGAGGCTTATGTCAGATGTGTGGAAAATTTAGTTATTCCTTGGGTACTGGATAACAGTAACTTACGAGGAAAGTGATTTTTTATTCAAAAAAACTATTGACCTCAACTGCATTCTATATATTATGTGGGCATGCAGATCAACAAAGCATTCCAAGACGCCATAGGGCAAGAGTCGGTTAAGCGCACACTCAGTGTGTTTATTGATTCTTACAAGAAGACTGATCGTCTCCCCTTTCTTAACCTTACTACTCAGAAGGGTGGAGGTAAGACGTTCTTCGCTCGTAAGTTTCGTGAAGCTCTTCGGCGTTCTGATGGATCGAAGCCACCGATGCTTGAGATCAATGGTAAGACTATTCGCAATGCTCGTTCTTTTTTTGAGCAGGTCTACCCGATTTGGGTTGAGCATAAAGCTTTTTTGTTTATCGATGAGGGCCACAACCTTCCAAAAGATTTGCAGGAGATTTTCTTGACCGCTTTAAATATCGACAAGAATCCAGTTCGTACTGTTACTACAGACGAGGGTACTTTCCAATTTGATTTCACTAAACTTTCTCTCTGCATGGCTACCACCAACCAAGAAAAATTATGTGAGCCTTTGCGTGATAGGCTTAGAGATGTTTCTTTCGAGGAGTACAAGGAGAGTGAGCTTTACAAGATTTTCAAAAGTAATCTTGAGTCCAAGGTGAATATCGATGTTTCTGCTGAGAAAGATATCATTTCGGTTTTTCGAGGTAACCCAAGAGACGCTGTAGTTAAGGCAGAAGACGCAAAGACTTTTGCGGCTGCGACTAATGTCAAGAAGATTACTAAGAAAGTTTGGTCTGATATGTGTCTAGCTATGGGGATCAATCCGAAGGGGTTGTCAAACTCTGAGATGCAGATTATAAGGATTCTGCGAGATCGAGGGGCCATGACCCTAAATGGGTTGTCATCAGTCACGGGCTATCAGAAGCAAGCCATCCAGAGGGACTATGAGCAGATCCTACTCAGGAAGGATCTCATGGAGATAGATGTCAAGCGCAAACTGACTAGGGAAGGTCAGAAATTTGCGAAAACAATTTAATTCAAGAAAAGTGAATTTATTGAGTAAAAAGTGCTTGACCCAACAATTTTATTATATAGAATACACCCATGTCCAAACAAGATAATTCAAAACCCAAAGTGGTTGTCACTGTCAATGGCAAAACTCTTGACTCAGACACCCCGTGGAATCTCATCTATAGCTTAGAGGAGGCTTTGAAGGAAGCGTCTTTTATAAAGCAGGGCTCTTGTATCGAGATCTTGAGTGAAGAGGCTAGGGCAGTCGTATCTAAATGCGGGTACTAATTTCAACCAACAAAAAAACTAACTAACTAATACAATGGCAAAACGTGGAAGACCCAAAGGTGGCACATCATTCGTGAACATCAATCTAGAGCAGCTTAACGATCTCTTTGGTCGTAGGCAATCAATACCTGTATCTAGAGTCTGGCTAGAGAAGCTAGACATTACAGTTGAAGAAGCTCAGACAGCAGTGATCAAAAGTGATTCTGCCGCGACAGAGAGTTCCGATAAGATCGAGATCAACCTTACAGCCTAATGTCTGAAGTCAAGAAGTACGATGTCTACAATCGCAAGGGCGACTGGATGGGAGGATATTCAATTGATCTTGAGAAGATTAACCCTTCAATCTGTTGTTTCGAGATGGCTAGACAAAATGCGGCTCAATGCAATGGAAAAGTAATCGCCATCTCTGAAGATGGATCAGAAAAAACAGTATACCCAGAAAAATAATACAATGAGATTAACATACGAACCAACGACAGATAACTGGTCTTCGAAGAAAGACCCGAAGTTTATGCAAAGCACTTTGAGTCTTGAGCACCCAATGGATGACATGACCCTTACAGACTTTATGGATACTATGGTTGTCCCTATGCTTCTGTCTATGGGCTACTCCCAAGTCAGTATTAACTCAGTCATTGATACAGATGAAGATGCTTAAGCGCATATTTAACTTCAAGATGTTCCATCCTGCTGAATGGTTTGTCGAGCGTGAGTCTAAGATCGATCCTCAAGTCCTTAACCCTCCATCATGGAGGGAGAGGAAGGTTCAGAATGAAATGATCGATAGACAGTATGAGGAGACAGTAAGGGCTAAACCAGATGATCAAGATCCCTCTTGGGCAGATAAGTACGATCAAGACTTCAAAAACATGAAACAAGAGGTTGTTCGTGTAATAGAAGTTGATGAATGAACTAGAGCGTCATCCGTATTTTTACGAAACTTTAGAGTACTTTTTATACTTTTATGAACAAAATGGTTAAGAAAATTTTTTATATTATATCAGCGGCTTTGCTTTTAGCTTTGATTAAGGCTTCTGGTATAATTGATTTTCTTTTTCCAGAGATGTTCTAAATGCGCTTGTAGCTCAGTTGGTTAGAGCAGGGGTCTCATAAACCCTTTGTCACTGGTTCAAGTCCAGTCGGGCGCACCAATAAATTAACTTGATAATTAAACAAATTTTTGTTAGAATGTATTAGCATGAAACCGTCAGACCAAATCTCCTCAGTAATTAACTCATTAGAGACTTCTGTGAGTCAATTAAAACAATTAAAAAATCACTTATCAAGTTCAGAAATTATTTCTAGCGCTGAGTTGGAGGTTTCTAGTGCTGAATATAAAAGTTCACGCGAACTTGCCTCCGAGCTTGAGGCTCGTGAGATTGAGCTAATGAGTCCTTCGCAAAGAGTTCAACGTGCGACTTCGGGGACGAGCGCGGAGACCTCCGCTGAATACACCAGCGCGGAGACCAGCGCAGAATACACCAGCGCAGAGACGAGCGCAGAGACGAGCGGTGGTTTTTTTTTGGATGGCTCGCCTCCATCTTGGCCAAGCTTCAAGTATCTAAAAGGGGAGATTAGGGGTAATCTGACGAAGACCCGCACAATGGCTATGGATGAAAAAGGGTTCATCCACTCTCTAGGTTATAAGTCTGATATGCATATTCAGACAGACACTCTTGAGGATACTATAGAGAGGAAAGATCAGGGGTACAAAGGATTTATTGGTAATGTAGAAGCTTCTGATGGTTATACTTATTTTTTGCCAGCATATTCTAGTTCTATAGGGAGGTTAAAAAGATCAACGGGAGAGATTACTTTAGAAAAGAAATTTAGCTCTTGTCCTCAAGTTAGATCTGGAGCAGAGGGAGCAAATGGTATTATTTATATGCCATCTTATACTAAAACCTTAAAGATTTATACTTTAAACACTAAAACAGGCCAGATTGGATCGTTTACCCCTCCACAGCCAGGATTTTTTGGCCATGTATGGGGAGCAGCAGCAGATCCAAACGGTAATGTTTATATGCCACCAGCTTTGGGAAATAAAATTCTTAAGGTAGATAAGAATGGCACAACTTTCTTGCTGGAAGGCAAGCCCGTTACTTCTGGAGTTTCTGGATTCAGTGTTAAGTATGTCGGAGCCACATATGTCAATAGTGTAAACAAAGTCTTTTGCTTACCAAGGACAGGTAAAAAGATTTTAATTATTAATTGTGCTGATGATAGCTATGAAGAGATTGATTTGCCAGAAGGATACTTAAAGGTAGCTAATAAAAATAAAAATTTCCACGGTTACCTCGCCCCTGATGGCTGGCTTTACAGCGCGTTCTGGGGAGATACTAAATGTTTTAGAGTTAACCCTCTGACTCAAGAGATCCAATGGAAGGATTATGAGTATGAGTTTATGGATGGTTGGCCAACAGCAAAAGAGGGTTCTGGCATTATGAGCCTTGGGACTGGCTACTCTACTTGCGCTACAGTGAAAGGCAAAGATGTTTTTCTTGGGCTTGCAGGAACCTCTAGAGCTATCAAGCTTGAATTTTAAAAAATGAAAGGGTATAAGCAGGTTCACCTGATTGTAAAAGATAGGGGGTTTGTATATGAGCAAGTTCAAAACACGCCAGAATTCCACAATGAAGAAGCTGCACTGGTATACTGGCAGAATAATAGAATAACAATACAAGATTTAAATTTTTATAATGATCCTATTGTGATTATTAGGAGAGAAGTAAACAATGTGACAGTAAAGAGCTTATGACGAAGAAAGAAAACGAAGAGATTGTATCAATCAAAAAAGATATTAGTGATCTTAATGATACGATCCAGATTAGGACCAGAGGATTAAAGACGATTGCCGTATTCTTCGGTACATTGTTTGTTCTGGACGCAGCAATGCTAATTTATAGCATTTTAACTAAGTAAATCCATAATTGCAGCTTGACTTCATGTCGAAACTGTGGAGAATATGGTGCAGGACGATGGGCGAGCGAGTGTCAGACAACCCTAGGGAAGCTGACCTCGCCGCTCTAATCCGAACTTTCTGGTGGTTTGTGCATATCACAACATGTGGTTTTATTATTGCAAATACTATCAGGCATTGGTAATTAAATTGAAACTATGAAAAAAATATTATTATTCGCGTCTGTTTGTTTGCCTCTATGGGGTGTAGCTGCTTGGCATGGTTATAAAGAACCAAAAGTACAAGTGAAAGAGACTGTCAAGGTTGTTCCTCCAGATAAGGTGAATGCTCATGTATTTCTAACTAAATGGCAGCTTACTAAAATGCTCAAAACATTTGAAGAAGATGCTCATCCTGCTGACACTTTAAAATTTAAAACAGTAGTGAAGAGTGATGGTCAAGGTTGGAGAATCTCTTCGACTCATTTGGCGAGAGGAGCTGAACCATATCCAATCCCAGAGGGCAAGTACTTTGTTATTGATTCTTCTTATGTGGATCACTCAGGAGACTTTAAGTCTTGTGTTGAATATGCTGAGAGCTACAAGAGCTTTCACGATTATATTGTAATTAGTGCAGAATGAGTTTTAGATACGACAGCAGGGTCATCGGACCTAACGGATATAAAGAATTAATGGTTGTTATTTTGAATAAAGAGGATAACCCTATTGATTCTTGTTGTTATAAGATAGATTCTCCACAAGTTCATGATTTAATGTGTGCTAGGAAAGGAGCGCATGATTTCGGAATTAAAGGTTGGACTTTAGATCCAGCAGACCAATACCAAGGTTACGCAGAAAAAAAATGAAAATAACAATCGCAGGATATGGTTTTGTAGGGCGAGGATATGAGCAGTTGCTTTCATCTAATCGGCAAAACTACAGTTTAGCAATAAGCGACCCAGCTTTACAAGAATATAGTAAAGGCATCTCACGAGATACAGACGCAGTTGTCATTTGTGTGGCTACTCCCCAACAAGAAGATGGTGCTTGTTATATGGGGAATGTTTTTAGTGTTATTGAGGAAAGTCCGAAAGACGTTCCCATTTTAATTAAAAGTACAATATGTTTAGAAGGTTGGAGGGAGTTGAAGAATAAATTCCCAAATTCTAATATCAGTTTCAGTCCAGAGTTCTTGAGACAAGAGTCTTGGTCTGAGGATATTTCAAATATGGAGTCTATACTGATCGGAGGAGATGATTTCAAATTTTGGTCTAATGTTTTTAATAATTTAAAATGCGTAGAGTCAGAGGCGGAAGCTTTAATCATTACTAAATATGCAAAAAATAATTTTTTAGCCCTAAAGGTTTCTTTTTTTAACCAGTTGTACGATCTTTGTCAAAAACTTGGGGTGAACTACGACGAGGTTAGAGAACATACTACTGCAGATCATAGAATAGGGGATAGTCATTCTTTTATCACTGAAGAGAGAGGATTTGGAGGTCATTGTTTCCCAAAAGATAGTGCTGCACTAGTAAAGACTTCTGAGAAATATGGTAGTTTTTTATCTATAATGGATTGTGCTAGAGCTTATAATCAGAGTATAAGGAAGAGGAAATGAAGAATGTTTTTAAAATATTAGCCCGAAAAGAGAGTGTTAAAACAGATAATTTAACGAAATTACTTTCTCCTTTGGGTGAAGTTGAGGTAATATTGGATGTGGAGGGAGATGTAGAGGGTCATACAGGTATGACTGGCAAGTGGAGGAATAGTACTACAGCATGGGATATTCTTTTTAAGGATCTTAAAGAAGAATATACTTGGATAATAGAGGACGATGTGGCATTTAACAAAGAAACGATAGAGTCTGTTTTTAATAAATTTAAATTCAAAGAGATCGATCTGATTTCTAATTGGGTTTCTCATCGTGAAACCTGTGTCTGTTGGTGTTGGTGGCCTTTGACCAAAGAATTCACAGACATAAGGGCTTCTCAAAGTTGGAAATCGTTAAATTGTTTTTGCAGAGTCTCTCCTAATCTTATCAAGAAAACGAAATCATTCATTAAAAAACATAAAAAAGGGTTGTTTCATGAGATAGTTCTACCGACTTTAGCTGAAACTAGGGAAGATTTTAGAGCAGAAGGGTTTTATAATTGTTTTAATACAAGGTATTTTAATTGGAGTCAATCTAAGGTTCCACTAGATAATATAAAAGATGGTAGGGTCTATCATCCAGTTAAATCAGACGATAAACATAAAGAAATTTGTAGAATAAAATGAGTAATTTAGGAGGTTGGGCAATTTGTCAAGGGGTATTCTCTTGGATTAGGAGTAATCTACCAGAAGGTTCTACGATATTAGAATTTGGTAGTGGTAGGGGTACTATAGAGTTAACAAAGTATTACAATGTTTATTCTGTAGAGCAGGATTCTCAGTGGTTGGGCTTAGCGGAGAAGGCAGAATACATACATGCTCCAATCAAAGATGGGTGGTACGATGCAGATATTTTATTTAAAAACCTACCAGAAGAGTATGATTTAATTCTAGTAGATGGGCCGAAAGGTTCTGGGAATAGAAGGGGCTTAGCTAAACATTGGGATAAGTTAAATACAGATGTGCCTATTATAATGGATGATACAAATAGAGCTAAGGAGTTTTCATTTGCTCTAGAGGCATCTAAGGCTATAAATAAAAATATAGAATTCCTAACTGGAGTGGGGAAAAGTTTCGCAATAATAAAATAATAAAACAATGCACGGAGATTTTATAAATACAGAGAGTTGGAAGAGAGGAATGGATAAGGAAGATGAATTATCTAAATTATTAACGGAGAATGGCTATGAGCATGAGAAAGCTACAGAAGATGAGAATAAAAAGCAGCATATAGACTTTCATATTAAGAAGTTTGGGAGATGTGATGTGAAGTCAATGAAGGTGTTTCATCGAGATGAGCCTATTCAAGATAAGTATATTTGCATAGAGTTCCAAACTAATGAAGGCAGGTTGGGTTGGGTAGATTCTGAAACAACAGATTGTTTTGCTTTTGAATCTAAAGATCATTACTCTGTGGTTAAAAGATCAGAGCTTTGTGCTCTTGCTCGCGAGCTTTGCAACATACCCACAAACGATAAAGGCTATGTGATCCAATCTAGGAAAAGAAAGGAACCTTATGTTCTTTATAATAGGGGATCTTCGGGAAATAAAGATATCATTGGATACATTAAAGCTGAAGACATGGAGCATTTGATTATAGAAAAAGTGAGTAAGTCAAAAGTGAAGGGTTTTGACACATCATGGATGATTTAAATACAGGAGCTTTCCTTCCGTACCCTGTCTCCACCCTATCTCCCCGCATAATACCGAACGACCTTACCTCGTTCAAGTCTAAAGGTATGAGTGAGATAGAGAGAGTAACCCAACAGAAGCTGATAGAGCTAAAGCAAGAGTATGATAGGGTAGTAGAAGAGTTTAATTGGAATAAGATAGTATATGAATCAGAATTTAATTTCGAGCCAATAATAGGAGAGATGTACTACTTATATGAGATTCGGGGTAAGAATACACTCTCTATGATTAAACCAGAAGAATGGGGTCAAAAACATTTAGGTTCATTTAGATTGTCTGTTGACAAGATTTGGGTAAAGATTTAGAATAATAGATATGGGAGCGAAAAAGAGTGATCAATTCAAACCGAAGCTAATCCCCGAAGATATAGGAGATTTTATCGATTATAACCCAGAGACAGGAGTTTTAACCAATAAAGTTGATAGAGGGCAAAGGATAAAAAAAGATCAAGTCACGGGTTGCAAAGGGAAGTTCTACACACATATCATTTTCAGATGGCTAAATTATCCTGCTCACAGAGTATGTTACTTTCTTCACACTGGGGTGGACCCAAAAGAAATGTATGTTGACCATATAGATGGAGATGGTCACAATAATAAATTTTCAAACCTTAGATTGGTTACCAAGAAAGAAAATTCACGGAATAGTAAGCGACCAAGCAATAATAGCTCTGGTGTTACTGGGGTTACTTGGCACAAATTAAAGTCAAAATGGCAAGCTCAAGTGTGTGATAATTACAAAATCAAACACCTCGGTACTTTTGATAATTTTGAAGAAGCTGTAGCGGTTCGTATAGCAGCAGAGCATAGATTCTACGGTAAACATAGGAATGATCACAATGATAAATGCAAACTTACCCCAGAGATGTTAGAATGGGGCAAAGAGTATTTAGAGGATAAAATAGAGAGATTTAACTGGGATGCATGAAGATATAATAAATTCTTTAGAACATAGGACTCTGATTTGGAATGGCTATGAGAACAAAAATTACATTGTGAATACAAATGGTCAGGTGTATAGCTTGAAAAATAAAATATATTTAAAGGCTAATAACTTCAAAAATTGTTCGCAGCTAGTTCGTTTGTACGTAAATTCAAGTAAAGAGTCCCTCGTCATTCACAAAGTCTTGAGTGAAACATTCCCTGACTTGATGAGTCACACACCTTTGTCTAGGTTTATTAAATCAGGTCGCCAACTGACTGAAAAAGCGAAGGAAGGTGTTAATCTAAACATTTCTGTGGATCATATAGATAGAAATCCTCATAATAATAAAATAAGCAATTTAAGGTTCTCTACGAAAGTAGAACAGAATTTAAACTCTGGGCCAAATAAAAATAGTACTTGTATATACAAGGGTGTTTCGAAGAAAGTACAGAGGAGGGAAGATCATGTTGGGATAGTTGTATTATGCTCCTTTGCTAAAAGAAAGATACCTCTAGTCGGAGGCTCAGGTAAAGTCACAAAATACCATAGAGTATATTCTGAAGACGAATCTCATCAAATACAAAGAGAGTTTGCTTTTTTATATGATGAAACATTAAAGTCAGGTATTAGAGATCACTTCTCTGATCACCTCGTTTTGGCAGATGAAATCATCAATGAGACTGCTTATCTAAACTCCAACCACCACAACCTTAGCATATCTGATACCTATAATTTACAATAAATTATCAATATTAAATATTCTTATTTATTACTGAATTTTAATTCCTTTTTATACAATACTCCTTGATATAATATATAGAGTAGTACATAGTAGAAACATAATAAGAAAACAAGATAGAATAAGGGATTCATTAGATGCTTGTAGATATAAGAATGGATAATAGGATAGTGGCTGTTGCTCTAAATAATAAATAATGGTAAGCTTAGTGTATTTTGCCCCGAAATAGCTAATAAAAACAAACAAAAGCAACCCAAATAACCCCTGAGTCAACAAAATTTTATAAAATAAGCCCAGCTTATAATATTTTTTTATAATTAGTAACATCTAGCCCTAGCCAGACACAAACAGCAGCCCTATTTTTCTAAAAAAAACCAAATAAAGCGCCCTTTTAGCCTATTATAACAAATAAAACAAAATAAAAGCTAGCTTTGGCCCGTTTTTATTATGCCAAACAAATAAGCGCAAACCCCCCACTTTTCCCAGAACTTACAAATAAACATATAGTACTAATACAATGCAACAAGATGACAATAAAAATAAATTCGATGTAAACCTTGATCCTGAACAAACAGAGAGGTTAAGAGAAATATTTGGATTTAATAATAAGCAGCCCTTTGGAGACTTCATGGTTGATAGCTCAAAGAAAGGAAAATTCTACGATAAAATAAAGAAGGAGCAAGCTAAAAAAAATAAAAACAAATAAGCCCCAAGGTTGTAGGATATTCTTGCAAATAATAAAGTGCAAGTTTGCCAGATATTTTCGCAAATAATAAGGTGGCTCAAAATGCCCACTTTTTTATAGAATTGCAAATAAACATATAGCACCAAAACAAATAAAAAGCCCCCGAAGGGGCTTGCTGATATTAATTAATCTTTGTGAATGGTCCAGCCAGCCTCACCGCGAGAGTGGTAGAACTCGGCATCGACCTCGTTGCACCACCTGCGTTTCCGAAGCTTCGACTCCCGCCAGTGCGGACCCATCGCATCTTCCCAAGCGTCGTCAGGCGAAAGCCCGAACCCCAGATTTAGGGTTCCCCCATAGGGACAGGCATGAGATAGGCATTGAACAACATAGTATCTAGTAGAGGTAGTATCAGACATCAACAGAACTATAACAAATAATATATTATAGTCAAGGACTTTTTAATCAGCAGCAAATAAAAATAAACACAAATAAGCAAATGCCCGTTTTCTAGCATATAGACAAATAAACGTTATTATATTCTTGACAGTATAACTAACTGATTATCAGAGACTTACATTAAGTAAAAATCGTTGTAACTCACTGATTAGTAAGGAGTTAGAGCGCCCCGCCCGCCCCCGCCCTGTAACTCGCTGATAGACAACGAGTTACGGGGGTTTTTTTATTTAGCTTTTTTTATAGTTGGGGTGCCAAGTTGGGAATTCTACTTTTGGGGCCAATTCTGTATAACCTAACTCTGTGAAATGTTCATGCAGCTCGTAAGCTCCATGCAAGCATATTTCAAAAAAAACTTGTTTCTTTTCGTCAGAGTACT
>Ga0315320_10000478_pt1 | contig 32855 bp, 19 predicted proteins | sample M140m21515metaG_FD_203458 | JGI IMG/M metagenome (GOLD analysis project Ga0315320, IMG submission 203458) | Ammonia-oxidizing marine archaeal communities from Monterey Bay, California, United States - M1 40m 21515 | ecosystem: Environmental > Aquatic > Marine > Coastal | place: USA: California... | reverse complement strand
AAAAGCAAAGCGTTGCAGGGTTGCTCATTGTCGGAAGTGTGCTCATAGCACTGCAGGCAATCTGTATTGTTGTTGCCGTGGGTTTGTTTGGTGATGCTGCACGGGTCAATGTTGTCTACGCTTTGCGAGGACTTTGGGGGGTCGCATTGGCTTGGCTCGTGGCGTGGAAATGGGGTGGAGCAGAGGCCGAGCACTCGCGGTCCACGATGCTCTTCAGAGTCGCTGGCGCCACCATTCTGACCACGGCTGTGATTTTGGTCGTCGTCGCCGGAGAATGACCTTTTCAACGACGGGTGTTTTTAGTTGTTTTGCGGGTAACGTCTCGCCAAACCGAACGGACGGCAAGTTGCCGCAGTGTGGTTATAATGAGGTGGTTACTTGGTGCACACCACTTTTTCAATTTCCGTTTCCCACGCAGGATGTTTGTAATTCAATGTCTGAATCGAATCCGTTGCCGTCTGAGAGCCGATCATCAAATTCCCCGTCCAAGCCAAGTCGGCGTCAGTTTATCAAGAGTTCCGCCACGACAGTGGGAGCTGTTGCTGCGGTGACGGTGGCTGATACTGAGGAAGCACACGCAGCGGCGGCGGTCGATAAAATTCGAATCGGCTTTATTGGTCCCGGCGGTAGAGGTTTCGGTGCACATGTGAAGCGTCTCACTAAGTTGCAACTGGAGGGAGAGCCGATTGAGCTTGTTGCCGTTTGCGATGTTTACAATGAACATCGCGATCGGGCAGCCAATTACATCGAAAAGCAGACGGGTAAAGCTCCGTCAAAGCACGAAGATTATTTGGAGATGTTTGCCAAAGCGAATCTTGATGCGGTTGTGATTGGGACGCCTGATCATTGGCATGCAAAGCAAACGATTGATGCTTTGAACGAAGGTTTGCATGTTTATTGTGAAAAACCGATGACTAAGACTGCCGAAGAGGCAATCGAGGTGATGCGGACGTGGCAGAAATCTGGCAAGGTCATGCAGGTTGGAGTGCAGTCAACAAGTTTGCCAGTCTGGAATCAGGTTAACGATATGTTGACCAGTGGAAAACTCGGAAAAGTTCTGATGTACCAAACTGAGTTCTTTCGGAATTCAGCGCAGGGGCAATGGCGGTATTACAAATTAGAGCCGTCCATGAATCCGAGGAATATCAATTGGAAAAAATGGCTGGGCGTTGATGAAGGCCTGGCTGACTACGAAAATTTCGATCGTGCCAAGTATCGTCAATGGCGACGTTTCTGGCCCTATGGATCCGGCATGTTCACAGATCTATTCGTCCATCGAACCACCACCATGTTGAAGGCGACAGGTTTACGTTTCCCCGGGCGAGTTGTGGGGGCTGGTGGGATCTATCTTGAGTACGATGGACGCGATGTGCCGGATGTGGCAACCGTGGTTGCTGATTTCCCCGAAGGCGTGCAGGGTATGGTGACTGCAACGATGGCTTGCCAGGAAACACCGATTCGTCAATTGATTCGAGGCCACTTTGGATCGTTTGTGTTTGGCACAGGAGAGCAATTCGAAGGATTCGACTACATTCCCGAACGACCACAAGTCACACGCAACAGTAAACTCAAGGAAGAGTACATTCCCGTTGGTCAGGTCAAAGATACAACTTATGACCACTTCAAGAACTGGGTGACCGCGATGGCTGCGGATGATCCGGGACTCGTGAACAACGATCCGATGCTGGGTGCTGCGGCGATTACCACCGTGATCCTCGGCGCTCGCAGCTATCGTGAGGGGAAAGCTTTCTTTGTCGATGAAGAATCGTTGGCAGTTAAAGATGCCGATGCTTCTTGGGCAGATCGATGGGAAGACCGGTCGCACGCGCGTGGCAAGCCTAACCACATCGAAGGATGGAAAGCGGGAGATCAAGGCAGCGTTCTCGAAGAACCGGAGTACATGAAACTGGCAGGCCCATGGGTCGACGGGAAAGACCCATCTGGTTCTTGAGTACCGTACGGAGCTTAAAAAAGCGGCAAGAAAAAAGGGAAGTAGTATATTTTAGGGTGGAATCTGGGGAAGGATCCGCACCGCCCTGCGTTGCCAGTCTCTGCATCTGCCAGTCTCTGCATCTGCCGGTCGAGCGAAAGCTCGAACCGTTCGGTGCAACAGCGGCCGATGATCGCTTACCCAGCGTTCAAATGTGTCTTCGCGTTCTTGATCATTCATCGATGCTCACTGCACTCCACTCCATTGGAAGCCGAAGCAGAGACAGAATTACAAGAAATTATTTGAAAACCGAGAACTAAAGCGTATAAGCACGGGCGAGGCGAACGATCCATCTGGTTTATCATTGACGTGATTTGTTTGATAATATCCGCCAAGAACAGGTGGGGTGAGGGTAAGACGGGGTGGAAACTGGGGTGGATTCAGCCTCTGCCGTATCACCCTTCATGAGGCCTTGAGGGCGTATCTAAAAGATCCTGGCGGTGGAAAAACTACCGCGATAAACAAGTTCCTGAGTTGAGCAAATCCTGAGCCAGGCATTGGGGATAAGGCTGGGGTGGTTGGGTTCAGGGGGGCGATTTCCTTCAGTCTGTCGCGCGAGGCTGAAAGTGACGGGGCAGATGGTTTATGGGACGAAATGATAACGCCGCAAGTCATGTTTGCGGGGTTTCTTTTGTGAGGCTGCGAACAGTCGTGGTTGGGGAAATATACAGGGATGGTGCCTAAGAAAAAGAATTGTCAGCCGTGATAATGTTACAGGTGACGATTTCCGTAAGCGAAAAAAAAGGTTTTCCGATGGACAGGGACTCCGGATCGATGTTGGGGCGTCTTGTGAAGCGTTATAAAATGTTATACGTGAAAGCGTCGTCAGGGTGACGGGTGAGTGGCGTTGGACGTGATTTGAACGGTTGCGGTTCAAGTACCTTCGAAATGGACTGCGGTAAACGTGAGCTTTCTTTAATCTAGGGTGAGGCGTTGAGATGTTTCGAGCATATGGCACATTTGCATTGGCGATAAGTATGGCTTGGGTCGGGCTCGTTTCGAGCTCACTCGGACAGGGATTATTGATTTCTTCGGAGCAGAATTTTCGTCATCCGTTGCCCCGCATCATGCCGCCCATCCGACCGGGACAACCTGGTTTCTTGTATGACATCGCCAAGCTCGAAGTAGATGCATCGATTCGGAATCAGGTCGCTGAAGTTCAAGTTGCACAGACGTTTCGAAATCGCAGCAGTCGGACGTTGCAAGTCAAATTCATCTTTCCTTTGCCCTATGACGGTGCGATCGACCAAATGACTTTCATGGTTGACGGGCAAGAATTGGAAGGCAGGTTGCTTGAAGCTGATAAAGCTCGCGAGATCTATCAGTCCTACGTTCGGCGTAATCAGGATCCGGCTTTGGTGCAGTGGATAGGCACGGGCATGTTTCAGACACAGGTGTTCCCGGTTCCAGCAGGCGCCGAACGAACTGTGTCCCTTCGATACACTCAGATCTGCAAACGCCAAGGCGCGTTGAATGATTGGCTGCTTCCGCTATCTCCCGCAAAATTCACATCCAGCCCGATCGGTGAAATCAATATTCGTGGTCGCATTCGCTCTGAGACCAAGCTGGGGAATGTTTACAGTCCCTCGCATGATCTTAAAATCGAGCGTGAAGGTGAAAAAGTTGCGCGTTTTGAATACAAAGCCAAGGCGACGGTCCCTCGTCGTGATTTCCGTGTGTTGTGGGACACGGGCAATGAAGCCGTGCAGATGTCCATGGTCTCTCATCGTCCTGATGCTGACAAAGATGGGTATTTCATGTTGTTGATTCAACCGCAGTTTCCTGCCGTTGAAAAAGATAAAAAGAAGAGTGGTAAGAATGTCATTCTGGTTCTCGACAAAAGCGGCAGCATGCGGGGTGAAAAAATTGACCAAACCCGGCGGGCAGCGGCATATGTTGTGGATAAATTACGTGCCCGCGATCGATTCACACTGATTAACTATGACAGTCGGGTGGAAACGTTTCGCAGCGAGCTGACAAGTGGTGACAAGGAAACACGGGATGATGCCTCGGATTACATCGATTCCATGCTTGCAGGTGGAAGCACCAACATTGGTGGTGCTCTTGCCAAGGCACTTGAGTTTTCAGCGGAAGCAGATGGGCCAGCCTACGTGGTGTTCATGACAGATGGTAAGCCAACGGTTGGTGAAAAAAATGGGATGAAGATCGCTGAGAATGTCAAACGCCAACTCAGTGAACAAACTCGTCTGTTCAGTCTTGGCGTAGGGCACGATGTGAACAGCCGGTTACTGGATAAGTTGGCTAGTATCTGCCTTGGCCAAACCATGTATGTTCGCCCCGGCGAACCGTTGGATGGTATCGTCAGCCAACTGTATGACCGGATCGGGGCTCCCGCTCTGACAGATGCCAAATTGGAATTGCTCGTTGATGGAAAAGAAGGGCGTACACGGCAAATCTATCCATCGACCATGTACGATCTGTTTTCCGGTGACCAGTTAGTGATTGTAGGAAGATACCGAAAACCTGGTGAGCTAGAGATCAAGCTGACCGGAAATTTCATGGGCAAGAAGCAGGAGTATGAGTACACGGGGGAATTTGCAAAGAAGACTGGCAGTGGACGGAATGCATTTGTTGAACGCTTGTGGGCTACACGCCGGATCGGCCAGATTATCGACGACATCGACCTTTACGGTGAGAATCAGGAATTGGTCGATGAGTTGATCTCTCTGTCAAAAAAGCACGGCATTCTGACGCCGTATACTGCCTATCTCGCTGAAGAACAGACTGACATCAATGACATCACGCGGGGACGTAGGTTGGCACAAGGAAATTTGCGGGCCTTGTCCGAAGAGGCGGGAGAAAGCGCGTTTCGTCAACGTGACTTTAAATCACAATTGAAATCTGCTGGACGGGCAAGTCAATCGGCTGATTCTTTGGGCTTGAATTTCGGATCAAACTTGCCGCCTGGCGGGGGACTTGGCGGAGGTGTGAGTGGTATCGCGCCGTCGAAGGCTATGCCTCCCGCGCCGGCCACAGGTGGTGCTCCCGCGCAGAACGATGGGAAAAAGCAAGCGACAAGGAATCGTCAGGCAGTCAGGCAAATTGGCGGGAGGACATTCTTCCTCAAAGGTGATCGCTATGTCGATTCGCAAGCGAGCGACGAGCAAATTGCAAAGGCCCAAGAAGTTGAGCAGTTCAGTGATGCGTATTTTGACCTGATCGAAAAACTCGGCGAACGCTCCAAAGCGTTTTTGGCAGAGTCGACAAAATTGCTTGTGGTGATCGATGACAAAGCTTACGTCATTGTGCCGCCAGCACCGAAAGCTGAGACGCCAGCAAAGCCGTAGGACTTTTCCGGCCAATGTCTGGAGTAAGCAGTGTAAAAGACAAGATTAGCGTTTAGATGCCGATGCTGCTGCAGGCTGCTTGCCTGAGTCTTTTCGCAAGACTCAGGCAACCTTTTTACCACCTGGTGCGCGTAGGTCGAACAGGCCAAATATCTCATCTCTGGTCAGGCCACCGCCCTTAAGCGGTTTCGCTTTTGGGTTGGTTTCAGAGAATAGCATGTCGAACATTTCTCGCTTTTCGTCCAGTACAGACGCAATCCGCTGTTCGATCGTATTCATCGCCAGCATGCGGGTAACCGTGACGGCCCCCTTGGCTCCAATGCGGTGAGCACGGTTGATGGCTTGGTCTTCAACCGCTGGATTCCACCAGCGATCGAACAGGAATACGTATTCGCAGAATTGCAGGTTCAGGCCCACACTGCCAGCTCCGTAGCTCATCAGAATCACGCTGCAGTCCGGATCATGCTTGAATTGATCAATGACACCATCACGCTTCTTGTGTGGCACGCGTCCGTGGTATTCCAGTGGACCAAATCTTTCCAATGCCGGTTTCATCTTATCGATGCTATTGACCCATTGGCTGAACACGATCGCTTTTTTTCCGCTGGCAGAAACTTCTTCCATATCGGCGACGAGGCGTTCCAGTTTGGTGCTGCTACCCGTGACGGGGTCGAAATTGCAAATTTGTTTCAGCCGCAAAACGAGCTCAAAAACGTGCTGGATCGTTAGCTCCTGATCCAATTCTTCAAGTCGGATGACGCCTTCTGATTCAGCTGACTCATAGGTGGCCCATTGCTCAGGAGTCAGGTCGAGTTCTGCGTCCCTGTAAAGCTTGGGGGGCATGTCGTCCATCACCATGTCTTTGGTGCGTCTTAGAATGTAATCCTTGGAAGCCTTTGCCATCTGATTCATCGGCATGCCGACTTTCAGGTATCCGGGCGATAGATAGTCAAAAATGCCCACAAGGTCATCAGGAGAATTTTCGACAGGGGTTCCCGTGAGTGCCCAAGAACGTGTGCGAGGAATGGCGCGAACGATTTCGCTGGTTGTGCTGTTCCGGTTTTTGATGCGTTGTGCCTCATCGAGAGCGACCAAGTCAAAGTGCAGGCCACTGTCGAGTACTGTTTCTTTATCTCGCATCAATAGTTCATAATTGGCAACTTTGACAGGCACCTCGGGTGAACGCCATTGGAATTCCCGTTTGGTGGCATTGCCGCCGATAGCCGTCACAGGAATCTCGGGCGCCCAAACCTCGAACTCACGAAGCCAATTGGTTACGAGTGGCTTGGGGCACACCAATAGAACGCTTCTAAGCTCACCACTGCAAAGCAACAGTCGAATCGTGCTAATCGCTTGCATTGTCTTACCGAGTCCCATTTCATCAGCAAGGATCGCTGCATAGCGAGGAAATAGAAAGGCAATTCCATCGAGCTGATATGGAAATGGATCGAACGGAAAGTTCAGTTGTCCACTGCCGACCAGTGAATCCAATGGTGGCTGAAGGAGGTAGTAAAGCCGGTCTTGTAGTTTTACGACTTCGTTGGGTGGCTTGATCCGATGTCGTTCAAGGCTTGTGTAACGCTTCCGTTTTTTTCGATACGCTTTTTCGGTGGGTGTGACCGGAGGCGTCCATTGGTTGGCTTCAGGGAAAATAAAGCCGGTTGCCTTGGCGGTGAGTTTTGAAACCCTGATCGGGAGTGACTTGGGCTGAATCGACTTGACGGGCAGTTGGTGAACACCAGTAGGAGTAAGAGCTGGGGTTGACCAACTATTAACCTTGTCAATTTCAGCGCGTAGTGCCGATGCTGAGTTTCGTTTCCACATGTTTCGCGGTCGTCCCTAGGCGGAAAGAGTCTCGAAGCACGCGGCAACGAGGGCTGGCAATGGTGAGGTTGGATACGACTCAGGCAGCGGCTGCAGGTGGTTGCCGAGATGATTGTGCTCTTGCAATCTGGGATTGTGCTTCCTTGATTGCTTCACGAATGCGTTCGAATGGCTCGGTCGCATCGGGTAAATCAATCAAACCGGCTGCCAGTTGTTGAACTTGTTCGGCCTGCTCAATAGCGACCCGCAGCGTCGAGCCAGCGAGTTCGACCCGTGTGGATCCCAGCAAAGATTCGTCGTCAATCGGACCTTCGTCTGACAACGCAGCCTCTTCGACAAGAGCCACCGGGCACTTGGTGCGGGTTTCGATCTTCAGTGCTTCTGGTTGGTCGCAACACAGCAGGGCGATAGGAGTACGACACTTCTGGACTAAGAGTGGTCCAATCACTTCACCAATCAGGTGGTCACGGAGCGTAAGACCAAACAGAATCTCATGAGCCCGAGTGGGCCGTACCGGTAAGGTGCACTGAAATTCCAGTGGCCTGCCTCCGCCATTGAGTAATAGCAATCCGCCTGTCCAGCCGGTTCGCTCGTCTTCCACGACCGTGTAGTAGGCAATCGTTGGTGATTCCGTATCTGGCATCCGCGTTTTTATTTTTGAGTGAGTAGGGGGTACGGTGTACCGCAATCGCCTGCAGGCCGTGCACGTTTGTCGATTGACGATGTGAAAGTAATTTTGAGCGGGTGGAGACGCTGAGGTGTGTTATGACTGTGAAACACGGGAAACACTGAGCTCGTTTGTTTCGCCGCTACCTAAGGTCAGTTTCGGCGCGTAATATATTCGGACTTTAGCGGTTGAAACGCGAATTGTCCGGTCCCGGAAAGCAAGTGTGAAAATAGCGATTATCTCAAAGTTTTTTTGTCCGTTAAACAAAATTTCAAAGCTGTTTGTGTTTCGTCGACAAACGAAAAATTCCTTGGTTATACTCTGCTCATTATCCGACGAGATTTATTCATCGCAGCAGGAATCATTCAAATGTCATACGAGCACGAGCCTATTTCTCCCATGTTCCGAATCGACGTTTCGGCTGATGGTGAGTCCGAGGCAGGGCAGGGGCAGCAAAGTGATGCAAATCACACTGCTTTGGACCTTCTGACTCAATTGGTTGCCGGCCAGAAACAACAGAATCGGCTGCTAGAAGAATTGGTCCATCAGCAGGTTGCGGCCAATAAACAGCGTGCAAACGAATTGCAGCAGTGGAAAAATACCAATCCTGAACTCGCACGCTCCTGTCGGCAGGCTGCAGAGACCTTGAGCAGAGTTCAAACTCAGTTTCTCGACACCCTGACCGAAGAAATCGCAGATAGCGAAGAACATCTGGTTGAGGGCGAATACATGCTGAACGAGTTTGTCGATCGTTTCGGACCACGCTTGGCACACCTCAACGGCGTTTTGCAGGTGCTGGCACAACTTGGTAGTAGCGACGCTCAAAGCTAGCACTGGCAAGCTTGGTAGGGCGATTCGAAACAGAACCATTTCTGCTGGAATCAAAAATCGCTTTTCGGCGATGAATCGGTCGCTTTGCGTTTGCCGGGTTTGATAGCGTTTGCCGTTTTTCGCCGCTTGATGACGAGTCCTGAGAACAAGGTGTGCGTCGATTTGAGTTTCACGCGCTAAACGTGGCAGTGCAAGTTCATCGGGAAATTACTCGTTGCCGTTCTTCAATCGTCTGGTGGTTGTCACATCGCGCGTTTGATCTGCCTTGGGGCTGACTGCTCTTCTCGCTTGTTGCGTTGGTCAGCTGTCTTTACGCCGTATGCGGTCCATGCCTGTGATGATTCATTGCAGCAGACTGGGAATCGTCTGTGGTCGGTTGTTGCCGGTTACACAGGTGGCTCTCTCAGCATCTGAGCTGCCCTCGTTTGGCCAGCTGAAGGATTCTCCGTTTGATCGTTGCACGTCCTATAGCTGGTCGCATTCGGAAAACTTTGGCCACGCGGTACGTCTTAACCGATTTCTTTACCACAACTGTGGTACCGGAATGGGATTAGTTTCGGCCCAGGTATCTATCTGTTCCCGAATTTTTTTGCGATCCTTGAAAAGGGATGACATGGATGTCACTGCACTCCGACGGGAGTGTTCTTGATGTCGTGTCAAATACCTTTCCTGCAAAATCGATCATCGTCGCCCTGCTTTTCGCAAGCGGATTGGTTTCTTCACTGGGGTGTCGAAACATGTCTTGTGGCACGAGTTGGCGGGAACCGCACTACGCTGCGCCAGATGTTCGGAAGCGTGGCGCCCGCGTTTCTTCAGTAGAACGCTTGTACGCGAAAGCAAGATCGCTTGAGGCAGATGGAAAGTGTGGATGTGTCGACGCGTACTTTCAGGTTGCTGCTGCAACTTGCGTTCCCAGTAGGGCGGGGCATTCACGGAATCATAGGACGATCGAGTTGCATCGGTCAGCGCTAGCCAAGTTGGTTGTCACAGGGCAACTCTATGGGCGACTGGATCCGGCGTCAGGCTTAACGCTCAATCGTGGCAGTGGCTCAACGTTTGTGCCGATCGCGAAAACAGGTTTTGTCTGGCAATCCTTCGATTTTCAACATCTCGTGCCGGTTGGTACATACCGTACAAATCAACTCAGCAAAGCATATTGCAGTGGTGGTATCGGAGTTCCATTGGTTGTGTTGAGAGATGCCAGTGTCGATGAGCAGTTCATGCGGAAAATAAGTGCGTTTTCGGCAACATTGGTCATGCGAAATGCAACAGGAAGTCGTGAGAGTGGTTGTTTGCCGCGGCAAACAATTGCTCTGGAATCTGAAGGTGTTATGGTACCGCAACAGCCAACGCTTGAGCTGCTGAATTCAAGGCGGCTGAGACATGTTCAAATGGGTGGGCAAACGAAGCGACTTGCTCGGGATCTTTCCGCTCCATTGGTGTATCGACTGAGTACCGATCCACGCAATTACTGGCAGGAATTTTTGCGTCCCGATTCTGGTTTGTCAGAGGGACAGTTGCAGATGCTGGAACCGTATCAACCCGGAAAGATTCCGGTAGTATTCATCCACGGGTTGTTGTCTGACCCCTACACGTGGAGCCAGATGGTCAATGAATTACTTGCGCGGCCTGGCTTTGTCGAGCGTTTTCAAATCTGGGTGTATAACTATCCAAGCGGTAAAGCATTCATATCGAGTGCCACAAAATTACGTTCTGATCTTGCCATGTTAAGGCAATGCCTTGATCCCGAGCGTAAAGATCCTGCGCTCTCAGAGACGGTTTTGGTGGGGCATAGTCTTGGGGGACTGTTGGCAAAACTGCAGGTGACGGCATCCCATGATGAATTATGGAAATCAGTAGCAAATCAGTCGCTGGATGAACTGAATGTTCCAGAGCAATTTCGCGAGGAATTGCGACAGTACTTTTATTTTGATCCCTCACCTGACGTAAAACGTGTTGTGTTCATGGGGACGCCTCACCGTGGATCAGCGTATGCGAAACGCTGTGTAGGAAGATTGACTTCGAAGTTAGTGCGGCGACCACTTCGTGAACGGACTCGTCATCAGAGAATGATCGCCTGCAATCCGGGAGTGTTCAGCAAGGAAGTGCGAGACCGTATTCCGACCAGTATCGACTTGCTTGATCCAGACAGCCAACTGCTGCAAGCAATCAACACGTTACAAGTCGGGCCTGATGTAAGGTTGCACTCGATCATTGGCGATTATTGTTGGCGTATTGGTTTTGGACGAAGCGACTTGGTTGTTCCGGTGGAAAGTGCAAAAGAGTCGTCAGCGGTCTCAGAGCTTGTCATCAAGGCAAAGCATAAAAACGTCAACAAAGACTTGGTAGTTGTGCGAGAGCTGTTGTGCATTCTGCAGAAGCATGCAGCAAACGATTCTGAGGTTTTACTCGATGCGTCTGACGTACAAGAAGATCGCGTGAACAACCAAGAGCCCAGTGACTCCGGATCTACTGTGCTCGATCCCCATGCAACGAGTATCACAAATGCAGCAGAACTCATGCATGAACTCGCCCATCGCACACGAATGAATGCAGACAAATTCGATCGGGAGAAAAAGGTTGCAACCTTACAGCCTTTGCCGCTAACTGATCGCCCAGTGATTGATTTTAGCCCGATGACTTCGTTGCAGTCGGTGGTTCGACCAAAGTCAGTGAACCAGCAAGCCTCTGGAAAAGTTCAGCCCTCTGGTTCGCACTCTCTCGCGGAGCAAGACGATTTGAACTTAGCCGGGGAGTCAGCAAGTCACGTCAGTGAAGCTGACTTGGGCAGAGACCTGCCTTGATCATCCTGCATCTGCAGCAAGTTGATTGCGACTGATGCGAAATGTGTTCGACTCAGAACCGTGCTGGTGTGTTCGTGCCAAGCCGCTTTTCGCATCAAAGTTGTTTCAGGTAGGAAATGCCATCGGCCAATTCGTGGAGCGGTGATTCAGCTCTGCCTACGACATAACGTCCGCGGTATTGAACATCTTCGAGCATCCCAATCAACTCAGGGAAATCCGCAACTCCTTGTCCGAGCGGCACAGCGATGCCGCGGCCGGCAGCCAGATCGATCACGCCGTCGACAGCGCAAACGATCTGAATTCGATTCTTGAGGGCAAGCAGTGTTTCGCCGACATCATGGCGATTGATAATCAGTTGCCCTGGATTGAAAGCAACTGCAATGAATGCATCGTCTGCCCCGTCCAATAGATTTGCTAGCTTTGGTCCCGGTTCTGCTCCCGTTTCTGCCGCGAGGAACGCGCCGACTCGGGTGCCATAGCGTCCTAAATCATTTAAAACCGACCGGAGTGATGCCCATTGAGAGCTATCTTCGTCGCCGGGGACCACACCGATGGAATTGATCACAACGGGGGCTCCGAGGCGGTAAGCAAGCTGCATGGCCGATTTGGTGGCCTCAATCCGACGATCTAAATTTTTGGTGTATTCGTAGCCTCGGCGTGTTTGAAAGCGTAAAGCAGAGACTTTGAGATTGCGGTCCTCCAGTATTTTTCGCAACTGGCGAAGGCCAGTGTCCGATAATTGAGACGGGTGGATATCGTTACGCGCATCGATCTCCACCGCCGAAGCACCCAATTGGGAGGCCGTTTCGATCGCTTTACGCAGTGGCATTCTCATTGCGTCAAGTCGGACAGCTACATTCAGTTCAGCCAAGTCTTCCCCCAAGCATCGTTCATGACCGGTATTATCTTTGCTGGCATCTTACGTGTCCTAAAACGAATCGCAACCACCAGCTCAGTAAGTTGCTGTGGCATGGTGGCGATCGTGGTAGCGATGTGCATTGGCAGTACCAGCTGCTGGAGCCAGGAATTACCGGCAGTTTCGGCTATTCCGAAGTCCACCGTGAGGAATTCTACGTCTGATGGGACGGTGAAGGCGAATCAAAGTGGTGTAGCATCGAAAGCGAAGACACAGACTCGTGAAAAGCTTCTTAACTTGCATTATGAGTTTGGTCCCGAAATGGGGCAGATTCGTCAGTTACCAAGCGGTTGGAAGCGTGAGCGTGGTGTTAACTATAAGACTTACGTCAAAATTGGCATGGCTCGGGACAACCGAGATGCGGTCGAGTTGGCAAAACTCGTTCGCTGGTTTGATGGCCAGTTGATTTACAGCTGGCAGTGGGTGAAAGATCAATCGCCCTGGAATCCTCATCTCAATCTGCTAAGTCATCATCTCGCGATTGGTTGGTCGTTCTTGGCGACGCAAGTTCAACAGAATTATGCTGCTTTACCACCGTCTCCAGCGGACGCTTTATTTGATAGGTATCTACGCGTTGATCTCGACGGAAGTGGAGCTTCGGTTTCTTCTCCATACCTCGAAGCAAACGCATCGCATCAGTATCGCTTTGGTTGTCGTATTCGTACTGATTTGGTGTTTGATACAGCGCGGGTCGAGTTTGTGTTTGGGCGTTTCGTTGCCCATAAGGTTGATGGGAAAATGCAACGTGAGGTGCTGGAAGAGTTGGCGGTTCACAGTACCCCCAAAGTTGGAGGAGAAACAGCGTGGACAACTTTTGTTTTGCCATTGGTGGCACCACCATCGGGTACCACGCACCTCGCCGTGAGACTAATGGTTGCAGGTGGAGATGATGGTTTAGAAGACATCCGGGGCAGCGCCGGGTTCGATGACATTCGCATTGAAGAGAAGCCGCAGCTGGAAATCACGACTGATCAGCCGCGAGGAATTTACAATTTGGGTGACACCGTGCGGGCGAGTGCAAGCATTGCAGGCTACTTGCCGGCGGACATCGACAAAGTTCGGTTTGAGTTGTACGACATCGAGCGTAAGTTGATAGCCAGCACGATCATGCCAATCAAGCGGGAAGAAGTTACTCCGGAAACCGGGACGAGTATTAGTCGCAGTCGTACTCAAGTTGATTGGAAAATTCCGGGATTGCAGCCTGGCTATTATCGGATGGGCGTCGCGCTGGTTGGTGGAGAAAATTTGCAGCTCAATGCACAGACGACTTTAGCTGTCGTGCAGGAGATTGGCGGACATCAAAGAGGACTGTTTGGCTGGACGCTGGAGAGTGGGGCACAACAGATAGGGCCCGCGGACTTCGCATTTTGGCTATCTCGTCTGGGTGTGTCGTGGGTCAAGTATCCGTGTTGGGAGCCTGACAAACTTGCCCGCGAGGAACTTCAGATTGTGTTCTCGAAATTGCAGGATGAACGAATCCAGACGGTTGGCGTGATCAATCAGCCGCCATCTGAACACGTTGGGAAATTTTCAGAGTCGGGAGAAATCGTCGCCGCAGAGGTGTTTCGTGATCCCGAAACGTGGAAAGATTTGCTGGCACCGATCATGGGACAGTTCACGCAAAAAATCACGATGTGGCAGTTGGGAGGCGAACGCGATTTCAGCTTTCTCGGATTGCCCAGATTGCCCGAGCAGGTCGCAGAAATTGTTGAAGGCTTAGAGGAAAGAAATGGGCAAAATATCGATGTCACGATCTCGTGGCCGTGGCTCGAGCCCGCGGCGCCAGCCGCCGAAGCCACGTGGCAGGGAACATGCCGAAGCAGTTCACCACCATTGTCAGCAGCTGAGCTTGATGCTTTTCTTGAGCAAAGCGACAGTGAGCATGCTGCGGCTGGGTTAGCAGGGCCGAGGACATGGCTGCTAATCGATCCGCTCGATGCCAAAGTGTACGATCAGCAAACACGAATACGAGATCTGGTTCTGAGGATGGCTACTGCTCGCAAGCATCGTGTGCAGGCAGCGTTTGTGACTGACCCGTATGATCCACAGTTTGGATTGTTGCGTGCGGATCATCGTCCCGGCGAATTGCTCCTTCCTTGGCGTACTACCTCGTTGCTGTTGGGTAATTTGAGAGCTGTTGGATCGATGCGATTGCGATCTCAAGCTATGAACGAGGTCTATATCAATGCCAAGCGAGCTGTCGTGCTCATGTGGGCTGACGAGGCTACTGAGGAACTGGCGTATTTTGGGGATGGCGCCAGAATGGTTGATGTTTGGGGGAGGGTGACTCCTTTGAAAACGCTTATGGTCGGCGGTCAATCGGTTCAACGAGTTCCCATCGGACCTGAGCCAGTATTTCTGATCGGTTGTGATCCGGCGGTTCTTGCGTTTCGGATGTCCGTCGAACTTGGCAGCGATCGTTTGGATAGTCCGCTGGGACGCAAGGAGGTGATGAACATAGCGTTCACCAACCCAATGAGAGAAAGCTTGGTCGGGCAAGTACGAGTGATTCCACCCCGGTCCTGGCGGGTTACCCCGCCAAAGAAAAATTGGCGTCTGCTGGGTGGACAAGATGCCGATGTGGATTTTGAAGTGGTACTCAGTAATACAGCTGATATTGGCGAATATGAGGTCGAGATACAGTTTGCTCTCGAAACCAATCCGCCCGAGCTCGTTTCTGTCTATCGCAAAGTTCGAGTTGGACCTGCTGGCATCGACATGACGATCCAAACGAGACTTTTGTCGGATGGGCGGTTGAGGGCGGAGCTGGTGATCAACAATAAGACCACAACGTCGCGTCTCTATAAATGCTTCTTCTTTCCGCCCTCAGGAGCATTTGAACAGCAGCAGGTTGCCGTTCCGGCTGGTAAGGAAGTGCGACGGGGAATCAACTTCAGCGATGGAGCGAATATGATCGGGAAACGATTCCGGGTACGGGCTGTCGAGCAAAGAAATAAGCGGGTCATGAATTACGAAGTCACGATTACGCGCTAGGGTTGACCGTTTGCAATCCTGCTGGCGATACCCGGGCTCCGCTGCGTCCGATTCTTAAAAAGTTACCCCGATTCCGATGTAGTTGATGAATTGATGCGAGTTTTAATCACAAACGATGATGGTATCGAGGCTGCTGGGCTACTTGCTCTGTACAAAACTGTCCTGCATTGCTTCGGTGATGATGTCGATATTGCTGTTGTGGCACCGGATCGGGGGCGCAGTGAGTGTGGGCACAGTGTTACCACCGGACGAACTCTGAAAATTGAGCAGGTGCGTTCCGGTTGGCTCTCGGTTGATGGAACACCTGTGGATTGTGTCAGGGCCGCTTTGGCAACCCTCGAGCAAGAAGTGGATTTTGTGCTTTCCGGTGTCAACGCCGGCGCAAACCTTGGCGTCGATTTACTTGTCAGCGGTACCTTTGCGGCCGCTCGAGAAGCTGCCATGCACGGAATCCCGGCAATGGCAGTCTCTCATTACCGACATCCCGATATTCCCAGCACTTGGGACCATGTTCCTGACTGGATGGCGGCGACAATGAAAGAGTTTCGAGAGAAACTGGAAACACGCGACCCGCTCAATCAAGCAGCAAAAAATGCGATGTTGTGGAATGTAAATCTTCCAGCGATCAGTCCTGATGCTGACATGCCACCGATAGTGCGTTGCGGCGTGGATACCAAACCGATGATTCGTCAGCCTGTCTTACAAGGCAAGTACTTGCGGTTTGCTGCTGACTTTCATGCCCGGCCTCGCGAATCCCGGCAGGATGTCGACCGATGCTTCAGTGGAAACATGACAATCAGCGAGTTCTCCCAGCCGTTTTCTATGTAGCAAGAAATTGCTGGCAACGAACTCGCAGCATTCTGTTGCCCATCTCATCAAGCCGATCACAGGGCAATCCCTTTGGATGATCGCTCATGTGGCGAGACGGCGGAATTGGCTGCCGGTGTGCCCTCGACATCGTAACTCAGCGACTTGGTAACTCAGCTTAATGCCCTTTGAGTCTCAAACGATCACAATTGTTCTCTCGTGAGGTGACGAGCCCTCGAAGCCTTGCTTTCGAAGCATGCTGTGATCTGGGACATGCTCTCCTGCGGAGAAGCACGAAGGCACGCGAACACCCTTTGCACTCGACTACGGTTGCCAGTGAACGCGAACATCATGCCACCCTGATTGCGAGTTGTCCCCTCGCATGGCTCGATAGTCAGGACAATGACACACGCGTCCTCACGTGGCTATGAAGAGAACTGTAGGGTGGCAAACAAGGTGGTTGTTGCCTTACTCATGTGGTTTGCTTGCGATCGCCACATTTGTTTCCTCAAGGGTCATGGCTACTGGAGCCAACCCACCAGCGGCAACTTCGTGACGCTTGAGTTCACCGCGGACGATGCGTACCTCACGCGGTGCTTCGATCCCAATTGCAACCCGGTTGCCCGAAATGCGATTGATGGTCAGGACCACATTGTCGCCGATAACCAGTTGCTCACCTTCTTTACGACTTAACACCAACATTGCTGCTTCCCTGTAATGGAGTGGACTCGTTCAATGTTCCTATAGGTACAAATCACGTGCCAGTACGGACCTTTTGAGGGGGCGACATCGGTATTTTTGAAAACTTGAGTCAAAAGCGAAAAAAAAACAGTCTTTTCGCGATCAAATCACATGCAAAAAACACAAATTCGTCATTTTCCCTACCTCACCGATTCTGCTCCTTGCAGTTTCGGAGTATCAAAACGAGAAAACTGTCGCATTGTGAGATAGATGTCTCGTCTTTTGACTAAAAGCATTATCGCAACGTGCAGTGACAAGGTTGGTCGCAGCAGGCCATCTTTTTGAGCAGAAATATCAGAACGGCTTGCGATTTACCTGTCCCACACGCCAGATTAAGTCTCGTTGCGGAACAGAGCAGTAGAGCCAAATGGTTGGCGAGCGTTGCTTCGAAAAAAAGTTTCGCCGTTTGGCATTTGAATTTGCTGTTCCACTCCAGCGGCAGCATTTTGAATGCCAAATGGGTGTTTGATATTTCAGGAGCTAGTTGAGGTGGGAGGTCACAGCGTCGCGATCAGGTTTTGGGATGACGCCGCGTTCAGTGATGATGCAATCGATCAATTCTGCTGGCGTGACATCAAAAGCCGGGTTCATGACCTGTGCGGCCGGGGGCACAATGCAGATTCCGTGTGGCGCCGCGACTTCATCGCGTTTGCGTTCTTCGATCGGAATGCCGGACCCGTCCGTCAGGGCCAGATCGAAGGTGCTGGAAGGGGCTGCGACATAGAATGGGACCGAGTGGTATCGTGCGAGAACCGCTAGTGGATAGGTACCAATTTTGTTTGCAGCGTCACCATTACCAGCGATGCGATCTGCGCCGACGATGACGGCATTGATCTTTCCGGATCGCAATAAGCTGCCTGCCATTGAATCGGTCAGAACTGTCACAGGGATGCCCGCCTGCGATAATTCCCAGGCCGTCAATCTTCCCCCCTGCAGGAGAGGCCGCGTTTCATCAGCGAAAACTTCGATTGTTTGGCCTTGCTGATGGCAGTGGTAGATTGGTGCCAGTGCAGTTCCCCACATGGATGTTGCCAATCCACCGGCATTGCAATGCGTCAGGACGCATTTGCTACCCTTCAGCAATGTTGCTCCATGGCGACCGATGCTCTTGCACATCTCACGGTCTTCGTCATGGATCGTGATTGCCTCCTGGATCAGTTTTTGGTGCAAGGCTGAATCGTCGGTGGTTGCCTCAATCACGCCTTTCATCCGGTCGAGCGCCCAAAATAGATTGACTGCTGTGGGGCGGCTGGTAGCAAGGTGTTCAGCCGCATTGAGGAAATCTTGGCGTGTTGGTTGCGAAGGCGCGGCAGCCAGACACACACCGTAAGCAGCAGCAATCCCAATCGCAGGAGCGCCCCGCACGACCAACCGCTGAATCGCATCATGCGTTTCGTCAACGGTGCTGCAGGTCAAAGTAACGAGTTCTCGAGGAAGCCGTGTTTGGTCAATCAAAACCAATTTGCCATCGGTGAATGAAAGCGTTTCGGGCGTTTGAGGTTTCGACATGTTTTTGGTTGTTCGTTAATCGGTGTGATTTGGCAAAGGGTGGGCTGAGTGTGGCACACAGAGCGACTCATCCACGGTCGGTATCAACAGGAAAAAATTCTATTGGTATTTCAGTTAGCTGTGTTTCAGGCAAATGATGATCACTTCACGAGGAAGTCATGGTTGTTACGAATGTGGGTGGTTCTGTGAGTTGCACTTGTCGAAAACGTTGTGATCTATTCTCGCTGTGCTTTTCAACCTTGAAAGATAAACCGCCGTTCCATCGGGTACAACACGGCAGTCCCTCAGGCGGCAGTGATGTTGCAACTTGCACCTGCTCTTACCGTTTGGAAGATTCACACGTTAAACTTGTTTGGGCGTTGTGCTCGGACGGTTGCAACACCAAGTTCATTCGTTGGTCACGGCGATGGTCCCGATTCCTCATGAAGATGATTCAACGGGGTGCCAAACGCAGCGGCAACCTTTTGGCTTGCTGCATGGTATGGCTAACTGCAGGCAAGTCAGTAATGGTGAAATGACTAAAATCCTGTCTTCACGCAGTCATCTGTTCGATGATATCCAGGGTGTTGACGCCAGTTAGAAGCAATTGCAATGACTCTCTTTTACTACAACTCTTTATTTCTTGAGCATGACACGGGCAACCACCCCGAACATGCTAATCGTCTGCGAACCGTCATGGAGCGGTTGCAAACGACTGACATCTTCTCGGAAATGCGGCAGCCCGACTGGTTGCCGGCGTCTTTGGATCAATTGCTGCAGGTTCATTCTGCTGATTCGATTACGGAAATTGAAAGATTCATTAACCGCGGGGGTGGGCAAATTGAAGCCGATACTGTTGTCAGTTTGCAATCCTTGGAAGCAGCCCGTACTGGATCAGGTGCTGCCTGTGATGCGGTGCAACGTGTCGTTGCGGGTGAAGCACGCAATGCTTTCTGTTTGATAAGGCCGCCGGGGCACCATGCATTAAAAGAGCATCCGATGGGATTCTGTCTCGTCAATCATGTCGCGGTCGCTGCTCGCGAGTTGGTGAAGCAACATGGTCTTGAACGCGTCATGATTGTCGATTGGGATGTGCATCATGGGAACGGAACACAGGCAACCTTTTGGGAGGATCCGCAGGTTGCCTTTCTTTCGATGCATCGTTCCCCTTTTTACCCCGGTGGTGGAGACGCACATGAAACAGGTGCGGGTGATGGCCAAGGGTTAAACGTCAACCTGCCAGTTCAGTTCGGTACTTCTGCCGTAAAACAGATTGACCGTTTTAAACTTGCAACCGAAAAGCTGGCGTCAGCTTTCAAGCCGCAATTCATTCTCGTCAGTGCAGGTTTTGATAGTCACCGCGCCGATCCCGTTGGGGGCAATGGATTTGAAAGCAGTGACTTTGAGGCGTTGACGCGAATCATGATGGACATCGCGGACGTGCATTCAGGCGGCCGCCTCGTCAGTTTATTGGAGGGAGGTTACAACCCTGATGCGCTTGCAGAAAGTGTTGAGTTTCATCTGAGAACTTTAGTTGAGCCAAGTTTGTGATAAGCAGGTTTGGTCTCATCCGGTTAGAATTTGGGTGGCGTTAGGTTTTGCCGTCTTGCAGTGGCCGTGGCGTGTTTCGAGAATTCTTTTTTTGTTGAGATGGAGAGTGGTGATGTTGCGTTTTACTTTTGTGCGGCCAGTCGTCCTGGTCATGAGTTTCTGTTTGCTCTTGGCTTTTGGAACTCCGCTCCGGGGAGCGGGGAAACAGCCGAATATCCTGTTCGTCTTTTCTGACGATCACGCTCCCCAAGCTATTGGCGCTTATGGTTCAATGATCAATGAGACGCCCAATTTGGATCGGATTGCGAGGGAAGGCGCGATCTTTCAAAATTCATTTTGCGCAAACTCAATTTGCGGTCCCTCTCGGGCCTGCATCTTGACCGGGAAACATAGCCATAAGAATGGGTTTCTTCGAAACGGCAACCGATTTGACGGCACACAGACGACCTTTCCAAAGTTGATGCAGGATGCTGGCTACCAAACCGCAGTGATTGGCAAGTGGCACCTGTCCAGTAATCCGACAGGATTCAATCATTGGGAAGTGTTGCCCGGGCAGGGGAGTTATTACAACCCGGATCTGATCCAAATGAACGGGCAAAAGAAACGATATGAGGGGTACTGCACAGATATCATCACTGAAAATGCATTGAGTTGGTTGAAGGACGGACGTGATCCCGACAAGCCTTTTATGTTGATGTGCCAGCACAAAGCACCGCATCGAAACTGGTCGCCACCGCCTCGACATTTTTCTCTTTACAAGGGAATGGATATTCCAGAGCCGGACACGCTCTTCGACGATTACACGGGACGCAGCAAATTACTTCGAGAAAATGAAATGTCACTGAAAGATCATTTCTTTTGGGGGCATGACATGAAGTTCCATGGTGAGAGTCAGTACCCAGGCCAGTTTCGGCCGGGACTCGCCAACGGGGAGTACCGCCGTATGACAGACGCTCAGAAAGCAGAATGGGATGCAGCGTATCAACCGGAGAATGAAAAGTTCCTGCAGGAGATGAAAGCAGGAAAAATGAGTGACAAAGATGTCATTCGATGGAAGTATCAGCGATACATCAAAGACTACCTGAGATGCATTCAGGCCGTGGATGATGGGGTAGGATCCATGCTTGAGTATCTTGATGAATCAGGTTTGGCAGATAATACGATTGTGATTTACAGCTCTGATCAGGGGTTTTATTTGGGGGAGCATGGGTGGTACGACAAACGCTGGATGTTCGAGGAATCGCTGAAAATGCCTTTCCTGATCCGATGGCCCGGTGTGATCGAAGCCGGAGTCGATGCCAAAGCATTGATTCAGAATATTGATTACGGACCCACCTTTCTGGAAGTTGCCGGTGCTGAGATTCCCGAGGAGATGCAGGGACGCAGCATGGTTTCTATGTTGAAAGATCAGGGGCAGCCATCTGCGTCTTGGCGGGATGCAATCTATTACGCGTATTACGAAAACGCAGCCGTCCACAATGTCCCTGTCCATGATGGTGTGCGTACTGATCGGTACAAGTTGATGTTCTTTCCGCGAACACGTGAATGGAATCTGTTTGACCTAGAACAGGATCCACAAGAACTGGTCAGCCTGCATGCAGACCCCACTTACGCTTCGGTTTTGGCTGGGATGCAAAAACGATATCGGGATTTGCGGCAGTTCTATGACGTCAACTCAGCCGTACTGCCAGCGACCAGAGGAGACGAGCAACGTTGGCGAGAACGCGATAAAATTCTGACGATGAATGCCAAAAAAGGCAACGTCGACTTGGCTTTCATTGGCGACTCGATCACCCAAGCCTGGGAGGGTCGTGGGAAAGATGTTTGGGCGAAGCATTACGGAGATCGCAGGGCAATCAATCTTGGCATCGGTGGTGATCGAACTGAACATGTCATTTGGCGTCTGACGCACGGTAACCTTGGTAAGATTCGCCCCAAAGTCGCAGTGTTGATGATCGGGACCAATAATACTGGACACTTTGATCAGGATCCTGCGGAGGTTGCTGCCGGTGTCCAACGCATTCTGGAAATATTGCAGCAGCGTTTGCCTGAAACCAAGGTTGTGCTGCATGGCATCTTTCCTCGAGGCGCCGACTCGCTGGACGCCAAACGGCTGAACAACATTGCGATCAACCAGAAAATTCGCAGGCTTGCGGACGGAGATCGTGTTCATTACATGGAAATTGGCGATCAGTTTCTTGAGCCGGATGGAACCATCAGTCGTGAAATCATGCCAGATTTGCTGCATCTTAGTCCGAAGGGTTACGAGCGGTGGGCCCAGGCGCTCGAGCCGAAGTTGTCAGAACTGGGACTGTGATACCAGAGGCAGAATCGCCAGTCGTCAAAGGATGATTGGCTTGCTCTGTCTTCATGTCGATCCATTTGCTGGATTGTCAGCCTTCTACATTGTGAAGCGTGGTGAGTCGTTCTTCTCGCGTTGATGAAGGCAGTTCAGGGCAAGGGATCGAGATGGGGACAAGACAAATCGTCGTGGTCGGTGGTAGTCATGGTATTGGCGCGGGGATCGTGCAGCTTTGTGTCGATTCCGGTGCGGATGTCGTGACGTTTTCACGCACTCCGGGTGAGACGGCGGGGCTGACAGGTGTGCGACATCATTCGGTGGACATCGTCTCGGAGGCAATTGAGAAAAGTGATTTGCCGGAGGTCATTGACGGCTTCGTGTATTGTCCGGGAACCATCAACCTCGGACCACTGCGGGCGGTCAGACCCAACCAGCTGAGATCGGACTATGAAATCAATGTCGTCGGTGCGGTTCAAACGCTCCAGGCGGCACTGCCCGGGTTGAAGCGGTCGGCAGACGCCAGCGTTGTGATGTTCAGCTCTATCGCGGTAGCGACAGGTTTACCCATGCACACCTCGGTAGCCGCGTCCAAGGGTGCGATCGAAGCACTGGTGCGAACTTGGGCAGCCGAGTTGTCACCCAAAATCAGAGTGAACGCAATCGCTCCTGCTTTAACCGATACTCCTTTGACAGAAAAATTTCTCGATCGCGATGAGAAACGCGATGCGATGGCAGCCAAGTACCCCATGAGGAGGATCGGGACCGTGAACGATATGGCTGCCGCCGCGGACTTTCTTTTGTCTCGGGAAAGCTCGTGGATGACCGGTCAGATTCTTGGCATCGATGGTGGTATGTCATCGGTTCGGAAGTAAAAGTTTTCATGCTGTTGTGAATTGGGGCGAATTCGTCAGTGGTGTGGAATTCAAGTTCCTTTGCCCACGTGTTCCGATTCACGCGTTTCACGATTACAGATCACTCCAAGTCGCAACTGTGAGAATGCCCGTGCGTGAGGCAGTGCGGTGGTGACGGTTTCATGGCAACTTCTTTTAATATTCCGAAAAGCTAGTTTGTCTGGCTTTCGAATGCACAACAGCAGTCCTGTATAATGAAGATCGCATGTAGGGGCATTCGTTGACAGGGTCAGCGCGGCCCGCTTGCTGTTTCAGTGCATCATTCCAGAACCATTTGCAGGGTGCAAATCATGAGATTGGTTTTAATAGCTGCCGTCTGTTTGCTTTTGACTTTCTTGTCAGGTTGGACGCAGGCCGCAGAAAGAACTTGGCGAGATGTGTCTGGCCAGTATTCTGTCAAAGCCGAGTTTGTTGGGTTGGACGGTGATCAGGTTTCGCTGTTGAAAGCGGATGGGAAAATGATCCAAATCCCGATTCAAAAACTCAGTTCGGTTGATCGCCGTTGGTTGGCACGCAATAAAAAGCAACCGTCAGATGCCAAAGCAGGCACGGAGGTTCTCGTCAGTAAAGACTGGCCACGCTGGCGAGGCCCGAACGCAGACGGAATTTCTCCTGAGACAGATCTTTTGGATCGTTGGTCTACAGATGGGCCGCCATTAGCTTGGTCTAGTGGAGGCATGGGACGTGGCTATTCTTCCTTGGCGATTCATGATGGGAAGATCTACAGCATGGGAAAAAAATCAGGGTCAGTGATGCTGGTGTGCGTTTCTCAGGAGGACGGCCGGTTGATTTGGGAAACCTCGCTGGGATCTGGCAAGGATCCAAACTGTACGCCCACGGTCGACCCTGCCTCTGGGCTTGTATTTGCGTTAACGATCGAGGGCAAGTTGGTTTGCCTTTCATCTGAAACCGGGAAGGAAATTTGGAGCAAAGATTATGCATCCGATTTTCAGGGCGAGATGATGAGCACGTGGGGCTATAGCGAATCGCCTTTGATTGATGGAGATCGATTGATCTGCACGCCGGGCAGCAATCGTGGTGTGCTTGCTGCCCTCGACAAGAAAACAGGAAGAGTCCTGTGGACCACGGTCATGGCTGGAGGAAAAGCTGGTTACGCTTCCCCGGTCATAAGTTTTGGAGGTGGCGTGAAGCAGTATGTCACGCTGGTGGGCAAAGGACTGATTGGAGTCCGCGCAAGTGACGGTGTCTTGCTATGGAACTATCCGAGAATTGCCAACAAAACTGCCAATGTGCCCACTCCCATTATTCATGGTGATCTTGTCTTTGGTTCATCAGGCTATGGAGACGGAGGCAGCGCCCTGTTGCGGCTTGTGAAAGCGGGACGCAATCAGGTTCGCTTCACCGAGGTGTACTACAAAACCAACAAGGAGGTTCAGAACCATCATGGCGGAATGATCCGTATTGGCGATCACGTTTACATGGGGCATGGACACAATAATGGCTTTCCACTGTGCATGCATCTGCCCACGGGAAGAGTGGTCTGGGGACCGGAACGCGGAGCAGGTACTGGCTCAGCGGCAATCACTGCCGCTGATGGCCACCTGTATTTTCGTTATGAAAACGCTGAGATGGCATTGATCGAGGCAACGCCGTCTGGCTACAAGCTCAAAGGAAGTTTCAGGATCAAATCCAAGAATGGCAAGAGTTGGGCACATCCGGTTATTTTGAATGGCAAACTTTTTCTTCGCGACCAAGATGAGCTGCACTGTTACAGCATTGAACAGTAGCAGCTGATTTGTGTGGTCGATGTCGCAATTCCTGTGCAGGATTTTTCACTTGGTCTTTGCGTTTCCTGTGGGACGCACGTAGACCTTGAGACTTTTGCCGGAGTAAGAACTGGCGTTGGACTTGAATGTCCAGTCTCGATGGGGGCCGCTGCTGTTGCCAATCCCAATATCGGCAGCTTCACCTGCTCCCCAGTGGTTGATTGCAAACAGAGTTTGCTTGCCGGTTGTGTCGTGAACTTGCATTGAGCCATAGCCATTCAAAGGATCGCCCATGCTGTCTCCAAAGTCATAAATTGCACCAGAGGCCCCTGGCACGTTGGCTGTGTTCTGAGTTGCGTAATTTCCTGACCAGAATTCGATGTTCCCTTGAATGCCTTCGCGATTCAAGGAGGAAACTGTTGAATAAGATTCCATGCCTTTGACGGGTTGCTGGAAAAATGCATCAGCACTGAACTGAGGTACTGCGATCTTGCTGGCATCGCTGGTGAATGCGTCCATGGAAACAAACAATTTCTGTGGTCCAGCGGCGTCGGATTCGAGTTCAATCAAGTAACCAACGCGGTCAAAGTCTGTTATCTCGCTACTGCGATCGATCTTGTATTCGATCTTGTTTTTCAGCTTGTTCAAGTCGAGTTCGTAAACGAGTTCATAGTCCTCATCGATCGAGAGCAAACTTAGAAAATCAGGCTCCTCGCCACCACGGCAGGCTCCGACTGGCAGTCCCGTGCCGCCGGTCAGATTGGGTTGGGCAAGTTTGTCCCATGCGAAGCGGAAAGCCACCGGCGCGGTGACTGCATCGGAGGACAGCGTCACTGTGGCACCGTCGATGCTGGCAGTTGCCGGTACAAAGGTGCGAGTCCCCGGTCCGATGATTTCGAAATGAGTAGGTGACTTGTCGTCTCGTGTTTTGAGACCGTCACCAGCGTTTTTGAAGGTTACCTGCAGTTGTTTGCCATTTGGTTGGACTGATTCAACTTCTGGGCTGTTGGCGACAATGTTGTCCATTCCGTAGTCGTTTTTTAAAGCCAGCAGTGCAAGACGCTTGCCCACATCCTGTTTGTTGGGCGGATGGATATCGTTGAGCGTTGCAATGTCGTTGATGACGACCATGCCCGTGTTGGGCAGTTGCTGGACGGCTGCCTGTGCTTCCCAGAACTTTGCTAAGATCGCGCTGTCTTCGTTGCCATATTGGAACGGAGCAATCTGCACGTAATAAAACGGGAAGTCTCCTTGGTTCCAAAGTTTTCGCCACCCGTTGATCAGAGCCTTCTTCTTGTCAAAGTACAGCATGCCCTCGGCGTGGTTGGACTCTCCTTGGTACCAAATTGCACCGCGAATTGGATAGCCTACCAATGCGTGGATCATGCCGTTGTACAGCATGGTTGGATCCTGATGGCTTTGGAATGGCCTTAGCTGCTCGGGATAAGTCGGGCTGGGGGTCAGGGGCTGGGTCGTATTCAATGCCACCGTGGCTTCTTGGTTCCACGCTTCATTTGCTTTCACAAAGGATTCAAGTGTTTTGTTGTATTGTTCTGTGCCGGGAGTCCGTCCAAGAACTGATTGGTATATTTCACTGAGGGCGGGAACCTCTTCGAAGCCAACCGGTGGTGTCCACGGCTCAACCCTTGTGCCGCCCCACGACGAATTGATTAATCCAACGGGAACACCAAGTTCTTGGTGCAGTTGTTTCGCCATGAAGTAACCGGCTGCGGTGTAGGTGCCGGCAACGGCTGGTGAACAGACGGTCCATGATGCTGAAACATCATCAAGTGGAACAGTGGAAGGCCGGTGGTCAATCTTTAGATGCCGAATCATCGGTAAATCTGCTGCTGCTATTTCTGCATCGCGGTTAGTGCTCGCGGCGACGGTCCATTCCATGTTGGATTGTCCGCTGCAAAGCCAAACCTCACCCACAAGTATGTCGCTGATTTCGATGGTATTGTTGCCTTTGACTCGCAGCTTCAACGGCGTTGTACCCGCCTGCATTGCTGGAAGCGTTACGTTCCATGTTCCGTCTGAATTACCTTTGGTGGTTGCTGCTTTGCCAGCCAGGGTGACACTCACTTCCTCACCAGCCTCACACCAGCCCCAGATTCGCAATTCAACGTCTCGTTGCATCACCATGTGATCACCGAAGAATCCGGGTAGGCTTACATCTGCGTTGGCCGGTTGCTGGATAAAAGTGACCAGTAGAATAGCCAGGGTGACAGGGCTGAAATTCAAAATGCGATTCATGGGAATCTCTGTGCGAGGCAGCGGGACTAATGCGAGGATTTCCCAAAGGGCGTCGGAGCATTTACCGACGGGTGAGTAACCCGCGTTTGAAAGTTTCACCAGATTAACAGGTTCTGACCACCGTTCCTATCAATGCGGTTTGATACGTGGACTGGGTTTGTTTGCGATCGGTAGGATTTCTATGTTTCAATTCTGCAGGATGTGAGACTGCAAAACGGAGGGATTGGTGCGAACTGGTGTGCTACTGCGTATCAGGTTCCGTGACCGGCATCGTTTGATTCGTACAGGTAGCATAGGGTTGCGTTGAGGGAATCTCACTCACGAGGAGGAAAATGTCATTCTGTTGTGATGGCAAGATCTTTCGGTTTTATTCGCCTTTTCCCTGTGACTACCAATTTGTTCACTCTGTGGGGGTGCAAATCTTTCCGTTTTGACTCATTTGATCTAGGCTGTGTAGGGACGCTTCCGATTCACCAACCACGATGATTTTGAAAATGCGAATTGCCTTTGAGTATGAGTTCCGCTGTGCTTCCGAAGTATGCGGTGTGCTGGACATGGTCAGGCACTGTCCCGGCAGAGCGTTTTTGAGTTTGTTATTGCTGGTGGCCTTGCTGAGTGGGATTGCAGGGAGTCCCGCCAATGCGGCCTCTCCAAATATTCTTTTGGTGTTGGCGGACGACATGGGTTATGGCGATCTGGGTTGCACAGGATCGCAGTTGTTAAAGACTGAGCGAATTGACGCGTTGGCAAAGTCCGGTGTGCTTTGCAGCCGAGCTTATGTGGCGAGTTCGGTTTGCTCGCCATCACGAGCTGGGTTGATCACGGGGCGTGACCCTCGGCGATTCGGCTATCAGGCAAACTTGAATATGGGAAGCGCGAATTACGGTACGCGGGTGGGCTTGCTGGGACTGCCACCGGGTGAGCATACGTTAGCAGATCACTTGGGTGCCGTTGGTTACGCGACTGCTTTGGTGGGCAAGTGGCATTTGGGAATGGGAGATGGTTTCCATCCTCAGGAGCGTGGGTTTCAGCATTTCTGTGGCATGCTAGGTGGTGGTCATAGTTATTTTCCCAAGCCGGGTAGTAATAAGTTGGAACGCAATGGTGTTCCTTTGACCGATTTTTCGAGTCCTTATCTGACTGATTTCTTTACTGATGAAGCGACGCAGTGGATTAGCAAACAGGATGAGGCGAACGATGAAAAGCCTTGGTTCATGTTTTTGTCTTACAACGCTCCGCATGGTCCCTTGCAAGCGACCGAAGACGATCTTGCGGTGTTCAGTCATATCAAGGATCGGAAACGCCGGACTTACGCAGCCATGATGTGGGCTTTGGATCGAGGTATCGGGCGTGTGTTGGATCGTTTGGATGAACTCGGCGAACGCGAAAATACATTGATTTGTTTCTTCTCAGACAATGGTGGGGCAACGGGAAATGCCAGTTGGAATGGTGAACTGTCTGGTACTAAAGGAACGTTGCGCGAAGGTGGGGTGCGTATCCCGATGATCTGGTCGTGGCCAGGTACTGTTCCCGCTGCACAAACGCATGATGGTGTGATGTCGAGTCTTGATCTGCTGCCTACTTTCATGGCGGCAGCGGGCGGGATGCCGTTGCCGCTGGGACCACCGAGATCACACGAAGACAAGAATAATCGCAAGAAAGCGGTCTCGCTGTACGGTGAATACGATGGAAAGAACCTGCTGCCGCAACTGACTGGTGAACAAGCGGCACTGCGCCGAACACTGTTCTGGAGACTTCAGGGGCAAGTCGCCATCTTGGATGGACCCGACAAGTTGATCAGTCTTTCGCATCGCGCCCCGCAGGTATTTCGGCCAACTGAAGATGCTGGAGAACGGGATGATCGGTTTGACTCCGATCGAACGCGAGCAGATGAGTTGTTCCAGTTGTTGGGCAAATGGCAGGCGTCGTTGGCAACGGTTCCTTTGTGGGGGTCATCGCCGTACTGGAGTTCCCAAAGTGCAAAGCAACATGACAATTATCCACCACGCGCTGAACCAGAGTGATTCGGTGTCGCTTTGATGTTTGCCCTCACTGAGTGCTGGGACATCTAGCAGTCACACTTGGTTTCACCCGATGGTTTCACTCTACGATTTCAAAGAAGTCGCTTTGGCTGAGCATCACTTTGCTTTAGGTCTCTGCGCGTTGTCCCGATCGATGTCAGCGACGTGCTTGTCGCGGATCGCTTGAAGTTTGGCAACCACTTCCGGGTGCTGTGATTCGACGTTTTGTTGCTCGCCAGGACTGGCTTCCAGGTTCGCGAGGAACAATTTCTCAACCTGCGGCGCATTTCTGGGGGCACCGCGATCTTTGGCGTTGCCGAGTAGTTTCCATGGGCCCTGACGTACTGCCCATTGCCCATTCTTGCCATTGCCAAGCAACCAGAAAAGATGGTCGTGTGGGCTTTTAGCTTCACTGGAGGCAAGAACATCGGTCAAGCTTTTTCCGTCATATTGCCTGGCCGGTAGCTCGGCACCACAGTAGCTTGCGATCGTGGGGAACCAATCACAGCCGATGGCCATCTGGTCTCTTACTTGCCCCTGCGGGATTGTCCCCGGCATCGAAACGATCGAGGGGATTCGGATGCCTCCTTCAAAGAGGCAGCCTTTGGCACCGCGGTACGGACCAGAATTGCCACCTCCCCAGAAAGCTCGCTCCTCGGTTGAATGACCGTGATCGGACTGGAAAATCACCAACGTATTCTTGCGTAAACCCAGTTGTTCAAGGGTTCCAATGAGTTCACCAACTTTCTCGTCAACCGTTGAAGTGAATGCTGCATATTGACGTCTTGGCGAAGGAAGATCCTTGTACCGTTCTCGCCACTTGGCAGTACCTTGCATGGGATAATGGGGAGCATTAATTGCCCAATACAGAAAAAAGGGTTTGTCGCGATTTGTTTTGATGAATTCCTGACCTTCGTTCACCATCATGTCGAGAAAAAACTCTCCATCTCGATGGATTTCGGTGCCGTTTCGCCAGAGGTCATGGCGGTTGGGACCTTGCCAGTAAAAGAAGTGCGAATAGTTGTCGATGCAGCCACCCATGTGCCCAAACGATGAATCAAAACCCTGCCCGTTGGGCATTGTGTCGGGGGTATAGCCAAGGTGCCACTTGCCCACGTGGCCTGTTGTGTAGCCTTGTGATTTTAGTAGCTCGGCCAGTGTTATTTCGTTTGAGGGCATGCCGGGGACACCCTTGGTGGATGACACATTCCCGGGTACACCAGCACGGGCTGGAAATCGACCTGTCAGTAAACCCGCACGAGACGCGGAACAGATCGCCGAAGGTGAGTACATTTGCGTGAATCGAATACCCTCATTTGCCAAACGATCAAGATTGGGTGTGTGCAGATCGGTTGAACCATAGCAATTCAAATCGAGGCTGCCCTGATCATCACTGTAAATCACAATGACGTTTGGCTGATCTGCCGCAACGCAGGTATTGATTTCAGGTGCAGTTACGCAAACGCAGCACAGTAGCAGGAAGAAACGTGTCAAGGGACAACTCCGGTGGATCGTTCTGAACGCAATTAAATCGTGCAATCATGATAACCGGATCGCATCAGCAAGTCACTCGATGGAAAGTGTTAGGACCGGGTTGGAAGCACTCGATTACTGCCAAGAATGGAGGTGATTCAGGAGTTGAACACCAGCTGCGATTGGACTGAGTGAGTCGGGACGCGAGTCTGGCCTGTGAATTGGGTCTCGTCTGCTGCGGTTAGCCGCGGTTAGGTGATCGTGTTGCTTATAATATACTGGGGTTCAGAACTTTCGTTGCGGTCTTTGGAGTGATTGTCTATGAGCCGTGAATGAGGTGAATGTGATGTCAGCTCTGGTCTTTGTTTCCTGGTTTTGGCTGCCGCGGGACGCGGTAGTTCAAGCAAGTCTCTTGGCAGGGATAGCGTTGAGAATCGACGCATGAAAAAATAGGTCAATGGAAAATGGTGCAGATGAGTCGTATCAATAAGTGTTTTGTGTTTTGTGCCGCCTGCATGCTGCTGAGCTTTGTCGGTAGCAGCGAAGCAGTTCTGGCTAGCCAGGCTGACAAGACCCGTGCCGAAAGATCAGAAGTAGCATCCAAGGCTGTTAAAGTCGCAACTGGTTTGACGATTCAACATGTTGCGGATGATGACCTTGCGCCAGACTGCACTGCGATGGCGACGGACAGTGATGGAAGACTTCTGGTTTCCGGACCGGGGTATGTTCGTGAGTTACTGGATCGGGACGGGGATGGTATTTATGATGCCTTCCGAAGCATTGCTGATTCACCATCGCATGGTGCGCATGGACTTTGTGTTGATGGCGATGCCTTGTATTACGTCGGCGACAATGGTGTTTGGCAGATCAATGATTTTACGTCGGGTGATGAAGCCGAATCAAAGCCAGTCCGTGTGCTCGAAATCAAAACAGGTGGCGAGCATGATGCCCACGCTTTGCGTAAGGGGCCTGATGGATTTTGGTACCTGATCGCGGGGAACGGAACCAAGGGAAGCTTTGAATTGCAAAACGCGAAGTCCCCTTTGATTCCCCATCCACGTGCCGGAGTGATCTGGTGCATCTCGCCTGATTGGACCCAGCGAGAGGTTTGGGCTGACGGATTCCGCAACGCGTATGATTTTGACTTTGGGCCTGACCAAACGATTGATACGTTTGATAGCGATGGTGAGCGGGATGTCAGTTTGCCGTGGTATCGACCGACTCGAGTGTTTCGCGTGCGGCGGGGCCAAGATGCTGGTTGGGTATCAAGAAGTTGGAAGCGTCCCAATGCCGACCCTCTGATGCCAGTCGTGCTTGCAGAACTAGGGCGTGGGTCGCCGACAGGCGTTTTGCGAAGCCCAGGAATGCGACTGCCTGCACGATTCCGAAATGGTGTGTATGTACTTGATTGGACTTTTGGTCGAGTTGTCTTTGTTGCCGATGATGGCAGTACAGAGTTGGTTGCATCTCCATTGGGAAGCGAGGGCTTTGCTGTCACTGATATCGTTGCTCTGCCAGATGGAGCATTGCTCGTCAGTGTTGGTGGGCGACGGAGTCGCGGCGGGGTCTACAAAATTGATGCCGTACGGCCCGATACATCATCGAACGCTCACAAGTTAGATTGGGAAAAAAAGGCAACCGGATCGCCCAGCGAGACTGTGCGGTGGGTACAGCGATTGCGAAGAAATTCCGAACCCGTAATCGACCAGGCAGCAGCAAAGCACGCTGCTCGAGTGCTGGAATCTGATGATGCGAGCGAGCGGCAGGTTCGAGATGCGATTGCATTGCTGATCGAGAGTGTAGGTGGCCTGGGGCCGGGCGATCCGCGAGATGCACGTGGCAAGCAGCAAGCTGCAGCGGTCTTTGATTCCTGTCGAGGACGTATTCGTCCCAAAATTGATCTGGTGATTCGTGACGCGGTTGTTGCTGCCTTGCTGCGTAGGCTTCAGAGCTTAACGGCGGAACAGATCAATGCCGGGAGCGACAAAGAAAGTCAGGCCAGCAACGAGGTGTTTTGTCGGGAATTGATTCGTGGTCTCGCAGTGCTTGAACCGGAGTCGAACTACGTGTTCAAAGCCATTGCTGATGACATGGATCGAGTTGGGTCGCCCGTTGAAAAACTGTATCGCTTGATTGCATTGGCCAGAATTCCTGTGCGTCGAAGCGATGATATGACCGAGAGGATTGCAGAAGCAATGATTGCTGTTCCCATGCTGGTCAAAGAGGCAGAACTCAATGTTGACA
>Ga0315320_10000476_pt1 | contig 32928 bp, 22 predicted proteins | sample M140m21515metaG_FD_203458 | JGI IMG/M metagenome (GOLD analysis project Ga0315320, IMG submission 203458) | Ammonia-oxidizing marine archaeal communities from Monterey Bay, California, United States - M1 40m 21515 | ecosystem: Environmental > Aquatic > Marine > Coastal | place: USA: California... | reverse complement strand
CATCTATACTCTCTTGAGTCAGCTCTAAAGCTCTATTACCATTACCATAACCATCCAATCGCGTAATTCGTGGTGAAGAACCATATTCAATCAATTGTGACGTGCCTCCCGATTCTGCTATTGGGGCATGTGGTACTGCAGGTGTACTACTTATTGCCGTTCCATCAAAATTCAAACGAGAAGAGATATAAGGTTTTCTCTGCCCATCTAAAAGGGTTGGGTCTTCAGGGTTGTACTCCTTAAATTGATTGTAAGCATAAGCAACAGCTACAAAATAGTACGTTTTGTGGTTTACCAAAGTAGGGCTCCCCTGCGCAAACTTATCTTCTGTGAGCTTGAAAGAATGCTTAATTCCTTGATTCGCTCCATCAACCATCTCCGTAGGTATTGAAAACCCTAGAGCTTCATCGAAATCAAAATTAATTACCCTATCAATGTCATTTTCAATATCACACTGCGCTACTAATCGCGCTTTTTCAGGATTATTAATATCAGCTACTGATGTTTCTACATCTTTAAGTTGGTAGATCTGATAACCTTCAAAACGGTAGAATCTATCAACCGTTGGGTCTGCTATATTAATTTCATCTAACTCCTCGTAGCCTTCTTCGTAGTTGTTTGAAGATGAAGGGTTATCAATCGTTAAAATCAATTCATTTTCCAACTCTTGAATCGTAAGTCTTGGTGCATCAGGTGGAGAAAGAATTTTAAAACATGCATCAAATAATGCCTGTGCTTTTGTATCCGCTTGCTTCATTGCTTCCACAGATGCATACAAATCACCATCAGTACTTCTACCGAATACCATACCTACTGTAATATTATTAATCGCACCAGGTCTCAAAGTAAATGGACCTGCAGATTGAACAAATCTTCTATCCGCTGGAGGATTATTGTTCGTACTTTCGAACCAACCATCAGGGAATGCACTTGACATATCTACACCACCCGTCGCCCAATGCAATGGGTCAGAGTTTCCTGGGAACATATAGTCAGACAATACTGTCGATGCTCCGGTTGATCCTGCATAACCCAGACCACCATAAAACATATCTGAACCGTTAGACCAATTACCTTGCATAAAATTGTAATACTCTGCAGCATTGACAGGATCACTATAAGGCGGCGCAGAAGTTGACGTGTAATACGTAAATCTTCTCATACCAAATCGTTCGTTATCGATAATACCATCAGAATATCCAATTCCTACACCTTTATAAACAATACCATTGTTTGCTAGGGCGTCTGTAACTGAAGGGATGACATTTACTCCTGCTTCTTCATCAAAATATGGACCAGGGTTATCCAACTCATCGGCATCTTGATAAGGACCTTCAAAAAAGTCACAACCTATAGCTGGAGGGTTTTCACCGTAACCTGGCTTACCACCATCCGCTTGATCTATAAGGTCACCATTTAAAGCGTAACCTAATCCTCGGGAAACATCACAACCAACATAATCGTCAGTGTAATTACCGATATCCGCATCTAGATACTGAGAGAAGTATGTGTTGTATAAAGTCTGCGTTCCTCTATTTATTAACTCATAATTATAGAAGGTCATTCTATTTACTTCATCATTTGTAGCAAAAGCAAAAGCCTGGGCTCTAATCTCCATTCCAATTGGGTCCCCGTTTGTTTCCGTATGAATATTCCCTTTATCGTTGAATACCCACCAATGCGTTTCATCTCCAAATAAAGAAATTCTACGGTCCACTCCACATTCTATATCATCTCTACCAAGTATATCATCATACCAAGGGTGATCTCCAGCATCTGGATTGTAATTCCCATCTTCATCACGATCATAAAAAGGTGCAAGAAAATAGTCTTGTCCGCGGGACACATCACCATGTGCTGGCCATCCATAAATTCTTTGTAATTCATCATTTGTTGGCTCAGTGATATCATCACAACCTTCAGTAACTTCTCCTGAGTTACAAGCCCACCAAACATTAAAGCGAATAACCTCTGCTTTCCTTATCGTATAAATTTTATCGTAAGCTTGACACTGATCGGGATCAATATTCGCCTCTCCAAAGTCTCTAACTGCATCATCTCCAACAGGATTCAATGGATTATAATTACCCGTCCCAGGAGTTACGGTAAGTGGACCTGGCCAAAAATCATTTCCTGAACGGTATCTTAGTGCTGCTAATTTAAGCTGACCATTAACGTCAGTACCACCCATCCAAAGTGCTCCTGCATAAATCGCATTCAGTCCACTCCCCTTGGGAACCTCGTAAGCTGCTGTTCCGTCCTGTCGGTTCTGAAACATACTACCACCCTGCTCAATGAGTGCTGCAACATCATTAAACTCTAAAGTAAGTTTAGCTGTTGCTGGACTGCAATTTGCACCTTTCGGAGTATTGTCAGAGGAACCTTTTTTATCATTAGGACCAAGATAAGACCATGCTGGCATTGCAATACCGAAGCCTATAATTGTAGCGAATAACTGCTTTTTCATATATGTAACGTTTATTCTTGTGTTGTTGAAATAATTTCTTTTAAAAGTCGAATTTGAGACCTAAACGAATTTGTCTAGGGGCACTAATATTATAAGGATTTTGAACCTTCATCATGTAGTAATCTCTGAATGCTTGCTCATCTATTTGATTTTGTATGGATGTCTGACTCGCTGCAGCTGCCAAGTAACCGTCATCATCCCAGTTACCAGTAGCTCTGTAAACACCGAGAAGGTTAAACTGATTAAGAAGGTTTGTTACCCTCAAATAGACATTCAAGAAAGCTTTTTTAGGTCTATCACCGTCCTCTTTACCATAAGAGATATTGATTGTTTTATCAATTTGTAAATCTAGTCGGTAAGACCAAGGAAGCCTCGAACCATTTAAAGTACCATTTAAACCGGCATTGAGAGGACTAAACTGTGCATCATTTGTAATGAAGGTTTGCGAAGAATAAGGCGAACCAGAATAAATGTTGGAAACTATATTCAATCCTGTATTTTCAAAAAGATTAACTTTTCCAAGACTTGGACCATTGTAATCTTTACCTGAACCGTATCGGTAGTCAAAAGTCACGTTTACCGCGTGACGCTGATCATAAGAGTAAGGGAAGATATTTCTCAAGTTTGGTAATCCTGCGTTAATTAAGGCACTTGCTGATGTCGCATCGGAACCCGTACCTTCGGCAAACTGAAGCGTGTAGTTCGCTGTCATTCGAATATTGCCTGTTCTTCTTAAATCATACTCTATTGTTAAACCTTTAATTGTTCCGAAATCTCTATTTCCGAAAGTTTTGTAGGTAGCAGGATATGCTTGAAATACATTTACAAGTTGCACATTATTTCTTTGCTCTCTGTAGAAAGCCGAAATTTTAAGGGCAGATGTTCTTGTCAATACTTGCTGAAATCCAAGTTCGTAATCAACAGTAGTTTCTGGTTTTAGATTTGAATTATTGATAATTGAACTCCTTGACTGAATAAATTGATACTCAAATGGATCAAATCTAAACCCTGAGGTAGGTCTTTTCGTCAAGATATCGTAATGCGCAAAAAATGATGCTTCATCAGATATAGGAAAGGAAAATGCTACACGCGGCATAAAATTCACTTGTGCTTTGTAGTCCTCAAAAGCATCTGCAGAAGGTGTCTCTTGCCCTGGGTTCAATAGCCAAGGTGCAATACCTGCTGCACCTTGAAGTATAGATGGATCTTCAATAGGCGTTCCATCCGCATTATACCAAGCTTGACCCGTTCTGAATCCATTAATTGCCGATGGACTATTAACGTCGTTAACGTAAACGACATAATCATCACCCATACCTTCAGGTAAATTCACCCAAGCATACTGATCTGGATCAGACTCTTTCAAGGCTTGTGCTTCAGATACCGTTCTAGCATTGTAGAAAAGGTAAGGATCTTTAAGAACAGGTTGATTGGCATCAAAAACATCGACACGAACACCAACATTAAAGACGATGTCCTTAAATGCAAACTTATCCATGATGTATCCCGCCATGTAAATTGGTTGGAAAGCACCTACAAATCTTCTAAAGTTCCCGTTTTCATCATATTCATTGAAATAATTATTGATATCTGTTGCTCCAGAAACTTTTTTACCTGTATGGTCGAATCCCCAATAAGAGACGTATGAATTACCACTATTCAATAGTTCATCTGGAGAGAACATGTCAAACTGGAATAAATTTGGATCATAATTATCAATATCAATAAAATCATCTCCAGCCACGTCAAAACCTAATCTATCCCTTAGGTTAAAGTCAAAAAACGATTGGTTATCATCATTTAATTGACCGCCATAAATTCCAGTTCCTGAAGATGCAGCATAACCAGAATTCAGTCTATCATATGTAATGGCCTTAAATGAACCAGAATCAGAAATAACTCCTGAATTCAAATCTAATTCGGTTATGTGAAAGTTTGCTAACTGACGTGCAATTGTCCAAATGCTGATAGGTCCTTGCGTATTTCCATTAGTTGTTGTCCCTGACCTCCAGCCACGATCTACACGCTGCTCGTATTCAAATCCAAGAGATATCGAATGGTCTCCTATTACCACAGAACCCGCACCTGTTACACGGAATTGATCATTTTCCGTCTTTTGAAAATAGTTATAGGGTGAACCAATATTGCTCCATATACTGTATACGCTACCTGGTGTATCACCATTTCTCAAAGCGTTCCCTTGCTGAATTTGAAATAGGTTTTCATAATGCCCGTCAGGATCGTTTTCATATATGTCATAATACTGACTTGTTATTGAAGCTAATGCTGCATTCGTTTCAGAAGGGGTAAATGCTACCTCTAAATCCCTAAAACCATTGTGAACGTATGTGTTTGTAATAGAATTAAACTCATAAGACGGTGTTCTTGAAGTTTCAAAACGCCCTACATGTCCGTAATTAAACATATTGAACCTATGTTTAGGGTCGTAAACATCTCTTGTAGATTTGGAATAGTCTACCATTAAGTTGTAGCTAGCTGATTTTATTTTCGAACTGCTTTGATTATCATTAGAAAAACGTTGTGTGAATCGTCCAAAAAGTCTGTAGTCTAAAGATTCAGAAACTCCGAAATTCCCAAAATTCAATAGCGAACCAGAATAAGAATAGTTACTTCCATTGCTGTAATTTAAAGAACCACCAAACTGAAGATTTACACTTGGTCCTGTATTAACGTCTATTTTAGCTTGCGCAGATAATGAGGATGAACGTGCATTCATTCTCCATGGTGTCTTTTCAAAATCCGATTCTCTTAAAAAGAGTGCATTGTGAAATGTTCCAAAACCTGTAGATGTTGGGCGGAGTGGATTCGCAAGAAGGTCATCTCTTACATCTTTTTTAATTCTGTACGTACCTCCTGAAAGTGGACGTCCATCAAGTCTATCAGAAAAGTTAGCAGAAATCAAAAATCCTAAAATTGGATTTGTCTTATTTCCTGCAGAATCTTTTCGCATTAGTAATGGACCCGACAGCATCCCTTCAAATAAATTATACCCAAAATTGTCTAAGCCGTATACTTTTCCGTCATAGCCATCAGGATCAGCACCGTTAACGTAGAACCCCGAAGAAACCGCTTCAAAACTCCCAAAGTAGGTCCTTGATGGGCCTCTTGTTGTAATAGAAATAATACCACCAGTGACATCACCGTAGTTTGCAGGCACACCACCAGTAATTACAGAGACTTCTTGAAGTGCTGACTTCGGGAGGTTCGCCGAACCTCTTACCTTGATACCATCAATGTAGAAATAAGTTGCATCCGAACGAGAACCTCTCACAGACAAAGCACCTGAACCTTCATTTGCATTTACACCTCCAACGGTACCAGCAACACCTGCTGCGGATCGCACTGGAAGTCTTGCAATGTCTTCTCTTGTAACTACTCGTCCGGAAGCACCACCATCTTTGTCAATCAAAGGGACTACATACTTAATAACTGTTACTTCAGGTAAGTCTTGCATATCATCTGTCTTCACCATCTCAGTTTCGTCGAAAAAAGTGATTTTGTCAGAAGAAATAACTACCCCCTCAATCTTCTGGGTATTGAATCCCGAAGCTTTAAATTCGACAACATAAGACCCTGGCTGAAGATTACCAATACGGAAGGCTCCATTAAAATCGGTTCTAGAAATCCCTTTCCGCGTACCATTCTGCGTCAGCTCTACCGTAGCGCCATATATTGCGTCACCTTTATCAGCGTCAATAAGGCTACCCTTAACGGAACCTTGACCACCTTGCGAAAACACGTAAGCACTTGACATCAAAATGCTTAGACAAATAAAAAGTAAATTACGAACCATAAGTATATAAATCGATTGTTTAAAATTCTGTAGTTTAAGAGAGTAAATATAGAAAAAATCACGGTCTTTAAAGAATTGCCAAAAAGAATTCATATAATCGAGTGTGTAACTACATTTCCTTTAAATTTACAATAAATTACTGGTAGAAAAAAATGAAATTTCATGATTTTTTTTGAACGAAATAGTATACAATTCGGAGTGTTGAAAAAGTCGGCTGTCAAACAAGATTTATTTCTGTTTCCAAACGAATACAAACAACTTGAGCGACTGCAGCACCCAAAACGAAAAGTTGAATTCTTAGGGGCACGTCAGCTAAGAAACAACATGGCCAAAAATCAAGAAATAGCCTACCGCGAAACAGGTAAACCTTACTTAAAAGACTCAAAACTGCATGTTTCAATTTCACATTCCGCGTCAACTATATGTTTTGGCGTTGCGACTAAACCTGTTGGAATAGATATCGAAATGCCTGACGTCAGATCAGTAAGGGCCTCTTCGAAGTTTTGTTCGGATGCTGAATCAAAGTTATTTGACAGAGCTTCCATAGATGACATGACGTTTCTATGGTCAATGAAAGAGAGCATTTATAAAAAAATTGATAAACCAGGTCTTGATTACAAGAAATGCATCTCAATTGTCAAAAGAGGTTTATCACAGACTATTTGCTTGGTTAAAAACGACGGAATAGTTAAAGAAGTGATTATAGGGCATGAAAAAATTGATGATCAAATTCTAACCTTTACAATAGAACATTAATGACAATCTTGGATAAAAAAATTAAACCGTGGTATTGCGGTTCTTATAGACTCTGACACCTTTGGGCAAGGCAATGAGATTGACGGCTTCTTATAAAAAGTTAAAATTGCAAAGCCCTACTTTATATACATAGGTGCGAGCTCTGAATCAAAAGTTGACTTTGAAGCCTGTGTGGAGAAAACAAAATGCAAATTAAATATTGCACTTGTTCTTTTTCCAGGCCCTTCTCATCATCTTTTGCAAGATACGGATGCGGTTATATTTCTATCACTCATTTCAGGAAGGAACCCTGACTTTCTTATCGGCCAATATGTAAAGGGAGTTGACGAATTCGAAACGCTTAAATTTGAAGTAATTCCTACCTTCTATCTCCTGATTAATGGAGGACAGATGACATCCGTTGAGTATATTTCAAGAACAACACCCATACCGAAAAATACATTTTCAATAGCGAAGAAAACGGCCATTGCAGGCAAATATTTGGGCCACCAACTGATTTATGCAAATGCCGGAAGAAGCGCTCTAAATCCGATTAATTGCGAAATGATTCAATTCTCAGCAACAGTGGATTCTCCACTTATTATTGGTGGAGGACCTAGAAGCATTTCAGCTATTGAAATGGCGCATAAAAACGGGGCTAACCTTGTTGTAATTGGCAACAGGCTTGAGGAGGGCCTTGACTTTTTGCTCGATCTAAAACTTTATAAAGAAGTTCAAAAATAAGCCTTAAGACTTAAATCAAGGCTTTTTACTGAGTGTGTTAAAGCACCCATAGAAATAAAATCAACACCCGTTTCGGCGTATGAAAGAATAGACTCCTCAGTTATTCCTCCTGATGCTTCAGACTCAATGTGACTTGGGATTAGTGGTACCAATCCTTTCAATTCACTCGGTGAAAAATTATCCAGTAATATGCGCTGAATACCATTTGTTTCAATGGCTGCAATAAGTTCTTCTTTATTTCTTATTTCAATCTCTATAGGGATAGTTTTATCCATTTGCGAAACGTATGTATTCGTTTTTTGAATGGCACTTTTTACACCACCCGCAAAATCGATATGGTTGTCTTTTAACATGATCATATCATAAAGTCCAAATCGATGATTCATCCCACCACCAATAACGACAGCTTTTTTCTCTAGGGCCCTTATACCAGGCGTTGTTTTTCTAGTATCTAAAACCTTTGCTCCTGTATGTTTAATTTTAGCTACGATTTGATTTGTTTTGGTAGCAATTCCGCTCATTCTTTGCATGATGTTAAGCACCAAACGTTCTGTACTTAAAATAGACTGTGCTCTACCTTTAACCTCCATGACGATATCACCTGTTTTAATTGGAGCACCATCTTCAATCAATAATTTTACATCAAGGGTTGCGTCATAAAGTTCGAATACACGCTTAGCAACTTCAACTCCTGCAAGAATTCCGTCTTCTTTAACCAAGAGCTTTGCTATGCCTTGATCGCTTTCTTTAAGACAGGATAATGAGGAATGATCGCCAACACCTATATCTTCCCTGAGTGCGTTAAGTATTATATCGTCCAACATGCTTACAAATATAAACGATTGAACAATTCTAAGGATTAGTTTTTACATTTATATTATGAATTTAGAATCAGACGATCTTCACAACTCTTTAAAGGTTCTTCCTTCCTCACCCGGAATCTATAAATTTCTGAATAAATCTGGTGAAATCATATATATCGGTAAAGCAAAGAACCTCAAAAAAAGAGTTCAATCTTATTTCTCAAAAAACAGCTCAAATTTTAAAACAAGCGTACTTGTAAAGTCCATTCGAGGTGTTGAACATGTTGTTGTTGGTTCAGAAACTGACGCTTTACTCTTAGAGAACAACCTTATTAAATCTCATCAACCTAAGTACAACGTGCTTCTTAAAGATGATAAAACTTATCCTTGGATTGTTATCAAAAACGAGCCGTTCCCTAGAATATTTTCAACTCGAAAAAAGATTAATGACGGCTCCATTTATTTTGGGCCTTATACCAGTGTCAGGCAGATGAATGTACTTTTAAATCTCATCTATGAAATATACCCCATTAGAAGTTGTAAACTAGAACTCACAGAAGATAAAATAAAGGAGCAAAAGTATAGTATCTGTCTTGACTTTCATATTGGAAAATGTAAAGGTCCGTGTGAACAAAAGCAGTCAGAAAATACCTATAATCAAATCATAGAAGAAACCAAACTCCTACTTGGAGGCAAAACAAAATCCTTAAGCACATTGCTAGAGACAAGGATGTACAAATTTGCTCAGAACTACGAATTTGAGCAAGCCGAACGTGTTAAAAAAAGTATCGGAAGCATCAAAAGATATAATGCGAAGTCTATCATCGTTTCTAACCTTAAAGACCTCGACGTATTTACGATATTAAAAAAGGAAAATACGTTTTATTTAAATTTCATGGTCATCAAAGAAGGTTCTGTCGTCTACGCATACAGCAATAAAGTCAAGGATCAACTTAATAAATCACCTGAAGAAATTTGTTCCGTTCAAGTTGATTATCTGAAAGAAAAATTTAGTAGCAACAATAAAATTGTACTTGTCAATGAGAAACTCAACTTCGAACATCCTAATTACAGATTCGAAAAGCCACAGATAGGTGCAAAAAAAGAGCTCATTGATCTTTCTTTGAAAAATGTAAATGCCTTTATTCTAAACCAAAGAAAGAAAGCAATTCTACAAACTGAAAATAGCAATGAAAAAAGAATACTTGAAACGATAAAAAAAGATTTTAAACTAAAACACTTGCCTGTACACATGGAATGTTTTGATAATTCTAACTTCCAAGGAAGCTTTCCTGTTTCGGCTTGTGTTGTATTTAAAAATGGGAAACCTTCCAAGAAAGATTATCGACATTTCAACGTCAAGACTGTTGAAGGTCCTGATGACTTTGCAACAATGACTGAAGTTATTTATCGCAGATACAAAAGATTAGTAGATGAAAAAAAAACACTTCCGCAACTTGTAATTGTTGATGGAGGAAAGGGACAACTCAGCGCTGCGGTAACTGCACTTGAAAGCCTCAATTTAAGAGGGAAAATCCCGATTGTGGGTATCGCAAAGCGACTTGAAGAAATCTTTTTTCCAGGAGATCGTTTTCCAATTTATCTCGACAAAAGAAGTGAAAGTCTAAAGGTGATTCAGTTTATGAGGAATGAATCACATAGGTTTGGTATTGAGCATCATAGAAACAGAAGAAGCAATGGAACTCTCCAAACAGCCATAGACCTCATTCCAGGTATAGGGCCTAAAACAGTAACCCTGCTATTTAACCAATTCAAAACGATAGAAGGCATAAAAAGCGCCGAAGAATTCGCGCTTATTGAAATAATCGGCAAGCACAAAACAGTACTTGTCCAAAAACATTTTAAAAAGACGGTCTAGATTAAAGTTTTACAAATGGTAAAGTAGCTGTTACTGATTCACCATTCAACTGAATACGGTAAGTACCTTTAGCGAAAGGTGTTGAATCTATTATAACACTATTCAAACCAACATTTCCATAGATAGAAGTCGTCTGAACTGATTTGCCTAAAACATCCAAAATCTCAATCTCTACATTTTGATTTGTAAACAAATTAAAATCAACAGAAAAATTGCCTTCAACGGGATTAGGGTAAATACTTAAACTGATTTCTTCTAGACTTTCAGAAACACCTGTTACTAGTTCATCGGAGGGTCCGCCTTGATAGATATTAATATCATCTAGGTACAAATTGTTCCCGCCATCACCTTCGAATCTAAATCGCATTCTGAAACCTGGGGTATAAAAAGATTCATTAATATTTGTTACATGCACCGTTTTCCAATCAGATGATGAGGTAGGATACCAACTTGTATTTGAATTCTCTGAACCAAGTTGATTGCCTCCTAGTGTTTTTTTCTGTGACCAAACTTCACCACAGTCTTTGGAAACGAAAACTTTTAACAACTCGTATCCTGCAGAAGGTCTTGAGCGATACGCATATCTAAAACTCAAAGTAATATCCTCAGTTTCCGGGATTGAAGACAAATCAATTGATTGAGAAATTAATTCATCAATATTTTCGCCTTGCTGACCGAAATTCGGAAGGCGAGCGCATTTAGAACCTGAATTCCCAAAGCTTGACTCTAGCGTAAAGGCATTATTACTATTCAAATTAACAACCTCCCATGTTGTTAAATTCTGAAGCGAAGAATACGATTCAAAACCTTCCCAATAAGGGAGCCCAGCTGCAGAGGGAAGCACACGGATATAATTGTTTTTTGTCTCAACATCAGTACTCGATCCATCTGTAGCCGTAAGCGAAACAGAATAAAGGCCCTCCGAAGAGAATAAAATCAAAGGGTCTTGAGATGTGCCACTCGTACCGCCTAAATAACTCCAACCTGTCGCAGGTGTAATTGTCCACTCCCAAGACGATACCGCATTATAGCTATCGTCTGTCAATTGAACTTCATTACCTGAACAGATGGTTGTTCGGTCTGCCTCAAATTGCGCTTTACAAAGAACTAAATCACCAGTTGCGCCTGTTGCATTTAAATTGCTGACTTGCCAAAGGTTTTTTCTTCCCGTACTCGTAACTTGCAATGCAGCTCTCATTCTGGAGCGTTGACCTTCGGTATACATCTTCGAACAATATGAATAATCCATGTAATTTTCTACATTATCACGAATATCGAATCCCCAGTATGAATTATCTCCACTGCATCCATTAGAATTCTGATTACAAGAAGTTACACCAATACACAACGGCGTGTCTTGAACACCGTCATCTTGATTACAACTCGTAGAAACATTTGGGTTATTATCGCCACCCCACGTATGGCTTAAGTTTAACCAGTGACCCACCTCGTGTGTCAACGTACGACTTGTCCCCACAGAACTTGTTCCAATTGAACCCGTATAATTATGCAATACCCAAATACCATTTGTCATACTTGTCGCATTCCAATTTCCAGGGTTGTACGTGTATCCTGCTGCGCCACCAATATCACCACAAACAAAGAAATTTAGGTATTTATTACCAGCCCAAGTACCATTATAAACATCGTTCCCTTGCACAATAGCACTAACCTGTGCGGTTCCATCATCCCCCTGAAGACTAACTACGGAGGTTGTTCTCGTAATACCTTTAAAGCATTGCCCATTAGGTGCTTTTGTTGAAAGGACAAATTCAATTTCGCTGTCCGCAGGCATACCTTCAAAATCCACATTTACATTCGCTGTATCTGCATTTAATTTTCTAAAATCACGATTTAAAATAGACAACGCATCATAAATCTGTTCGTCAGAAATATTTTCGACACCTTCATTGTGAAGTACGTGAAAAACAACAGGTATTTTGTAAACAACACCTTTGGGCGTTGATTCTTTGATTTTTTGATCAAATTCAGCCTCTGACTCGGCGTTTATAGCTCTAAAATTAATGTCATTATTTAATTCTCTCATTTTCACATGCTGATGACAATATTCAACAGATTCGCCATCACGCGCATTTGTTGGATCGAATACCCTTGTTTTTTGAGCAAAATTAGTTCCAGCAAATAAGAGAGAAAAAGAAAGAATAAATAGTGAAATTTTCATGGATAGTTTTTTATAATAACGGTTGACTTAGTTTAAGGTTTGCTAAGATAATCAATTATTTATTTTTTGTCACCAGACAAAAAGCTCAAATTTGAGCCTTAAGAACTAAGAAATAATTACTGCTTCTGAAGAAAAAAAACCGAACTATTGCTTAGTTTTGTAGCATGAAAACCCGTAAAGCAATAGACACTCTTTCGATCGCCACCAAAGTTGTACTGCCAAATGACACCAACACACTTGGTAATTTATTTGGGGGTGAACTACTTGCTTGGATGGATGTTATTGCTAGTGTCTCGGCTCAACGGCATTGCAGGAGAGTTGTAGTAACAGCATCTGTTAATCATGTTTCCTTTAAAATACCAATAAAACAAGCCTCCATTGTCACACTTGAGGCTAAAGTTTCTAGATCTTTTTATTCTTCAATGGAAATTATTATTGACGTCTATGTTGAAGATCAAGTTACAGGAGAACGTGAAAAATGTAATGATGCGATATATACATTTGTAGCCGTGGATCAAAACGGAGGCCCAATACAAGTCCCTGAATTAATCCCAGAATCCAAAGAAGAGATCGAACGGTTTGATGCCGCACTGAGACGCAAGCAATTGTCCTTAATTTTAGCAGGGAAAATGGATCCTTCAAAGGCCAGTGAATTGAAGCGGCTTTTTACTTAAACTTCTTATTTCAATAGATTCCCTCTATATTAGGGCATGAAAAAAATAAACTCCCTTCTAGATAAATATGGTGAAAGCCATACCAATTCAACCAACAAGTTAATACATTGGATTTGTGTGCCCGCTATTTTCTTTAGTATTGTTGGGCTTGTTTCGGTAATTCCCTTCCCATGGCAAATAAACATGTTTAATACTGTTGAATTAAGTTGGGCCTTTATTGCTTTGATCCTCGTATTGTTGTACTACATTTCATTATCGCTATCACTATCAATAGGTATGATCCTGTTTTCTATACTCTGTCTCTTCATTTGCTCGAGAATTAATCTTTCGGGCAGTGCTCTATTGATTTATATTGGGATTTTTATTGTAAGCTGGGTATTTCAATTTATCGGCCACAATATTGAAGGAAAGAAACCTTCGTTCCTTCAGGATATTCAATTTCTTTTAATTGGCCCCGCTTGGTTGATGCACTTTATCTTAAAAAAACTTAATATTTCAGTTTAATGAAAATTATCTTTCTCTTTTTGATTCTGGCATTTTATGGCTTCGGCCAATCTCCCTATGGGGACTGGTTTACTACGCTAAAAGCGGCTGATCTCCCCCTCGTTTTTCACATTAAAAAAGAATCGGCTAAGAACGTAGTATCCGTTGACTCTCCAAAGCAAAAAGCCTTTGACATGCCTGCAAAAATAACATTCTCAGAAGGCAATAACATCAAGGTTGAAATGGGTAAAATCGGGGTCTCCTTTGAAGGTACTTATTACTCAGACTCGCTTTCAGGAATATTTAAACAAGGTCCTATTTTAGAGGAAATGACCTTTTATAAGAAACCCATTGAACCTAAAAAGATAAAGCGTCCACAAAACCCGAAAGCCCCATATTCTTATGATCAAGAAGAGGTGAAATTTGAAAACGTAGAAGACTCCCTATTACTGGCAGGGACTTATACATATCCAAAAAACAAGACCGACATCCCAGCAATCGTTTTGGTTAGCGGTAGCGGTCCTCAAAATCGAGATGAAGAAATGATGGGGCATCGGCCCTTTTGGATTCTTGCTGACTACCTGTCAAACTTAGGGTATGCCGTTCTCAGATATGACGATAGGGGAACATTCAACTCAGCGGGAGACTTTGCCTCCGCAACAACTACAGATTTTGTTAACGACGCGGCGTCAGCAGTATACTATTTACAGAGCAGACCTGAGGTGGACGCAAGTAAAATTGTTGTGCTTGGTCATAGCGAGGGAGGACTGATCGCAAATATTTTAGGAACGAAAATCTCAAATCTTTCGGGTATAATTTCTCTTGCGGGAACCTCAATAAGAGGAGATTCAATTCTAAGAATACAAACGAAATTGATGGCTGAAAGCATTGGAGAAAAAGGAGCTCAATTAGAATTGACCCATGCGTTCAATACTGCCATTTGGGATGAAGTTATAAACTCAAAAAACATCGAAGAGTTTGGTATCGATTTAAAATCAATTTCAAAAAAATTCGTTAAGAAATTCAGGAAGAAAAAATTTATTGAAAAAAGTGAAGAAGCTGAGATTATTCAATCTGTTAAAATGTCAATGCTCAACCCTTGGATGTATGAATTCATAAGATATGCACCCAGTATACATATACCTAAAATAAGTTGTCACGTTTTGGTTTTAATTGGATCCAGAGACATTCAAGTAACAAGTAAAGAAAACATCAAAGGGTATGAAAATCTTTTACCTATAAATGATAAACTACATGAACTTAAAGAGCTTGAAGGATTAAATCATTTGTTTCAGCGTTGTAATACATGTACAATAAGTGAATACGGTCAAATAGAAGAAACATTCTCTGTTATAGCACTCGAAGAAATACGTGCCTTTCTTGAAAAGATATGGATAAAGTAAGTCTCTACAAAGGAAAGAAAGTATTGATCATTAGATTTAGCGCTATCGGCGATATTGTATTGACTAGCCCTATAGTCCGTACCCTAAAGAAATCTGGATATGCCGTTCATTTCCTTGTAAAAACAAAATTTAAATCGGCAATTGAAAACAACAGATATTTAGATAAATTGTATTGCATTGAAGAGTCTAGCTTAAAAGAAAGCCTTCTTTCTGAGAATTACGCACAAATTATTGACCTACAAAACAATTTAGAATCCTTTAAGTTAAGAAGGGGTTTATCAAGTAATACAAACATTGTAAATAAAGAAAACCTCAAGAAACTGCTTCTTGTCAGAACAGGCGTTGATCTTCTAAAAAAAGAACATATTGTTGAACGATATTTTAAAACAATCAAAGCTCTTGGAATAGAAAATGACCATCAAGGTTTAGATTTTCATATCGCAACAAAAAAACCTTTGAGCATCGATAAAATAGCGTTTTCACTTGATCAAAAATATATTGCTTGGGTTATTGGAGCTTCGTACCCAAAAAAGATGTTACCCGTTGAACATATTGTAAAGGTGTGTGAATCCCTCAATATACCCATTGTACTTGTAGGTGGGCCAGCAGATGGCGAAAGAGGTCAAATTATTTCATCGACAAAAAAAGTCAATAACGTATTTAATCTTTGCGGAAAGCTCAGCCTCCAAGAATCGGCATTTATTGTAAAAAAGGCGGCTTTGGTTTTGACAAATGATACGGGCCTAATGCATATTGCTTCCGCATTTAAAAAGGATATCATTTCATTTTGGGGGTGCACAAAACCTAGTATTGGAATGTATCCTTATCTACCTGGTAAAAACTCCATGGAAATGGTTAGTCCAGTCAACAAAGGACCTTGCTCAAAACTTGGTAACCGTTGTAAGTCAGATTCAGAAGGTTGTATACAGCACATTAATACTGACAACATTATTTCACAGATAAATAAAATTCTTGTTGGAGTTTAAACAGATTTCAACATCATTTTTACAGAAGTGCCTTTTCCTAATACAGAATTGAAGGCACCCTGAATACCTGCCATATTCATACGGTATTGAATGTTTTCTATTCCCAGACCTTTTTGAATTTTCTCCATTTCAAAGCCTACACCATTATCCATTGCTATCAACTCTATACCTTCCTCACACCTGCGCAGCGATATACTAAATTCTGAAGCATCTGCATGTTTTAAGGAATTATTGAAAAGTTCTTGAATAATCCGGTATAAATTAAATTTATCAACATTATCCAGATCCTGCTCTTCAATACCTTCTTCAATATCAATAACAAATTGAATTTGATCCATGGAACTTATTCTTCGCGCAAAGCGTTCAATTGCATTTAAAAACCCTTTTTCTAATTCCGGCGGTAACAGATTATATGCTATTTCCTTTACTTCACGGATACAATTCTGTAATAGATTCTGTAAATCATTAAAACTCTCCTTTTGGCCATCAGAAGGATTGAAGTTTTGAAATAATAGGTTCAATAAAACCATTTGCTGACCCAATCCATCATGCAGCTCTCGTGCAATTTTCTTCTTCTCAGATTCCTCTGCTTGGGAGACAAGATCAAACTTCCGCTTCTCGAATTCGAGCTCCTTAGTTTTGTCAATAATCAAGGCAATGTATTCTACTTGGTCACTATCAGACTCAATTTCATTAATTACAACATCAACAATTATTTCTTCGCCATCATTCGTTTGTTGAACATATCGACCACCATCTATATTTATACTTTTATTCTTATCAAGATTGAAACTGCTAAATGATTTTTTGTTCATCTCTTCATGAGAGAATTTATAGAGCTTTTGCGCAGCATTATTAACAAGACCAGTTTCTAGTTCATGGCCGATAAGCTGAATTATTGGAAGTGGCGATTTGTTAAAAACGTCTTTAAATTTCCTTTCTGATTTCTTAACCTTTTGAGTTAATTCTCGTCTCAACAGACCGTAATTAATCGTCCGCTCTAAAACCTTTGCATTCAGAGCACTTTTTATCACATAATCCTGCCCACCCTTGGAGACAATTTCAAGAGCTATAGACTCGTCATCCATGCCGGATAAAACAATTACCGAAGCTAAGGGAAATATCTTAAATACCTTTTCATAGGTTTCAACACCGCTCGAATCCTCAATATTAAGATCCAAAAGAATAACATCTGGTTCCTGAAAATCCCGCACTTCATGAGCCTCAGCAATGGAGGTGATAGAAATAATATTCTCGCTTTTTATTTCAGATGTAGAAAGTTGAAATTTTACGTTTTCAGCAAAAGACAAATCATCCTCAATAATAAGAATCTGTGCATCTTTCATAATTAATCTCTATTTCTAATGAGCACCTTATCCCGATCTATCCTCTTCTGCACTTCTTTTTTAAAGTCACTTATTTGATCTTTCTCTATGCAGTCGGTCGGAAATAAGAGTTGTAGCTCTTTAATGTAGTCAAAATAAATAGAATCCTTACCTAAAGTTATTTTTTGAAGTCCTGAAAAGTAGACAATTACAACCTCTCGATCCGCTGCAATTATGGCCTTCGAAGAAACACCTACCCGAAACCTGTTCTTTGCACCAGAAAGTATAAAGACAATACTTTCAACAGAAAAGAAAAGTAAAATTCCTGCAGGGAGCACCCAGAAATCGAGTATCTTATAAAGTGCAAAAGACAAACTAGTCATGACAAGGACCTCCAGTAAAGTATAGGTAATTACGCGCTGCTTTCTTTTACTACTAATTGGTGTGTTCCATGCAAAACGCTTCGTCTTATTCGCAATGTATACCCCCATCCATCGTCGAACACTTCGCCAACCGAGTAAACCAAAAAATAATAAACCAAAACCTAGATAAATATATGATTGAAATGGAAGCTCAGCACCTGACATATGTAAAAAGTCGATCTGAACGTCATATCCAACATAAATACAAAAACCCATGAGTGGTAAACTAAAGAACAACAGAACACTATTGGTAAAACTATTCATTTGGAATTAATTTTAATTTTCTTTTTAACAAAGAAATGTCCTTTTTGATTTTATCATTTTTTTCATTGACTTGCGCAAATAATTTTTCAGCACCTTTAGAAACAGAAAAATAACCCATATTAGTTTCTGCTTTGATCAACTCATTTTCTAAGTCTATAATTTTCATTCGTAGTGCCTTCTTCTCTCGCTGATAATTAGCCGAAGCATCATGAGAGAATGATAGTCCTTGGATTTTAGATTTGAACATTATTAAATCCGCAGCCTCAGGAGACATATTGGATTTTGTGAGCTGGACTTGAAGCGCTTTATTAAAATCTGAAAGCAACTGGTTGTATTGATTTGAGGGTACATTACCTAATTCCTGAAAATCAGCTATAATTACTTTTATATCCTCTTCAGTAGCAATGACTCTTTCTTTTATGGTAAGAATAAAGGCTTGCTTGTCCTTTAAATTTTTGGTCAATTCTTTGTCCATAGCCTTGGCTGAATCTTCCTTGTGTGTGAAAAAATAATCGCACGCATCTCTGAATTCTTCCCAAAGCTTTTTCTCATAGCGACCAGCTCCTTTCAAGGTCTTCCATTGTTTTTGTAATTGAATCAGGGCGTGTGATGCATCCTTCCAATCCTCCGAGGACTTGAGTACATTGGCTTTATCAATGAGTGCCTTTTTTGCATCCCGCGCCTCTTTATCCTTATTATCTCGTTCTTTAAAAAAATCCTTCTTCAGGGTGAAAAAAGAATCGCAAAGCCCTCGGAATTCTTTCCAAATAGGATCGTTGTCTTTTTTAGGAGCAAAACCAACTTTTTTCCATGATGCTTGAAAACCAAGTACCTTTTGAGTGCATTTCTGCCATTCTTTTTGGGTATTTATGGTAGGATTTGATTCTAAAAAAACTTGTAGTTCAATTAAAATGGCTTGCTTCTTTTTAAGGTTTTCTTGCTGAGAAGCACGATGCTGTTCATAGTGCTTATTAATTTTATCATAAATGGAGCGAACAACCTCCCAATAACTCATCTTTAAACCTTCCCATTGTTCTTTTTGAACAGGACCAACATCTTCCCACTCATCTTGAAATAAACGTAACTTCTTTTCAAGCTCACGAATACTATCAAATTTGTTCCTTAAGGTCTGTAATTCAATGATTATTTTCTCCTTAAGTTGAGTATTTCTTTTGTAGTCATTTTCTTTAAGCTCCTTATAAATTGTAATATTATGGAAAAACAATTCTCTCAACCGAGAATAATCCTTCTGAACATTATCTCTTTTATCACGCGGAATATCTCCTATCTTTTTCCAAGTATCTTGAATTGAATTATAACCATTAAATGCTGTTCCAATGTTCTCCTCGTTTTCGACAAGCTCTTTTAATTCCTTTATTAAATTATTTTTCAGCTTTAAGTTTTCTAACTCAAGTTTGTTTTTCAGATCTAACTGTTGCTTTTTCGAGGCCTTGAATTTTAAAAAAAGATCGTTAAACCTTGTCTTAATTATCGAAAAATCAATTTGCTCAAGCTCAACTCCTTCCTCCTTTGCTTTCAGAGTAGCGACTTGCTGTTGCCCCTCAGTTCTTAACAACCAATCATCAAAGTTCACCTTCAACTGTGCCACCTTTTTTGAAATGGACAACAGGTCTTCTTGCTTTAGTAACTCATTTAAATTGGTTATAAATTCATTTTCCATATCTAATTTTTTAAATCAAAAGAAGAAAGCTCATTAAATACGTTCACTCTTTGATCAATATCACTTTGGGTAATTTCTAATAGACCATCTGTTCCAAACTTTTCAACACAGAATGATGCCATTGCAGAGCCATAGATAACTGCGCGTTTTAGGTTTTCAAAGCTTGAATCATCCTGTGATGCAATATATCCCATGAATCCTCCGGCGAATGTATCTCCAGCGCCAGTTGGATCAAAAACCTCAGCAAGTGGTAATGCTGGAGCAAAGAAAATTTGATCCTTAGAAAAGAGAAGTGCACCATGCTCACCTTTTTTAATAATGATATACTTTGGGCCCATTTCTAAGATCACTTTTGCTGCAGTTACCAATGCATATTCTCCTGTAAGTTGACGCGCTTCTTCATCATTCACGATAAGAATGTCAACCATAGAAATCGTTTTTTTTAGATCGGATAAAGCAATATCCATCCAGAAATTCATCGTATCCATTGCAATGAGTTTCGGTTTGGAATTCATACGATCTATAACAGCGCTTTGAACAGAGGGGCTTAAGTTACCCAACATGACATAGTCTGAGGTTTGATAGCTATCCGGAACTATGGGGTCAAAATGTTCTAAAACATTAAGTTCTGTTGCTAAAGTGTCTCGACTGTTCATATCATTATGATATTTCCCTGACCAAAAAAAAGTTTTTTCGCCTTCTTTTACTTGAAGACCTTCAGTATTTATACCACGAGAATTCATTTCTTTCAGCGTCTCTTTTGGGAAATCGGAACCGACAACAGAAATAATACTTTGTTCCTTAACAAAGAATGAAGAAGCGAGTGAAATATATGTCCCTGCCCCACCTACTATTTTATCTGTTTTACCAAAAGGTGTTTCTATCGCATCGAAAGCCACACTACCAACTGTTAAAAGACTCATAATTATTTTTTGTGCAAAGATAATCAATTCCGAGTAGGACGACCCTATCCTCGCCTTTGTTGATTCTTCAATGTATGTATAATTGACTATGAATGTGTATTTTTAAATTAATGAAACGCTTCCTCCTTGTTTTGCTACTAATAATCAGTACCTCAAACAATTTATACAGTCAAAACAGCACAAAATTTTTAGCTGATGAACTATTTTTAGAAATTCAACGAAAATCAATAAATTCTGAGGGTAAAACAGCGCTTTACTCAGAATACTTAAAAGCACTAGAATCCAAAGTGTACAATTCGGAAACTCGCGCAGAATTAACCTCGCGGCTTTTTACTTTTTATCAACGCCAAGGCCTATACTCTAATTTCAACAAAGCCTACGGTAAACACAAGAATGAACTCATAAAAAACTCTATTTTAAGTCAATTATGGAAAGTAAAGGCCCTGGAAATAAGTGGTAAGTATCTCCGCATGCTTGAAGCCTCAAAAAACCTCCTCGAAAGCTCAGAGAATAAGGGGAGTAATACAGATAAAAGTGATGCCTATCGAATGATTGCTCTTTCCAAAATGTATTCAAATCAAAAAGACTCCGCGCTGCACTTTTCAAATATGGCTTTAAACTTCGCAAAGAGATCAGATTCAAAAAAAGCCGTTGCCCTAACCTTTCGTGATCTTTCAAACATATATGCACATTTCGATATGATTGGGGAAAGCACTTCGACACTGCTCAAACTTAATACCGAAGCTCAAAGGTTAAAAGATGATGATTTATTGTGCTGGTCAAATTTGAAAATCGCTGAACGGTCCTTAAGCGTAAACTCCTACAGGGAGTCAAGCACGTATTACAGAAAATCATTAAATATTGCAGATAAGAATAACTTCAGATTCTATAAAGTACAAATTTATTCAGGACTCGCGGAGGTTTCATTGACTGAAAACCGTTTAAATCAAGCGATTGAGAATATTACGAAAGGATATAAATTCATTAACGAAAAAGAGGAAAGTATTTATGAACTTAAGTTGAAACTGGTTCACTCGAAATACCTTATTGAAAAAGGATATTTGAGTGATGCTATGACACAATTAGACGAAATTCTTGAATCCTATAATGAAATTGATTCTAAAGAGGGCAAAGGAAATACCTATCACTTAATAGGGCGCACTCATTTTAACAATAAAAAATGGGCTAATGCCAAGCAGTCATTTATCACATCAAAAAGGTTATTGATGAATTGCCCTCAGTCTATTTACCGGATAATGAATTACAAATTTCTCGGTCAAGTCAACGCGAAACAGAAAGCATTTGAAAAAGCATATGAAAATATAAAAGCCTATCAAAAACTGATTGATGACCATTCGTTCTCGGGCAGCAATAAAGCAATCAATGAACTCACTCAAATGTATTCCAGAGAACTACGGGAGTACCGAATTAAAGAGCAAGAACGCGTTATTAATGATCAAGTAAAAGAAAAGGAATTGTTGGCATTGAAAGGCCAAAAACAAATGTCGAGGATCGTTTTAATCATTATTATTCTTATCTCAACAATTATCATCGTTTTATTTTATTTAAGACACCTGAGAATCAATCAAACAAACAAGGAGGTTGAGATGGCGCAGACGCTCCTTAGGACTCAAATGAACCCACACTTTATATTTAACGCAATGTCGGTAATACAAAGTTCACTATATGAGAACAACCCTGCCAAATCTTCTAAATTCTTGGTCAGCTTTTCGAGGCTCATTCGACTCATCTTAGAAAACTCACCCAAAGAATTTATTACGTTAGAAACAGAAATTGAAATTTTAGAAAAATATTTAAAAACACAAAAATTCCGGTTTGAAAATAGATTTGATTATCAAATTAATGTACCTAAAGCTTTAGTCTTTAAGAAAATACTTATCCCCCCTATGATTACTCAACCATTTGTAGAAAATGCTATAGAACACGGACAACTCAATACCATTGAAAATGGACAGATTATAATAAATATTTTAGAGAAGGAAGAAATGCTCTATGTGGAGATCTCCGACAACGGTGTTGGCATAGCAGAAACAACTAAGAAAAAAAGTCCGATGAGTGAACATAAAAGTATGGCTATGGGTATAACCAATCAGAGGGTGAATATTCTAAATAAAAAGCATAAATCAAAAGCTCGAATCGCTATCAGTAAACTAACAGAAGACAAACACTCTGGAACCCGTGTAGAAATATACCTACCATTACTAATTGAAAATATTAACTTTGATTTAGAATGAAAAAAGTACTCATAATTGACGATGAAAATAAAACTAGAGAGTTTATAAAAAGGCTTCTAATCTCTTTAGAACATAATTTTGAAATATACACTGATGGTTCAAACGTCGAAACAGGTATAAATGCTATTAATAAAATCCAACCTGATCTCGTTTTCTTGGATATACAAATGCCAGATGGAAATGGATTTGATGTCCTTAATGGAGCGAAATATAAAGAGTTTGAAATAATTTTTATTACCGCTTATCAGGAATATGCAATTCAAGCTATTCAATTCAGTGCTCTTGCTTATATACTTAAACCTATTGATATAGATGAACTTGAAGACTCGGTAAATAAAGCGCTTACAACGTTCCAGAAAAAGAAAATAAATGAGGTTCAGTTTAACGCCCTCGCTAATAATATTGACAGAAACGTGAAGAAAAGGTTAGTACTAAAAACACAAGAAAGCGTTTATGTATTAGAGCTCAAAGAGATTATTCGGTGTGAAGCGGATAAAAATTACACCTCATTCTATTTGGAATCAGGAAAACGAATCCTTGTTTCTAAAACACTAAAAGAATATGACCTTTTACTATCAGGTCATTCCTTTTTTAGAGTTCAACAATCACACCTCGTAAACCTGGACCATATCGATCGTTACGATAAAGTTGATGGCGGTGCAGTAATCATGAAAGATGGCAGTTCAGTTCCGCTGTCACCAGTAAAAAAAGAACAGTTTTTTCAGATTTTAGAGAACCTTTAACGCTCGATCGAGATCATCTATTAGGTCTTCAACATCTTCTAAGCCTACACTGAGTCGAATTAAACTGTCAACCACTCCACTTTTCTCTCGTACCTCTTTTGGAATGGCAGCATGTGTCATCGTCGTTGGGTGACCAATTAAGGACTCAACACCACCCAAAGATTCTGCCAATGCAAAAACTTTTACTTGCTTCACCAATTTTAGTGCATCTTCCAAATCATTCCCTTTGATCGTAAATGATAGCATGCCCCCGAAATCTTTCATCTGCTCCTTAGCAATATGGTGGTTTATGTGATCTTCAAGACCAGGCCAATACACTTTCACTACCTTTGGATGCGCTTGAAGAAAGAATGCAACTCTTGCACCGTTTTCACAATGCCTTTGCATTCTAAGATGCAAGGTTTTAATGCCGCGAAGAACTAAAAAGCAATCCATCGGACCAGCAATTGCACCTGATGAGTTTTGAATGCGGTAAATTTCGTCTGCTATTTCTTGTTTTGAAGTAATTAAGGCACCCATGACCACATCAGAATGACCGCCAAGGTACTTTGTGACTGAATGCATGACAATGTCTGCACCTAGATCAAGTGGATTCTGAAGGTATGGCGTGGCAAAAGTGTTATCGACACATAGTATAGCATTTGACTCCTTAGCAAGTGAAGCAAGTCCTTTTATATCAATAATATTGATCATCGGATTGGTAGGCGTTTCCGCCCAAATTAGCTTGGTCTTTTCCGACATTGCTCTTTGTGCTTCTACAATATTCTTCATATCAACAAAATGAAAAATAATACCATACTGCTCATAAATAGTTTTAAACAATCGATATGAACCACCGTAAAGATCATTTGTAGCAACAACTTCATCCCCTGGTTTTAGCATTTTAATCACGCAATCAATTGCAGCTATTCCAGAAGCAAAACAAGCACCATGCTTACCATTCTCTAGAGCAGCTAAATTCTTCTGTAAAATATTGCGGGTTGGATTTTGCGTACGTGAATATTGGTAACCCTTATGATTTCCAATACCATCTTGAACAAATGTAGAGGTTTGATAAATAGGCGTCATAATCGCTCCCGTAGTAGGGTCTGGCTCAATGCCTGCATGAATTGCTTTTGTTCCAAATTTCATTTTGAAAAATTTAAATTATAATCGTTTGAAAGTACTATAATTCAACCAATGGATCCCAAAAAAGAATATTAAAATCAACAACAATATCCTCACGAATAGCGACCCCCTCTTTCTCCAGGAGCTCTTGCATAAGGTTAGGTTGCTGAAAATGATGCTTCCCTGTAAGCATTCCATTTCTATTGACTACACGGTGCGCAGGGATATCATCAAATTTATGTGAAGCATTCATTGCCCAACCTACCATTCGAGAGGATTGCTTAGACCCCAGATAATTTGCGATTGCACCATAAGAGCATACCCTCCCGGTTGGAATAAGCCTTACTAAATCGTATACATCAGAAAAGAAATCAGAATTAACAGACATTGATTAATTTAATATTATAAATAATAGATTTTATGTTTCAAAAAAAAAGCCATCAAATGATGGCTTTAAATGTTGTTTAACGTTATTGGCTCTATTTAGTTTCTATCCATTTTCCTTTTTCATCATAATGTGAAAGACATTCTGCCATCTCTTCTTCGCTACACTCTTTTTCAATGCACATTGCAGCACATTCATCTTTGGTCATTTTAGCACACTTAGACATATCACATTTCATTTTTTCTGCGCAACAAGAATTACCTTCTTCTTTATCACAAGAATCTTCCTTCGCGCAAGACTTATCATTTTTATCCGCACAACATTCTGTTTTGTTGGCTGAACAAGTAGCAACAGCATCATTCTCATGTCCATTTCCTAATATAGGGGCTATAACCAAACCAATAAGACAAGTTAATTTTATGAGAATATTCATCGATGGACCAGACGTATCTTTAAATGGATCCCCAACAGTATCTCCAGTAACTGCTGCCTTATGTGCCTCAGAACCTTTATATGTCATTTCTCCGTTAATCTCAACACCTGCCTCGAAAGATTTCTTAGCATTATCCCATGCACCACCGGCATTGTTTTGAAAGATAGCCCATAATACACCCGAAACCGTAACACCTGCCATATAGCCACCTAACATTTCAGCAATGATTAGATTGTTATTTAAATAGACAAGTTTTCCTAAAAGGACAATACCTATTGGGAAACCAATAGTTAGTATACCAGGGAGCATCATCTCTTTAAGAGAAGCCTTCGTTGAGATGTCAACACACTTCGCATAATCAGGCTTACCCTTACCTTCCATAATTCCTGGGATTTCTTTGAACTGTCGTCTAACCTCATAAACCATTTCCATCGCCGCTTTACCAACTGAGTTCATGGCTAGAGCTGAAAATACTACCGGAATCATTCCTCCGACAAAAAGCATTGCCAATACAGGAGCTTTGAAAATATTAATACCGTCTATTCCAGTAAACGTAACGTAAGCCGCAAATAATGCCAAAGATGTAAGTGCTGCAGAAGCAATAGCAAAACCTTTTCCAGTTGCTGCAGTTGTGTTACCTACTGAATCTAAAATATCAGTTCTTTCTCTCACGATTGGATCCTGCTCACTCATTTCAGCGATTCCACCTGCATTATCCGATATCGGTCCAAAAGCATCAATTGCAAGCTGCATGGCTGTGGTTGCCATCATCGCTGAAGCCGCAAGAGCTACACCGTAAAACCCTGCAAAAGCATACGATGTCCAAATTGCAGCAGCAAAAAGTAACACCGACGAAAAAGTAGATATCATACCCGTAGCTAAACCTGCAATAATATTCGTACCTGCTCCCGTTGAAGACTGCTGAACAATTTTTAAGATCGGTTTCTTACCTAAACCTGTATAATATTCCGTGAACGACGAAATTGCTGCACCAACAACTAATCCCACTAGGGTTGCATAAAAAACATTCATAGAAGAAATGGTTTTAATTCCTTCACCATAAAAAGACATTTGCATTTCAGCCGGAAGCATCCACTTTACAAGAATAAAACATGACACAGCAACTAAACCTATTGAAGTCCAATTACCAATATTTAAAGCCCTTTGAACTTGTGCCTCTTTCGCATCATTTGACGAGATTTTGACAAGCAATGTACCTAAAATAGAAATTATTATTCCAAATCCTGCAATAGCCATGGGCAACAAAATCGGACCAATGCCACCGAATGCGTCGTCAATTAATCCATCCATATCTTTAATCACATAATTTCCGAGTACCATTGCTGCTAATACCGTTGCGACGTAAGAACCGAATAAATCAGCCCCCATTCCTGCAACATCGCCTACATTGTCACCTACATTATCTGCAATAGTTGCAGGGTTACGTGGATCATCTTCAGGTATACCAGCCTCAACTTTACCAACCAAATCTGCTCCCACATCTGCTGCCTTAGTGTAAATACCACCTCCAACTCGTGCAAAAAGCGCTATAGATTCTGCTCCTAGGGAAAAACCTGCAAGCGTTTCTAATACAATAGTCATGTCATCAGTATTTGTCCAAACACCTCCCATTACATAATGGAAAAAAAATATGAAGAATGATGTTAAACCTAAAACTGCTAAACCAGCAACACCAAGTCCCATTACAGTACCACCACCAAAAGAGACTTTTAATGCATTAGGCAAACTCGTTTTTGCGGCCTGTGTTGTTCTCACATTTGTCTTAGTGGCAATTTTCATTCCCATATTACCTGCTAATGCTGAAAAAATAGCACCAACAATAAAAGCTACAATGATCAAATAACCAGTTGACGGTACAATGTAGGCTACACCAGCTAAAGCCACACTCGCTCCAATGACAAAGACGGTTAGCAATTTATATTCAGCCTTTAAAAAAGCTAAAGCCCCTTCATATATATGATCTGAAATTTCTTTCATTTTGCCGTCTCCAGCATCTTGTTTCATAACCCATTCTTTCTTAATAAACATGTATAACAAACCTACAACAGCTAATATAATAGGTAAGTAAATTGCAATTGATTCCATAATTCTAATTATATAGTATTTTAAGGCGCCAAAAGTAGACTATTCTGTCAATCTTTGCAAACCTAAAGCATAAAAAAAGGAGTGACAGGCACTCCTTTCATATTTAAAAATAATATCTCTACTTGCTGTAAGTAGCTTGACAAGTTCCAGACCCTCCTGTTAAAGGTGTTGTATTTTGCCAAGTAAAAGTAATTGTGAAGCTCAAACCATCAGGATTCATTGTACCGAATCCAGAATAAATTATATCTCCAAACCCCCCTGGTGCCCCATCAGAAGCCTCTGCAACAGAAATAGCATCTCCATCTATTTGGCAAATTGCTGTTCCATAGCTCCCTGTGATGCCATTTAAAAATTCAGTAATTAAAATCTGTTCAGTATTTCCTCCTGCTATAACGTTTGGTGAACCATTTAACGCAAGGCCAGTTCCTCCACCACAATTATCAAAAACACTCCAATCACCTAACCAAGTATCTTGATTCACTACAACATGGACCATTCTTGTTACGGTTGTAGTACCGTTATCATTTGTAGCAGAATAAGATACTGTATAATCACCAACTTGACCCGCATCAACATCACTAACGTCAGAAATCATGACAATAGCACCATCAATATTTGCCGCAGTAGCGTACGGATCTTCCCATAAAGTAGCCACACTTATAGTTGTATCGGCTGCTCCTATAATTGAAATTATTGGAGAATAAACGCAAGAGCCATCATCCTTTTTAGCTTCTTCGTTATAATTTGATGCTGAAGGATCGATACATCCTTTTTTCTTACATGATACTGAAAACATAAACACAGTCAGTACGGCGAGTATTGAATGAAATTTTATTCTTTTCATAAGATAATTTTTTTAAATGTACTTAAATTATGAATATAAAAAAACGGCACCGAAGTGCCGTTCCTGCAAACGATTTGCTAATTAATCTTGCGCTACCTCAGTCGATACCTCTGGCGCTACAAGAGCCTCTTTAATTTTATTCTCTAGTTCTTCAGATAATTCCGGATTATCAAGAAGTAGATTTTTAATGGAATCTCGTCCCTGACCCAACCTAGTTTCACCATAAGAAAACCAAGAACCACTTTTCTTCAATATATTCAATTCAACCCCTAAATCAATGATTTCTCCTATCTTAGAAATCCCTTTACCATACATCACGTCAAACTCTGCACGTCGAAATGGTGGCGCTACTTTATTCTTAACTACTTTCACTTTCACTCTATTTCCTTTAACCTGATCCCCATCTTTTAGTTGTGTAGATCTTCGAATATCAATTCTGATTGATGAATAAAACTTTAAGGCGTTACCACCGGTAGTTGTCTCTGGGTTACCAAACATAACCCCTATTTTTTCACGAAGTTGGTTAATAAAAATACAGCAACAACCTGCTTTATTAATGGAACCGGTAAGTTTTCTCAAAGCTTTTGACATCAATCTTGCCTGAAGACCCATTTGAGAGTCTCCCATTTCACCCTCAATTTCCGCCTTTGGTGTTAGTGCAGCTACCGAATCAACTACAATTAAGTCAATTGCCCCTGAACGAATTAAATTGTCAGCAATTTCCAATGCCTGCTCGCCATTATCCGGCTGTGAAATCAAAAGATTTGCTACATCTACACCTAAATTTTTTGCATAAAATTGATCAAATGCATGTTCTGCATCGATAAATGCCGCAATACCTCCCTGCTTTTGAACTTCAGCAATCGCGTGAATAGCAAGCGTCGTTTTACCAGATGATTCTGGCCCATAGATTTCAACGACACGACCTTTTGGATAACCTTGAATACCTAAAGCTAAATCAAGTGTTAATGACCCTGTTGGTATAACATCTACTTTTTCAACAGGAGAATCTCCAAGTTTCATTACGGCACCTTTACCATAGGTTTTATCTAATTTCTCCATTGTAAGCTGCAATGCTTTCAGTTTCTCTTTGTTTAATTCTTTATTTGGCATATCGTTTGTTTTTTAGGCCTTGGACCTTAATTAGTAATGAGTCAAATGTATTGCATGAAGTTCGTAAACAATTTACGAACTAGTTTAATTCTAATAAATTAAGGATTTCATTTGCGTGGTCTTTCGTCTTAGGCTTTTCGATTATATGAGAAACAAACCCCTTCTCATCAATCACAAATGAAATTCGATGAATCCCTTCATACTCTCTGCCCATAAACTTTTTAGGACCCCAAACGCCAAATAAATTAATCACCTCTTTATTTTCATCTGCTAAAAGGGAGAAAGGCAACGTAAATTTAGTTGAGAATTTATCGTGACTTTTAACCGAGTCAGCGCTTACACCCAAAACTTTTATTCCATGAGATAATAATGCATCATAACCGTCTCTCAGGCTACATGCCTGAGCAGTACATCCTGGAGTATTATCCTTTGGATAAAAATAAACTACCCACTTTACTCCTTTAAAATCAGCTGTTGTGACTTTTGTATTATTCTGATCTACTCCTTCAAATGAAGGAACTGTATCACCAATTCTCAATGTCTTCATGTTGTTTATATTTTAATCTTTGTAATTGACGTAATTTTAATCAAATATAATTATAATTATAAATAAGTCATAAATTCAACAAAAAAAAAACAAGAAAGTTTGAAATCTATTTTAGACTATTCGTTCCCAGACATAGTTCCCAATTCCTTAAGCATAGTTTCAAGCAACTTTAAAGAATCATCCGCATCATCCGCATCACTTTTTAGAGCTTCTAATTCCTCCTCCAAGGTTGAAATACAGTATTGGACGGCCCGTGCAAAATACATTTTAATATAAGAACCTCCATTCTCTTTGTAATGTTTAAGTACTTCTGGCAGTCTTTCTCTAAGGGAAATGTCTTGTCGTAAGGTATATGATATATAATAAAACATCATTCTAATCTCACCTTCATTTTTCCATTTTTCGCCTTGATTAAAAATCATGTCTTCAAAGAACAATCGCTCTTGCTCTTCACCAACTGCACTATATACCTCAGCAATAGTTAAAAGAAGATCATCACCTGCATCCTTTTGAATAGATCTTGCAATAGCTAAACCTGTATCTTGATCTAAATCAACCAAACTAGAAAATGCATTTGAGCGAACCATGCGGGACGCGTCCTTAAGTATTATGCCTTCAAGTTTTTCTAACTTTTCACGCATCGTAAAATCAGTTTCTAAATAGGCCTCACACATCGCAGAACGCACCTGCGAAATTGAATCGTTTTCCAGTTTTTCGGTGACCAATTTTTGAAGTTTAGTATTGGCTTCAATTAATCCATAGCGAACTGATAAACCTGATGCCAATGCACGAATATGCCAAAATGAATCATTCAATCCCGCAGACAATAGCTCTACTGGATGCTCGCAATGCAAACTTAGAGCACGCTCTAGGGCTATTTTACGAGATTTATACTTGCTTGAGTTATAAAACTGATGTTTAAAGAAAGTCGCCGGTTTCTCCTCATAAACTTTTGCTAAAAGTACCTGACGAGGATCAATTTGAATATTTGCAATTTCCCCATCGAAAGAAAAAGTGTAGCGCTCTGAAACCTCATCAATTTCTATTTTATGAATATGTGCTATAGGATTACCTTCAGTCCAAATAGCAATCTCGGTAGGAATACGATAAACTGGAAAATCTTCTTTATTTTGCCGCTGACTGACCTCAACTGTTACCTCATTTTTATTCTTATCGATCTCATAGTCCGCAAAGAGAATGAGATGGCCTTTACCTAAAAACCATTGGTTAAAAAACCAGTTTAGATCTTCACCAGACACTTCCTCAAAGGCCATTCTCAAGTGATGAACCTCTGCCGCCGTGTACTTGTTGTCCGTTAAGTATTTATTTAACCCTTTAAAGAAAGCTTTATCACCAAGATAAGCGCGAAGCATGTGGAGAATACGCCCCCCTTTATTGTAAGAATGCCCATCGAACATATCCTCTTTATCTAAATGATCATACCAAATCAAATCATGATATCCCTTATAAGCCGCAGACTGATAATAACCCTCCATCTCAACTTCGGCCTGATAATCTGCTTCATCAGCACCATATCTATATTCATCCCATAGATATTGAGAATAGTTTGCGAAAGACTCATTTAAAGGAAGGTTTGCCCATGACTCACAAGTAACTAAATCTCCAAACCAATGGTGAAATAGTTCATGTGCAATTGTTGACTGATCATTTTCGTCTAATAACGCACTAGAATCTTTATAAACATAATCCCCAAAAATTACTGCTCCCGTATTCTCCATTGCTCCAGAAACGTAGTCCCGAACTACAATCTGATTGTACTTATCCCAGGGATATTCTACACCGAGTAAGTCGGAAAAATATTTAATCATAGCGGGGGTTTCTCCAAAAATGGCACGCGCATTATCTCTATATTCTGGCTCAACGTAATAGTTAACATCGATTTTAGAACCATCTTTTTTAGTGAAGGAGTCTTTTACGATACTGAACTCACCCACAGCCATCATGAAAAGATAAGGTGCATGAGGTAAATCTTGCTTCCAATGGTCTGTGCGCATACCATCCTTTTTCTTGGAAGATATTAGACTTCCATTTGAAAGGGTAACATATCTATCCTTGACTGTAATGAAAAGTTCCTGTGTAGTTTTGCTATTTGGCGCATCAATTGTAGGAAACCACACTGAATTTGACTCCGTCTCTCCCTGCGTCCATATTTGAGGCATCACCGTTGGATCTTCTCCTTTTGGGTTTATAAAATAAAGCCCTTTATCAGATAGTATAGCTGCACTACCGGAAGTTTCGCGCTCATCAGGCTTTGCGACATACTCTATAATTATGGTGTATTTTTCGACAGACGTATATTCTCTGTCAAGCTTAATCTTGAGCGTTAAGGCATCGTCATATTGGTAAGTCAAATCTGACCCATTCATGGAAATCTTTGAAATCTCCATTCCCTTTGCATCTAATATAAGAGAGTCCGATGGGTAAAAATGAGGTTTTGCTGTTAAGGTTTCACGTCCCATTAAATAAGAATTCGACCAATCAAAAGAAACCTCAAGTTTGGTGTGAATTAAATCGGTCAATAAAGTTCTAGACGAATTGTAAATATTCCTGACCTTCAACGAATCATCTTGAGCTTCAGTAATTGGCAGA
>Ga0315320_10000474_pt1 | contig 33039 bp, 23 predicted proteins | sample M140m21515metaG_FD_203458 | JGI IMG/M metagenome (GOLD analysis project Ga0315320, IMG submission 203458) | Ammonia-oxidizing marine archaeal communities from Monterey Bay, California, United States - M1 40m 21515 | ecosystem: Environmental > Aquatic > Marine > Coastal | place: USA: California... | reverse complement strand
CTACCGGGATCGTCAGGACGTCGTGAATCCATGGCATCAGAGTTGCTAAAGTTACCTCCATGCTATGAATGGGGAGCGAACAGGTGAGGCAAATCAAAAGTTTGTTCGTGTGTTGCAGCAAACCACTGGCGATGAAACACAAGCATCGTCATCGCAGTTCACTGATTGTGTCGGCAAATTCTGCTTGGCACCTATTCGAGTGCTGGACGTTCCAGGCGACTACCAATCCATGGATCCTGAGCTTGTTGCATCAATCCGTTCTTCGACGGATACGTTCATTAGCGTGCCAACAGCACCAGAATACAGCTGCCATCGTCGATGACATTGATCCCCGCCTCGCATGCAGCTTTACTTGCCGGTTCATCTTCGGCTCCCGGTTGCATCCAGATGTGTTTCACTCCGAATGCGATCGCATCGTTGACGACTTGCCGCGTGATTTCGGGGGGCGTGATAATCGAAAGCGCTTCAGGTACGAGTGGAAGCTCGGTGAGTCTCGCATACGCCTGATGCCCTTCAACCTCGCTTTGGACGGGATTAAGGGGATAGGTTTCTCGGTCCGCAGCAAGGAGTGCTCGGAATACTTTATTGCCGTATTTGTGTTGTCGGTTGGATGCGCCGGCGACCGCATAGGTCTTCGACGCAAGGAAAGTTTCGATGCAGTTCATGATGGAGTATTTTTGGGTGGAACACAAATCGGGTGCGGAGTGAACGCGTGAAAAATAATGCCTGTCCTCTCTTCGCCAAACCTTTCAGCACCACGGTCTCTTTTAATCGGAGTTGTGAGGCTTCGACAAAAGTCGTTTGGATTTGACTGGCTTAGAGGTAAGAGCGATCACGACGGAGTATTTTTTGCTTCCCGATATTTTGCAAACTGAGCTGTATCGCATTGTTCGGCGAAATCAGGCAATCGGTCCATCGCCTGCACAGGCTAGCTCGTCGTGTACTCTAAGAATTGCCTCCACGGCTGGGTCTACTTGCGAATTCCCAAACGCACCGATGAAAGTACAGGTGGAGTAAGTTGCTGTGATCTGATCATACGTTTCTACCCATTTTCTATACCGTTGCTCCGTCTCATCGTCGTTCCAAGGAAAGCGAGGTGGTGCAGTCATGATTTTACACCTCCAAGGTTTGGGTGAAAGCCGCGCGCGAAAACATTGCTGGCCGCGGCACAGCTTTATGTAGAGTGGGTCACTTTCCAGTTGTTCCAGCAAACGGGTCGTTGCTGTATCTGTAGGGTCCCATGTGCCGCTGGTAACCAAACAGCGGAATCCGTTGTAGGTTCGATACAATCGTAGCCCGAGTCCGTCGTGGCTTTCCGTCACGGACTGCACCCTGTCGACAATGCGTTCATCTTCGGATGCTGGGACTGCAGGATTTTGCGTTGCAGCATCAATCACCCGTTCTGGCATTTCCTTGCCGAGTAGTCTGCCTATAAATCCAGTCAATTGACTTGCGATACCCGAGAACTCCTTGTTTGGCGTTCTCTGATTAGAATCCTCTGCATAATCGATGTCCGCAAACAGGACCCTTGCGGTGTTGAGTACAACTGCGCCGTAGGCATTGCGGGTCAGCAAGGCATCTAATTGGTCCTCATGGTTAACTTCGGCAAGCACCTCTTCACGCAATGGCCGGTCGCTGTAGGAATAACGTTCAAGATTTCGCCCCTCGGTCACCGCCAATGCGACTGACTGCACTCGCTCCTGGGCGCGTCGCAAAGCTTCTTCCACGCTGTTGTCTGATCCGCCCCAGCAACAAAGATCCCATGGTCCGTCTGGGGTCTGCACTCGCTCAGACGACTTGGACCAATATCGAAAAGTCTTCATAGCACTCTTGCCCAAAATTTATAGTAATAGGTGAACAACATCTGACTAAAGATTGGAAAGCCTCCGAGCTCAGTGAAAGCTTTCCAGCTTCATCTGTTGAGTATCTCTTGCACACATACTTTGACCTCTTTCATCACAACACTATCACAAACCACTCGGCACTCTTCTGAAAAGAATAGCGTCTACCTTAGCAAGTCTGTGTTGCTCCTTTATAAAACCGGAAAGAAAAAGCTTGATAAGACTAGGGTGACGATTTTAGCAAGTTGGGGACTTCGGGCTTGCCTGTGAATTTCATCGTCAGCGGCACCTGTGTCTCGGAGCGAACACCTCACCGCTATTTTCTAATAAAAGCAGCGATCAACGAGCATATTCAAAAACGGTGTGTGTGATTTTTCGGCTTGAAGCCATTGGTTGATGCATGTGCCCCAGGTTGAAGAATACTTGATCAATGACAACCGACCTGATTCGTTTGCCGTCTGGAGATTCAAATTCATTCCGTCTGTGGTTTTCGTTGGTGTTTTAGAATCTTTTAGGTGTTTTGCATTAACGGTAGGAGAGCAGACTGCAAGCTTAGGCAATTGCCGTCTCAGACGCCGAAAATCACATCTTCTGGTACAATGTTTTGCGAATCGTACTTACATCAAAGGGTCTGGCCTCACAAAGCCTAGGATCGCCGATGTGCTGGCCGCAGCTGCAGTTGCGTTAGCATCAAGATTCTGTATGTAGGACTCTGTTATTTCTTCATCGAATCAAATGCTACGTTGATTTGTTTGCTGTCGAGTGGCATTGCACAAGGCTTTTGTGACGTTAATCGAGTCGTTGCGGATTCAACAGGCAGATCAATTACTCGCGAGTTAATCAGGAGCAGTATGTCATGGTGCGGATTTTAATCGCCGGTGTTTTGTGTAGCTTGACGTTGCCGGTCGTTTTTGCACAGCCGAACATCATCCTTATCATGGCCGACGACGTGGGATGCGAGCCGATCGGCATTTACGGTGGCCAGCGTTGGAAAACCCCGCATATCGATGCTTTGGCGCGGGATGGAATGCGATTCAGTCATTGCTTCAGTATGCCAGTCTGCCATCCCTCCCGCATTTGCTTGATGACCGGGAAGTATCCTTTTCGCTTTGACACGAAGTGGGGAGCGTTTCCACGGGACGAAGAGCAACACTCATTGGCTGCCGTGCTCAAGAGATGCGGGTATCGAACTGCGATTGCGGGCAAATGGCAGTTGTGCTTGATGAAAGACGACCGCATGCAACCACAGCGGATGGGCTTTGACGAATGGAGTCTGTTCGGTTGGCATGAGGGAGCACGCTTTCACGACCCAATGATCTATCAAAACGGGAAGCCGCGAAGCAATACAGCAGGCGAATATGGACCTGATGTCTACGTTGATTTCCTGAGCGACTTTATGGAACGTAGCAAGCAGGCTGAGCAACCCTTTTTCGCTTACTATTCGATGGCGTTGGCGCATGACGTGACGGATGACCTGTCGACACAAGTGCCATATGTACCTGGGAAAGATCGATGGATGAACTACGGAGAAATGATTCAAAGTCTGGATGAAATGGTTGGGCGCGTGGTGAGCAAACTTGACGATTTGCGGCTGCGTGAAAATACTATCATTTTATTTACGGGCGACAATGGAACAGCTGTTCGCTCCAAGTTGCGGCATCGCGAGAATGGTAAATACGAATATGAACAGGTTTACTCAATTCAGAATGGTCAACGAGTGCGAGGTGGCAAAGGTACCTTACTGGACATCGGCACAAACGTTCCCCTGATCGCCAGTTGGCGCGGCAAAATCAAAGCGGGAGCACAAAGTGATGCCTTGGTAGACTTCAGTGATTGGCTGCCGACACTCGTGGAAGTCGCTGGTGGACACATGGAACGGAAAGTTGATGGCCGCAGTTTTGCGTCCACGCTCTTCAACCCGGACTCGGAACCAAGGCGTAAGTACGCATTCGCGGAGAGCCGTGGCAAACGAGCCTGGGTACGCACGCAACAGTACAAGCTCTACAACAACGGACAATATTTTGACGTCAATGCTGATCCCTTTGAAAAAACGCCGCTCACGGGAATTACCGGCGATGCAGCAGAAGAACAGGAATTCTTGGAGTCCGCGTTGAAGAGACTTGAACTGCCTCGGCATGAAAAATGACGGGGGTCAACAGTTCGGAGAAGAGTAAGCTTGGTCGCGAATCCGATTGAAAGTAAATTTTGGCCTGTGCAGAATGTGCCAAGTGCCTGCACATGGTTTTCGTACAGCGATGAAAGGCGATTGTGTGACTGAATGTTTTGGCTGCAGTATCCTAAGCGTTTGTGCTGCTGTTGATCAGAGTCGTGTATCGTTGGATACCAATGCGGATGTGTCCTGCCCTAGGAAAAGCGATTAGCTTGGGCTTGTAATGACAAGCCATTGATTAAATTCGAGAATTGTGAAAGTTTGATTTAATGACAAGCGAAACCCCTGATCCTTATCAGCCACCAAGTCAAAACGAAACTGGTGAGCACGGTGCTAGTCAGATGTTTGAGTCTTCGCAGACGTCTCGTCATGATCATCATTTTGGATCGATGTTCTTCTCGGCTTTTGTCGGTTCCTTGCCGCTGTTTGTATTTGTATTGCTTCTCAATATCTGGTGGGATGGTTATGGGATTCTGGAGTATTCAAAACCAATGTTTGAATTCGTTTTCATTAACGCTCTGGCTTCAGCAGTGATTGTGGCGGTACTTTACTCTGTGAAATTCAGATCGAATGCGGCTGCTCTTGGGCTTGGCTGCTTGTGGCCTTTTCTGCTCATCTTCGGCCTAGTCCTATTTTCGGCATCACGCGGGTATCGGTAATTGATTCAGTTTCGCTGGGGGTGCCGAATCGCAGTTTTTGCTCGTCGAACCGAAATTGCCGTCTTGCTGAAATTGACTAGATTGGCGTTGGGAGGAAATTTACTTTTGATTCCTCAGTCGCTCGATTCTCAGTTTCGTCGGTGGGTGACTTCGGAAGTGCATGTCGATTGCGTTGAAGGTCGCGGTGACGGGGGAGTTTGATTGATTTACCTCGGTTGTATCTCCCATTGCATTTGCAATTTTCTCGAGGCTTCGTATGGCAGCCGACTTGTTTTTATCGAGTTGATTGTAGGAAAAAAGATCAGCTTCAAATTCATCCTCCTGAGAATAGCCAATCGCTATTGCGTCATAAGCGACGCTTGCAAAGGTTGCTCCTAAATTACCCGCAACTTCTGCCGCACGGACTGCATAGGTGAGTTTTTTGCTGCAATGGCCCAACGCAATGTGGCCAATTTCGTGGCCAACCACGAATTGCAGTTCATCGTCATCCTGGATGTTCATCAAGCCTTTGTTTAGATACACGTAGCCGCCAATGTGGGCAAACGCGTTGACTTCGGGTGACTCGAGCACGGTAAATTTTATGTCAGAATTCTTTAAGCCGCTGTGCTTCAAAAACGGTTTAGCAATTTTTTCGAGTTTTGTTTTGACTTGCGGATCATTGAGAGCCCCATTTTGAATGATGATGCGTTGGTGTAGCTCAAGCCCGATTCTTTTCTTGGTTGCGTTGTCTAGTTGGAGTGCGTCTTGGACTGAGTTGTCAATGCCTCTTGCTGTGTCCCTTCCGGCCTTGAATAGGTCGCTTATGAGATCGCCTGTCGACAAGGGGGTGGTCTGTGAATTGTCGTCAGATTTGGTTGCGTTGGACGCGCCGTTTTTCTTCGACTCGCCCTCATCTCGCATGCTACCACCGAAAAGTTCATCGGCTGTTGCTCCCATCTGCTCGAATGTGGATGCAGCGGTTTTTGCAATTTCTGCTGCAGGCTTCTTTGCCAACGTCTCCATTGAATCGCGAGTTTGCTTCGCCTCCGAGCGAATCGTGCTAGTAATTGCGTAGCCAATTCCAAGAAGCGTAATCAAGCCAGCGAAGCAAAGCAGAACGAGCGTTCGGTTGTCTTTAGTATTCATGTGATAGGATCAGGTTCGCGTTGGGGTTGAAGTTGATGTGTTTGTGTTTCCACAATTGTCAACAGCATGGCAACTGAAGGAGGTGTCCTGAAGTTAGTTGGTGGCGCGGTGTCAAGTCACTGTTCCGGTGATTGAGCGGACTTGGTCTAGGAGTTTCGCATTGATCGTCTGCTGTTTATACGCCGAATGCTCATGGCAAATCGGTGGAATGCGTGATAATGCAGTGTCAGAAAAGTTGTTGGTGATCGCGTTCCCCCTGACAAGCACTACGAGTGAAAAATGGAAGATCGTGGTGTTTGTTTCGGATTGACCAACATGGCTGCAGGAAGAATTTGGCTGATGCCGCGTTGGACGGAAGTGGGGCGGTGGTAATGGATCATGGTCTATTCTTGAAATTGTGAAGCGATTTGTTTCTTTAACCAGCTTTCAAGTTCGGCTTTTCGGCCGAGTTCGGCAACTTTGATACCTTGCAATTTGATCGCACATGCCGTGAAAAAAAATGCAGTAAATAGCCCGATCATGAAGATGGATAGCCAATAGTGTTTCTGGCAAAACATGTCATCCATTGTCGGCCCATTCCAATTCTCATTCCACGTGCTACATAAGCTACCGAAACACCAGTAACTTGGTGCAATCAACCAGGCAACTGCCTCTGAAATGCCATCGAGCGATTTGAGCATGCCAGCCAAAATAACCTGAGGTATGATTGCGAGTGGAACGGCGGTTGAGGCAACATCCGTGTTGGGAGAAAAAACTGAGATGGTGAGCCCTAAGCCGACTCCGCATCCTCCGATAGCCATCAGAGATAGCGCATAAAATATTGGATTGCCATCAAGATTGGTGGCGAAAACTGTGGCGACAAACAAAAATCCTGCCTGACCCATGGTCAAGCCAAACAGAAAAATGGTTTTCGAGGTCAGGTACCCAATCGCACTCAGGCCGGCATTACGCTCGCGATCGTAAAGTTCGCGTTCTTTAACAATTTCCTTGGCTGAATTGCTGCACCCAAACCAGAAGGTGCTAATGCCAAGCAAAAACAGAATTGCCATCCCGTTTTTGTATTCATCTTGAGCAGCATCATTCGAAATGTTGCCAAATACCATCCATATGAGAAAGAACACAAAGATCGGCTGGGCGATGGCAACAAGCAAGGAGTTTTTGTCCTTGCGTTGAAGCTCAATGATGCGACCCAGTATCACACGCGCGTGCTTAGTGATCTGTCCCATCCGCTGCAGGTTAGAAATCTTTTCCCTCTCTACTTTCATTCCAATGTTGCGATCCGATCTTCTAGCCGTATTCGCTTTCATTTGATTGCCGCGGCGTGTTTGCCCAAACTGTTTTGCCCAATCTTCACCTTTCTGATCTTTCAGCCGTAAATACAGATCGCCAAGATCATCGATGTCAAAGTATTGCAGCGCTTCCTGTGGACTACCGACGAACGCTAGGTAACCTCCGTTGGCCATGACAACAAGGGTTCGGACGTATTCCAAAACATTCCCGAGGTTATGCGTGATGCAAATGACTGTTTTTCCCGAATCGGCAAGATTTCGCAGCATCGACATGATTTCCTTGTCGCTATGTTCATCCAAACCTGATGTTGCTTCATCAATGAATAGGAGGCTTGGATTGGGCAGCAGTTCATTTGCTAGACTTGCCCTTTTTATCTGGCCACCACTGTAGGTTGAGATGGACGATGTGGCCCGTTCGTCCATTTCGACTTCGTGGATCACTTGTTCAACAAGTTTTTTCCTTTCGTCGGTACTAAGATCGTTGGGGAGTCTCAGTTTGGCCGTATAGCCCAAGGCTGACTTAAGTGACAGGCTGCTATGCAGCAAGTCCTTCTGCGGGACAGTTGCCATCCGCGTCTTAAGGCGATCAAAGTTGACATACAAGTCTTCTTGATTCAATAAGACTTCACCACCGGTAGCCAGCGATCGTCCACTGAGTGCGTTCATCAAAGTAGATTTTCCAGATCCACTAGGTCCCAGCAGCACAACGAAATTTGAGGGCTCAATGTCGAGGTGAACTTGGTTAAGAATATTTAGTTTTCCGCTGCCGTCCGTGGCGTTCACTTCCTTGCTTAGATTGTGGCATACCAAGTGAGCGTGGTCGCCCTTGGAAATGACTCGAAACCCCTGTTCCTCAATCCGAAATTCGGCAGGCCCGATTTTGATGACGTCGCCTTGCTCGAGTTGAACATCTTCTTTGGCTGCAATGCGTGTTTCGTTAAGAATAACTTTGGCGCGAGTCCCCAGTGCCCTGAGTACCAGTTTCCCGTCGTTGAGTGACACTGATGCATGCTTTTGCGCAACACTGGGGTCAGGAACCAACCAGTCCGCATGTTTTGATGATCGCCCGATGATCAATTGGGACTCCACCGTAATGAGCTCGGTTTCATCGACGTCGCGACGTGCTTCGATAACAGCATTTTCAACGATGGTTTTGGCATGTCCCGCAATTGATGCGAAGGCTTTTTTTCCTTTGTTCAGCGTTTCGTTGATGCGATCTGTGCCAGTTCCGTCCGAAGCGCGCTTTGCGAGTATTCGCTCAGCTTTTTCATGCTTTATCTGTTGGGCCTTTTGTTGTCTTGCGAGTTTTTCTGCCTCTTCCTTGGCGCGAGTTTCAGCAAGTCTATGTTTGCCTGGTACTCGAAAGCCTTGCCCGCACGTTGGGCATGATTCGACGCTTCCGGCTTCCTCTAGCAGTGCTGTTAAGCGAGTTTGGCAACCAGGGCATTGAAAACGTACCGTCGGTTTTCCAAGAGCGTTCTTGCTGTACTCAATGCTCATTTATTTGCTTCGCGAGATGGTCGGGCGGGCGGGCGGGCGGGCGGGCGGGAAGTGTAGTTTCTAGCAGAGGTTGATGCATTGCGGGCTCCACAGCACTGCTCATCGTTCTATTATTATCGGAAGAGGCGTAACACGATACTTGATTCCCCGGACCTATGGCGTCTCAGGATGAAACTGGCGTGTCAACATGGCAAATCAATGCGGACGAGCCTCGTTTCATGGACTATAACCATGCGTTTAGTCGCAGAGATCTGAACTCTGCTGGGGCCTACCGCAGTTCCGACAACGATCCAGAGCTGACCGGAACTCGGAAATAGCCGCGACCGACTGTCGCCCATAGCCGCGGGACTTATGTAGGAAGTCGTTTGGAAAAGTCGCAGAAACAGCCTTCTTCAGGTCACTTTCCCTTTGTGGTTTGGGAAACTATGCCAGACCCAATTACCGACGCCATTTTCGATCCTTGGGTGACTTAGGTGGTAGCGAATGATAATCGATCAAATGCAGTGCGGCCTCGCTTGATTTGATTCCCAACTCCGCAAGTAGCGAGTCTTCAGTTCATCTATTCTGCGATGAGCTGAACGCCCGACAAGCATGCTTGACCGACTCTGTCAACAAACGACAACTCGATTGTCCCGTCCGTCGAAATGCCAGTGAACTCCTTCACTATACTGCGAAGTGGTCCGCCAGCTTGGTGCGCGATATCGAAGCTCTTCAGTACATGCGTACCCTGAATCGAAACATCAAAGACGCGTTCGCCAGTCTCAAGTCCTTCCAACTCGGCAAAATGTAAGCGGACTGTAAATTGCTTACCTTGCGGCACCTGCTGCTTCAGGTTCTCGATTCCGACAACCGCCGAAGACGCTACCCAAGAGAACGCTTCGTCGCCGTCTGCGATTCTTGACATGTGATGTCGGACTGAGCGAAGTGACTTGCCTTCGATTCTAACCGGTAACTTGGGCGAGTTTCCGCCGACACTTGGCTCGTCAAACCACATCATGCCGTCTGGTCCACGACGATCACCCGGAGCACCGAGATTCACGGCGAATTCCGGGGGCGGAGATGAGAGGTTGCTGAACATCCACTGTTCTGCTTTGGGCATGTGAATCAAGGCGAGGGACGATTGGTTCTGATAGGCGCACGAGCAGGTTCGTGTGTAGTCGGGTGCATTCAACACCCCGTCCGCGACGATCAAGTTCGCTGTGCAACTCGACCGGAATCCGCCGATGTTGCCGGTCCCGCTGTCACCAGCAAGATCGCAAAAACCAGCCGCGCCACTGCGGAACGTCAACAGGTTCTGGCTGCCAATGGCTGTATTGCAACCGTACATCCGTTTGTAATTCCAACCAGTCTTTACCCCGGTCAGCAGATCCAGTTCGAAGCCTCCGCCGCCGTTGGTGATGATCTTGTCACGCAGCAGCAAACATGGCCCGTCGTAATCCTTTGCAAGATCTTTCCACAGTATTTTGCCGTCACTCGCGCGATACGCAACCATACCCTTGTCAGCTTCGTCTTTCGCGCGATCACGATAGGAACTGCCAGCTTGCAACAACACATCATGATCGTGCGAGTAATTCAAAAAAGTCCCAAACACATCCTCGTCCGTCGACCACAGCTCTTTGCCTGTCGATGCATCGAGCGCCAAAAGTCGCGGCTTATCGCCCGATTTGATGCCGCGTCGGCTCAAAGTTTGACGCTGCCGCTCGGACATGCTGTCGATGCAGAAGATCCTATCGCCTGCCACGACGATGGCGTTGTGCCGGAAACTGTAAGCCGCTTCTCGCCGCCAAAGCACTCGACCATCGTGGCGGTTCATGACCACAAGCTGCCGGCTAGATGAGGCGTAGTCTGCCGCAGACAGCACGTCCACCAAGCGACCGCCGCCAGGCCGCTGATCAGGTTGCGAACGCTTCTTTGCAATCGAATCAACCAACAGAACGGGATCGAGTGTGAAATCGCTGCTCGCTGACTTGGCGTTATGACCTTCGATGGCCAAGACGTTATTGCCGGTCTTCAGCAGCTTGGCGACATTTTTCAACTCGAACGATTCAAAACCATTCGCTTCATGGCCAGCGATGCCCGACGCGCCAGGACCGTTTCCGTCCTTGATGCCTTTGCGGACGATCTCAGTGCCGTTCAAATAGGCGATAAAGGCGTCGTCATAGTTGACGGCCAGCACCACCTTTCGTGCATTTTCAAGATCGCTGCTCGCGAATTCCCGCCGCGCATATACTCGCGAGTACTTGCCTTTCATTCCGGTCAATTTGGTGCGATCATCGTCGTCGCCGTAGCCAAAGCCCGTGATGCCGGTGTTCCAGCCATCGCCTGGTTTGAAATCAACTGCGGTCCAATTTTTCGCCGGGTCTCGACCTGCCAAGTATGTCCACTCGTCGCCCGACTCGATCACAGGAGTCATGTCGTCGGGTATCTTTGATGTTTTCTCGTCAGGCTTCTTCGGTTTTTTCGCCGCTGTTTCTTCACCACGGATTTTAACGGGGCTTGAAGTTGCAACGAGAAATTCGCCCTCGGCCGCCAAGAATCCCCAGCTCGCCGGCGGCGAGTCGCTGTCCTGCTCGAAAGCAAATCGCCGCATTGTCTTGCCCGTCCCTGCGTCGAGCTGCAGCAGCTCTTTGCGATAGACAACGTAAATTGAATCAGGCAATGTGACGTAGTTGCTGCCGATTTCCCCCGCGCCAGGAAAGTGGCTCGTGGTGTCGTAGTACTCTCCCAGCCCGGGCAGATCACGTTCCCAAAACACGCGGCCGGTGTAGACATCGACCGAGCGAAGCATGTCTGCACCCTCAATGACCAGTCGCCCTCCGGCGACCTGTGGCGAGGGTCCGTGCCCGTGGCGCGGTAGGACTTTATCGTTGGGCGGCCCGCCGAACCAGAGCAAGCCAAGCGGCGCTTTCACCAGCGAGTCTTGCGACACGACGCTATTGGCAGCATCGGCATATTGATGCGTCCAGGTTCCTGCTCCCGGAAGTGAACCGACTCGACGAAGTAGCGAGAACTCTCCCTCGCGGCTGAGTTGGGCATTGGCGAACTTGCCCTCATCGATCACGTTTTCGAGTGCCTTGTGCTGCGCATCGGAGAGCTGCAGGCAGAACGTCCCGCCGTAGGGCCGCAGCGACTCGAAGATGTGGCGCCCGAGTCGCGCGATTGTGGGGAGGGCGGTATCCTGAAACGCGTCGCTGAATATCACATTGGCCAGATAAGGGGGGAGATCGAACGATGCTGGATCACCCACGTGTGCAACGATGCGAGTTCCGTAGACGCCGCGATCACTCATTTTGCGTCTCATTTGCTTGACCTTCGATTCGTCAGGGTCAATCGCGATGATGTGCAACTCGCTGGTCGCGAGGACTTCGTCGATCAAGTCGCCTGAGCCAATGCCGAGCGCGACCGCGTAGCCCGGCGCGGCCCTCCCGTCTGCAAGAATGGCTTCTGCGAAGTCTGAACGCGGTCGCGTCTCGGGCTTCGTGAGCGGAAGGTCGTGCTGCGTCGGTGATCCGTCTCTCGCGCCAAAGCAAATGATTTTCGAGTCCTCGGTCACGACGAACAGTTTGTCGTCGCCAGCCAGCATCGCAACCGGTTTGCCATCGATCTCAGTTGACCAGCTTGGCGGTGCGACCTTTTTGCTGTTTGCCGCGGTCTCGATATCGAAACTCGCAATCAGGCCATTGCGGCCGCTAAAGGCTTTTTTCCCCGCGACAATGAACACGGATAAATCAGGACTGCAGACTGGGAACGATTCCTTCGGCTTGAACTGCAGCTTTTCGATCTTCTTGCCTTTGCGATCGACCGTCTCAACAACCTTGATCGCATTCTCGATCTGATGTGCCGTCGATGTTCCAAGCAACAGATCGTCTGTGAGAACCGAAGTCGGTACAGAGCCGACTGACTTGCCGGTGGACATCGTAAAGACTTCGTTGTGGACAACATACATGTCCTTGTTCGCAATCACACTCCAGCCGCCATTGCCTTTACCGCCAAATTCAAATCGTTGCATCTCGCCGGTCTTGCGGTCGAATATGCCCGGTAGCGAGCGGCCTCCGGGAACAAGCAGTTGATCGCCCGTCACCGCGAGATAGCCTTGCGGCACGATTGAGCCAAACGACGGCGCGCCGTGAGGATGCGTCACCCAACGCGATCCCGTTTCGCTATTCACCCAAACCGAATCGCCAGTCTCCGCATCGATGGCATGAATGAAAATGCCCATGAATGGCCAAATACTGGCGGTGAAGTAAACGGTATCGTCAGCAATGACCGGACCGCCGCGAATGGGCCAAGTCGAAATGACTCGATCGTTCCCGATGATGCGACGTTCGTAGGGACCGCCAGCGATCTTCCGAATCAGCTTGCCGGTGGCGGCTTCGAGGCAATACAGGTTGCCGTCGTCGCTCGCGGCGTAGACGTTGTCACGATGTGCGGCGGGCGCGAAGCGAATAGGACCGTCGGTGTAGAATCGCCAGACTTCGGCTCCTGTCTCGGTGTCGAACGCCGTGAGGGAATCGTTCGTTGTCGAACCGACAATCATCAGCTTGCCAACGATAATCGGATGGCAAATGGCGTCAAACTGAAGCTTCGTTTGCGACGCCGGCCAAGCGGCTCGCGGCGTGGGTAGTTTTCGGACCCATTGCAGATGCAGATCGTTTGGCAACGAATCTGGCGAAGCATTTGATCGCGCTGCATCATACCGCCACATCGGCCAGTCGCCGGCTTGCGATAAGACACCGCATGACGTTAACTGAAGAAAAAGAACGACTTGGATCCAGACGCGTGCATGCATGGTGGCTTTCATTGTTGGACTTCTTCCGTTTCTTTCCATCTGGTCATCATACTCAGCCGAGCTGGCCGTTTCATCATTCTACACTTTTCAGTGAGAGCTCTCGCGTCGAACGGTTGCTGGGAAGTCCAAATTTTTCCAGTGGTCACGATTGATTCGATGACGTCAATTCGGCCGACTTTGAAGCTAGCCGTTTCAGCTTCTTTAATGTCACCGGGCAGCGGTTCGTCTAAACCAATTTTGATCGGGCCTACTTCACTATTCCGGCATCACGGACCACAACTATTGCAACGATCGCATGATCAAACTCCGCGCCATCGCGGACGATTCCGAATACCGATTCTGCTTCGATCCTCATTAGGTATTTTGCCTTGATTGCAAGCAGCGGTTCGCTCAACACGCTTCCAGACTGAAGGCTGTAAATTTGTGAAAACGCATTGCATCCAACGCTTTCATTACCAACGAATAAAAACGATTCTCTTGCACGTGCTGACAATCACTCGTGTTTCTGAACAATTATCCCGTTAACCCCAATCTTGGTCCTTTTTGATTTGCTCTTTGACGTTCTTAATGTTGAACGTCGTAATGCGATTCGTTCCTGTTGCCATCCCAGAGTTTTGCAAAAATACTTGTGAGGAAACCCAGCAAGCTTTCGTTGAACTGGTTGTGCTCAAGACGTTGTGTCTCGAACAAATTCAGGAAACGCCGATTACAAAGGTCATCATTATGAAAACTAAAATCACCCTTGCTGCCGCAGTTGTTATGACTGCCTTCAGTTTTTCAGCATGGACATCAACCCGCGCGGGAACCTTTCAGAAACTCGGTGATGTTACCGCCGAAATGCTTTGGATGGAACTACTGCAAAGCGACCTTGATCGATCCAGCAGTTATACCGAAGTCGAGTGTGTCTACATGACGCTTCGGGGTTTTGGTTTTGATGAGGATGAGGCGATCTTGGGGCTGGTTCTCATGAGTGATGGGTTCACACTGGATGAGACGATTCGGTGTTTGACAGCAGAACACAGTATCGCGAACCCGAATATTTCTGGAGATCGTTCGTCTGGTCAGGTAAATCCGCAGTCGACGGGAAATCTGAGTCAGGGAGCGTTAAGGTAGCTCTCCCGTCTTTCTGAGCGGTGATTTCGGAAACGAGAAAAAAGGGGACGAGAAAAAAGGAGAGAAAAAAGGGGACAGGCACTTTTTGCCACTGCTAAAAGAAAAAAGGGGACAGGCACTTTTTGCCACTGCTAAATGCTTGCTGAGCAAACGATGCCTGTCCCCCTTTTTTTGCCCTTTTTTCTTTTTCACTTACCAATTCCACATCGGCTTTACGTAACTGGGCAACGTTCTGATCCACGACATGACGTTTCTGGGGCATGTTGGAAGACTTTTCCGTGAAGTGAGCCCGGTCAGGTTGTCTCACTCACAAGGGTGCCATTTGAAGGGAGGAGGTTGCTGCAAAGTTCTGTAGGACGGCAACTCAGCACTGGATAGAAAACACCTCTGGGGCTTGCGCCAGAAATGTGGAACTCGTGAAACTTTTGTCATTATCGGCTGGCAATGCAAAAAGTTGGCAATGTCAAGAAATGATCGAAGCTTGACGCCTGACCTACAGCAAGTATCCGCCCTGCCGCATTTTGCTCATCCTGGCACCAAGCCATTTCGGTTCATCTGACAGGCGAGTTCGGCCAGATGTAGTTCCGTTTTTTCACTCGTCGTTGATTCGGAACGCGGAGCAGCTCAACATGGTCGCTGCCGTGCTCAAATGAATCGTCTCAGTACGAACATAAAACATCCACCGTGTCAGATTGACTGCGCTAATTCTTAATGAAAAGGCTTTGGGGAAAGTTTTTTTTTTGTTTTTTTAGATCGAAATTTGCGTAAAGCATCGCGGGATCACATGTGCATAGGCTTGTAATTCACAAGAGACGCGTTGCCATGCGAAAATTTTTGAGTTGTGGTGTGAATTTTCGTCGATAAAGGTAAAGCCGGCATGATGCGGATATTTGCGACGGAATGCATCAAAGCTGGGAAAGGGTGCCTTTCCCATGTTAGCTGATGGATAATCTCGGCATTCGTGACTTTTTTATCGGATTGAGTGAACTTCCAATGGCTTTTCGAATACTTCTACTGTCTGCGTGCGTCTTTTGGGGTGTGTTTCCTGTCGTGATGGCAATCGGCCCGCCAGTCATTGGCGAAGTGGGACTGGCACAGGTCTTGGATGCACAAGACGCAGAAATCCGGTTGCTGAAGCAGGAACTCGACTGCCTCAAGATCCAGATGCTATCGGGGTTGATAGCAGAAGAGCGAGAAATCGACGGCAAGAAGTCGCAACTTACAGCAGAGCTCGCTCGGTTTTCGCCAGTGATGACTCAACGTAATGCTGCTGTTGAGGTTATGACTGAACCAACCGGATTTCGATCGCTGTATCAGCGTGGGTTTGTGATCGAGCCATACAATAAGAGGAAAACACCGTTTGAGCTAAAAATAAATAGTTGGATCCAATTCCGTCATCATGCTTTTACGAGGTCGGTTGACTCGTGGACCGACAATGCTGGGAATTCCAGACCGGTACTGAACCGCAACGCATTTGATATTGAACGTGCCCGATTAACTTTTCGTGGATTTGCGATCGACCCAAGGCTGACCTACTTTTTGCAATTAGATGGCGATACTGACGGGGCTCATACGGTAGATTTTTTTGATTACTGGTGGTCTTGGCAGGTATCTAATGACTTCCGCATTCAGCTCGGAAAGCGAAAAGTACCTGCAAGTCGGCAATGGCTCCTGGGAGCACGAAGAACACGCTTGTCAGACCGCCCCATGGCGGATGATTTTTTCCGTCCTGGCAGAACGGTTGGTATCTTTGGCTTAGGAAATATAGGAGATAGTTGCCACTACGAAGTGATGGTAGGAAATGGTTACCGAACAGCAAACCTACCACCCGCCGTGGCTGACGATCGCTTTACTTTTGCGGCGACCAGCTACATAGAGCCAGCTGGAAAATTTGGTTCACAGCTTGTGGATTTCGATTGCACCTGCAACCCGCTTTGGCAACTTGGGCACTCCTTCGTCTATTCACCTCAAACCAGTAACCAGTTATCGATTCCGTTGGATGAGAGCGATTTTCTTCGTCTTGCCGATGGAACTCGATTGAATGAAACCGGTGCGTTGGCAGCGAATGTTACCGTGTCAGAGTTTGATCTGTGGTTCTACGGCGTAGATATTGCGTGGAAGCATCGCGGATGGAGTGCAAATTCAGAGGTTTTTTTCCGGTGGATTGAGAATCTTCGAGGGGATGGACCTCTCCCAGTCAATAGCGTCTTCCAGCATGGATTCTATGTGGAGGGTGGCAAGTTTCTGATCGATCGCACTTTCGATGTGAATTTTCGCTATTCATACGTCGATGGCGATTTTGGCAATGGTTCAGAGTTCGCTGGTGGGTTTAATTGGTACCCCCTCTCAAAGCCGACGTTAAAGTTTACGTTTGACGTTACGCGTTTAAACAGAAGCCCGTTGCAGAATCGAGCTGCTGACATCTCGGTTGGTGATAGCGGGGTCTTATTCCGCTCGCAATTTCAGGCCGAGTTTTAGACTCAACCGAAGTGGTTTTGGCTTGCTCCGTCGTGGCCCGAAGGGCCCTTTCCTCGCCTGTGCTTGAACCCCTAAACCGTCGTTGAGTAGGGTGCCTGAGTGCGAGTAACTCGCAAGCCTCCGGCATCTGCTTGCCCCCACCAGTTCCACATCGGCTTTACGCAGTCTGGCGATGATCGCATACACGGTGTGAGTTTTTGAGGCATTCAGGAAGTCCTTTCCGGGCAGTGATTCCGGTCAAGAGTTTCTCACTTGCAATGGCGCGATTCTTTGATGAGTGTGCGTTGCTGGCCATACCAATCGGTGAACAACGCGCCCTATTGTGCGATCCGATCAATATTAGGTGTGCGATATCCCATCATGCCGCGGTCGTAAGCACTTATAATGAACTGCCCAATGTCATCACTCCAAATCACGAGGATGTTTGGCTTGTGTTCCGCACTTGCAGCGACTCAGTGAAAAGTAGGGATGAGGCACAGAAAGCCACATCTCAATGGGTGTAATCCGGTCATGTCTCTCAGTTCCGTGGTGAACACTTCGGTCGTAAAAAGTCCTTGGTTGCCGAGGTGTGCGACGCCAGCAACCATCGAAGAAATCTACGTTTAGGATGATCTCCTTGCCAAGTGGGGTTGCTACTGAGTAATCCACAGACAACTCCAAGGATGTCCTTGGAATTCGGTGCCTTTACCCTTGGGCGTCGATCTCGCCCGGTGAGTTCGAACGATTTGTTGGCGATCAGAGAAAGGATATTGGCTCAGCGCAAGTCTCATCACAGGCAAGGGCAAACGAGCTTGCTTCGGTCGTTCCATCACTGCTGTGTGACGTACCCGATTTCGCCAGTTTTGTTACTGCCAGCGTCCAATTGAAATCCGGTCTCGACCCAAAATCGAATTTCAACTGCTGGGGGCACTTCGGCTTTCACCGACCAACATACTAGCTCGATATTTTCGACCCCACGGCATCCCGCCCAGGACGTTTGTGAAAAACAACTGTTCCCTGCACCCATCTGACGTTGCTCGGCACTTGCGAAAGCGAAGGGTACACATGCTTGGCTGGACGCGCAAGAAAGAAACGGTGTTCCAGATTCAACCTGCGGCAGACTTGAGGTAGGCTTCTAATTCTCTCAAGACTTGTTGAACTATCGACTCCAGCCTTCCTGAGAGTGCGACTATCCCTTTGACATTACCGCCAGCAAGGTTCGCATCCATTTGTCCGATGACTTCAATACTGGAGTATGCTCCAACTAATTGAAGCCCTCCCTTCATCGAATGAAGATACTTAGCAACATCAGCCGTAGCCGCCTGGTCTGGGTCCGCAAAAATCTCCATGATTTTCTTCAGCATCGAACTTAACTCAGTCGCCGTCGTCTTTACGGTCGCCACCATAATATCGTGATCGCCACACGCGATGTCCCAAGCCTCTTTCCAGTTAATCACGTCGCTTTGCGATCCTCTATCATCCGGTTTCTGCGCCGAAAGTTCAACGAGCGACTCAGGAATTTCGCCTAGCAGTCGATTGAATTCCTGTAGCTTAATGGGCTTGGCGAGGTAGTCATCCATGCCTGCTTCAAGACAACGGCTCCGGTCTGCCTTAAAGGCTCCTGCCGTGGAAGCGATAATCCTCACATGCTTGTGTTGATCCGCTTCCAGTTCTCGAATTTTCTGCGTCGCAGTGATTCCATCTAGAACGGGCATTTGAATATCCATCAGGATCACATCCGGTGACTCCTTTTTCCAACATGCGATCGCATCCTCTCCGTTTTTCGCGATCAAAACATGATGCCCCAGTTTAGCTATGAGTCGCGATGCCAGTAATCGATTTGATGCGACATCGTCAACGATAAGCACGAGAAGTGGAACCTTCGCTTTTGTTACATTCGAACGTTCCCTGTCTGCACCACTTCCCTGAGTCAACTCAACTCCTGTCCTGTATTCTGCACCGGTTCGCAGGGCTGAAATCAGCTCAGATTCTTTGGCTGGTTTAAGAATGTACCCGTCACCTTGGGCAAGCTTATTCTCCGAGATTTCTACTGGGCTAGCTGCAAGGATAAAAACTGGAGATTCCTTAAATGCATCTTCTCTTTTTATTTGATCAATAAGCTTAGCCGCTGAGGGGCTCGCAAGGCCACTATCGACAAAAAAGGCTACTGCTCCTCGGGGATGATTCGATTCATCGGCAAGGAATGCTTCGGCCGCTCGCCCACTACTAAACGCGTGAGCAGCCAAGCCGAAGCACTCGATTGACTCGGAGAGATACTTGGAAGTCGCCTCGTGGTCGTCGATGATAACGGCTGAATTGAATTGCAGGTCGAGGCTGTTCTCATCCGACGCTGCGGGCGCTGCAAGCTTCGGAAACTTCCAGCGAAATTGAAAAGTCGAACCACGACCGACTTCACTTTCCGCCGATAGTTTTCCGCCGACAACACGAAGAATCCCTGTGGTGATCGCCAACCCTAGGCCTGTTCCACCGTATTGACGAGTCGTGGAACTATCCTCTTGCTCAAACGGGTTGAAAATCATCTTTAACCGGTCAGGTTTAATGCCTATCCCCGTGTCACGAACCTTGATGCCGAGGCAAATGTCTCGATCCGTTTCGGCTTCAACGGTCGCTTCCAAGACCACCTCACCCTCCTTGGTGAATTTAAGTGCATTGCTCAAGAGATTAACTAGAACTTGTCGTAACCGGGTTGGATCCCCTCGGAAAATTTTAGGGATTCGGGGATCAAGGCAGTATGCCAGTTCAACATGGGGGCTTCGAGAACGAAAACTGATGGACTTCATCGTGTTGCCGATCAGTTCTCGAAGGTCAAATTCAACTTCTTCAAACACCAGCTTGCCAGCTTCAATTTTTGACAAGTCGAGAACGTCGTCGATGATCACCATCAGAGACTGTGCTGAGTCAGTTAAGACAGAGATATACTCTCTTTGAGTTGAATCCAATGAAGTATCAACAAGCAGAGTCCCCATGCCAATAATCGAATTCATCGGGGTACGGATCTCGTGGCTCATCGTCGCAAGGAAATGGCTCTTTGCATCGTTTGCCTTTTCAGCCTCATCTTTCGCCTGCTCCAACTCTGCAAGACGAATCTTTAAATCGCGGCGCATCTGATCGAAGCCAATGGTAAGTTGCCCGACTTCATCTCGCGTTGGTTTAGGCAGTGCCGCAAAATAATCTCCTTCAGCCAACGACCGGGATGCACTCGCCAAAAGGGACAAGGGTCGCCGGACGCTCTTGTCGAGGAACCAAGCTGTCAAGCAGGCTAGTGTCAGAGCGACCACAAGCTGAAGTTCCCCATACACAACCCAGTTTTTTCGATGTTTTTCCAAAATCGATTTCGCATTGAACACGATGACAAGCTCGCCGACACTCTCGGTGTTAAAATCAACCGCTCGCTTCCTCTTGAATTCATAAGGATTGTCCTCCGTCAAAGCTTCAGGAACATCTTCGGTATCCTTTGTGTTTAGACGATAGGCAGGCAAGCCATCAGCGTACGACACCTTGACTTGCATCCATGTTTTAGCATTGCGGGTGGTCGCCCTGTCCAGCAGGTTTTCAAGCTCGATACTGTGGTTGCTCCAGAGCATCGGAGCAACGGCATCAGACAGCGCATCCATCTGCAAATCAAGGTCGGCTTTGACCGATTCTCGCGATTGTTTCTCGAGCTGGGGCAACCAGTATCCTAAATGGAAGATTGTAACCACCACCGCGAACGCACCGAGAATCGCTAAAATTCGAAAACCCAGCTTGTCAATGAAACGGGACTGTTTCATAACCCTTTAGCCTATGCCTATTCGGGTGCCTGGTAAAATTCATCCAATTTCAAATCGTCTAGAGGCTGGTAATCTTCTTTTGTCGCAGGACCAGGATTTGTCATCGGGATTCCAGCAAGCAGCTTCTTACCTTCTTCAGACTTAGCCATTTCGATAACTGCCGCTTTGACTTTAGCGACAACTTCCTCTGGGACTCTGGGGTGATAAGCAAGTGGATGTGGAGCCACGCCCGGCGTTTCATAAATCACCCGCAATTTTTTCTGCAGTTCAGGAGCCTGCGCCGCCAGAGTTCTACGCACGCCTCCACCGGCGACTGCTTTGCGCGATATCACATTTCGGTAAACCGACTCATGTGTTTGCACGAATTTCGGTTCGCATTTAATGTTGAACTCTCTCGCTAAAAGGGTCCTCATGTACAGCGAGGCACCTAACGCGTTCGGCGAAGGAAAATCAACTCGTTGACCCTCTAATTCTTCGACGGTCTTAATGTCCGAATCAACTGCCGCCACAAGAATTCCCGTCAGTTGCTTGTTGTGATCTCGAACGAGAGGCATATAGTTTTGCTGTTTAGAAGCACGCAGGAAGTGGTATGGATTCATGTAAGCAAAATCGTATTCACCTTCGGCAAAACTCTTTTCAAAATTTGGAATCGAAAACGTCGGCTCAAGTTTCAGGATCAATCCTGTCTCATCGGACAAATAGGCGACGAGAGGCTGCCAGATTTCAAACAATCGGTCCGCTCCCCATTGTGGAACCACACCGATCTTGTAAACCGGCCTTTCATCAACCTGCGGACCTTCCTCTGAGGGAGTTGAAATGCTCTCAGCGGTTTTTGATTCGCAACCGATTAGCCCTCCTACAAGGAGAAGGCACCAAGGAAAATATGAAGAGGAGAGTTTCACACGCAAAATCCTGGTTACAAAGCAAATGATCCAATCACGTCTTTTGGGGAAGTGCCGACAATCTACTCGGGATCATCACTCCAGACGTCTGCTGACTCTTGCAAAAATATCGCGGAAAGTCACCGTCAGGGTAGCGAGTCTCATCCTTCACGTGGACTCTAGGTACTGGATATCTGTGTCCTAATGTCCATGCAGGGTAGCGAGTCTCACCCTTCACGTGTACGTCAATACGATATTTAATCGTAATCTACCACCTCAGAGCTGTGGCGTCAAAAAGTCGAATGAGCACTCTGGCCTATGAATTGCGAGCTTGCGTAATCGATTGCAGCCGGATTCCCGGTCGAGATTGTGTTCAGGCAGAGCGCGCTGGCTAAAAACGGAGGCAATATCACAGCACCACGCAGGAGATAACAAACAGCTCCGCTCAATATCGAGTCAGAATCGAATCTCATCCAAACTCGCAAATTTTAGATTCCACCGGCCGAAATGTTCGTTTCAATATTTAGACTCCACGCGGTCCGCACAGTGATCGCCTGATATTTTTGGACAGCTGGCTTGTCGGGGGCAACCTTGCTTTTGGCCTTGTACTCTTGAACGAATTCAATGTGTCTCGCCCGTGATTGTGGCGAGTCGCGTGGACCTGAATAAAAGTCCTTGCCGGGAATACAAAGTGACGACAGCTTCGCCGCGAATCGTGCCTAACTAATTACCGCCCCGACCGACGCTGTTGTGCCCGGCGTTGAAAAAAATCGATTCAGACTAGCGTCTCGCTTTCCCCTACTGTGCCCGATGGAGCTGCCTCGTTCCGCCAGTGGGCCCGAAAGCGAATCAAGAATGGAATCAAGGCAAGCTCCCAAAATAGAATAAAAAAGCCACGGGTTACTAACGAGTTGTAAAACACGACCAATGACAGCAGGCTCAAAAATGAAATTGCCAGTGATAGCCATTCAAATAAAGGCGGTGGACGTATCAAATCCCGCTTCGATCATGCAACGTCTCCAGTCTTTCCACTCGTATGCCGATGTTTCCTCCGCTTTGGAAAGCGTTAAAGCATTTGTTGGCGGTTTGGTTAATCGCCAGCATTGAAATAGCAGCCACGAAATCCCGAAGGCAAACAACGCAAGCACAGCCAGAATCGGAGTAACAATGAAAGTGATCCCACGAACCAAAAAACGCGTTGCCAAGAATATCGCGACGACCGGACTCATTGCACGGTACAGCAATGTCTTCATGGACCATCCGAAATAGCGAGTATAAGTCTTGTGCTCGCTAACTATACTTATGCTCACGTTAGACTGCGAGTCGTACTCTACGAATGGCAGTCCTGATCGACGCCGCTATTCGTGGGGTCAAAACACTTAGCTGAGCGTTAATCACTGCTAGAAAGTCGACTTTCTAGCAGTGCCGCTCTCGCACCTCGGTTGAGGTCAGTGGCGCGTCGATGTCCTCACTGTCTCGGTCGCCCTTTTCAGCGGAACCGCGGCAAGCCTCGATCGCTCACAGGATTGGCCATGCAGTCTGTTTTCGATTGTCAGTGCTTGGGAAAGAAGCGTTCGATGCTAGGGACGGACCTGAACACGTACGAAAATTGCAATACGCATCTATCATCAAGGCAGCATTATTTTCCAGCCTGAACAGTCGATTGTCTACTTTCGGTCGGATTCATCATCGGCTCTTTTTGCTCGTGAACGACGCGTCACTCCATATTCAGTGAAACGGATACGGCTCAATGCATCGCCTAATGCGATCAGGCATTCGAGTTGCGGCCAAAACAGGGCGAAAGTTTGCTCGCAATGCCAATTGGGGAAGTCCGATTTGCGTCAGAACCACTGACCACCCTCCAGTTCTTTGCACCAAGTTGAGTGAGAGATTCAGCTTGGAAAAAAGACGGTGCTAAGCTTTCTACGCCGTGGTGTCTGAGCGATCACGCGAATTGATTTTTTTCATCACGCGACTGACTTCTCGGATTCATCAACTCAGTGTGTTTGGAGCAATGTTCGAAACGAACTCTCCAATGGCCGTACCGAGCTCTGCTCCAAACTTGCCGAGCCGACCCTTCTTCTGAACCATCACCGGAACCCGCTGGGTCAGTTTCGACCGTAGGGTTTCATTTTCGATCTTCAAGTCGCGGATCTGCGCGGCCAGTGCTTTCGGGCCGGATCTATTAGCAGCACGCCGTCGTAAAGATTTTCCATCGCGGTATACCTACGAGGTCATGGATTCCAATAGAGACGCGTTCTTTTCTGTACCCCGCATGGGTTGACCGTAAAGGCTCTCTATCCCACTTACAGTGATGATCGGGTGAACGACTGTTGATGAACGCGACCAAGCAAGGCAAAGAAGCTTGACCACCTATCTAGGAAAGTCGAAATCCGCGGGCCCAGTGACCGCAAACAAGGCGGTCGCCAAGCAGGCTGAAAAACAAAAAGTGCCAGCGAGCGTTTTTAGAGCGTTCAAACGCCAATGTCTTCTGGGCCTCCAATGAGCTGAGCAACGTGAACGCCTGTTGATAAAACTGGTTCAACTTACCCAACTGATTCGCATCGGGACCGGTTAGTCCTTGTTGAAGTTGATGTCGTCTACCTTTTGGTAGAGTCCCTCGTTCTTCAGATAAAGATTGCCTTCATAAGCGGCGAGATTTTCCGCCTGATCGTCGGTGAACTCATTCAAGCCGTCAAGGAACAGGGAGCCCCCCTTGTAGCTGCCCAGGATCTCTGCCTGTCGGTCCGTCAGTGAAACGAGGTCCGTGAGGTAAAGGCAGGAAATGGGCGCAAGTTGGATGAGCGATTCTGCCTGGGGGTCCGTCAGGCGGCCAGTCTTTCTGACCGTCTCGTGGATCGCTTTTAGCTCGGGCACCCCCTGAAAACTGACCAGCTTGGCAAAAATGTGCGGATTGTCGCCAAAGTTCACCATGCCGCGGTACTCCGCCAGACTCCGTGCCTGGTTGTCGGTCAGTTCCCTTAGGTTCCGCATGCCCAGGAAAATCCCCTGATAGCCGCTGAGGGATTCCGCCAAGGGATCTGTTAGCGTGGTCAGCCCGAGACTGAGGCCACACTTGTGACGGCAGAGTTTTTCTGCCTGCCCAACCGGTAGCTCAGTGAGACCTTCCAGATTCAAGGCGCCGATATACGTGACGAGATTTTCGATTTGAGCATCAGTAATCTCTCCATGAATTCTTGCATCTTCTTCGATCAGTGCTACGTCGACATAGGAAAAACGGGGCTGGCGTTCCTCATCCCGATTTGGTGCATTGTCGGAACACCCACTGAATCCGAGTAGAACCACCAGGCTTAATAGGCAGAGCCTCATGAAGTACCTCCGAGTTTTTGCTCGTCAAAGAATTCTGCGGTGAATTTTAGCAGGCGAGAGGCCGAGTGGCCTCAACCCAGATAAATAAAAAGGGTCAGTAAATAAAAAGGGTCAAGTAATTAAAAAGGGTCAGGGACCGTTTTCGAGGGCGTCGTCATGACAAGCTCCGCACCGAATACGCGACGGACGGTGTGGGGAATCGTCAGCGGATCGAGAGACTTGAAGGGCCCATCAGCCAAGCGGTTGGTTTCTGATGCGTTTCGAGAGAATCATTGATCAGCAACTGCAAGGTATCCGTGTTGAGACCTTGCTTTCTCAGAAGTCGAAGGGTCATTGAATTCGTCTGGAGCAGTCTTCCCCCGAGACGACCGATCGAGATGATGTCCTCGTCCTCACTTCCCAACAAGCTGCTGAGATCCAAGCCTGATTTGGTGATCGGTCGATGGGTCACCTTGTATTCATCCCCAAGCTCTGCCTTCTTGGCGATGTGCCGAATGCAGTCGTCGACCCCGCCGATTTGATCCACCAGCTTTTTCCGGATCGCTTGGCTTCCGGACCAAACCCGGCCACCGGCAAGCGTGCGAAGTTTTTCCACGGGGATCTTTCTGGCCCCACTGACAAGCTTGAGAAATCGTCCATAAACCGAATCGATCGACTTTTGTATCGCCTTGGTTTCATCTTCCGTGAACCCTCGGTCGAGTGAAAACAGGCTCGCGGATTCGTCGAGCTGAATGTTTTCGGTATGCAGACCAATGCGTCGCATCAAAGCTCCGCCGCTCAATTTCATCGCGAAGACGCCAATCGATCCGGTGACTGTGCCCCGTTCGGCGTAGATCGGCGTCCCGATGCAACTGATCCAATATCCACCGGAAGCGGCGACGTCTCCCATAGAAATGACGGTCGGTTTCTTTTCGGCAAGCTTCTTCAATGCCTGGCGGATCGCTTCACTGGCCGTCGCGCTTCCGCCTGGCGAGTTGACTCGGACGACAACGCCTTTCACCCGGTCCTCGTCCGTCAGTTTTTGGATTCGTTCCACGGTCGGTCCCGCAGCGATCGAACCGGCGCCTCCTTCATCAACGATCGCACCGCTCAGGTGCAGCACGACGATCGTGTTGTCTTGGACCGAACCATTTGAGTTGTTACCGGCCATGAGTTCACCCATCAGTTGAAAGAACGAAACGTCCTTCTTCGCTGCTTTCTTGGGGGTGACCCAGTTCAGGTTCTCACCAATGTCGTCGCCGATCGCTTTTTGCATCGCTCCGTAGGGTGCCAGTTTGTCGACAAGCCCTTTGGCAAGGGCTTCCTTTGCGAGCCACATCCGCTGAGATTGCAGTTCTCGCACGTCGGCCGTCTTGAGCCCACGGCCTTTCGCGATGCGATCCACCGCCGCATCGTTGATGCTCCTCAGCATGTCCAAATAGTGTTGACGCAAGTGATCGCTCATCCGTGCGTTCAAATATGGCTCCACCGCGCCCTTGAAGTCGCCGGCGCGAACCACGGATGCTTTGATGCCGACTAAATCCATCGCGTCGCGATAAAACATCGATTGCATGGAAACGGATGGGATGTCGACCTCCCCGAAGTCGGCCATGTAGACGGTGTCGCACATGGATGCGATTTCGAGCGCCTCGCGGCTTGCCGATTCCAACCATGCATGCGTCTTTTTGCCGGCATCCGTGACCTTCTTGAAGTGACGTGAAAGCTCATCCAGTTGAGCCGAATTCATGGAGAACCCCGAGGACAAGTCCACGACCAAGTGGTCGAAGTCATCGTCTTCCGAGAAACTGCCGAGAAACCGCGTCAGCCTAAAAAAGGAACGGGTCGCGCCAGGGCCTCCGCCCAGCAACGCAAGGGGGTCAAGTCCTGCTGGCTGAACCAAGTCGACGTAGTCGCCGCTGATCTTGATCTGGCGAACGCCGATCTTCGGTTGGGGGGCTTCTTTCTTTGCTGCCGCGGTTGGCTTCTTTGTCTCCTTCTTGTCCGCTTGTTTCTTCTTGGGCGGTGAGGCAGGTTCCGTCTTCTCTTCCTTGGCGGCCTTGCCGTCGACTGTTTTTGTTGCCTCGGCTTGCTTGTCCTGTGCGAGCGTTGGGGCCGATAGCACGATTACCATCAAAAGGGAGCGGAAGCGTACCGAAGGGTGCATAACAGGACTCACTGGAGTTGCGAATTCAAAAGAGGATTATCGAACCACAAGCTTAGTCTCGCCGTGGCGGTGCATCGAGCATTGGAAAGCTGTTTCCCGAGGAAAATAGAAGAAATCGATCCTTCCGGATCGGGACGCTAAACCCTCTCAATCACTCGACTGGAACTCTCCACCCCTGTCCGCGTGGTGGGTTCTGTCGTTGGACTGCAAGAATGGAACTGACCTCCCTCCTTAGAATTGCCCCATTGTGTGTGTCATCCCTTTTCTTAGCCTGCTGGGTGGATGTAAACCTGTGGGTGCCCCGGTTTTCCTAAATCTGCAGGTCAGGCAACGAGGGATTATTGAAGGGTGGTACAACCTATTGGTACACTCTCATGTGATCTGACACCGCCGGAAACTTACCCAAGCAACTCGAGCGGAAAGTAAAGAAACGATGCGTCTGATTACGGTTCTGCTATTAATTTCTTACTGCGGGGTCGCCCTAGGCGACGAGGAACGTTGGCTGAAGAACAGCGGCTATGGGCTGATGTTTCATTACGAGTGCTTCAGAAACCACGATTCCACTAGCTACAACGAGATCGTCGACTCTTTCAATGCGTCCCAATGGGCGGACAGCGTCGAAAGCACCGGGGCGGGTCACGTGATTTTCGTAATTGGCCAACATTGGGGCAAATACTGTGCTCCCAACACGGCCTATGAAAAGTTGCTTGGTGTCGACAACGGTGTTTGGACTTCTAAACGCGATCTCATCATGGAGATTGGCCAGGAGCTTAAGCGGCGCGACATCAAACTGATCCTCTATATGACGGCCAGAGCTCCGATGAGGCTCTACCGCGTCATTGAAGCAATGGGCGACACGCTGCCGACGATCAACGGAAAAATCGCTGCCCCCGATGTCGACACGATGTCGCATCCGCGAAAAATCAAAGGCTTTGTCCGTAGTGAACATCAAGAGCCAACTTCCAGGTTTCTGAAAAACTGGGGCGATGTGTGCGGCGAATGGTCAATGCGTTACAAAGAACTTGTTGCGGGCTGGTGGTTCGACGGCTACAAGCTCCAGATGAAACATTCTTACGAGAAATTAAAGACCGAACCCCACAATATAGATACCTGGATCGCGGCGGTTCGTTCGGGAAACCCCCAAGCTGAATTGGCGTTCAATGCCGGCGCTTATCCCGGAGCCGCACTCTGCACGGACGGCAAGCTGTGTCCCCATCAAACCTTCACGGCGGGCGAAGGTCATGGATTCATTTATCAGGGAAAGAAGGTCAAGACCACACTCAATCCCCAAAACTATCCAGCACCCGAAGGGGTAATCTGGCACCTTCTCTTCCCTGTCAGCGATGGTTGGGGCGCTGGCACAGAGCCGAAAGAAGAGTACACGGCGGACTATCTAATCAGAGGCATTGACATGGTCAATGCCCAAGGCGGCGTAGTAACTCTCGATACGCCCTGCACGGCTGGCGGCACGATCCCGCGCGCGGTTTTGCAACGACTTCAGGAACTCGACAAGGTCAGAGCGAAACTCAAAGACGGTAAGAAGTCTTTCTGAACTTTGAACCCGAGATGCCTGTATGTCGCAGCGATGAAATCGGTTGATGTTGGAATCGACAAGTCTGAATCCAATTTTTCCCTAGCATCTGCCGCCATCATCTGTCGAACATGCAGTTTCTCAAGTTTCAGGAACCGTTGGTTTCGAGGGCTTTTTTCGCTTGCTTCGACATGGCGGGAACTTTGTAGATGGACGTGCTGGGGCACTGCTGCATACGTACATCCCGCTGGCGGACAACAATCGGACAAAGATTTCTGCATGATCAAAATATTGAGACGATCCATTTGTCGTGACTTGAAACACACTTCAACACGCCGCGCCGAAGAAATCATCGACAAGTTGCACGAGTGCGAACGCCGATAGCAGCCGGTTTGTCGCCAACATTCCGTCTCGGCGCGTAACGGTACCGCAGAACAACAGGACACCATGTGGAGAACAGAGCTGCGTGGCAGCTCGATGATAGTAACGCAGCATGCGACCGAGCCGATCGCGACACTCAATCTCACCATCACACTGGTCAACTTCAACGCCGTCTCAATTATCTGGTTATTCAGACCTTGGTGGTTGCACTCGGTATGATCGACTCCCCCCCAATCTTTGCACCAAGCTGAGTGAGAGAATCGGGGTTGTAATTCGGCTGTGTTCTGGAGGCTGAGGCGTAGTCGAAGCCGGAGGAACACAGTCGGCCGCATACGCGGCAGGGGGGTGATAATCCAATGAACAGTGGATGCGGTGATGGTTGTAGTCGAGTCGTCACCGAGCAATCACTCTGCTTGCTTCTTCGATGCTTAAAAACATTTCACGGTTTAATTAGTCGTCGCGTAATGTGCTATTGAACGAATCGACATAGCCGTTTTCCCGTAAGCTGTCCTCGGCGATGACCAACGTTTGGACGTCAGCTTCTTCTTGCCAACAGACTCAGAAGAAACAGGGCGTAAAAAATTCCTCGGGATTATTCATCCGAGGTTTTCCGATTGTTGGATCTGGCTTCTGTGCGAGCCTTTTTACGTTCTTCGCGTTCTGCTTTTTTTTTCGCCTTGTCGTCTGGAACTGGTTCATCGGTGGCTCCCAGATGTTTCTTCAACGCTTCTGGCACCGTTACCGTTTTACCGCGGATTTCGAGTTGTTTAACGATGGCGATCTGTTTGTCGATTTGCCCGGGTTCAGCGGCGTTCCCTCCGGAAAGGAACTCTCCAAAAGGACGGCCAATGACTTCGAGGTCTTGCTGCATGAGATTGCGCATCTCTTTCATGCGGGTGGCCTGAGCGTGTTTATAAGCCAGGTTCTTCATCTCTTTCGGATCCCGCTGCAGGTGGTAGAGTTGATCTTCGTCAAAGAATCCGGGGCGATCTGCGCCTCGAACTCCGATCCCCAGACGTCCAATGTAGGACATGGTTTTGGGTAAGTTTTTCGGCGTGGCTTTCTTAATGGCAGCGATCTGTTCTTTGGTATGGCGAACGGCAATGTAGGACCAATCTTTCGTGACGGTTGCCCGCGCAGCTCCCATTTCAAGATAAAGATGATTCCGCCAATCGTCGGCTTTTCCGTTTTCGAAAAGAGGGGCGAGACTCTGTCCATCGACCCGGTAAGAGTTCGGCTTCTCTGCTTTGCCCAGGTCGAAGAAAGTGGGTGCAAGGTCGATATTCTGCACGAGTTCATCACACACCTGCCCGGCGGCGATTCCTTTTGGCCAACGCATGATCATGGGCACTTGACAGCTACCATGTGAAAAAACGGATGCTTTGCCTTCGCGACCGTGATCCGGCGCAAAAATCACCAGCGTGTTGTCATCGATCTCGAGTTCCTTAAGCTTCCGGAAAATCGCTCCGAGCGAATCGTCGATCCACGCTTCACCAGCCACATGGCTGTTGGGATCGAATCCTTTTTCAGTGATTGTTTTTAGAAGCTCTGCGCGAGGTGTCATGACCTCAGGAAGACTTTTAACTTCCCCCTCTCCGGTGATGAGCGGGTGATCCATTGATTTTCGCCATGACCTGTCCGGCCCGTGCAGCAGAGTGCTGCAAAGATGAAGGTAAAAGGGGCCGTGCCTGTTCTCTTCAATGAACTCCAGAGCTGCCACCGTCGTCCACTCTGGGTTGTGCATGGAATAGGGCTGATGCACGTTCTCTGGATAGACGTTCTTCGCCCAGGAAAAGCCCAGCGTTTTGAGGTAATGACGCATCCAAAGTTCGTTGTGTTTGAACTGAGCCGATGTTTCAGCCCCAGGACTGGCGTCTTTGGGAATGTTGATCCATTTGTCTTTCCCTCTGTAAAACTCCGGAAAATCCAAGTCAGAAGTGAGGTGAAATTTGCCAACAAATCCGGTGGTATAACCGGCTTCACGGAGAACATTTCCGACGTTCATGTTATCGCGTTCCAGTGCGACATTGAAATTGGGAAGCCCCTGATTCTCTTTGCCACCGACCGCATCCTCATAAAGTCTGCTATGCGAGTTACCTGCGAACCGACCGGTCAGGAAGCTGTATCGAGAAGGAGTACACACCGAGCTGCTGACGTAGGCGCGAGTGAACTTCATCCCTTCCTCTGCCATGCGGTCGAGATTGGGAGTGTAGGTGTCGCCCCCATACGCGGCGATGCTCGATGGATTCTGGTCGTCGATCAGAAATACGATAATGTTGGGACGCTCCGCCAGAGTGTCGGTGGCAGCTACAGCCGACCAGCAAAAGATCGAAAATACGAGGAGTTTTTTCATGGTGAGATTTCCGGATTACAGCCAGTGTGTAAGAGCGTGTTTCGCACAGAGCGCGTCATTTCGATGATTCTTCCTGGCTTCTCTAATTTGCGTCGCGTGCTTTGATGCGTGCAGCTTTCGCTTTTTCGCGTGCCACTTTCTTTTCTTCTTTCGACATTTTTTTGGCTGGTGCACCGGCGTCAGGACTCCAGCGTTTTTCCTGCTTGCTTAGCGGGTCTGCCATCTCGTCGAGCCATGCGTTGTATTTGGCCGTGAGCTCGGAAACCACTTTCGGGTGCTTTGCAGCAAGGTCAGTGGTTTCACTGATATCTTTTTCGAGATCGTAGAGTTCAACACGACGTTTCTCTGCGACCAGTTTCCAATTCCCGGAACGAATGGCCCACTTTCCTTTGGCACCCGCAGAACTCCAGTACAGTTCGTCGTGGAGATTGTCGGTTTCGCCTTTGAGTGCGGGCAGAATGCTTTTACCGTCCAGAGGTTTGTCGTTTGGCATGGGAAGACCAGAGGCGTCGAGAGCCGTGGCAAACAGATCGATCGACCACATGGGGACGTCGCATTTTTTCCCGCCTTCCAATTGAGCCGGCCACGACACAATGAACGGGACATGAATTCCGCCTTCGTAGTCCATCTGCTTGAAGCCGCGAAGCGGTGCATTGTTTGCGTTCATGGCACCGGAACCGCCATTGTCCGTGAGAAAGATGAGCAGTGTATTGTCGAAAATCCCGTGCTTCTTCAGCGAGGTCACAATCTCCCCCACTCCCATATCGAGATGCTTGATCATGGCCATGAGGGTGTCGCGTGTTTCGTCGCCAGTAACTTGCTTGATGTCTTCTTCGGGGGCCTCTGGTGGAGCATGCACTGCGTTGTATGCGACATAGAGGAAGAAAGGTTCCTCCTTGTGGCGGCCAATGAAATCAACCGCTTCCTCAGTGATTCGAGTGGTGAGGTAGCCTTTTTCGTTGAAGGGTTTGAGGCCACGATAAATGGGGTGTTCCATGTCTGAGTGGTCAAAGTAGGGATGTGCCCCGCGTCCCATGAAGCCATAGAACTCATCGAACCCTCGATTCATGGCGTGGTACTCTTCAGTGAGTCCGAGATGCCACTTGCCCAGTGCACCCGAAACGTAACCGGCTGGCCCCAGTCGCTGAGGAAGAAACACTTCATCAAGCGGAACGCCTGAGCCTCCCTCCCCTGCTGTATAGATTCCAAACCGTTGCTGATAACGGCCTGTCATGAGTCCTGCACGAGTCGGTGAACACACATGTCCACTGGTGTAGCCCTGGGTGCAGATGATGGAAGAATGTGCGAGGGCATCGATATTCGGTGTGCTGACTTCTTGCGGGGAGTGCGGGTTGTAGCTGACATCGGCATAGCCCTGGTCATCTGTGAGAATGATGACGATGTTCGGTTTCTCGTCCGCCAATACGATGGAGGACATTCCGATCAAACTGAGGGTCAATGCTTTCAGTACGTGTCGAAGTCTCATGCTCATTATTCTGTTTTTTAAGGCTAAATGAATGGGGTTATTTGAAACAGGTTTTCAATCTGTTCACTGGTCAGCGATGATTCGAATCGGGCATCCACAATCGCTTGACTGCGTTGCCATCTGTCCTTCTTACTTTCGCTTTTCCTTGGCCCTCTTTTTTCCGTGCGTGACACTGCGAATGTATGCTGCCGTTTCACGCT
>Ga0315320_10000473_pt1 | contig 33122 bp, 31 predicted proteins | sample M140m21515metaG_FD_203458 | JGI IMG/M metagenome (GOLD analysis project Ga0315320, IMG submission 203458) | Ammonia-oxidizing marine archaeal communities from Monterey Bay, California, United States - M1 40m 21515 | ecosystem: Environmental > Aquatic > Marine > Coastal | place: USA: California... | reverse complement strand
AGTATGCCGCCGCTTAAGCCTTTAGCGATGGCCATGATGTCTGGCTCGATCCCCGCGGTCTGACAAGAGAATAAACTACCGGTGCGCCCGAACCCTGTCATAACTTCGTCAGCAATAAAGAAAATGCTGAACTCCGTGCATAATTCACGCGCCGCTCGCAAGAATTCAATGGAGTGCATTTTCATTCCAGCCGCCCCTTGAACCAATGGCTCAACGACGAAGGCACATGCTTGATCACCTAGCTCTTCAAGTGCAGTGCGCAAACTTTCGGCGGTCGGGTCGACTCGCCTTACATCAAACAGAAAGTGTTCGAACTCGCTAAAGAACGGGACGGGGTCTCCCAAAGCCATCGCGCCAAATGTGTCGCCGTGATAACTATGCTCTAAAGAAATGAAAGTAGTGCGCTGCGCTTGCCCGCGCCGTACCCAAGATTGATACGCCGCCTTTAGACCGATTTCGACGGCAGTCGAACCATTATCAGAGTAAAAAACGCGTGATAAAGAATCAGGGGCAACCTCTATCAATAATTCCGCCAACTCAACAGCGGGTTGATGCGTGCACCCAGCAAATAAAACGTGATCCAAAGTAGAGGCCTGCTTAAACAGAACCTCAGCTAATTCAGGACGGCAGTGCCCATGCAACACCGACCACCAACTTGAAATAGCATCGATGCGGGTGCTGCCATCTTCTAGAACCAAGGTCGCATCTTTCGCCGAAACGATAGGTAGCGGCAACGAATCAATTTGATGTTGCGTAAAAGGGTGCCAGCACACTTTGGCATCACGCTGTTGTAAGTTAGAAGCCATTAGTTTTTAAATAAAAATTCTAAGTCTTCAGTGTCGAGCCATAAATCTAAATTTGCGGTGCTCAATTTCTTAAACAAAGGGAATTCAAAAATAGGGACGTCGCGGATTTGCGCCTGGAGGCTGTTTTTATTTTCGCTATGCGGGTCGCCAACCAAAAATAATGCGCGCAACTTAAGGCCGCGCCTATTCAGCGCCTCGATGGTAAGTAGCGTGTGATTTAGTGTGCCTAAGGTAGTTCGCGCCACCAAAACGGCATCGACCGACAGGCGTTGCGCGAAGTCGCCTTGGTCTTCACGGTTATTCCAGGGCACTAACAAACCGCCCGCAGTTTCGATGACCGTTGATTTGTTTTCCGCCATAATCTTTTTGGCCTTCGGCAAAGCATCACTGATGGTCACGGTAACTCCTTCAGCGTCGGCTGCCTGGTCTACTGATGCGGGCAGGCCCAACTCCACAAGCGGTTTACAGATTGCAGTACTATCAAGTGCGGCTAATTGTTGAACGGAATGGCTGTCACTATCCTTTCCAGTTTGCACGGGCTTCAAATATTTTGCATCAACGCCGTAACGTGAAGCAGCGCGCATCAGCAAAGATGAAATAACTGTTTTGCCAACATCGGTGTCGGTGCCAATCACAAGCAAATCATTAAAGCGCCGCGATGTCATTTTTACAGCTTCAGGCACGATAGCGCATTCACTAATTGCATCAGCTAAATCACTTAGCTGCTCTGGAGTATGGGTAGCACGCACTACAATGCGCAAGCGGCTGCTGCCTTCGGCAACGGTTGGCGGGCGAATCGCGCGCACGTCAAATCCGCGTTGTTGCAATTGTTCGGCGACATTAATTGTTTGCAGGGTGTCGCCGATAATCAACGGCAGAATCGGTGACTCGCCGGGGCATGCGTAACCTTTGATGCGTAGCAGCTCACGCAGTAACTGTGCGTTATCATGAGCGGCATCACACAGTTGGGGCTGTTCACGCAATAGCTGCATTGAGCGTTGCAATGCTGCGCAGGTTGCCGGAGAAACAGCGGTTGTGTAAACAAATCCGCGGGAATGATTTATTAAATGATTGATAACAATGCTGCTTGCGCAAACAATGCCTCCTCCGACGCCAAGCGCTTTCCCCCCAGTCACCATGCGCGTTATAACACGTTTCGATTGATAATGCCGCGTTGGATACAGACCAGCAGAGTGTGCTAAATCTAAAATTACATAAGCATCATATTGCTCACACAGTTCCATAATTTCGGACAGCGGGGTACGATCGCCGTCCATTGAGTAGACGTCTTCTACGACAACAAAACGCCGATGCATGCCAGCACTGCCCTCGAGTCGATCTTCTAGCTCTTGCAAGTCGTTGTGCTTGAAAATCTTTACCCGCGCCTTACTCAAACGCGCGCCATCAATTAAAGAGGCGTGGATTAATTCATCGCAAATCAACACATCGTCTTGCGTTGATAGCGACGACAAAATAGCAATGTTTGCTTGCCATCCACTAGGGAAAATAAGCGCATTTTCCGTGCCAAAGAATTGTGCAGCAGTGAGCTCAGCCTGGCGATGAATGGGGTAGTTGCCGCGCAACAATCTCGCGGACGGCGCGCCTGCTCCGAATTCTTCAATGGCTGCAATCGCCGCCTTCGCGACACTCGGATGTTGTGATAAACCTAAGTAGTCGTTCGATGAAAAATCGATGCCACCCGGGATAGTAAGTTTGCGCTCTAGGCCGGCATCTCGCCAGCGTGTGGCGATTTCATCTAGTCCGCCTAAAAAGTTGTTGCTCACACTTCGATGGCCTCGGCGGTCTTGGCATCGTTAATCCCTTCTAAGTCGAGCATCTCGAACAGCTCGACATCTGAATTCTTGTTACGGTTTGGCGCAGTAAGAAGCTGGTCTCCTAGGAAAATAGAATTGGCGCCAGCCAAGAAACACATTGCTTGGCCTTCTTCGGTCATGCCTGAGCGCCCAGCGGATAAGCGCACCATGGACTTCGGCATTAAAATACGGCACACCGCAACTGCGCGGACTAATTGGTTCCATGGCAACAACGGAGTATCAGCTAGCGGCGTGCCCTCGACAGGAATTAAAGTGTTGATTGGCACCGACTCTGGTGGAGGGTCTTGCATAGCTAGCTGTTGAATCAAGCCGATGCGATCGTCCTCCGTTTCGCCCATACCAAGAATGCCACCGCAGCAAACCTTCATGCCGGAATTACGTACCACAGCTAAAGTTTCTAGGCGGTCTTCATAGGTGCGGGTAGTGATGACCTCGCCGTAATATTCAGGGGATGTATCTAAGTTGTGGTTGTAGTAATCCAAACCAGCATCACGCAATTTTTCAGCCTGATCTTTAGTGATCATGCCCAAGGTCGCACAAGTTTCTAAGTCGAGGGCTTTCACTGTACGAACCATTTCAAGGACGCGCTCGAAATCAGCATTGTCCTTAACCTGTCGCCAAGCAGCACCCATGCAGAAACGATCCGCTCCACCGCTCTTCGCCTCGGTTGCCGCCTTGACTACAGCATCAAGCTCGATCAACTTCTCGGTGTCGAGATCAGAATTGTTGTGCGCCGATTGCGAACAGTATGAACAATCTTCCGGGCAAGCACCCGTTTTAATCGACAACAAGGTTGAGCACTGGACCACATGCGGGTCATGATTCGCTCGATGAATGCGTGCCGCCTCAAAAACTAAATCAAGGAGCGGGCGACGGTATAGCTCGGCTACTTCATCGCGGGTTAAGGTAGTGTTCACGTCAGACATGGCGAATATTCTACATTTGCGCCGTTTTTATTATTCAGGTAAAGCCAAAGTTCTAGGAGCCTCACAATGCTGTCCGCGGCACAAATACATAGTAGTTACGCCTTTGGGCGCCATCCGGCCAGTGAAAAGCGCTAGTCCTCAAAGGATTCACGCTCCATCACATGACACCAGTGGCAGGCCGAATACCCAATGCTCAGGAAAATAGCCTTACCCTCAGCTTTTGCCCTCTCAATAGCTTCATCTCCCCACGGATACCAGTACACAGGGTTGTGCGCATGCTGTAGAAGATAGGGGCTCGTCTCGTTTTCTAGGTGATTTGCCGGGTGCTGCAGGGCGAAAAGAGTCAGTAGCAGAGGAATCATTTAACTTACCTTACGTTTGGCACTTGCGCATGTGAATAGAAAGTTTGATAATACCCACATGGGCTGGTTCCAACGCTTATTCTCAGGACCGAAATCAAGCGACCTACATCGCAATCGTTCCTCGAACCAAGCCCCTGCTTCTGCTGAACTCAGCGAAGAATTAAGGGCTTTAAAAGAAGAAATAACACTCCTCCGAGACACACTCGGTGGGGGTGATTCGTTGTCATCCGAGGGTAGTGCTCGCGACAACGGCAACCGCAATAGACGCGGCGGCAGAAATAGCCGTGTCTCACGCAACTCGAGCGGTCCGCGCGGCACAAATAACCGCAGTCGCACTTCTCGTAGCTCCGAGCCGCGCAAACCGCGCGAACGTAAGCCTATACCAGACGGCGCCCCAGTTGGCCTGTTGGTCGACTACCTAGCGGAACGCGACATTTGGGTTTACGAGGGTCATGACGATATCAACCTCAATGAGGCATTCGAGCATCTCTCTCGCCACCTCGGAGTTCATTTCACAGCACTTAGCCCGTTTTACGAGAAGCTAAAGCGTTGTGTGGCAAACGGCCGCGGCCAGCGCATTGATATTGACCACATGTCACAAGCCGAGAGATCGGCTGCCGTCCAGTTTGGCACTTTGTTGCATCGCCATGGCATGCTCAAAGATTTTTACTACCACCGCTCGCCTAAAAGGCAGTTGCGCGTTATTCCAACTAAAGACGGAGAAATTGCTCAGTTCCTAACAGGCGGATGGCTAGAAATTTTCGTTAGCGCGATCATGGGCAAACGCCTGCGCGCGTCAATCAACCCGGAAAAATTCCAGTTGATGTACAACGTTAAAGGCTCCTTCAGTGATGGTCGCGAATTCGAGTCAGACTTGATGGCTTGTGTCGATGGACGTCTTGTATGGATTGAATGTAAAACCGGACACTGGCAAGATTACAGCGCGCGTTTCCGCGGCTTGGTTAAGACTTTTGGCACCGACCGCACTTCAGCGGGCTTGTTACTTATTCGTCCGCCCGATACTGCTACTTGTAAGCGCGCAACGGACATGCTCGACATGACTTTGATGTCTCTCGACGAGATCGAAGATTTCATCAGCGTATTCTTGGGTGAAGAGTTGGTTGGTAAACCAACACCACCGAAGATTGAGCCGCTTGAAGAAGGCGCCGATCGTCGCGGTCGTAACAACAGGCGCAGTAGCGGACGTGGACGCAGCAGCACTTCATCATCACGATCATCAACAGAAGAAAATCGTGAAATACCAGAGGACGAAATCCCTCTAGAAAACGTAGAAGCCGCTAAGAAATTAGGCAGTGTCGATTTAGATGGCAAGGGTGATGAAACACCTCAGCGTCGACGTCGCCGCCGTGGAGGACGTGGTCGTGGAGGACGCAGTTCATCCGAAGGCGAACAAAACGAAGAGAACGAAGAAAATGCCAGCGAAGAAACTAGCAAGGCTAAACTTGTTGATCCTTTACCGTTAACTAAGTTTGCTAAAGATGCTGATGGCGAAGAAATTTCTGAAGTTACAGAATCTGCTGAAGACAGCGGAGCTGAAGCTGAATCCTCAACTGATGAAGAGGCGGCTGCTAATAAGAAAAAGACTAAGCGTCAGCCTAAACGTCGTGGCAGGCCAAAAGCTGAAAAGCCAGAGGTAGAAGAAAGCACGGACGAAGATTCAGCTGAAGAGGCTAAGGCGGAAGAGCCAGAGTTGGTAGCTGAAGAAGTTGTTTCCGAACCAGCTCCTGAGCCAGTTCCAGTAAAACCAGCAGCGCAAGAAGTTAAATCAGCTTCAGGTACAACCATTGCGCCAGAATTGGCAGCAATGATGGCTGGCGGCACAAAAACAAAAACCGACGACAATTAAGTCGTCGGTTTAGTTTTGGTGGGGAGAGGCGGACTTGAACCGCCGACTCGAGGATTTTCAATCCTCTGCTCTACCAACTGAGCTATCCCCCCGTCGTAGGGGCGAAATAATACACCGTCGCTCTAACTTTTGCTACTAATAAATTGCGCGCAAACCAATTTTGCAGAGCTTACATCAAGTGCAATCTGACGCCGCAGGTCGTCGACTCCGTCAAATTTACGTTCGTCGCGTAGCTTCTCTAAAAAGAAAACTTCAAGCGTTTTGCCATAAAGATCGCTATCGAAATCTATCAAATGAACTTCAATACTGGGTTCTGTATTATCAAAACTAGGGCGTACGCCTAAGTTGACCGCGCCAGCCAGTAGGTCGTCGCCGCCATTTATTTTTATCATGCAAGCATAAACTCCGCGAGGAGGACTAAGCTCGTGATGCAATCTTAAATTAGCAGTTGGGAAACCAAGCTGGCGTCCGCGTTTGTCGCCGGCGACTACTGTTCCGAGGATCGACGCTGGACGGCCTAACATTCTTTCAGTTCCCATCAAGTCGCCAAGCTGTACAGCCTCACGCACTGCAGTGCTTGAAACTGCGCGGCCATTAATACGCAACGGTTCAATCTCGGTGATTGCAAAGCCTAACTCTTGAGATAACGGGCCTAACGACTCAGGGTTGCCGCCGCGGTCATGACCAAATTTTGAGTCGAAACCGAAAACCAGTTCTTGCAAGCCTAAACCGTCAATTAAATATTGCTTAACAAATTTGGTGGCGGTTAATGTCCGTAACTCTTCGGTGAACTCTAGGACTAAAGTGGCATCAATGCCGCAATCGCTAAACAGGCGCAAACGGTGTTCGAGGCTAGTTATAGCCGCCGGCGCGTGCCCCAGTAAAACTGATTTCGGATGATGGGCGAAACTAACCATTACGCTTGCGCACTTACGCTTTGCAGCGCTATCAATCACTTGCCGCAAAACATGACGGTGACCTAAATGGACGCCATCAAAAACGCCAACAGTTGCAACGCAGCCGTTCTCAAAAAAATTAGCGGGAAGGTCGCTTGGCTTAAGTACTTGCATTCGCGTCGTAATCTTCACGCATCTCTGCTAAATAGTTCTTCGCCATAGCCTTACTGGCAGGCGTCATGCGATCAATAAACAGCATGCCTTCGAGATGATCATTTTCGTGTTGGAAAATGCGTGCTTGCCAACCCTCTAGTCCGATCTCAAAAGTTTCACCCTGTAAATTTTGCGCTTCAATAACGATCGAAATATGTCGCATGACATTACCGAATATTTGTGGGAATGACAGGCACCCTTCTTCAGCGGATTCTTTATCTTTACTCTTCGATTTAATCGTAGGATTGCAAAGCACTATTTCATTTTCAGAATTTTCGGAATCGCCCGTCGCATTGAAAACCAATAATTTAACATTCAGTCCAACTTGCGGAGCAGCCAAGCCAACGCCTTTGGTGTCGTACATTAGGGCGAACATCTCTCGCGCGGTCTTCGCAAGCGCGTCATCGAAGCTATCGATGGCTTTGTTTTTCGCACGTAGGCGGGGGTCTGGGTAGAGTACAATGTCCATGGTGGATTATTTCTGCCTATAGGATAACGCATTATGAACTTAAAGAAACACCTAGATAGAGCAGAGCAAGCATTAGAGAAAGGTCAGCCTGATTTTGCCGCCGAATTATGTGACCAAGTGCTCGATTTTGCCCCTGGCGATGAGCGGGCTGCCAATTTATTGTCGCAAGCGGTCCTGGATACCGCTGCCGACAAATCAAAGTTTTTGGGTAAAGTCGGTTCTTTGCCGGCTTCTGTAGCAGCTAAATTCCAGAAATTAATCCGTAACCCTGACGGTGAGGCGCGGTCCATGCGCCGAGCCTTTATGCGCGATGCGCACTCGATTGATAAGGGCATGTCGTGGGCTGATGCCCTCGAGCGAGCTGGATATGCAGGGGCAGCACTAGGTGTTTACAGCGCCTTAGCGTCTCATTCAGGCCCAGCTGCCCGCACAGCGGGCGATTTGTCGGCTGCTCAGGGGAACATCGAAGATGCGCTAGGCCACTATCAGTCGGCGCTCGAGATCAATCCGCGAGATACTGCGGCGATGCGTTCTCGCAAGAATTTGGCAGCTGAGCAAGCTCTGCAAAGTAAGGAATACAGCGACGAGTCAGCCTCAGGCCTCGACACCGACGCCTTCCGCCGAGCCGCTTTAGGCGAAGATTCTTAATCTATAGCTTGCACTTTGGTGTGATTTGATTAGAATATCCGACCCAATTTTGTCGGGATACTAAATCATGCCAAATACTAAATCAGCAAAAGCTTCTCTTAAGAAAAGCCTCAAGCGTCGCGAGCGTAATCGCGGCCGTCGTTCTGTCATGCGAACATACATCGCCAACACTCTAGAAAGTGTCGATGGAGGTAACTTAGAGTCAGCCGAGTCAAACATGCGATTGGCTATAAAGATGATTGACAAGAACGTTAAGTGGAATCAACTCCACCAAAACACTGCTGCTCGTAAGAAGTCCATCTTGGCTCGCGCAGTAAACGGCATTCGCTAAAACGAATACCCTACAAATGAAAACAGCCCAGGCGCTTTGCCCTGGGCTGTTTTTTTTATGCTCGCTAAACGATTAGCGAGCACCAAGTACTTGAGCGTAACGGTAGTAAACCTCAAGCATCAACGCACATATTGCGGTTGAGTAAACGCGTCCGCCTTCTTCGCCCCAAGGACCAGCGGGATCCCATGAGCCGTAGTAGTTGTCTTCTTTGTCTTCTTTGCGCTGATTCGGGATCAAAGCCTTCTCGATGGATTTCCTCCAGTCCTCCCAGAGCTTGCCACCCCATTGCTTCATAGCGAAGGTGCCGTAGTACCAGTAGTACATATCGATTGAACCATCGTTTTCGTCCCATTTAGGAGGCTTTGATGAAATCAACTCGGCTTGCTTCTTAAGCATGTCGTATTGCGGATGCTCAGTCCACTTAGTGACTTCCTTGCTATCCGTCATAAAGATGCGTGACAGTAAGGCCACTGCTGTTAAAGACTCTGATTTGTTGGCCGGGAACTTGTCCATGTATTTGGCAGGACGCGACGGAAGTGAGCCGACGCCGCCGCCGCCATCACCCCAAGCGTAACCTGTACGCCCAGTGTTAACGTCGGTCATTGTTTTAAACCAATTTTCGGCGCCATCAAAAGCACCTTTGTCGATACTCATCTTGTTCTCTTTTGCAGTCTTAAGAGCGAATACCATCCAGCCAGTAATCGACGAGTCATTGTCGTTGTTTGGCTCGAGCGAGTAGCGCCAAGCGTTGTATGGATTTTGCGCCTTGATCAAAACTTGTATCGCTTTTTTCATTGGACGCTTAAGTAGCGGGGACTGCTTAGAGAAGTAGTATGCTTCGCCTAACGCCATGGTAGCTACAGATTGGTTATACAGAGTTGGGTTACCGACTTCTTCGCCAAATAAACCTTCGTCGCCTTGCTGGTCCTTCAACCAGTTGACGCCACTCTTAACTACGTTTTTGAACTTACCCTTGTCCATTGTTTGGTTGTTTCCGAGGAAAGCCAGCAATGCAAGGCCAGTCAAGCCAACATCTACTACTGGATTGCCGTGGCCATCTGACTGGGGCTTATCAGGGTAAACGTCGTTGTACATGAATTCGTCAGCATCCCAGAAGCCTGATTGAGACTGGTGATCACGTAACCATTTAAGCGCGTCTTGCACAGCAGCTTCGGTCTTTGAACCGCCACCGCCACCACGTCCGCCACGGCCGCCCATTTTACCGCCAGCACCACCACCAAGACCAACGTCGTTGTTCCAAGCATCGGAGTCAAAAGCGGCATCAGAGTTCATGTCAGGGTCGCCATCTTCTTGCAAAGTTTCTTGCTCGACCACTTCTTCTAGATCAGATTCGACGATAACCGGCTCTTCGATCGGCTCTTCGATGATCTCAGGCTCAGGCTCTTCCTCTTCTTCGATCTCTGGTGGAGGAGGAGGCGGAGCGGCCACTAGCGTAGGCACTTCTTCCTCTGGCTTGGCAGTCAGCACCATAATACCGGCAACAATGAGACCGATTAAAAAGTGCAGGACTATAGAAGCGATGAAATACGGCGCGTGCGCTAATTGCTGGGCTAAAACATCGTTAAATGTAGTCTCGACCTCCCATGGGCGCAACTCGTCTTCGTAATTTAGTTCGTCGTGGCTTTTATTCATGATTCTTAAGGCAAACGGGCAACTAAGCGCTGCGGTTCACAGAAGTTGCAGTATTTTACAGCTCTTCGGAGTTCTTGCCGGGGGCATTGGCAAGGATATCTCGGCCAATCATCTGTGAGATAAAATCTTTAAGCCCGGGGATGTCGTCCGTGACCCAAATATTGGCTTTCGTGGCTGTTTCTTCGAAGAAATCGTCAATGACCTTCATCCTTCTTTCGTCCATTAGTCGCTTAGCAATAATGCTTTGCGCTTCAGCAAAGGGATACTCTTTTGGCAGGGTATTCTCAGTGATAACAACCAAGGACACGGTGCCCTGTGAACCAAAGTTACTTTTTGGCCCGATTTTGTATGCCCCCGTGCTCGCGCTAGAAACAAAATCGAGAACCCAGGTAGCAGTATCTTCTGGCTGTCCAGTGTTGGCAATGGCATCGTCAGCCAAATCGATCAATTCCTGCACACTGATTGCGCCATTCTCTAAGTCCGTTAATGCCTTGTCTACCATGTCTTTGTGTGCCTGGGCACTGTCGCCTTTCTGGTAAAATTTGAGGTAACTCCACTTGAGAATCGCCGGCGACATTCGGTATTCATGGTTTTCTTTGTATTCACGGCGAATTTCTTCGGGCGATGGCTCAAGTATGACGCGGAAGCCCTTGCCGGCGGTTTGTTGATTGCCCGCGACTATTCTCAGCACGTGGGTGTAAACGTAGTTGTTATAGATGTAATCACGAAACTCCTCAATCTCTAGAACGCCTAACTCATTGTTTTTTTCTAGCAAGAAGTTATTTATGGAGCCGGCGCGCTCTATTTCTTTCAACACAAACTCGTCTGCTAGAGCAAAGTACTGCTCAAGCGGGACCGCTAATTTGGCAGCAGCTTGAAGCAATAGGCCTTGCTGCACCAAATTGGTATAAGCCCGAACTTCACTGGCTTGTTGCGCTATAAGCGGGTTTTGATGAAGCAGCCGGCGCGCCTCATCCATGATGTCAGCCTTGGTGATTAAGTAGTCATTAACTTGAATGATAACGGTTTCATCAGCTATCCCAGATTGCTGGGCAATTACTGCCGGCGCAATACAAAGGAGCGCACCCAAAACTAAAAGTATCCGAGAGATTTTCACTGCAATATCATACTTGTGCGCAGCAATAGCTCAAGAACTTGCTCGGAGCTCATTTGCCCACTTGGTAGCATCCAGCGTGCTTTATTGACGGCCATCATGCGGAATTCAATACCGCATTTAGCAAAACTACGCTCAAAGCGCCGGGCATCACGAATAGTGCAAGCTAGATAATTGTCGACGAATTGGATTGAGCTTAAGCCGGCCTTGCCGAGAAAGTGTTTGAGGTAGAACAAATTGGCCAAAGCTAGAAGATCGGCGGGAGGAGGGCCGAAGCGATCGCGGGCGGTTTGCATAAAAGCTTCAACGCCTTTCACGTCGCGGACCTCATCGAGTTGGCGCAACATTTCAATGCGCGTCGATTCATAAGCAATATATTCGGGAGAAATAGAAGCGTCGATGCCGATGTTTATACCGCACGGGTTTTGATGGCGCATTTTGCGTAAATGCCTTTTGTCCTTCTTCATGCGCGCTATGGCATCGCGCAACAGCCTTCGATAGGTCTCGTAACCCACCGCGTTGATGTGGCCGGACTGCTCAGCGCCAAGCAAATTGCCGGCACCGCGAATTTCTAAGTCGCGAATCGACAATTGGAAACCTGCGCCTAAGTAACGCATTTCTTCAATCGCTTTGAGGCGACGGCGGGCGTCTAAAGGCAGCGGCTTACCCTTAGGGACTAATAAATAACAATAGCCGCGGCGATTAGAACGCCCAACACGTCCGCGCAGTTGGTGCATGTCGGCTAGGCCATGACGCTGCGCTTGATCGACAAAGATCGTGTTTGCATTTGGGATGTCTAAACCGCTTTCAATAATTGTTGTCGCGCAGAGGATGTCGGCCCGGCCTTCAATAAAAGTTGTCATGGTTTGGCTAAGTTCGTCGGCGCCCATTTGGCCGTGACCAATGATGACCTTTGCACTCGGCACCATGCGTTGTATTTTTTCAGCAACGATGTCTAAAGTCTTTACGCGATTATGCAAAAAGAAAACTTGGCCGCCGCGCGCCAACTCATGCTGAATAGCATCAGCGATTAGCAAAGTATCGTCATCGTGACGAATTTCGGTGTGAACTTCTTGGCGCCCGACTGGCGCGGTGCTCAGCGAACTAATGTCGCGAATGCCAGCCATTGCCATATGTAAAGTTCGCGGCACCGGAGTTGCCGTCAAAGTTAAAACATCCACTTGTTCGCGCTTTTCCTTTAGTATTTCTTTATGGCGTACACCAAAGCGCTGTTCTTCATCGATGATGACTAATCCTAAGTCGCTAAAGTTGACGGTCTTTGACAGAATCCGATGAGTGCCGATGACAAAATCGATATTGCCATTTCGTAAATCTTTTATAATTTCGCGTTGCCGCGCAGGCTTGACTAAGCGCGAGAGTAATTCAATGCGCACTGGCCAATCGGCAAACCGTTGCGACATTGTTTGGTAGTGCTGTTCAGCAAGTACAGTGGTTGGCACCAGTAACGCAACTTGCTTGCGCGACATTATCGCGCGAAATGCTGCCCGTGCCGCGAGCTCTGTTTTGCCAAAGCCAACGTCGCCGCAAAGCAAGCGGTCCATCGGGCGCGCTTGCGATAAATCATCATGAATCTCTTGAATGCAATGCGCCTGGTCGGGGGTATCTGCCCACGGGAAAGACGCTTCGAATTCGCGTTGCTCGGTACCCACTGCGTCGAACGCAAACCCTGGCGAAGAGTGGCGGAACGCTTGAGTGCTTAGCATTTGCGCCGCCAAATCCTCGACTGCTCCAAGCACTTTGTCGCGGCGCTTAGCAAACGCGCCTGAGCCCATGCGATCTAAGGTAGGGTTGCCGCCACCTGCTCCAATGTAGCGCTCAACTAGATCGATGCGCGAAACGGGGACTTTGAGTTCAGCGCCTTCATCAAACTCAAGCAATAAAAAATCTTGGTGTTGATTGACATTATCGCTGCGGTCGATGCCTCGAAAACGCGACAAACCATGAACCGCGTGCACGACTAAGTCGCCAGCATTCAATGCTGCTGCTGCATTTACCGCCTCACTGCGATGTGATTTATTGCGTGGGCGTGGCCGGTGCACACCATGCCCAGGTATCAATTCGCGATGATGCAGAACAGTTAGTCGCGCTTCAGGAATTCGGAAACCTTGCGTTAAGCACCCGGCTTGCAAAACAATTTTATGTTTCGACTGAGCGTTGTCATCTAGCACTTGCTGTAAGCGATCTGACTCAGCAGGGGTCGAGCAAATAATCCTCGCGTTTTCTCCTTCGATGGCGCGAACGGCGAGCAAAGCTGAGCCTTCGGCGACACCCTGGCAATATTCTTCTACGCTTAAAGTAGATAGCGAGCCGTCGGTGCCAGGCAAAGTAGCGCATCCCAAAACCGCGCGTTGATTTAGTTGCTGGCTCAATCTGCCTAACGAACTTACGGCATTTGCTCCAAGAAAGCGTAGCCGCGAAAACTGATCATCAACCGCATCCGGCTCTATAACGACAACGCGCATGGTGTCGCCTAAAACATCAAGAGGTAAGGAGTCGCCACCATTTGCTGCCTCTTCAAGGGCTTGGCTCAGAGGAACCTCAATAAACTTCAGAACATGTCGCGTGCGCTGGGTGGCTAAATCAAAAACACGAATACTTTCGAGCTCGTTATCAAAAAACTCTAAACGCAAAGGCTCGCCAACGGCCGGCGCGTAAAAATCTAAAATATCACCGCGTCGTGAAAACTCTCCGGCAGCACTAATGGCTGGCACTCGCTCGAAGTCGGCCGCGACTAATAGTTTTGCGAACTCATCGGCATCCAAAGTCATTCCGCTGTTCAACTCTATGAAGCCATCTTGATTATTTGGCGCGGGTACTGCTTGAATTAAAGCTGCGAGTGGGGCGATGAGCACCCCGTTATAGCCATTACGTTTCGCCAACTTAAGAGTGTGGTGGCGCTCACGCAAAACTTCTGCTTCGGCTCCCAATGACGATTCGCGCGCAGGAAGCATGGTCGCACCGCATCCCCATGAGAGCAGGTCGTCGTAGAAGCAGGCAGCAGTGGTGGCATCGTGACAGACTACTAGTAACGGAGCTTCTAATTCGCGCGACAATGCGGCCACTAACAATGATTTGGATGACCCCCACATGCCTCCCCACTGTAATGATGTCGATGACGTCGCCATCCATTGTTGAAACATGCTGGCGAAGGATGGGGTATCGCGCAGTAAATCGACAGTTGGATTGTTAATCGTGCAGCTCCGTGAATGCGTGTTCTGCTCTCAGCGATAAAACGGCTTGCCACGCAGCGATTTGTTGCGCACCTTTCTTTGAAGATGCTTGGCCATCCCCCAATACGCGATTGTTTATCTCTACTTCTGCAATGAAAGTAGGCGATGAGTCCGCGCCCTCTTTTTCGCTGTCGATATACTTCGGTAGACAGTCAAAATATTTCTGGGCAACGATTTGTAAAGTTTGTTTGGCTTGATTTTGGGCGAAGCGTTGCGGTAAGTCGTGAATTTCTGGTTCGAGCCAACGCAAAATGATCTCTTCACAAGTGATCATTACCGAAGTCCGAGGAGCGTCGAGGTAAATTGCACCAAGGATGGCCTCTACGGCATTGCCTAATAGTGAAACCGGCAGCTGCTGTCGCTGGCTTAACCCCTCGCCAACTGCCAAATGCGGTTCTAGCCCTAAGCGTTGTCCAACTCGCGCTAAAGTATTGCGGGACACCAACATAGACTTGTACTCTGTCAAGCGCCCTTCGCGTTGTCTTTGAAATTTTGCGAATAGCCACCCACTAACGACGAGGTCGAGGACCGCATCGCCTAAAAACTCAAGCCGCTCATTGTGGTCGGTGCTGTGACTAGAGTGTTCGAGTGCGCGACGTAATAAATTACGTTGTCGAAATCGATAACCCAGCACGTCTTCAAGGTGGCTGAGATCACTCTCGGGGTCGGCCACATATATAAGTGTAATATAGTTCTCAGCTTTGTTAAGCTTTCTTTATCATGATGTTAAAAGGCAAGAAAGGAATAATCTTTGGCGTAGCAAACGAACACAGCCTGGCATGGCATATTGCTGTGGAAGCCGTTGCCCAGGGCGCAGAGGTGCTATTGTCCGTCGCGAGCGAACGTTTTGTCCGTCGTGTGGCCCCGCTGGCTGAAAAGCTTGGCGCGCCCCCCCCGATTATTTGTGATGTCTCGTCTGACGAGCAAATTGCCGAAGCATTTGTCGAAATTAAACAAGTGATGCCGGAAGTCGATTTTTTAGTACACGCTATCGCGACAGCAAAGCGTGGTGAGCTCGAAGGCCGCTTCGTTGATACTTCACGTGACGGCTTTAGTTTGGCGCACGATATTTCAACCTATTCCTTCGTTGCTCTTGCTCGCGCGGCCGAAGACTTGCTCACAGCCGATGCGTCATTACTTACATTATCCTACCTGGGCGCTATTCGGGCCGTGCCATCGTACAACGTAATGGGTGTTGCTAAAGCGTCTCTAGAGGCGTCTGTACGCTATATGGCTAACGATTTCGGGCCCAAGGGTATTCGAGTAAATGCGATTTCTGCCGGGCCAATCCGCACCCTGTCGGCGTCTATAGTGAAAGGCTTTAAGGAAAAGGTAGACATTCAGCAAGTCGCTGCGCCATTGCGCCGCAACGTAACAGGCGAAGATGTTGGCAAGGCAGGCATGTTCTTACTCAGCGATATGGCGTCTGGTGTGACTGGCGAAATCCTTTACGTTGACTGTGGTTATAACATCATGGCCGACTTCATTACTAAAGACTGAATGTCTGCCTTGCTGCGCCCCGTCACCATTTTGTGTGTTGGCGGTAACGATATACATATGGGAGCAGGATTACAAACAGATCTTGCGGTTGCCAAAGCGCTTGGCTGCCACGCGCATCTCGCGCCGACCATGCATACCGTCCAGACGGATGATGGCTTGCAGTCCGTAGATGTCCTCGACAGGGAAGCCGTAGGGCGCAGCATGCTTGACGGATTATCGGACGGCGTTGATGCCGTTAAGGTCGGCGCGCTTGGCAATGAGCTGATTGCTGAAGTCGTCGTCGAAATATTAGACCCTTGGCGCGATATTTTGCCTATCGTCTTTGATCCCGTTTCCCAGGCAAGTAAATCGAAAACTGGCGTATGTCTTAATACGCCAGCTGGCGTGCAACTCGCCGAGCAAAGGTTGCTGCCGATGGTCGCCTTGGCCACGCCAAATAGTATGGAGTACGGTAGTGGTAAAAGTTATCTCGAATGCCCAGCTGTATTGCAAAAAGGGGGCCATGCAGACCCTTTTTTGTGCTTCGAGAGCGACGCTCAGCCCGATTATATTAGCGATGTATTGCATGTTCGCGGCCGCGCGGCTCTAGAGATGCGTCACGCCAGACTTGACAACATTCAAGCAGTGCACGGGACGGGCTGCGCATTGTCAAGCCTAGTCACTTGTTATTTAGCGCAAGATATCGAGTTAGAGAATGCTGTGATCACCGCCTTACGCGTCATGCAGGAGTGGCTAGGCAATACTAAGGACGGCATCTTGCATCCACAAGCTTCAGAAATTTTGCCGGGAACGCGTATGCCCGATCAGCGCGATGCTGACGGACATATTTGGCTCTAGTAGGCTGGCAAAACGCCCAAGGTGCGGGCGATTGAGTCCACGTAGCGGTCAGTCATTCCTGAGATAAAATCGCAAGCGGCGCGCTCGGTTGACTCGGCAGTTTCAAAAAAGCGAGCAGGAATGTGTTCGGGTTGCGCCAACACTTCGTCGAAAACCTTGTCTAGTAGTTGTGTCGAGCGTCGAATCTGCCAGTTAATATCTTCGTTGAAATACATGTTTTCATAGAGGTATTTATGCATTTCCGCGACCATGGTTTTGAATTTTGGTGAATGACCAATCAACCGCTTATCTTCCATTTGCGCCTCAAGAGAAGTCTTGCCCTTGGCGGTTGCTAAGCGGTGGTGAGATTCTTCGCGCACATCAGCAATGGCCATTCCGAGAATTTCGTTAGCGGCCCGGCGCCAAAGTAGGACGCCTTCGCTTTGGTTTGAATGGCGTTTGCGGGATTCTTCAATGGCAATCGACCAAATTTCTAAGTCACGCTCCATTTTTTCTGAGTCGAGAATTTTCTCGCGAATGCCATCTTCAATGTCGTGGTAGTGGTATGCAGTAGAATCTGCTAAATCAACCAATTGAGCCTCTAGCAGTGGGAAACGAAGCTTTTTGCCGCTTTCGACATCGATGATTTCTTCGTGTTTTTTCAAACAATTTTTTGTTTCTTCGGTGAGGTTTAACCCACGATACTCGGGGCTGCGCCGTTCTAAAACGTCGACAATCCTTAACGATTGACGGTTGTGTGCGAAGCCGCCAAATTCTTTCATTTTTTCGTTTAGTAGCACTTCCCCTGAGTGCCCAAAAGGTGGGTGCCCTAAATCGTGCGCTAGGGCAATAGACTCGCAAAGTGATTCGTTCAAGTCGAGCGCGTTAGCTAATGAGCGCGACACTTGCATTACCTCAAGAGAGTGAGTCAAGCGTGTACGCTGATTGTCGCCAACATGGTTAACGAACACTTGCGTTTTGTACATCAGGCGTCGAAAAGATGAACTGTGAATAATGCGATCGCGATCGCGCTCATAACGAGTCCGCCACGGGTCCGCTTGCTCAGCGAAAGCGCGTCCGGCAGAGTCGGCGGAGTGACTGGCAGCTGAATGCAGCAGTCGCGATTCGTTTTCTTCTTTCTGTATGCGATCCATTGGATGGAAATCATAACATTTTGAGGTATTTCCCGCTTATTTATTGACGATTTTTGTGGGAAAACATATCATTTGCGCCTGTTTTCTGTGTATCAACTTCGCACCAAACCTCTCGCCGCCGATGTGCGCGCGTCATTCATCCTAAAGCTCGAGGCCTGGGGCCAAGAGTTTGGTGGTGCTTGGGTGTTTCTAAATGACGAAACAAGCGTTTTCTATTTCAAGGGCGATGCGCCGCAGGCTAATATAGTCGCCTTGGAGCAGTGGCCTGAAGTGGTTTCTGTAGTCTCCGAAAGCGCTCCACCGTTTACCGTTAGCGAAATTGCAAACAAGCAAGTGACTATTCAAGACGCGGTGTTTGGCAATGGTGCGGCAAGCATTATCGCCGGCCCATGTTCGGTCGAAGATTACGACTCCATGTTAGGTATTGCACAGAAGTTGTCCGCATTGGGAGTTCGCGCTTTACGCGCCGGTGCATTTAAGCCACGCACTTCGCCATACGCCTTTCAGGGATTAGGGGAGAAGGGCTTAGAGATACTGTCAGCAGTATCAAAAGAAACGGGCATGGCAATCGTAACCGAAGTGCTTGATCCGCGAGATATCGCGATCGTTTCGCAACACGCCAACATGCTACAGGTAGGCTCGCGCAACATGTCGAGCTCCGCACTTCTCAAAGAAGTCGGACAGGCGGGCATGCCGGTGTTGTTAAAGCGCGGCATGGCGTCCACGATAAAAGAGTTTTTGTTCGCTGCTGAATACGTGGCGGTCGGAGGTTGCGACGATATTTTGCTCTGCGAGCGCGGCTTGCGTCACTTCGACCCCGAGGTGCGTAACATTTTCGATTTGTCTGCTATCGCGCTCTTGAAACAAAAAACGGGCTTGCCGGTTATCGCCGATCCATCGCACGGCACCGGTCGCGCCGATTTAGTACCATCAATGATGTGTGCAGCTGCAGCTGCCGGCGCCGACGGCTTCTTGATTGAAGTTCACGACAAGCCACAAGACTCTTGGTCCGATGCTGATCAAGCCTTAAGCGTTGAGAATTTTGGGCAAACCTTACCGCGACTAGAAGCGGTGTTGTCTGTTTTTGACAAAAACCTTAATCCCCTCTTAGCAAAATAACTTTAATGATTCGAACTAAGTACATAGCTGGAAACTGGAAGATGCACTTAACAAAGCGTCGCGCTTCAACTTTAGCGCGCGATATTGTTGCAGCTGCAGACAGTTCCGACTCCGCCGTCAAAGTAGCCGTATTCCCTACTTTCGTGCACCTTGACCATGTGCGTCGTAATATCCGTAACAGTAATGTTGTTTTGGGCGCGCAAAATTGCTACGGTAAAAAAGAGGGCGCTTTTACTGGTGAAATTTCGCCATATATGTTGCGTGACATGGGGGTCCAGGTTGTAATGCTCGGTCACTCCGAACGTCGACATATCTTTGGCGAAACCGATAAGATGATTTTTGAAAAAGTGAAAATCGCGTTACGTGCTAAGATTGATGTCATGCTGTGTGTCGGTGAAACACTAGAAGAGCGCCAAGCAGGACAAACATTCGAAGTGCTTGTTCGCCAACTTAAAGTTCTTAAGGCTGTCAAGCCTACACAATCTTCGCGCATCACCATTGCTTACGAGCCTGTCTGGGCGATTGGCACTGGCGAAACAGCAACTCCGCAAATTGCTCAAGAAGCGCACGCCGAATGCCGCCGCTTAGTCGGAAAAGTTCTTGGCGACGATGCGGCTCAGCACATACAAATTCTTTACGGTGGCTCCATGAAAGGCAGCAATGCAGCCGAGCTTCTGTCGCAACCAGACGTCGACGGCGGCCTGGTGGGTGGCGCATCACTTACTGGCGACGACTTCTCTCCAATCATTAATGCCGCACGCGCATTAAGTTAAACAACGCATACCATGCAATTCTTACTTTACACAACTTTCTTTGTTTCGGCTCTACTACTCATTTTGGTCATCTTGGTCCAAGAAGGCAAAGGTGGTGGCCTTGGCGGCGCACTTGGCGGCGCAGGCTCTGAGACCTTCGGCGTTCGTGCCGGTGGCGTTAACAAAGTTACTTTCATCATTTTCTTGGTGTTCATTCTTTCTGCAATGTCTCTGCACTGGATATCGGACGAATCCAACTCAGGCTCGGCTCTCGACTTCGGTGAAGCTGCGCAGCCTATTCAGGCACCGGTAGATCCAACGCAGTAATCATGGCAACAACGATGTCATCTATTTCTGAACGAACCGATAAAGCACTTCGTACATCCGAAGCACTGCTTGAAGGGCATTTCTTGCTATCATCCGGGCGTCACGCTGGACGTTATGTGCAGTGCGCCCGTTTATTGCAGTACACGGATTTAGCCGCACAGGTTTGTACAGATTTAGCGGATAAAGTCTGCGAGAAACTTGGCGACGATAAGCCTTTCGATGTCGTTATCGGCCCAGCAATGGGCGCTGTTACTTTTAGCTACGAGTTAGCTCGCGCATTTGGCGTGCGTGGGTTATTCGCTGAACGAGCAGCCGAAGGCGGTTTCGATTTGCGCCGCGGGTTTGAAATTAAACCTAACGAGCGCGTCTTAGTCGCCGAAGATGTTGTCACCACTGGCAAATCAGCCGGGGAGGTTGTCACTATGCTGCGCGGAATGGGTGTGAGCGATATTTCCGCTGCATCTATTGTTAATCGCAGCGGCAGCGAGAATCCATTTGGAGACGATGTCCACTACTATAGCTGCATAGAAGTCGATGTCCCGTCATACGATGCCAGCGAATGCCCATTATGTGAAAGCGGAGAGCATGACGATGCTTACAAGCCTGGCAGCCGTCCAAATATTTAATTATGGCTAAGGAATCTACTGCCACTTTGGCCAGCATGACTGGCTTTGGGCGCGCGCAGGTCGAAACTAGCCAGCTGTCAGTTAAGGTAGAATTCCGTACTGTTAACGGCAAGGGCTTTCATTGCAAGTTGCGCATGCCATCGGACTTGCTCGAGCACGAGGCTAAGGTTGAGGGCATGTTGCGACAGGCTTTGTCGCGTGGTTCCATCTCGGGCTTTGTGAGTGTGCGCCGTAGCCACGACGATACCGTAGAGTTTGATCAGCAAGTTTTAAAAAAGTATCTTGCCGCCTGGAAACGCACCGAAAAAAATCTTGGGTTAGATGTGGTTTCGCCGACCCTCAAAGATTTAATCTCGATGCCGGGCGCGATGCACTCTGCACGTAATCCACAAGGTCAAGTACGCGCAGTCGAGCGCGCCATTAAGCAAGCTGTTGCCGAAGCGATTGTGGCGCTACAAGATTCACGCGCCAAGGAAGGCGTTCGTTTAGGCAAAGAAATGCTGCGCATCATTAACCAGCTCGCAAAGCTAGTCGCGCGCACCGCGCACCGCGCGCCTGTAGCGGCAAAAGAGGTCTCTGTGAAATACGCATTGCGAGTCCAGCAAGCATTAGCTGCTGCTGGCGAGAACGACTCTTATGATTTAGGACGCGAGTTGATTGCTTTGGCTGAGCGTGCCGATGTTCAGGAAGAAATTGCGAGACTAGACATTCATATAGAGCGTTTACGTGCCACCATAAAAAAGGGCGGCGCGGTCGGACGCGAGTTTGAATTTGTGCTGCAAGAGTGCCATCGCGAAATAACAACGCTAGGCAATAAGTCATCGGACGGCAAGTTGTCAGAAATGGTCGTTGCGATGAAGCTATGTGCGCAACAATTAAAAGAGCAGGTCGCTAATGTCGAATAAAGGCCGTCTAATCGTCGTTTCTGGGCCGACTGCCTCCGGAAAGTCAACTCTCTGGAAGCGCTTAGTCACACACCCCAAAGTCGATTTTTCAATCAGTGCAACCACCCGCGGCATTCGCAAAGGTGAAGTGGATGGGGAGGACTATATTTTTATTTCTAAAGAGGCATTCGAGCAGCGCATCGCTAGCAACGAATTTCTAGAATACGCGATAGTCCATACCAACTATTACGGGACATTGCGTTCAAGCACTGAAGCATCGCTAAATGCAGGCCATGACATTGTTTTAGAGGTCGATGTGCAGGGTGCTTTACAGCTTGCCGAATGTAAGTTGCCCATGGTGTCACTTTTTGTAGTGCCACCATCGCGCAAAATTTTGATTGAGCGGTTGCGCCATCGTGGCACCGAAACCGAAGAGCAAATCACTACGCGATTGAAAGCTGTGGATGCCGAGTTGGCTTTCGCGAAAGATTATGATTATCAGTTAGTGAACGACGATTTCGAAAAAATGCTCGCTGAAGCCATAAGTATTCTTGGTTACGCAAAGGAGAACAGCAATGGCTAATATTTTACTGGGCGTGACAGGCTCCGCGGCATGCTTCAAGGCGGCTACGTGTGCGTCGCAACTCACTCAACAAGGGCATCATGTGCAAGTTGTGTTAACACCCATGGCGCTGGAGTTTGTCAGCGCTTTGCAGTTTTCGTGTTTGACCGGCGTGTCAGCTATTAGCCACGACGATTCTCAGCTCGACCCTGCCGGTATGGAGCACATCTCGCTGGCGCGCCAAGCAGATTTAATGCTGATTATGCCGGCGACTGCCAACACTATTGGGCATATTGCTAATGGCATCGCAAGCAACCTGTTAACAACTTTGACATTAGCGATTAGCAACGATATCCCTAGACTGATCGCGCCGGCGATGAATCCCGAGATGTTTTCGCACCCAGCAGTGCAACGCAATTTACAGCAACTCGAAGCGGATGGTTGGCAGCAAGTTGGGCCGGCATCCGGAGTAACCGCTTGCCAAGAAGAGGGCGCGGGGCGCATGCTCGAAGTCGATGAAATCCTTGAGATGGTTGCCAGCGTTCTAGGCTAATGGCGCGTTTCTTAGTTACAGCAGGACCAACGCGTGAGGCGCTAGACCCAGTCCGCTATTTGTCTAATCGCTCTAGCGGCAAGATGGGTTATGCGATTTGTGATGCGATCATCACAGCTGGCCACGAAGTCGTTTTAGTTAGCGGACCGACCGCATTAGAATCGCCGGTGAATGCCGATGTTATTCAGGTAGAGTCGGCGCAAGAAATGTATGAGGAGTGTGCGCGACAATGGCAACACTGTGACGCGCTGTTTGCGGTAGCTGCGGTAAGTGACTACCGTCCTTCTACAATGCATTCTCAAAAAATGAAACGAGCGAGTAATCAATTATCCATTGAGCTGGTTGCCAATCTCGACATCGTACAAACTTTAGCAGCCACTAAGGGCGAACGGCTCGTTGTCGGTTTTGCGCTAGAATCTGAAAATGGCGAGCAACATGCACGTCAAAAGCTAGAGTCTAAAAACCTAGATTTCGTATGCCTTAATGCGCTACAGTCCCAAGGCGCCGACGTGTCTGAGTTGACCGTTTTGAATAGAGACACTCAGTGGCAAATAGGCCCGTGTCCGAAGGCGTCTCTTGCAACTAAACTTGTAGAAGTTATACTTGAAAATAGTAATGTCTACTAAAGAACAATCAGTGATTTTGCTGCGTAAGGCCGCGTTAGCAATGATGGCTTTTGAATGGATTCAAGTAGCGATGGGCTCAGTGTCCATTTCAAGTGTACTGGTTTTGGCGTGCGTGATAGTTATCCCTTTCCCGTTCTACGCCGCGCTATTGTGGCCGATTAAGAGGCTTGCGAGCGCCGCAAAAATTCGCAAAGTGGTGTTCTGGTGCTTGGCGTTCCGTGCCTTTATGCCAATTATAGGAAATGTATTCGCGAACGAATTGTTGCGTATCGCTCCACAAGTTGCAGTTGGGGTCATTGCGATCATTTTAATTATAAATTTTACTCCTGACAAATTTGCTATCAAATTTGGCTTTGCACAAAAGTGGTTGTTCATTCCGGCAATAGTGTTGTTTTATATGGCTGGTTTTGTTCCACCTTCGATTCATCAAACAGCCGTCTCGAGTGAAGAATACTCTGACGACTCGCCAAACATTGTGCTTCTCAGCTGGGACACCGTGCGCGCCGATGTGTTGTCGTTATATGGCGGCACAGGCTTGGACACACCTAACCTCGACAAGTTTGCTAGTCGTAGTGTCGTATTCAATGACGCAGTCGCGCATACACCAATTACCGGCCCCGAGCATTCGCTAATGCTAAGCGGCTTGCTGCCACCGAGTAATGGTTTGCGCGCAAACGTGGTGTCGAAAATGCCAGACTCTGTTGTAACATTGCCAGAGATGTTGTCAGACAAGGGATACGCCACCGGAGGCTTCGTATCCGCATACCCAATGCTCGGTCGCTTTGGCTTTCAACAAGGGTTTAGTGTTTATAACGACATTATGGGCAATCAACCGCTGATTCGATTTAAGCAATTAAGTCCGCGCGAGATATTCTGGGCCGGCTTGTTGTATCCATTCCTGAGGGCCTCAACAAAAGCATTTACTTCCGGGCCAGTTGTGCAAGAGCGTGCTATAGGGTGGTTAAATCAGCAAAACAGAGAGCAGCCGTATTTTATGTTTTTGCATTTGTACGATGCGCATGCACCCTACACGCCATCTCCACAATTTGAAAAAATTGCGCTTGAGCGCATCCATTCAGCTACTCCAGCGGCCTTCGACGGCAATGATGCTGAATCAATGGCGCGTTATCGCGCCGAGATCGCAATGCTCGATAGCTTTTTTGGGGAGCTGTTGATTGAGATTGAGAAACGCGACCCAGGCTTAGCAAATACTTTGATTATTCTCACCTCAGATCACGGAGAATGTTTTGGCGAGGGTGGCATTCACTTTAACCATGTCCCGTCTTTGTTTGAGGCGACGCAGCATATTCCTCTGGTTATTCACTTCCCGAAAGACGCTGGGGCGGGCATGCGGGTAAACGAAACGGTTACGCACCTCGATATTTTGCCAACATGTATGTTCGCCACAGGCGACGATTTAGAGTCTCTACCACAAGATGTGGCTACGTATCCCCTGCAACTAGCATATTCCAAGAGGGGAATGGGTTACGACATGCGCGGCGTTTATCTAGAGGCGCAGCAAACAACTCTTGGCGATGACCGACTTCGTGGCTGGCGTACGGCCGAGCATAAATATTTGATCAGCCGTAGTGGGCAAGAGCAGTTGTTTGATTACCGCACAAACGAGGTTGAAAATAAATTATCGAAGGAGCCGAAGCTCGCGGTAGATATAAAAGCTACCCTGCTTAATTTCTTCAATGCTTTACCCATTCTTGACGGCTCAGTATTGTCTATTTCAGCGCAGGATGAGCGAGCGATGGGTGATCTCGGATACACCGATTAAATCCGCAAAATCAAGGGTTTTAGCCGGTTCTTTCTGTAATTTAGGGCGTGTAGGAATTACGATAATGGTTCAGTGGTTACCTCCCGCAAGAAGTCAAAATCAAGAAAGTCTAAATCCTCGAAAAAGAATTCTGCAAACCAGCAATTCGGATTTATTTTTTCGGGGTTTAATGCCGCCCTTTCATTTTTTGGTGCAGGGCTAATTATTCTATTCAATGGCGTTAAGTGGCTATTCGAGTCTACCCTCGACGCCCTCTACGGCAATCGCGGACGGCAACCATTTGGCATAGCGCTAGCCTGCATTGGGTTGTTCGTGTTAGGCGCATTGCTTAGTTACGAGAGCGGCGACAAAGGCGGCAATTTGTGCGGCGTACTTGGTTACACCATTGCTAACTCGATGTCGTTTTTTTTAGGTATTGGTGCGTTTGTTGCGCCTTGCTTTTGCGCCTTCTGGGGTATCGCAAGATTGGTGCGCGAAGAAAGCAGCGGCTATGCCGGATTTAAATTAGTAGGCATTTGCCTTTTGAGTTTGTCTGCAGCTTTCATCGGCCATGGACTTGGCGATGTGACGCCGACGAATGTTTTCATGCAAGGGCAGGGCGGCTGGCTAGGCAGCAGTTTCTATCCAACGCTTGCGGAAGTGTTTGGCCCATTAGGCACAACAATTGTCATTACTTTTTTGGTTAGCCTTTCATTGCTTATGGCGACTGAGTGGGCTTTTGTACCGCTGGTCCGCGACTTGCTTAAGAGCGGAGCCGATAAGTTACGCCAACAAGATCTACCGTGGGGCGGTAAAGACGAGGGGTCCATAATCGATGGCGCAAAGGAGAATCACGAAAAGGCATCACGCGGCATCACTTCAATTTTCGGTTGGCTGCGCAGTCAGTTTTCTACTTACGATATTGCGAGCGAGGGCTCGACGTCTGCTGCAGGGCCGGCAGCGGCCAAGCCAAGCGTTGACTCGGAAGCACCATCAGCCGAGGCGAAGGTAAAGCCAGAAATTGAAATAAGTGGGCCGGGGTTCGACGAAGACGCAGCACTCGACCCAACGGTTGCCCCAACGGTTGCCCCAACAGGCGCACCAACGCCTGTCGCGCCAACGCCTAGCCCTACGGCAACTACGGCCTCAGTACAAACCGTAGAGGCGCCCGTAGCAACAGCAACAGAAGCACATCAACCGCAAGCCACCGCAGGGGGAAAGTACGGGTTGGCTGAAATTGAAGATACCCCTTTGGAATCGCAAACGGCACGTATCGAAGTAGAAGAAGATAAGCCTAAGCCTAGGCCTAAACGCCAGAGAGCCCCGTCTCTTAAATCGTTGCCATCGATAAAGTTGCTCGTAAAGAGCGATACGAAAATTAGCGTTGACAACCGAGACGAGATTAATGATTTAGGCAGCGACTTGCAATCGGTTTTAGACTCATTCAAGCTTGACGGAACCGTGATTTCCGCCAAACGTGGCCCGACTATTACTATGTTTGGCATTCAGCTTGAGCCTGGCGTGCCGGTTGCCAAAATCAAGAAGCACATTGATGACATCAGCCTTTCGTTAGGTACCAGCAAAGTAAGAATTATATTTCCGCTTCCAAATTCAAAGGCAGTCGGCATTGAAGTCCCAAACATGATTCAATCGTCGGTTCGCTTGCGCGATGTGTTTGAGAAGTGCTCGGCAGAAGTTGCGAACGCAGCATTGCCAATGGTGCTAGGTCAGGGAGCCCTAGGTGGCGAACTAGTCTCAGACCTCGCGAAGATGCCACACATGCTCATCGCTGGCACCACAGGTTCTGGAAAGTCCGTGTGCTTGAACAGCATTCTTTCGACGTTGTTGCTTACTCGTACCCCAGAAGAAGTGCGCTTAGTTTTGATTGACCCCAAGCAAGTAGAGCTCGATGCTTACTCTGGTATTCCTCACTTAATGTGTCCCGTAGTGACGGAAATGAAGCGCGCATCGTTTATTCTAGGCTGGGTTGTGCAGCAAATGGAGAGTCGCTTAGGCACCTTCCGCCGCGCCAAAGTGCGAAACATTGCCGACTATAATGCAATTACACGCAAAGGGCTAGAAGACATGATGGGTGAACGTTACGACGAACTCGACTTCCCAGACAGCTATCCGTACATCGTGGTAGTTATCGACGAGCTCGCTGATTTGATGTTACAATTCAGAAAAGATGTCGAGGAGAGTATTAATCGCATTGCAGCGAAGGCGCGCGCGGCGGGCATTCACTTGATCGTTGCGACACAGCGTCCATCGACGGATGTGGTGACGGGTTTGATTAAAGCAAACCTGCCGGTGCGGATGTCGTTTAGGGTTAACACCAATACGGATAGTCGCGTGATTCTCGATGAGGCTGGTGCTGAGAAGTTACTGGGTAACGGCGACTTCTTGTACCGCCCTCCCGGGGCAGACTCGACGCAGCGTGGTCAAGGAGCCTTTATCGATACTCCAGAAGTGAATGCAATTTGCGATCACTTACGCGCGAATGGTCAACCAGAATACCTAGAGGTTCTCGAGCAAGGGGGCTTGCTCGGTGGCACTACCGGCGAAAATGACGACGAGTACTGGGAAGAAGCAGTCGAGTTCGTGCTGAAGTCTGGTCGTGGCTCTGCGTCACTGTTGCAGCGTAAATTCAAAGTTGGTTATAGTCGGGCAAGCCGACTTATCGAAGATATGACGGAATGTGGTATCCTAGGCGAGCACAATGGTGCGAAGCCGCGTGATATTCTGATCACCGCCGAGCAGTGGGAAGAAATGAAAAACCAATGAGTCTTTTGACTAAACAAATTAATGTAGCCTTGGTGCACCTCGGCTGCGCTCGCAACCTTATCGATTCCGAAAATATTTTGGGGCACTTAGGCGCGGGCGGTTATGCCTTGACCGGAGATGTTGAACAGGCCGATGTTGCGATTCTAAATACTTGTAGCTTTATTGGCCCTGCACGCGATGAGTCAGAAGCCGCAATCAACGCCCTGCTCGAAGCCAAGCGCTCGCGAAATTTACGCGGTGTGATTGTTGCGGGGTGCTTGCCAGAAAAATTTCGCGATGAAGTGGTCGGTAAGTTCCCTGACGTAGACGCCTTCCTTGGCTTAAGTGATTACTCAAACGTAGCGCGCATTGTCGAAGATGTTCTGAAGGGCCGCAAGGTTAACGAGCTTTCAGGCGGACGTGCTCCTCAAGGCCAAGGCGAGTTCCTGCGCTTACTGCAAACCCCGCGGTCTTACGCCTACCTTCGCCCAAGCCATGGCTGCGACCATAATTGCGCGTTCTGTATTATTCCTAAAATACGCGGCAAGCAGTCCTCTAAGCCGATTGAGGCTGTTGTCGAAGAGACTCGATTATTAGTAGAGAAAGGTGTTCGTGAAATAAATTTAGTCGCTGAAGACACTACTGGTTACGGCAAAGACTTCGGGCGCGGCGCTGCGCGCTTACCTGAATTGGTTGAAGCAATGGCGCAAGTGGATGGCTTGAAATGGTTGCGTGTTATGTACGCCTACCCCAACAACTTTCCATGGCGATTGACTGAAGTGATGAGTCAATACGATAATGTGTTACCGTATTTAGATATCCCAACTCAACATATTGCTACGCCTGTTCTAAAGAGAATGTCGCGCGGCGGCACTAGCGAATCGGTGCGTGGAATCATGACACGCTTACGCGACGAAGTGCCAGGCATAGCATTGCGCACAACGGTTTTGGTTGGCCATCCTGGTGAAGGCCGCGCTGAATTTGAAGAACTGCTCGAATGGATGAAAGAGTTTCGTTTTGAGCGCCTGGGCGCTTTTACCTTTTCGCCTGAAGCAAATACGCCGTCAGGCAACGACGCCGATCGTTGTTCGCACGAAGAGGCTCTCGACCGTTACGGTGAATTGATGGAGCTGCAATCAGAGATACATGCTGACTTCCAGCAGAGCTTAGTAGGCAAAACCACTACGGTGTTGATTGACGATGCAACCGGCGAGACGGCAATGGGCAGAACATGGGCTGATGCGCCAGAGGTCGACGGCGTTGTAAGGATTGACGACCCACAACATAACCTGTCAACCGGGGCGATGGTCGAGGCCACAATCATTAGCGCTGACGGTTACGACTTACGCGCGGAGCTGGCAGACCGTTAATGATGATTGTTAAGCAGGTCCCGAACATGATTACTTTGGCTCGCCTAGTGCTAGCTGTAATGGCTTTTTGGTTCATGTCCGAGGTCATTAAATTAGAGGAAGGTGGCGCACCAGAGGCTTTGCTTAAGGCAGCGGCCTTTGCAGCTTTTTGGTATTTCTTTGTCGCGGCCATAACCGATTGGCTTGACGGTTTTTTGGCACGTCGCTATGGATGGGTGACAGCAGTCGGGCGCGTTGCTGACCCTGTCGTTGACAAGGTGTTGATCCTCGGCATCATGGCGTACTTGTCAGCGAGCAATAAAATTTATGGGAATGTTGGTGACTGGCATGTTGTCATGCCAGTGTGGGCAGTAGTCTTGTCCTTGGGGCGCGAGTTCCTAGTGACCGCCTTGCGTGGCATGGTTGAGTCTGCCGGAAAACAATTCCCTGCGGATGTGTTTGGTAAAATAAAAATGCTGACCCAAGCAATTTATGTAGGTACAGCATTAGGCGCCTATGCAGGTATCCCAGATTTTTTGAACCTTCCAGCACTGGGCCTCTTGCGCTCGCCAGATTTTTTCTTTTCGGTATTTTGGCTGATGATTGCAATGACCGTGTTTTCCGGCATTCATTACTGCATTAATGGTGCGCGACTGTTGTCCGGCAACATAAATGACTAATCCTCTCGAAGAGCTCCTCGTTTATCTTGATCGATTAGACGAATTGGCGCCAAATGAAAAAGCGCAAGCCACCGCTTTAATTAGAGGCTGGGTAAATAGTCAATCGCAGCGCGAGATTGTGGGCGACGATGAAATACCGTCACAGTTTGGCATCGTTGGCGAGTCTCCGGCAATGCTCGAAATCTTTGCTTTATTAGCCAAGCTTTCAAGTTCAGATATCCCGGTGTTAGTGCTGGGCGAGTCGGGGACGGGAAAAGAGCTCATCGCCAGTGCATTACACAAGTATAGTTCGCGACGTAAGAAAAAATTAATCGCTGTCAACTGCGCGGCGATTCCTGCGAACCTGCTTGAGGCTGAAATTTTTGGTCACACCAAGGGTTCCTTTACGGGAGCCCATAAAGATCGCAAGGGCTACGCCGAAGCTGCTGATGGTGGCATATTGTTCTTAGACGAAATTGGCGAAATCGCTTACGACCTACAAGCAAAGTTGCTGCGATTTCTGCAAAACGGTGAAGTGCGGGCAGTCGGCTCAAATGTTACAAAAAAAGTCAACGTGCGCGTTATCGCGGCCACCAACCGTGACTTGTTGCGGCAGGTTAAAGAGGGCAAGTTCAGAGAAGACCTCTATTATCGTCTTGCAGTCTTTACGCTGTCGCTACCGCCATTACGTGAGCGCGTAGGCGACGTTAAGCATTTGGTCAACTTCTTTCTCAGCCAGCAACAAAGAGACTCGCTGCCGTCTGCGGAAGTCAGCAAAGAGGCGCTTGATAAACTCTCGCAAGGAGAATGGCGCGGCAATATTCGTCAGCTACAACATGAATTGTTGCGTGCAGCAACTTTTGCCAGTGATGGCATAATCGAAGTTACTGATTTGTCTGAGAGTCTATAAGTTCTGCCTGCGGAGTCACGGACATATTTTTTTCAAAATTCGGGCGCGGCGCAATAAATTTAAAGGCAAAGCTGAGCCCAACAGTCGCTAGAAGCAAAACAATGGCAAGTACGTAGGTGTCGATTACGAAACGACTGTTCCATTTCTTGCGCTCGTTATAAAGCTGTACGATTTCGTCGCGTGAACGGAATTCTCCGGACCATGCAAACAACTCTTCTTCAGCGCTTTCCTCGGCCTGCTGCCGTAAATCTTCAAGCATATCTTCCATTAGCGAAGCGCGATAGCGCTGTAGCAAGTCGTGCTTGTCGCGGGCAATGTCAGAGATGGAAGGCATTAGAGTACAGTGGTGAGCTTGCGAATTGCTGCGACACAAGCGAATACAGCAAGTGTGCCAACAAAGGTCCCTAGTCCGATATGGAAAAGCAGTTTGGCAATGCGCCCGGGTAGCTGGTCGTATGAACTATGCGGTGGCTGGGGGATATCACCGCGTTGCACCGCTTCAAGGTGCAGGATGTCAAACACTTCGCTACGCACTTGATCTGCCGCTTGTTGTTTTACAAGTTCTGGGATTTCGCTGAATTCGTCAGTCTCGCCTTGATCTACCATGGCGCAGCCTCGCGATAGCGAGCGAATTGCTCTGAGGTGATGATCGCCAAAATCGAGAACACAATACCTAGCAGCGTTGCCACGAGAAGGTTGAGCCATAAAATAGGGAAGTACGGCTTCGTGGCCTCAACGGGGGCGTCGGCTGTCATCAAGAACGAAGCCGTGCGTGACATATACAGCTCGAGCTCGGCATGGCGGTCGCGCTGCTGACGAAGAGTCTCGCGAGCATTACGCAATTCTGATTCTATAATTTCGCTGCCTGCCTTGAGGCGGTTGAGCTCGCGCAAGCGGGTTTGTGATTCGCTTAATAATTTCGCGTAGTGATTTGCTTGAACATCGAGGCCTGCCTCACTAACCTTAAATTCGGCGATACGCGTTTCATAAGAATTACGCATGCCATCGCTACTAAAAGCTCGCGCACTTTCGACAGTCGCCGTTTCGGATGCAAGCTGGTCGTTAAGCAGGGCAAGCTTATTACGCAGAGCAATGGCCTCGGGATTTTTGTCCGTGACGTTTAGGCTAAGGTTCGCCAATTCTAAATTTGTTGTAGCAATCTCTCCACGCAGTTGATTCAACCGTGGATTTTCAACTTCGGTATAACCAGACTGCGAAAATTCTGGCCGCTGTTGGAAGTTTTTAGTTACCTCTTCGCGCTGCTTAATTAAAGACGCGCGCGCCGAAATATTGTCCTCAACGGAGTCTTGGAATCGAGTAACACGAGTATGGTATTGCGCGATCTCGGTAGAAAAATCTATGGAGCCATTAGTCTCGAGGAAAGCTTGGCGGTCGCTTTCGAGCGCGGCCACAAGTCCTGTCGAACGATCAATGGCCGCTACCAAAGTGGAGACGTTCTCCGCAACGCGCTGCTTGGTGGTAGTGTCGAGACTGCTGCTGAATTCACGAAGATAGGTTTCGGCGATTTCACGAGCGACTCGCGGCTCTGGGTCGTAAGCCGAAATGACAATAAAGTTGAAAGTGTCTAGGTCGAACTTGACGTTTTTTTCAAGCCACTCAGAGTTGCGGCCGTCAATTTGAGAGGCAACGGTAGTCCGCAATTCTGCAGAATTAAGAACACCTAGCAATGCCTGCTGCGTTTCGGTATTAGCCGTAGGTAACTTTGGAGCTGTTGGCAGATTACCAGATTCATCAGACAGTGAAAGCGTGTCAGATTGAGTGGGCAAATAACACCGCGCCTGCGAACGGTAGGTCTCGCTCATCATTCCGGTAACGATAAAAGCAGCCACCACAGCAACGGCTGTCACGACAGCGATTACGTACATGCGCTCGTATATAAGCGACATCGGAGATTTAGATTGGTGGCTCACTATGGGTGTTTAGCAGAGGGGGGTTATTTAAGCCTATGCCGAAGCGTATTTTAAGACGGTTGAGTGGTAGTTTAAACACCAAAGTTTACGACGAAAATCGATGAAGGATGTTCCAAACTTTGAGTAATTGTGATTAACTTGAAAAGTACATTTTAAGCCCGGTAAAGCGCCCTTTTATCGCAGGCCAAACGGCAGTGACACCAAGTAAGTAACGATTTTTACTGGAAACCCCCACGAGGCTTCCCATAACCCCCCATAAGATGCCTGGACATGGGAAATTCCCTATTAAAATCGCAAACGGTAGGTGCAGAAGGCGGCCAAGAAAACCGTAGTGTTTCAGCAAAACAAAGGTTTCGTTGGCCGCATTATTGTGAATTGCGGCTGTGTCAAAACGGCCCGTGTTAAGGATGCGCGGGGCCTCGTAGTGATCCACTTCAGCCTTTGGGTCAAAAACAAGT
>Ga0315320_10000472_pt1 | contig 33142 bp, 19 predicted proteins | sample M140m21515metaG_FD_203458 | JGI IMG/M metagenome (GOLD analysis project Ga0315320, IMG submission 203458) | Ammonia-oxidizing marine archaeal communities from Monterey Bay, California, United States - M1 40m 21515 | ecosystem: Environmental > Aquatic > Marine > Coastal | place: USA: California... | reverse complement strand
ATCGCCATCTTTGACCACCCGAAGAATCCGCGCCACCCGACCACGTGGCACGCCCGCGACTACGGATTGATCACCGCGAACCCATTCGGTGGCAAGGCATTCAAAAGTAAGCACGGCGCCATGAAGGTTGACAAAGGATCCAGCATTACCTTTAGCTACCGCTTCCTGTTCCACGACGGCAGCCATAAGGATGCCGGAATTCCGAAGCAGTACCAGCAGTGGACACAACAATAATTTTTCTGTGATGAGTATACAAAATCGACACGAACGCCGCCATCTCGGCAGAAAGATCGAGGGAATGGCAGCATGCCTGCTCCCCTTTGAGGAAAACGGTGACATCGCCGAACAGGCATTCCGTGATGCCGTCGTGCGCAGCGAAGCCGCCGGGCTGACCTGTGCCGTTAACATGGACACCGGCTATGCGAACTACCTGACCGACCATGAACGACTCGAGGTGCTGCGATGGACCCGCGAGGCCTTAGGCGATGGACCACGATTTGTCGGTGGTGTCTTCGTGGAGGGTCTGGAGGGTGATCTGGTTGATCTCTACAAACGTGGCGCGGATCAAGTCGCGGCTGCTGGAGGCACACCGATCCTTTTCCAAACAACTCGCTTCCACGACTGGGAAGCGGAACAAATCGTCGATCTCTACGCTGATGTCTGCTCAGGTTACGATGCCGTGCTGGGCTTTGAACTCGGGCGCATGTTCGCTCCGAACGGAATGATCTACTCGGATGATGTTGTGCGCGGCTTGATGGGCATCCCACAACTCAAGGGCATGAAGCACTCGTCTCTGAGCCGTGGTAAAGAGCTGGAGCGATTGGCACTGCGTGATGAACTGCGACCCGACTTCAAGATCTACACCGGCAATGACCTCGGGATCGATATGATTGAGTATGGCTCGGATTACTTGTTAGGATTGGCGGCATTCTGCCCGGAAAAATTTGCCGAACGTGACCGCATGTGGGCCGATGGAGATGAAGGGTATTTTGAACTTAACGACGCCTTGCAATACCTCGGTAACGTCGCATTCCGCGATGCCGTGCCAGCCTATAAACATAGCTGTGCGGTATTTCAAAACTTACTGGGCCGCATCCCGAGCAGCGAACCGCATAGCCAATGCCCAAGGCGGCCTGAGTGGGAACGCGAAATCATGGCCGACTGCGCGAAGCGCCTTGGATACTCGATCTAACAAATATTTTTCAACCTGATGAGTTACCCCGAGCTGGCACTGCACACCTTTACCACCCGTCCGTGGTCGATGGAGCAGTGTATCGAAGAATACGCTCGCCGTGGCATCGGGGGGATTTCCGTCTGGCGGGAAACTATCGAAGGGCTGAATCTGAAGAAGGTCAAAAAGCAGATCGACGACGCCGGGCTGAAACCCGTCGCGCACGTACGCGGTGGATTCTTTACCGGGAAAACCCAAGCCGACCGGGATGCTGGACGTGAGAAAAACCGCGAATGTGTGCGTGAGGCAGAAGCACTCGGGTTACCACAGATTGTTCTCGTCTGCGGTGCCACCCCAGGACAATCACCCGTCGAAAATCATGCCCAGATCCGCGACGGCATTGCCGAGATGGCTGGCTGGGCAGCCGATGCCGGTATCAAACTCGCTATCGAGCCCTTGCACCCGATCTACGCCGGTGATCGCTCCGCCATCTGCACCATGAAAACCGCCAACGACCTGTGCAAAGACATCGGCGCGCCTAACCTCGGCGTGGCACTGGATGTCTACCACGTCTGGTGGGATCTGGAGCTGGAAAAGGAAACCAAGCGCTGCGCCGAGAACGGCTGGTTGCTTGGCTATCACATCTGCGACTTTAAACCGGATCAAGATGACGTTTTGTTAGACCGAGGCGTCATGGGCGAAGGCTGCGCTCCACTCGAGCAAATCCATCAGCTTGTCAAAAACACTGGGTTCTCCGGCACCACCGAAATCGAAATCTTCTCACAGAAATGGTGGAACAAGGACCAGGGGGAATTCCTCGACTACATCCTCAAGCAATACGACGCGATCTACCGCGATTAACATCTAACACACTAAACAGCCCGCAATTGATCGCGGTGGTCAAAATGTGGCTGCTGCATCCTGTAGCAGCGTGTGTCTATGGCTTTTGATCTGCCGTAGCTTCACGCGAGAGAGGCTCTAACCGCAGACAGGCCGCTTTGGCCACAACTTACAATTACACCCTTCTGAACAGCCCCAGCGGGGCGATAGCTGGTAGCGCGGGGTGAAACCCCGGGGATTTCATGGCAAGCATCATCAAGCCCCGGAGGGGCGACAGCATTTCCCGGATGACTTCCATGCTACCGCACCTTTGGTGCTCGACACACCGATACAAACCCATTCCCGGGGTTCCGCTACACTCCACCCCGCGCTAACAGCTACCATCCCTCCGGGATTTCCCCGCCGCCTACCGTCACAAAATAGCCTAGATTGATTTTGACTCGGTATCTCCAAACACTACAACAATGACATGAAAAAAATAGGAATCATTATGAACGGCGTCACTGGACGCATGGGAACGAATCAGCACCTCATCCGCTCCATCCTAGCCATCCGCGATCAAGGTGGAGTCGAGCTGGCAGACGGAAGCAAAATTATCCCCGACCCCATCTTGACCGGAAGAAACGAAGAGAAGCTCAAGGCACTGGCAGAGGAACATGGCCTGCGACGCTGGTCGACAGACCTCGATGCCGCACTCGCCGATGACTACAACGAGATATTTTTTGATGCATCCGGCACTCCTTACCGGGTCGGTTTCCTCGAAAAAGCCATCGCCGCCGGCAAGCACATCTACTGCGAGAAACCGATTGCAACATCCTACGCCGACTCCCTCAAGGTCGCCGAACTTGCAGAAGCGGCGGGCGTGAAAAACGGCACCGTGCAGGACAAGCTGTGGCTGCCAGGAATTGTGGCATTCCAGAAGCTCAAGGACGACGGGTTCTTTGGTGACATCCTCTCCGTCCGCGGCGAATTCGGTTACTGGGTGTTCACTGGCCATGACGAAAACCAACCTGCCCAGCGCCCCAGCTGGAACTACCGCAAGGAAGACGGCGGCGGCATGATCATCGATATGCACTGCCACTGGCGCTACGTCATCGATAACCTGTTTGGCAAGGTGACTGAGGTATTTACTCACGCCACGACCCACCTCGACGAACGTATCGACGAAAACGGTCAGGCATACCCATGCACCGCAGATGATTCCGCTTACGCACTTTTTAAAACCGACACCGGTGTCATTTGCCAGTTCAACTCGTCGTGGGATGTTCGCGTGCGCCGCGACGACCTGCTCACCATGCAGGTCGACGGCACCAAAGGCAGTGCCATTGTCGGCCTGCGCAAGTGCTGGGCACAAAGCGCCGCAAACACCCCGCGCCCCGTGTGGAATCCTGACGTCGACAGCCCGATTGATTACTACGCCAACTGGGAGGTGATCGACCCCGGCGAATGTGACAATGCATTCAAAATTCAGTGGGAACTCTACCTTAAACATGTCGTCTCGGACGAAGCATTCCCATGGACCCTGCGTGAAGGCGCCAAAGGCGTGCAACTTGCAGAGCTGAGTTTGCAGTCGCATGACGAAGGTAAATGGATCACTGTCGACTAAACATGCGCTACGCCATCTGCAATGAAACCTACGGAGACGTTGAGCTCCAGGAGTCGGCACGCCTTGCCGCCGCCCACGGATACACCGGACTGGAAATCGCGCCCTTCACGCTGTCGGATGACATTACATCCATTTCAGAGTCCCAAGCAAAAGATCTCGGCAACCAAGTGCGCGATCAAGGTCTGGACGTTGTTGGCCTGCACTGGCTGCTGGCTAAAACCGAGGGCTTTCACCTGACTCACCCCGATGATGCCATCCGCACCGCTACCCTAGATTACACCCGACGTCTCGCCGACCTTTGCCATCAACTCGGAGGCAACATCATGGTCTGGGGAAGCCCACAACAACGATCGCTGGAAGATGGCTGGAACTACGATGACGCGTTCCAGCGCGCCACCGACCTCCTACGTGCTGCCGCCGATCACTGTGGGGAGCTCGGTATTACCATCGCTATGGAGCCTCTTGGCCAGGTAGAAACGAATTTTCTAACAAGTGCAGCGGAAACGATCCGCCTGTGCGAAGCGGTCGATCACCCGAGCTGCCGCCTCCACCTCGATGTGAAGGCGATGAGCTACGAGGAGGAGGAAATTGGCGACGTCATCCGCGCCAGCAAAGACTGGACGGCGCATTTCCATGCCAACGATCCGAACCTCTACGGCCCTGGCATGGGCGACATTTCTTACGATGATATTGTTGCCGCGCTGCGAGAAACCTCCTACAACGGCTGGGTCAGCGTCGAAGTTTTTAAATACGATCCATCCCCCGAAGTCATCGCAACCACATCCCGTGAGAACCTTCGCCGCTTTTTCGGAGAATAAAAAATACCCCCAATCTAAAACTCCCAATCCACATAAATCATGAATCAACACGACCGTGAGCTCGCCGTCATCGAATCTGTCGCTGACGCCCCCGCACTGAAAAAATTCTTCGCCTACGCAAAACTTTCCGGCCCCGGCTGGCTGCAAGGTGCCATCACCTTGGGTGGTGGCTCGCTCGCAGGTGCTCTTTTCCTCGGTAGCACCACCGGTTACGGCGGCATGTGGATTCAACCCATGGCGATGATCTTCGGCGTCATCATGCTCTCCGCGATTTCCTACGTCACACTTTCTACAGGGAACCGACCCTTCCACGCGATCAATCGCCACCTCAGCCCGCTACTCGGGTGGTCGTGGCTCGTTGCCACCATCATGGCAAACCTCGTCTGGACCATGCCGCAATTTGCACTCGCAACCGAAGCGATCCAGCAGAACCTGCTCGGCGGCGCGGAATTCAGTCCAACCTATATCACCATTCCGCTGCTGTTAGTCGGGCTCGGAGTCAACTGGCTCTACGAATCCGGTGGTGGCGGCGCTAAAGCATTCGACCTGATCATCAAAATCATGGTTGGCATCATTGTGCTGTCGTTCTTCGCCGTGATCATCGCCCTGATGCAATCCGGCAATCTCGAAATCGGTAAGATTTTTTCAGGCATGGTCCCAAATCCCTTCATGCTCTTCAGCCCGGCTGACACCTACACCTCACTCATCGAGAGCTCCGCATTCCCTGATTACTGGCGTGAGAGAATCACCGACCAGCAACGCAACGTTGCCTTCGCCGCATTCGGCACCGCCGTCGGTATCAACATGACCTTCCTGCTGCCTTACTCGATCTTGAAAAAACGCTGGGGTAAAAAGCACCGCGGGCTTTCCATCACAGACCTCTCGATCGGTCTGTTCATCCCGTTTTTCCTCGCCACGGCATGTGTCGTGATCGCATCCGCAAGCAGCTTCCACGGTAAAGTCCTGGATAGTGACCTCAAGGACCCGACCGCTTTCCGCGCTGATGTGGCGAAGGGTTTCTACGCTACAGAAAACCCAGATAAACCAAAAGCCACGGAGGCACAGCTCGCTCCCTTCCTCGCCAAGGTGCAGACCAACGATCAGAAGCTCGCCGCCATGCTGCAGAAGCGTGGTGCCGGTGCACTCGCCATGACTCTTGAGCCATTTGCAGGAAAAACCGTGTCGCAGCAAATCTTCGGTATCGGCGTACTCGGCATGGCACTCTCCACCATCATTATTCTCATGCTGATGAACGGCTTGGCATTCCAAGAAGCATTCAGCCGCAAGCCACAAGATGGCGAAACAGAATCACCTACTAACGACAACAAGAAGCTCTACTTCTTCGGCTGCACACTCTCCGGGCTTTCCGGTTGCATGTTCCCGCTGCTCTGGGCAGGTGAATCCAAGGCCGCGCTCGCTGTACCTACCTCTGTCATCGGTGGCAGCCTGATCCCGATCGCCTACTTCACCTTCCTGCTGATGATGAACTCGAAAAAAATACTCGGTGAGCATCGGCCCAAGGGAAGATCACGCATCATCTGGAATACCCTCATGGTGATCGCCACCACCGTTGCATCCGCCGGTTCCGTCTGGGTTCTCCTAGGAAAAACAAAAGCACCCGGCTGGCAAGGTGACTTCGCATGGGGCGGACTCGCATTCCTCGCCCTCCTGTTCGTGGTCGGCACGATCTCATTCTTCAATAACGAGCGACGCGCGTGATCTAGTATTCTTCATGCCAAGATTTTTCATCACACTCATACCGGCACTGCTCGCTTCGACGCTTCTCAACGCAGCAGAATTTAAAGTCGCGGACTACGGCGCAGTCGGTGACGGCCAGACCGATGACGCTCCGGCGGTGCGCAAGGCGCTGGCGGCGGCGATCAAGGCTGGACCAAGATCGAAGGTGGTTTTTGAGAAGAAGAGCTATCGTTTCGCCCGCCAACCGGGCGATGCCATCCTCGCCCTCGACGGCGCCACGGGCATCACCATCGAGGGCAACGGTGCGGAAATCATCGGCAATCCGTGGAATCCGTTTCTCGGCATCGTCGATTGCAAGGATATCATCATGCGCGGCTTTGTGCTCGACTGTGATCCAGTGAGCTTCACGCAGGGGGACATCATCGAGGTTTCGCCAGGGGAAGGCTCCTTCTTGTGGAAAATCCACGAGGGCTACGCCAACCCGGTCGAACTTGAGGAACAGCTCAAGAAGAAGGCATGGCAACGGGTCGGATTCACGCTCGAAGCGGAGGCACGCCGAATCAAGCCGGGACAGGTCGACTTCATCGAGAACATCACCGAGGTGGATCGGGCCGGTCGTCTACTGCGCATCGATCTGGAGGCGGAGGACTTCACCCATATCGCCGCGGGTGACCGCTTTGTCTTCGGCCTCCACCATGGCGGGCACGGGGCGCTGATCAATGTGGAGCGCAGCACCGACATCCGGCTCGAGGATTACACCATCCACGGCGGTAAGTTCGGGATGAACCACACCTTCCTCGACAACCACGGGCGAGTCCATGTGAAGGGAGCAAGGATTGCCTTCCGACCGGGATCCAAGCACCTGATCACCAGCATCAAGGACGGTTTCCACGTGAAGCACAACCGCATCGGGCCCATCATCGAGGACTGCACTCTCGAGGGAATGATGGACGACTCGATCAATATCTCCGTGTGTCCCTACTGGGTGAAGAAGGGCCTCGGCGGCAATCGTTATCTGATTGCGGAAGTGCAGTTCTCACCCCGTGTGGGGGACGAGTTGATGGCCTACACGCCGATTCCCGGCATTGTGACACGCAGCTTGAAGATCACGAAAGTGGAGTTTCAGAAGAACCCTAAGGGACGCCGCGGGAAGTGGAACATCATCACCCTCGACCAGCCGATCCCCGGACTCGCCCTGCACCAGGGAGGTCACCTCTTTCCCGGCGGCCGCGACAAGCTGCACTTCACCGGCCTCTACAACCTCGACGCCTCCGGCAAGGACTACATCGTGCGCAACAACCGCTTCCTCTCCCAGCGGCGGTATGCCCTGCTGGCGCGCTGCCGAGGCGGGCTGTTCGAGGGCAACACGGTCGATGGCATCGGCGGCTCCGGCGTGAGGCTCAACAACGAGGTTGGCTCCTTTTACGAGGGCCCCTTCCCCGCTGACACCACCATCCGCAACAACACCTTTCGCAACACCGGGCTGATCCCGATCCAGATCGGCATCAATGGCCGGGGCGCATCGGCGCAGAACATCACCATTGAGAACAACACCTTCAGCGAGTGGCCAGATGCCGCGATGCGCTTGTCCAACCTCCACGGAGGCATCATCCGCGACAACACGATCGAGGCAGGGCGTGGCGAGGGTGCCGGAGCGGTACCCGTCGTGGTGAAAAACAGCAGCGATGTTAGGATCGAGAAAAACACCGTCCGCGACCAACGCCCGCAGCTCACCGCGGCCTTTGATCTCTCCAATGATGTCGATGCCGCCTCTCTGGTGATGACTGGAAACAAAGTGACGTTGAGCCCGGACTTTCCCAAACTCATGCAGACCATCCCGCCAGCCTCGATTCAACCGCGCGGGCAAGCCGCCCGCCCACTGCGGGCCGCCGAAGACACCGGAGCCTACCTCCGTGCAAGCCATGGCAAGACTCCGGGCCATGAGAACGGCCCGATCTGGACCTTGCATCCCTTGTGGAAAAATGGGCTGAAGGGTGATGTGTTGTTGGAGTTGCCAGCGGACTTGACGGGCGCCGAAGGCATCCGCTTCGCCACCCGCAGCGCTACCGGACACGGCGACGGCGTGGTGTTGACCATCGAGTGGAAGCCGGTCAGTGCAGATGACCGCGAATACCGGACTTGCTACAAGGGCACCATCCTCAAGAAAGAATGGACCGCTGCTCATGCGAAGATCAAATCTGGAGATGCCCGCGTGCTGCTGCGTTTCCGCTTCGACTGCGGACCGGCTGACAACACCGGCTACGATAGCGTGCAGATCGCCAACCTCGATGTATTCACCAAGAATGACGGGGTGTTGCGAGTCTCGGATTTTGGTGCTCGCGGCGACGGAGTTCATGATGATGGCCCCGCCATCAGGAAAGCCTTCGATGCGGCCAAGGCGGATGGCATTCCGAGTGCCGTGATCTTTGAGAACAAGACCTACCGACTCGGCGACAATCCGACAGCCTGGCACTACTTCCAGCTGAAGGATCACGAGGATCTGACGATTGAGGGTAAGGGAGCGACCCTGCTGACCTCGAAGGGAAACCTTGCCTTCTACTTCGATGGCGGGCGTGACATCACCGTGCGAGGACTGACCTTGGACGGGGTCAAACCGTATTTCACTCAAGGCGAGGTGATCGTTTTCGATCAAGGTGGATCTTTCGATGTAAAAATCATGGACGGCTACCCCGAGCCACCCGTCGAGGCCTTCCTCACCGCCAACAAGCACCGCGCCCACGGCGGCGGCGGACGACACATGATCGTTTTTGAGAAAGGCGGAAAGGCACGCAACATCCGGATGAGGAGCGATCACCTCTACATTAGCAACATCACCCGCGTTTCGCCCGGCGTGTTCCGCTTTCACGTGAAGGAGGACTACGTGCCGCGCATGAAGGGCATGGCCGTGGGCAACTGGGTCAGCTACGCCTCTAACAAAGCCAACCTGCCGGCCACGGAGAAGGCCACCAAGGACAAGTCGGCAAGCATCTACGCCCAGATCGCCGCCGACCGGGTCGAGAACATCACCATCGAGGAGATCAACATCTTCGGCTCGCTGAATGGCGGGATCCGCGTCTCAGACATGCCGGGAGATGTCACCATCAGGAAGGTTCGCATCATCCGCAAACCCGGCACCCGCAACCTGATCTCGATTCCCTCGGACGCCCTGCACCTGATGAACATCCGCGGACGAATGGTCATGGAGGGCTGCGAGATAGAGGCCGCCGGTGATGACTGCCTGAACCTCGGAGCGCAACGTGACAACCTCATCGCACTGGACGCCTCGAACAAAAAGGTCGTCATTTTACGAAGCACCGACAACCGCTACTACAACTACACGATTCGGAAAGGCGACCGCCTTCAGTTCCTCGACACGGCGACAAAGAAGGTGCTTGGCGTGAGGACGGTCACCGCCAATACGTTCCACCCAAAGAACCGGGCGCACAGGGTGACTCTCGACCAGGAGGTGAAGGGTCTCGTTCCCGGCAAGACACAGGTGATGAACCTCAATCACAACACGGAATCCACCGTGATCCGCAATAACACCGTCACGCCCTACATGCGCAATGCCTTCCTCGCCCGGGCTCAGAACATGGTCATCGAGAGCAACACGCTGGATTGCTCCCGCGGCGGGGTCCATGGTCTGAGTCTCAACTTTGCGTCGGGGCAGGATGGCGCACGACTGCGGAATGTGCAGGTCGCGAAGAACACCTTTCGGTGTCCGGACAACACCGGCCTTATGGCGGTGCGGCCTTACCGGGGCCAGGATGGAACTCCGGACACGCGGGATGTCACGATCACCGGCAACGTCTTCCACGTGGGAAATGCCAAGGCCATCCGCGTTCGGGGAATCAAGGGCCTCAAGCTCCGGGACAACCGCCTCATGCAAAATGGCAAGGCCGTAGAGAAGCCATCTAGCTTTATCGCAATCAGCGATTGTGAGGGGCACAGCGTAAGAAAGTGAATTTGATACGTCGCATTGGGCCCAGAAAATATTGATGCGACACTCGATTGAAAACCAAGCATTTTACATCATTTGAGCAGTCAGTCCAATTCGATGATTCCTCGTTTTACTGCGGCCGTAACAGCCTGAGTCCGATCATTGACTCCGAGTTTGGTGAAGACGCTTTCGATATGATGCTTCACAGTGGAGATCGAAATTCCGAGGTTCGCTACAATTTCCTTGTTGCTATAACCTGAGACAATCTGGGCGAGGACTTCAGCCTCGCGTGGTGAAAGCGCTTCCTGGTCACTACGCTCCTGGAGTTTCTTTTCGAGCCCTTCGGAATAGTATGGAGCTCCACTTGCGACCGCTCGCACCGCCGTGATGATTTCGTCAATATCGACTCCCTTCGATACGCAACCAAGAGCACCGGCTTCGGTCGCACGCCACAGGCTCTCCGATGTCTCATAGATCGATAACAGGACGATGCGCGCCTGCGGAAATTCGGTGAGAATTTCGGTAATCGTTTCGGCTCCGTTGAGACCAGGCATCTGGTAATCCATCGTCACGACATCCGGCTGCAGATCGCGGTAAAGCGCGATAGCACGCGCGCCATTTTCAGCCTCGCCAACGAGTTCGAGGTCATCCTGCTGAGCAATGGCTTCGGCAAGAGCGAGACGAACCATGGCGTGGTCATCCACGATGAGGATTCCGGTTTTTTGATTGCTGGTCATGGTTTGTCTCGAGGAAGAGCTTCGGGAGAGGAGTAAGGTAGCACAAGGCGAATATTGGTGCCGATATCGACGGTGCTGGTGACCTTGAGGGTGCCTTGAATCTTGTTGGCACGTTCCTGCATACCGAGCAGGCCAAAGTGACCGGTAGGGGCGGGGGCCGAGGAGTCGAAGCCACAACCGTCGTCATCGATTTCCAGGTTAACGCCCTCCGAATCATAAGTGAGGGTGACGGTGATGCGGGTGGCCTTACCATGGCGAGCGGCGTTGAAGACGGCCTCCCGGGCGATCCGCATGAGGTGGTTCTGGGTGGTGCCCCGCAGGCGGCGGTCGGTGCCATGCAGCACGAACTCGAACTCCGAATCCTCCGCGGCGGGTGGCAGCGTTTCGCGCATCGTGTCGGGAAGGTTGCGCTCGAGAAGCCCCGGGCTGCGGAAGTCGCTGACCGAGGCCCGGGCTTCAGTTCGGCAGTGACGGAGCATGTTCCGGGCGAGGGAGAGGCGTTGATGAGCAGGTTCGTTCTGTGGGCGGATGATTGAGGCCAGGTTGCCGAGCTGCATCGACAGGCCGGTGAGCTCCTGCTCGAGGGTATCATGAAGTTCCCGGGCAATGCGCTGGCGTTCGTCCTTCACGATGCCAACCTCCACTTGCCGGGCGATGGTTTTAGCCTGGGCGGCGACCCGCAGGCGGAGGAGCCAGTTCCAGACAAATGCGGCGGCGAGGATGGAAAGAGCGATACCGAGGGTGATCAAAACTCGTGTCAGAGTCCACCATGGCGCTTGGCGCACCACGTCGATGGCCGCCGGCCCGGGCAGATGAATGCGAAAGCCATCGGCCCATTCGAGCCGTGGTACCGGACGGGTGGTGGTGACTTCACAGACACCGGTCAGGCTGAGTGTGTCTCCCGGTTTAAGATTCAAGGCGTGTCTCGAGCGTTTGGGTAGCCAGGCTTCAAAGTAAGTTTCTCCAGAGCGGCACTGGAGGACGGTCTCGCTCAAGCCCTCGCGGAGAGCGAGAAACTCGCCGATGACTTTGACTTTCTCGCCGTGCAAATCGAGCCGCAGACCGTTAGCGGCATTAAAGGGAAACGGGGCAGAGAGTTCTGCTTCTCCGAGTTTTCTCAACCTCGCGGCTCTCAGGATAGGGCGGAAGGGTGCCAAAGCGGCATAGCCCACGACCTCCACCTCGCTGCCAGGCGGGTACTGGTCGGCATCGGCCGCCTGAACGAAAGTGCTGCCGGATGCATCCTTGAGATACAGCCCGCCATCACCCACCTGCGTGACTACTCCAACGACCCGGATTTCTTCATCGATGCCATGATCACTTCTGAGCAGCGTTCCAATGGTCTTCGTACGGATATCGGCTCGGGTTGATTTTGGCTCCAGAGGCGTGAGTAGATCGAACGACGGAACCAGGAGGTGTCGGGTTGTTAGTTGGCGTGCCCTGTTCGAGGTGCTTCCGACGAGTGCTTTGAGCAGGATCGGCCTTTGCATGAGGGCGGCTGTGCGCGCTTTAGCATCCTCCACCACCGGAACGTCTGCTTTGAAAGTCAGCCCATCGATTTCAACGACGAGGGTGAATGCCAGCCCGCCGGTTTCCACGCCGATGATCTTCGCCTCCACCTCCACCCAATCGGAATCGCTATTGGGTGCGCAGAGTTCACGGGCTGTCACGCGTCGTGGTTTCGGTAACTCGCCTTGGCGGAGAACCTCCACCACGGCCTGACGAATGTCCGGGAAAAAGGTGCTGCCGCTGGTAACGCCCCGGACGCGGACCCGGCTTCCTGCCCGGATCTGGTGACGGTTTGGAAACGCGGCCGGCGATCCGACCCAGCAGCTTGCCTTACCATCGTGCAGGACGAAACCCATTGCCCCAGACCTTTCCTCAAGCTTGTTGTTGAAGTAAACGACCGTGCCCTCCACCTCCACTGGGAGTTGCTTGTCGGCCTCTTCGTGAGAAGTAGCCCGAACCCCGGCGATGGTTCGAATGGGTTCTTCAGCAGCCGTTCCCGAATAGGACGAAACGAGCAGGGTGAGGAAAATGATGATACGCATGAATGACAGTTACGAAAGTGGCATGCGGGGGAGTTTCTGTAAATGGGCTATTTGGCCCTGTGACGCAGGGTGCCCACCACCCCGGCCAGATTACCGGGGTGACATCACAGGTGCTTTCGTTCAGTTTCAGCGTATGCCATTCATCCTGAGTTCCTCCCACCGTCTTCTCTCCGCTCTCCTGTTTGTCGTCATCTGCTGCCTTGCCCGTGCCGACACCCGACCCAATATCGTTTGGATTCTGGTTGATGACATGTCCTCGCACTTCGGCTATCAGGGGGAGAAACTGGTCACAACTCCTAACGTGGATCGGCTGGCCCGTGAAGGGGTCGTCTTCAACCGTGCCTACGCGACCGCGCCGGTTTGCTCGACTTTTCGCTCGGCCTTGATCACCGGGATGTATCAGACGGCGATCGGTGCGCATCATCATCGGAGCTCGCGAGGGGTGGAAAAAATCTCGTTACCGGAAGGGGTGCGGACGATTCCTGAGTTGATGCGGGAAGCCGGTTACTACACCACCAATGCGGATGCCTCGGGCAAGCGGCCGGGCAAGGAGGACTACAACTTCAACTACAGGAAACAAGATCTTTACGACGGTGTGGACTACCGCGGTCGTGCCGAGGGTCAGCCGTTTTTCGCTCAATTCCAGCTCCGCGGCGGCAAGTTGCGCAATGTGGCAAAATGGTATGACGAGGTGAAATCGGGAGTGGGCGAGGCCATCGATCGAGCTGCGGTTAAGCTCCCACCCTACTACCCAGATCATCCGGTCATTCGTGAGGACTGGGCTCAATACCTCGATTCGGTCAATTACACCGACCTCGAGGTAGGGAGAATTCTTGCGCAGTTAAAGAAGGATGGTGTCCTCGAGAATACCGTCGTCGTTTTTCTCACTGATCACGGGATCAGCCACGCCCGGGGCAAGCAGTTCCTCTACGAAGAAGGGGTGCTGATTCCTTTTGTCGTCTGGGCGCCTGGGGTTTTGGGGAAACTGGGAAAAACGATCCTCCGTGAGGAATTCATTGAACACATCGACCTCGCCGCGACCACTTTACATCTTGCGGGTCTTGAGATTCCGGCCGGCATGCAAGGTCGTCCCTTGTTCGGCCCGAAGGCAAAACCGCGTGACTTCGCGGTGACTGCACGTGACCGCTGCGATGAAACCGTGGACCGTATCCGTGGGATCAGGAAAGGCGATTTCAAATACATCCGCAATTTCCACCCGCTGCGTCCCTACCTGCAAGCGTGTGACTACAAAGACCGCAAGCCGTTCATGCCGGTGCTGAGGGACTTGTATGCGGCCGGTAAACTCAACAAACCGCAGTCACTGCAAATGGCGGAGGTGCGGCCCGAAGAAGAACTCTACGATCTGTCACAGGATCCCTGGGAGCTTCACAACCTCGCCGGAGATCCGGCGCAGCAGGAGCGCTTGTCCGATTTCCGGGCCTTGCTCGGGCGCTGGATCATGGACTCCAACGATCAGGGCCGCTACCCGGAGCCGATGAGGATGTTAGACAGCGACATGAAGGTCTACGTCGAAAGAGTCGCCCGCAAGAATCCCGGGCAGGCGACGCGAATCAAGGAGAACATCTCTTTAATGAAGAAGTGGCGGGTTGAGGGGAAGTAGGGATTGGGGGGGAGTGGTATAATCTCCCGCATCTCCTAAATATGGGCCAAATGGCCGGGTTGACCGAAATGATGAATTCCCTCAGGATCTTCTTAATTGGTCATAAATTTGGTGTTTTTGACGAACATAAACCACCACCCAATATCGAACACATTATGAAAAAAGCACATATCTCACTTGCATGCCTAGGCATGATGACCACGGCCTCGCTTCAGGCAGCCGTTCTTGCCGAATGGACCTTTAATAATACCTCCAGCCTGGCGAATGCCTTGTCCTCCAGCAGCGTCGACGCAGGCGTCAGCAGTGTATCCGGACTTCAAATGAACAGCGCCGGCGGATTCGGATTTGATTTCGCCGGACTCAACAATGTTCCCAACTCAGTCAACGACGGTTACGGCTTTGGTGGGGCTGGCGGGGGGGTGAAAGTAATGTTCACCCATCGCGCCAACTATTTTGACGGTTCGGGTCCGAATGCAAGTTCCTATACCTCGCTCGGATCAGGCGCTTCGCAAGGGACGGCAGCAGGACTGGGCGACGGAAATGCGCCGGTTTCTTTCATGGTCACCGCTGGTGCCCAGGATTTGCGCATCGATAGCCTGACGACAAATGTCGCAGCAGCCAATCCCGGGGCCAACCTGATCGTTCAATTTCAGGAAGCGGGTGCGACTGTCGGCACCGAGGTGACTCTGAACGGCGGCAGTAGCTGGACAGGTACTTCGTTGTTGGCTTCCCCCGTGGTGATCGGAGCCGGTCAGACCAAGACCTTCACGTTCAACCTGAATAGCGGGGCTCTGAACTCGTTCCACAACATCGACGAGTTCGTGCTCAATGGTGAAGTGGTTCCCGAGCCTTCGGTAGGGATTCTGCTGGGCCTTGGCACCTTGGCGCTGACCCTACGGCGCAGACGCTAAGCTTGAGGTAATTAAACCCCCTTTCTTCCACCTCCGGTCTCCACAATATCGCCTTTAAGGATACCTAGTAAAAAACAAACTCAAGCAGTGAAAACCGTGCGTTTCAATCGCCTGGCAACGGAGCGCCGCGGCTTCACCCTTGTCGAACTACTGGTCACAATCACCATTGTGATTGTGCTTGCGGCCCTTGTGTTTATCATATCGCGTAGGGCTATTAATACGGCGCACAATGCAGAGTGCGTGGCCAATCTCCGGAACTTGGCCACCGCCGGCATGAGCTACGAAGCCGAGCACGGAGTCTACCCGAACCACGGGTCGCAGAGGGACGGCAGCAGATCCTTCTGGTTTAAGACGCTGGAGGTGGAGCTAGGGTTTGAGCCGGGCACGAACGCCGCCGTCATTGAGCGGGCCGATATAATGCCCACGTGCAAGAAATGCCTAAGAACCCATGGACCCGGCACCAACCCTGACAACCGCCACATCCGCACATACTCAATGAACCACGACCTGATCGGTCCAACAAAGAACAGCGATGATGAGTGGGTCTTCCCCGGTCTCCGCTCCACCCGAGTGGTCAACCCTTCCGCCACCGCCTTTTTTATGGACGGATCGGTGGCGGGCACCGGCCCCTACTGGCAGTATCTGGCCCGGATCGGCCAGTGGGTCAAACCGGAGAACTTCATCCACGACGGCAAGGCCAATGTGGTTTTCCTCGACGGTCACGTGGAAAGCTTCCGGCTCGAGGAGGTACCAACAAATCCGGAACACCCGTTCTGGAACCCTCTGCAAAGGGATCCTGATACGCCAAAGCATCGATGATGCCTCGAATCCCTGTTTGCCCGCACTCCGCCCACGGCGATTTTCCTCTTCAGCGCGGCGGGATACATCGCCAGGCTCCAATTCCTGGACCACCGGGGACTGCGGGTGCCGGCGGATGTTTCTTTGCGCTGGGCGAAAAACATCAGCCACGGGAAGCAAGAGTATTCCTGTACTGTCGTATGAAGGTCCTCGACGGTCTGACTGAAGCTCATTATTCAATGCTAACCTGCGGACTTAGTCTGTTCTTTTCTTCCTGAGACAATTGGTCGGGACGGACAATCAGAGTTTTCAATCGTGGAAACCTTTTCAAATCATCGATCGAGCTGATTTGACTACCGCGCAAATCTGCAATCTCAAGCATCTTCAGGTCGGCGATTTCCGAACTGTCCGAAATCACTGTGTCGATAAGAATCAAGCGCTTGATCGGCAGGAATCGCAGCGGATACTGCTCGTCTTTGGCTTGCAGAGAGAAAGACTTGCCGTTTCCATTGATCGTCAGTGTCTGGGTCTCTGCCTCGTATTGGAAACAGTGCGCATGATCGCCAAACATGGCCGCGACAGCCAGTGCATAGTTTTTACGGTATCCTAACGATGCGTAGTCGTAGGAGAGGATCTTTGCTGCCAGTGCCTTTCGGTTCATCGAGTACACCGTCTCAATGATCCCAGCCAGCTGGGTTGCCGAGGTCTTATGCTTATCTGGATCAAACGATTTAGCCAAGGCTTCATTGACCCTCGCCAGCCCGCGCTTGCGCGTGGGGTTGATCTCAAAATACGGCTTCGCCTTCGCAAACTCCGCGCTGATGAAGTAGAGATACGCAAGCTGTATGCGCGCCTCATCGGCGCGCTTCGGCTCGGTACGGATCATCTCGTTCACGGAACGCGCCGTCAGTTCGTAAGAGACCAATGGTCGATGATGAAAGAAGTCCGAGCTGAACTGACCTCCAGAGGCGACCAAGTCGCTGGGTAGAGCCGTGACCAGTCTTCCTACCTCACTGAGCAAGGCCTCTGAGTCTTCTTTCTCAACTCGCAACCGTACCGCCAGTGTCTCGGTCTCCTGCTTTTCCTCTCGCAGACGCTCCGCGAGCGTCTCAGCCTGGTTACGCTTGGCGCTTAGGCGGTCGACGAATAAGGCAGTCACCACCACCACCATCGCCATGAATACGGCGGCCACATTACAACTGACGCGATGCCGGCGGTAGAACAATAAAAACTCGGTCGCCGGCCCGCTTTCATGGGCTACGGGAGAGAAACCGCCAATAAATGCGCGGACATCCGTGATTAATGCGCTCACCGATACATAGCGATCGGCCGGTTTTAGTGCCATCGCCTTCATGACCACGGCACTCAAGCTCTCGGGAACGCCGCTCCCGCGCACGGTTGGCGGTACAATATCACCAGACAACGCCGCCTGCTGCATGGTTTTGGTATCTCCTTCGAGAGGCGGTCGACAGGTCAGCACGGTGTAGAGTAGGGCGCCCAATGCATAGATATCAGTGCCTTTGTCACGGGTTCCGCCGCGAATCTGCTCGGGTGCCATATAGCCGGGAGTGCCCTTGACCTTACCATATATCGTCATTCCACTTAACAGATCGGGATTGAGTAATACGTCATCATCGATCTCATCCGTGTCGCCGATCAGTTTTGCCAAGCCCCAGTCGCAGACCAGCACTTCGCCGTAATGACCAACTTGAATGTTGGCCGGCTTCAAGTCCAGATGAATGACATCGCGCGAATGCGCATAGGTGATCGCATCGCAAACCTTGAGGAAAATATCGAGTCGATCCGATAGCGGGTATCCCCCATCCGCGATGGCCTTCTGTAAAACCACATCGAGCCCATCACCGACTTTCAGATCCATGGTGAAATACGGTTGTCCCCCATCGTCGACGCCGACATCGTGCACGGAGATGATGTTCGGGTGCTCGAGCAGCGCGGTTAACCGTGCTTCGCGAATTAATGGATCAAAGAGCAAATCGCTTGCCTCTTCATGCAGACGGGCCATGGCGACGTGACGGTTGCCGTGTCGGTCGAGGACCTTGAGGATGCGTTTCATACCGCCAACCGCAATCAGTTCAGCGTCTCCATAGCGCTCTTCAAGCGAGCAAAGCTGGCCGTAAAGAGGCGACTCTGCTGCTGAATCAATCTCCTCGAACGCCTCATTAAACAGATTGTTCAAGGCTTGGGTTCGGTCTTTCGATTCTTCCGTCATTGGTCAAACTCCAGATAACTACGCAATTGTCTGGCTTCCTTGCGGAAGCGCGACTGGACACGATTGCGCAGAACGTAGACCGAGTCCTTGGTCAACTCAAGTGCCGACGCAATATCGTCAGCGGACTCACCATCGAGAGTCATCGTAAAGACGTCCATTGCTTTGCCTGAGAAACTAGCATTCAGGCGTTCGATGACCAGCGCAATGATGTGTTTGCGCCACTGGCTTTCAATGATGTCCTCAATATCCGGCGGCACGACATCGGCGGTGGCGGCGGCGGCTTCACGACGTTTGCGCGAGGCAGCCTGGCTGCAATGTGTATAGTAGGTATTGCGGATGATCTTTCCCAGCCATGTGCGAAACCTAGCGTGGTCGCGGTCCAGTTCCACGGTTGAAAGATTCTTCCACAACTTCACCAAGATGGTTTGGCTGAGATCTTCGAGATCATCCAGTGGCGCCTGAAGTTGCAACAGCACCATGCGAATAAAGCCCGCGTAATAGTCGGTGAATTCGTTCCAAGCTTGGTTGTCGTCGAGATCGCGTGCACGGTCAACCAAGGACAGCCGTGTCTGCCACTGCTCTTTCGATAAGTTGATTTCATGCTGCTGGTCCATGTTTACAGTTCCTATTAAACCGCCTTACTAAATTTGCCACAAATCCAGATCGCAATCGTTGAAGTGGATGAGTGTTAAAACATGTAAGTGTCATACTTATACGGCACCATCCTGCAAAGCACACAGATATTTTGCATGAATAAAAAATACCTGCCATATTTTAGTAAACCTAGCGAGGATGGCTGAAGGCCAGACGCATGCTGATACAAGGGTGTTGGATTATCATGTTGGCCTCCAGCCAACATGAATTGTTTTCGATCACCCTGGGATTGCGTTTCACTCCATCCCCAAGCTGGTATGAATTTCCCCGTTGGGGAATCCAGTAAAACAATTTAACTAAGTGCCATTCATGGCTAGCGTCTTAATTCTGGCAGCAAAACGGAAACAAGCTCGAGGTGGCCAATGTTGCCTCTTTGGTTTTATCTCTGTTTTTGCAGAGCGGCGGAAATAGTGTCTCTGAGCGCTTGGGCTTGTTCCAATTCATCGGTGCGCATGCTGATGTATCCAGCAGTGCGGTTGACATCTAAGTAAACTTTTTCGGCATCGGCAAACGCTTCTTCGAGTTTACCCATGGCTTGATAAACCTTTGCCCGTCCACGGAGGTGTGGGATACTGATTTTTTTGGGTTTCCAGTTTCGGGGTGCGCCCTCTGGTTTTTCCTGTTTTACCGGGGCGTGAGCGAAAGCGAGTCGTTTGGCTTCATCCAGGTTGTTTTGAGCGAGTGCGTCATCGACGAGTTTTTCGTCGTGGGTCTCGATGAGGTTTTGGATCACGGAGCCTTTTTGAGCGCTCATGGTTAGGCTAGAGAGTGAGGCTGCGATGCTTCCATTAGGTCGGATTAGCAGGATGTTGGTTTTGGGCCTTTTGGGGTCTTTTGTATCTGTGACGATACCGAGTCTGCTTACGATGAGGTTTTTCATTCCGCTTGGGACGAGCAGAGTGGGGTATGTTGGAGGTTTTTGTCTTCTTTTTGCCAGTGCTTCATCTCTTTCCTTGATGAACTTGTTAGCTGTTTCGACATTGTCATCGAGGACGGCTTCGATCAGGTGTGTGTCTTCGAATGGTCGACTTGCAATGAAGGAGGTGTAGCGTGGCAGGTATCCGTTTCCTGCGGCGGTGGGAACGAAGGAGACAACGGTCCATTTGCCCTTGGATGACTCGGGGATCTTGACGGTTTTTCCATCGAGAGATTTGAGTTCGGCGGAGAAAGTCCGTTTTGCATCTTCAGGTGTGCCGATGGCGAGGAAGTGCCCTTGGCGTCGGCCGTAGGTCCAGCCTGCGGTGAAGGGCGGGTGGAAGAGCCAGTAGCGATGGTAGCGCTCGAGGAAAAATGCGGTTGCAGTCCACATCGTCGGGTCATCGGCGTGTTTGTCCAGGAAGGCGCGGCGGTAGGTATCGTGAAGCAGGCGTTCGCCGGTATCCAGTGCGAGAAGTGAGGCTGCGATGAGTGCCGGGGCGGACGCTTGTTTGCCTCCTGATTCTTTGATGAAGTTTTTGATGATCGTTTTGGGATCGGCTTTATTCGCGCGCAGATCTTGCCTTGTTAGGCAGAGTCGTGCGATGACATCGGTTCCTTGAGGTGGGTTGCTTTCGAGGGTGGATTTAGCCTCGGCGAGAGCGGTGGTGAATGCTTGGGTGTCGCCGGCGGTTTTCCACAGACCCATCAGTGCGCTAATGCGGCGGTTACGAACGATCCAGAGGTCTGGGGCATTCGGGTGGGCGGTAATCGCTGCTTTGCAGAGTTCATCGGCCTTTTTGTAACTGGCGATAATCTGGTCGTAGGGTGTGGAGTAGCGCTGTGGTGGGTTGATGAAGCAGTCTTGGATGGCACGCAGTTTGTCCTCGGGGATGGAAGCGGCGGTGCGTGGGAGTGGGGCTAGTTGGGTTTTGATGCCAGACGTGAGGGCTTTATACTCAGGTGGCGCGGCTGGATCGAAATCACCTTGTGGCGACATGACGAGGGATTCGCCGGAGAAGGTCGACTGGAGCTGGCTGGAGTAGCCAGGTCGTGCCCACATGCTGGCAAGCATCGATTGGAATCGGCGTTCGTAGCTTCGGCTGCTACGTCCTCCTCTTGACTGATAGAGAGCGACATAGCCGGTAGGGCTCATGAGTAAGATGTTTGGCGTAGCTCGTTTGTTATACGTTTGATAGATCGGGCTGTCTTGACCTTTGGGCATCTTGAGTGCCTGCCAGTCGACCCCGTGCTTGCGTAGAATGGATTCGCCCGCATCAGGGAGGTCGTCCATGTTCATGCTGACGATTTGGAAACGTCCGGCGGCCTTGTGTTCGACTTTGGCTTTTTTCCAGTCGGTCGCCAGTGCCTTTAGGTCTTCGAGCCCATCATTCTCCTTCGACCAGCAATAGATCGCGGTGGTTGTGCCAAGAAAGTCCATCGGGAAGCGCACCCTTTTGCCGTCACTGCGTTCGAAGGTGCCGATGAACGGCGCGCCGAAGACTTGGCCTGCGAGTTTCTCGCGCTGGAAGTTGATCAGGCTCATATCGCCCGGGAAGCGTTCGGCGACTACTCTCCGCAGGTCGTTGACGAGTTTGGTATTTCCTAATTCCAGTGCCATGATCATGGCGATTCGGATGACCTTTGACTCGACCTCGGTGTCGCGGTAGCGTTTGATTAGTGGGCGGAGCGCATCGGCTCGCCCGTCCGCATCTGCTCCTTCTCGTGCTGATTTTGCTTGGGTGAGCAGGAGGTCGGCATCGAGCCGTAGTGCCGCGTATTCATTGGGTGCGGCGGCGAGTTTTTCACAAGTCGCCAGTAAGGCGTTACGGGTGGTTGATGTTTTATCTATCCCGACGAGTGATTGTTGGGCGCGGAAGATGATGTGAAGGGCGCCGAAGCGGTTGGCTGCGGCGGGGTGATTTTTGACGAGAGTTTCTCCCTCACGGATGACGCGTCGCAGTGCGAGTTTTTTTCTGGCAGCTGAGCGGCTTTTGTCGGTGGCAACCCGCGCTGCTTCCAGCTTACTGAGTTTGGCATCGGGGATCTGGTTCTGCCCCATCACGGGCAGTGATCCTACGGTTAGGCTGGCGAGAGAGAATAAGGTGATAATGGTCCGGAGCTGTCTGTTCATAGTAGCAAGTGGTTTCAATAGGACGTCGGGAAACGGTGTGATATTTCACCGATTCGAGATGGTATTCGAGATATCACTAGGGTTTGGTGATCAGTTCGATGGCTTTGTCAGCAAAGCGCTGGCCAAGGGCGACGGCTCCCTCTTTGGGGAAATGGATGTCACCGTCGGGCTGCTTGGCATCGCCGCCATTGAGGTCATCGGTATTGATCCAGGCGTTGCCTGGGGTCTTGCCGAGCTTGACCTGAGTTTCCCTGACTTGAATCCAGTGGTCATTGGGTTGCCTGCTGCGGGCATAGTCGTTAATACGGCCGATGACGAAGTAGAGATCGTTTCGTTTGAGGTCCTTTTTGAGCTGATTGACGAGTTTGTGAAAGCTTTCTTCGTATGTCTCGGAGAGTCGGTTATTGGCGTCTGACTCGCCCTGCATCCAGATGAAGCCGACGGAGGCAAATGATTGATCTTTGGTGGCGGCCAAGGTGGCTTCGATGAGGCGTTTGTATTCCGTGCCATTGGAATTCTTCATTTTTTTTTCGGACAGTCCTCGGCCGGGCGGCTGGCGGTAATCGGCGACCCAGAATCGAATACCACGGCCACCCCTCGCCCGCATGACGACGACGGCATTCTCTTTGCCTAAATGTTTTTCAACACGAGCAGCGAATGCCGCTTTGAGACCGCCGGTCATGTTTGATTGGCCGGAGAGGATAAATAAATGTTTGCCGGATTTTTGTTCGTCAGCAGATGCCTGAGCAACGAAGGTCAACGCAACTGTCAAGCCGAGTAGCAGCAGGCGTGCAGGCTTATGGTTCATACTAAGTTGATTGAACATGGGTGATCTTGCGCTTTAGCGTTGGTAGACGGGGATGTATCTGTTAGGGGTGCCGAGGATGATGATCGACATGGGAGTTTTGTGTGGATAATCCAGCTCCTTTTCCTGCCATGATCCGTTAGGTTTCTGTAGTGTGAGCAGTGCGTCACGGATCTTGGGATACCATTTGGCGTAGCGCTCTTCGCCCGCCTGCACCATGGCCTGCATGGCATAGTAGTGTGAGTAGTAGAAATGACCGTTGTCTTTTCTGGAGAACATTTTGGGGTCGTTTTCAAGAGAGTTGATTGCGGCCTGGACCCATTCGGTGTCGCGGTTGCCAGCGAGTTGGGCAGCATAGACGCCGCCGGCGGTGCAAGCGATGGTGTAGCCCTTCCCTTGGTAACCGAAGCCGCCGCGTTGTTCGTCGAACGCCTGGTCGCGGAGGTAGCCGGTTAGTCTTTTGATCGTCTCGGTGGGCACTAGCACACCTGCTTCACGCGCGGATGCGAGCGAGACAAAAACCATCGCGGTGACGGATGTGTCCTGGCCGGAGTCGGGGCGTGGTGCGTAGCGCCAGCCGCCCAGAGGGCTCTGTGATCGTAAGATGATGTCAACGACTCTTTCCAGAGCCTTTTGGATCTCTTTGTTGTCCTCGGGATCGCTGGTCATGCCCCAGAGCTCTGACATTGCGATGGTGTAGAGCCCGATTTCGTACATTTTCACGCCCATGGTGCCTGTCTCGGAATCCTTGGATCGTTTGAGCAGATAATCTTTTGCACGGTCCAGTGCTTTGCCGTAAGGGCCAAAGCCGGGGAAATGTCCCTCGACCATGAATGCCATCAGTCCTAGGCTAGTGCCGGCGATTGCATATCCGCCACCTTTGGCAGGGTCTTGACTGGCCCACGAGCCATCTTTATTCTGGCTGGAGATGAGGTATTTGAGTCCGCGATCGATGGCCTTTTCGGTCTGCTCGGTCATCTCGGGTGCTTCTGTATCCGATGGCTTTTCCTGTGCAGCAAGTGGCGTGATGAAGGCGCCGGCCATCAACATGCACAGAGCGGCGGAAAGATAACGATGTTTGTGATTTCTTATTTTATTCATTTGGCAACTCTCTCGTAGTAGTTTTTCAATAGGCCTCGGTATTCTAGTGGCAGTTCACGTGCGAAGTTTTGATTCAGTGCGGCCCGGTTACGTTCACCGCGAACGTCCCAGCCAGCACGCTTGTCTTTGGGTGCTTCGCCACTGGCAAATTCGGAGGCAAACCCGGCGGTAAATGCTGGGTCACCGTCACTGCCGTCTCCACCGTCGTCCGGGTCACCAGGGGAAGGTGACGGCGGAGGGGTAGCGGTCTCCAAAATCAGTGCCTGCTCAATGATAAAGTGCTGTAGGGTTTGCATTGCCACTTTCTGGCTGCGTTTGATGGTGTCCTGGTTAGCCGACTGCATGGCAGTGTTGGCAGCGGCAAGCTGAGTGGCAGCGGCTTGGAGCATCGGGTGTGGCTCACCGACTTGGGCGAGTTTCTGGCATCGTTCGGCGAGATCTTTCTGGCGTGTGGCCATGGGCTTGATTTCCTGCTGCTTGGCGGCGTTGGTATGGCGGAACAACACCTTGTGTGAGCTGGCGACGGCAAGGACATCGACTAATCGGGTAACGCCCGGATCGGTGTGGGTCATGATCTCGATATCGGGTAGGCCGTGGAGCATGCTAATCACAGTAAACAGAGATTCGGTATTCTGTTTGAGCGTTGCTACCGCGAGCTCCATCTGCTCGAGTGCAGATGCGTCTGTTGATTCCAGTCGGATCAATGCCTCGCGCATCAACTTGGCGGGTTCGGTGTATGCTGGCATTTCCTCAGGTAAAACGAGTTCTCCGTTGCCTCTGTGCTTAGCTTTTGCTCTCTCAACAAACACGCTGTGTGATGGAATACCTCCGGTAACTAACTCGAGGATTTGTCCATTTTTTTCTGCTTTGTCGAGCAGCTTGCGTTGTTGCTCTGCCAGGGCTTTCAAATCCTCTTGTTTGGTCGTCTGGGTCTTGCGCATTAACTCGTCTTGTTGATATTCCAGCATGGTGGTGGTGGCGACGGATGCATGGAGGAACTCAATAATCTCAGCGACGTAGTTTGTCTGTGATTTCATTTCCTTGACGAGAGTGTGGACTTTTGCGAGTGATTCCGTGGCGACCTCCTGAGCGTCAATGGCATCGAGTTTGTCGTTGTTTTCCAGCGAGTCGACGGCGTCTGCCAGGTCTGAGACGGCAAAGGTCAATGGTGTGCCGGCATCAACTCTGGCGGCTACCAGGTTGAGCAAGGGTGCGACCTCTTCGATGCAGCGTTCCAAGTGAGCGAACATGGGCAGGATGGCTGAGGCGTCATCATTTTTCAACGCCTTGGTTGCCCTGATCAGGTCTCTTTGTTCAGCAACAATGTCGCCCATGTAGCCATTGGCAAACGTGACGGATCTCTGGAACATTAGCAAACTTTGTAGCAATCCGAGTTGCTCATTTTGTCGGGTAACGATTGCATAGCCCTCGGCGAGAATGTCGGCCGCTTGCTCTTGATGGCCGATGGCTTGATCGGCTTCGTTGGCTTTCAGAGAGGTTGCGGCGCTCTGCAGTGCCTTTTCTGCGCGCCGAACCCGGCTGAGAAGTGGCGGCACGTCTTGGTCTGTATTTGCCTGATTTTGTTTCTCGAGGTCGTTGCCGAAGGTAGCGAGTTCTTTGGCGAGGAGTAGCTGGGGTTTTTCCAGAGTATCTACTTTTTTCTCGTCTGCCGCAGCGGCATCGGTTTTCTCCAGAAGTGCGATGACTTTGGCTTCGAATTCCTCCATCAGGGCAAGGCGTTCGCTTGATTTGGCGACTATGGTGCTCAGGCCGAGTGTTTGAATTCCCATTTCCACGGACCAGCGATCGACCAGATTTACTAGATCTGTCAGTGTCTTTTCTGCTTTGTGTTGCTGTGCGGTGGTCGCGTCCTGTTGACCGGCTGCGAATTGCTTGAGGGCTTCCACCATCGCAAGATCGGCTTTTTTGAGCAGGGATTGAACTGCGGGTGCTTGCGGGAATGTTTCATCAAACAGCTCGGTGCGTGGTGCGGGGACTGTCGGTAAGAGCAAGGTTAGCAGGCGTTTGCGAAGTTTCTTTTGGGCTTGTGCGGTCTTTGCACTACCTGCCTTGAAGTCATCGGCCGACATGTCGGAACATTGTTTGCGAAGTATCTCCTGCACTTTGACAAGTATGCGCATCTGGTTCCGGGTTTTGATCAGCGTTGCGTATGCACCACTCAGGCGCACACTAAATTCGGCATCGAGCAGGGATTTAATCAATCCGGTTTGGAGAAGCTCCGCTTGATCGGGTTTGCCCTGAGTAATCAGCGTGGCGGCTTTAAGCATCCGTTGTTCGGTCTCGGTTGCCTGCAAATTTTTCAAGCTTTGGCCCAGGCGAAGAACGGCTAAGGGTCGTTTCTCGTAGCGCATTCCATTTTGTAAATCGGTGATCAGGCGGGTTGTCCACTGAGCGAGTTTCTTTTGTTCTTTCGCGAGAGCGGGTGCTGACTTGGCCGATTCGGCTTGCACGGTGCGCCAGCGCAAGGACGCTTGGACTTGTGCCAGCATACGTGTTTCGCGTGCATAGACTTCTTGGGCCATATCAATGGATCGAAGTAAAACCAGGCTACCCAGCTCGCGGGCGGCGGTATTGACGGCGGTGGCCGCGGATGAGGGATCGGGGGTTTCTTGAGTATTGCCTGTTATAACGCCGGACTGATGACGTAGGCGGGACGCCGCGTTCGCGAGGTGTTCGTCTGCGATTGTGAGTAATGCCAAACGAATGTGTTCAAGCGACTCGGCCTGGGGAACGTCCGAGAGCTTGTTAGCGGCGAGGTCATCAAGTAAGGATTTCACCTGCGATGCAATCTCCTTGAGCTGGTCCCGGACGAGTTCTTGTCGGATCGCCTCGACCTGACAGGTCTGCATATAGGTGTCGGCGTCTGGTTCCAGTCTACGCACGTTATCAAATGCCGATCGTTGCTGCCTGTAGATTGTCAGCATGCGCGAAAGCAGGCGGTCTTTCTTTTTCAGCATCTGTTTGAGATAGTCTCTTTTAGAAAGGAAAGTAATTCGGCGCGTGTCCGAGCGAACGACATGCGGGCCGTCTTTTCCGGGATATCGGTCGCTGACTTCGATGGTGAAAGATACGGTGTCGCCAATTTTGATGTCGGATATGGCTTTTCGGTAATCCCAATCGACAGGTTGGTCGCCCTGTCCATTTTTCGGTGAGAGCTTAAGTTTGACGGCTACTTCATCAAGTTGATTGATACGATAGGCGACGGCTGTTGAGCCGATGCCGTGGTCGTCTTGGACACGGGCGGCGAGGCTGAGCGGGCGACCTATCATGGCAACGAGGTTGGATTCGGGGGATGTAAGTTCGACCCGTGGTTCTTGGTCTGAGGCGACTTGAAGGTAGTAGCGTGGGCTGGTGAATTCGTATCCGTATTGTTTTTCCACCCATGTGAAACTGTAGCCTCGTGAGGCGTTGGCTTCTTCATCAAAGACAATCTGGCGACCATCACCGGTCACTTCGAGTGGCAGTGGGTCTTCGCCGTCGCGGATGAGCATGGCCTTGCTGACGGGGCGGTCGAGGGTGATTTGGGATTTGAGTTTGGTTTGCTGTGGCACGGTCAGGGTAAGCGCCTCTACGGTTTTGGTCTCACGCTCGAGGTAGCTGGGAAATTCGAGTCCGACCTGAACGTCATCGATGCGTGGTGCGGCGACCACGCGGACTTGATGCCAGTCGCTACGGGCGTCGCCGGCTTTGATTCGGTAACTGAAGCCACGGGATGCGGAGGCGAGTGTGTATTCGCACATACCATTGGCTACTGGGAGTTCAATTTCGCGAGGATCACCGTCACCAGTGCGGAGGTAGAACTTGGCGGTGTCAGGGATCACACCTGAGACTCCGATAATAATTTTGGCGCTATCACCCTCTTTCAATACCATGTCCTTTGTTTTGAGATCAAGATTGGTGTTGGTTGGGTAGGCAATCTGTGTCCATGGCGTGAAGATACGAGCCAAACCTGCAGCGAGGAACGGGCCGTTGATGACGGCAAAAAGGAGCACGAGAGCTGCCAGTCCTGCTGCGATGTAGACTGGTGTCTTCAGGCTCTTGAAGTTAATGATCTTATTTGGTTTGAGATCCCCAGCGGTGATGTTCGCTTTATTACAAGTGGCGTCGATGAGGCTCGACGAAGATCCATCTGTCTTTTTTGATTCCCCAAACTGAACGGCGGTGGCAAGCAGGCTTTCAAGGCCACCATGTTGTTCCTCAACCTGCAATGCGGTGCGTGTGGCGTTAAATACGCGCAGCTGTTGCCAGCCGGCTCGCCATGCTTGGTAGAGGGAAACCCCTAAAACGATTGCCAAAATCACCACTCGACCGGCTGTGGGCGTATAGGTTAGCCAATCGATGGCCATGCCAAACATGAATAGTGGAATACTCCAGCGGAGCAGCGCCAAAAAGCCTGCACTGATGTGCTTGCGTTGCGTGCGTTGCCAAACCGCGCGTAGGCACGGATCGAGGGCGGATTTTTGAGATGCTTCGCTCATGGTAGGTCGTGTCTTCTTCGTAAGATCCATTCGGTTCCTAACAATCCAACAAACAGCAGAACCACCAGCGCGTTATCCCACAGTGGACGCTCGGAGCGCATGGTGGTGGTGGCTGGCTCGCCGTTGACGAGGCCGTTTAGTTTGTTGAGTTCGCGAACACCGAGCACGGCGCCGCCTGTTAGGTCTGCAATGTGTTGGAGATTATCGGAGTCCATGCCGGCGTTTAGTAACTCCTGTCGGACGTCACTGACTTGAAATTCCGTGGTGCTGGAAATGCGTTTATCGTTTTCATTAGCCTCAAGTCTGTATCGGCCAGGCGTCTTCGGAGTAAAGTATCCTTCATAGAGACCGGGCTGTGACTTGTCTGGCCGCAGGCTGACAAGTTCCTTGGTTTGTCCGCCAGCTGTGTTGGTTACGTATACCTCAAATCTCGGTTGGGAAATTGACTCAAAGTTGTCGTCAAGAACATGGGCATACAATCGGCACTGCCCATCGACCGGGTAAATCGACCGGTCGGTTTCTAGGCGGATGCGTTTGTGTTCACCCATCAGACGGGAGAGTGTCATGAACTGAATGCACTGCGACCAGACGCGCCAGTGATACTTGTCGCCGGTCTTGTAGCGTAATCGCCAGAGTCGGTCTGAGGCAATCGACATGCATTTACCGGTGCCGTAGCGTTGCCAGGCGACCAATGGGTAACTTTGGTTCCGCGCGGTGCTGTCAGAGAGTGTCGCGAGGACGGTTGCGGCGGGTTTGGCTGATAGCAGTGGTGGCAACTGATCCATGGGTGCCATACGGCTCCATGTGCGATCGTTGAGATCAACATCATTTTCTAATGTCATGACCAAACTGCTACGTCCTTCAGGAGTCAGCACTGGGTAAACGGATTGCGCGATTTCTTCCCATTTTGCCTCAGGGTCAAATCGAACGGGTAGCATATTAGCTACGGGTGTTCCGGCGTAGGAACCTGGTGAGTGCATCGGCCCGCAAAGCATGAGTAAGGATGCTCCACGATCCCTAATGAGTTTTTCTAACAAATCTAGTTCTTCGGGCTTAAAAAAGGATGCTTTGACATCGCCGAGGATCACCAAGTCATACTGGAATGCCTCTTCCTGTTTGCTGGGAAACCGTTCGATGTGTTCAGGAGAGTTACGTGCGACCTCAGGGCCAACATTGGATGCGATAAAAGTAGCGTTGATCCGTGGATCGCGGTGGAGGATAGCTCGCAGGTAGCGAAACTCCCAGCGGGCATTTCCCTCGATATAGAGCACGTTGACTTTTTCATTCACGATCCGAACACTTCGGGTAACGCGGTTGTTGGCGACTGAGACTTCATCGTCAAATGGCTCGATGACAACGTCGATTTGTGCGGCACCTTTTTTATTTACATCCACACGGAAATCGATGTCCTCGTATTGCACTCCTCCATCGAGGCGAACAGTGCGGGATGAGACGCGTCGATCATTGAGGAGTACTGACAGCCGCGCTGTGCGTTGCTCGTAGCCTTGTGACTGAATATGGACGCGGACTGGGACGCGATCACCAGAGAAGGCCACCTCCTGCATGATGATATTGCGGATTGCGACGTCATCTGGATCGGGGAGGCCCAGAGGTACGGTGTAAACGGGGATGCCGCGTGCGCCTAGATCCCGGAGGACGGCTTCTGAGCGTTGTGATGTGGCATTCCCAATGCCGTCGGATAGTAGGACGATACCTGCTGGGGGGATGCCACCGGAATTGGCAACTGCTTCAAGTGAAGCGGCGATCGATGTGCCAGGGGCATCGGCTTTCAGTTCTGCTAGGTCCTCCAAGCTCACTGTATTTTTGTCACTGATCAAGCGTGGCGACTGACCGAAGGCGTGGTAGCTGAGATTGAGGTTTTGGCCGAGAGATTCGAAAACTGGGCGACCAGATTGGCTCAGGATGGCTGCGCCTAGATCCAGTCGAGAGGCTGAGGTGATTGCTTGGCGCTGCTTAGCATCGAGTAGCATGACCGCGCGGTCGGCCTCAGTGTCTTCTTCTAACGAAACCATATCCAGTGCAGCGGCGGCTTCGATGAGGTCATCGGAACGCTTACGCTGATCTTTCATCGACATGCTTTCTGAGGTGTCGAGTAGCACAGGCAAACTGCGCACACGCGTCTGGGTCTCATTGACCACTGCGGTGGGTTCGAGTAAAGTGGCCACGACCAATGCCAGGATCAGTAATCTTGCAATACCCAGAGATATACGTAGCCATAGCGGTAATCCCCACGGCCGGCGGTAAAGGTAGATGCTTAATAATACAATTACCGAAAAAATGGCTAGGAGCGTTACGGTAGATATTGGGCGGGCCCAGAAGACCTGCACAATTTGTCCGATGATGGGGATCGAATCAGGCATTAGATGTTTCAGTAAGGGTTTCAGGCGCAGTGTCTACTTGCTTGCTGATTTTTTGTTTTCGCCCGCGGAGGCGGTCGGCGAGAAGGCTTTCGATTAAAAGCAAGATAAGACCAGCGATCATAAATTGCCGCCATGAAGAGCGGCCGGTGCGTGATGCTTCGATGGCAGCTACGAGTTCGATTTCAGAACTTGCTAGCGTGATGTTGGCGCCCTCGAGGTTTGCATTTAAATCCGATGCAGTGAGCGAGGCGACGTCCGACTCACTGGGGTCGATGTTGACAGCTACTGGCCTGCCAGGTGCTTGAACGCTGACCTTTGCTGTATAGAACCCGGCTTCAACCGTATTTTCTAACATAGCGACAAACTGGCCGCGGTGTTCGCGAACTGGGACGGTAATGATTTTCTCTGATGGGGTGTCGAAGACAGCATCGCTTGCATCTGGTTGGTCTTCGTAGGTCAAAGAAAGTGAATCCCCTACCACGCGTGGCTGCTCAAATTCACGTCCTGCGAGATAAGTGACAATCTGCTGCATCAGCATCGGAAAAACCGGTGTCAGCGCCATGTTATTGTAGCTTGTATCTGCTGAAGTGCTGAATTGAAAAACGTGACCGCGGCCGAGTGAGTGCTCTAACAGTATTGGCTCACCGCCTCCGGCCAAGCTAAGGACCGAGAAGCTGGATGCGGTGGGCTTAACATCCAATCTTGTTAGGAAGCGTGTTTCGCTGAATAGATCTTCTGGCAGCGAGAGCAACGGCATGCAAACGCTGTGGTCCGGCATGGCAGGGTCTAGGGGCCGACCTGCTCCTAGTTTATTACTGGAATCAACTGGAGGACCGAGACTGGCTGGCAGCAAGGGGGTGGCGGTGCTTGCCATACGTTCGTTCCACACCGCGGCTTTAACATTTTTTCCGGCAAACCAGACGAGGCCATTGCCTTGGCGGACGAAGCGAGAAAGCTGCTCGACTTGCTGCGGGGTGATCTCTGGGACATCGGCGAGTATAATCACATCGACTTCCTCCAGAGGTTGGGCAGGCAAGGACAGCCACGGAACGGAGCGGACGATGTAGTCCTTGTTTTCAGCCCCATCGCTGCGGGCAAGAAGGGCGGATTTAATGAGCCGGCCAGCATCCCCACTTGAGCCATCCACACAGAGGACAGAAACGCGGTCGCGGACAATGGTGACTACCCGCCGAACGTTATCGGTCTGGAGGAGATCACCGTTGATCTCAGCAGTGATGCGGGTGGCGCCTGCATTGTAGAATGGGACAAATAAGGAGACCGTCTCTGATGCCCCTGGGATGATAACTGGGATTATTTTGCTGTCGATCTGCACCCCCTCGACGCGGCATTGGACCTCGACATTGCTGACTGGAGCCGTGCCGTAATTTTTGATAGTGGCCTGATATCGTGCGGTGGCACCTTTGCGCAGCTCACCAGAGACGAAATTGAGTTCAGTGACGGCGAGGTTATCGGGTGTGCCGAGCACCGGAACGAGAAAAACTTCGGCATCGTTGCGAAGGTCAGCGAGTGCTTCTTTGAAACTTGAGGAGGTGCTCCTCCAGTCGCGTTCTTGGACATCACTAATAAAGTAGATCTCTTTTTTTGATGCATCCATGTCGGTAGCCAGCTGTTTCAGCTGTTTGGGAACGCGGTCGAGATCGAGTCCGTCTGGAACGGGCTTTGCTTTTTGTAGAATCTCAGTGAAGCGTTCGCGGTCGAACGCCATGTTGTTGATAAGGACTTCGTTGTGTCCGCCAAGGAGGATCACGGAGACTGGGTCACCAGCTTGGATAAGCTCGCTGATGACCTGAACTTGTTCCAGGGCGCGGTCGAAGCGGCTCGAATTCTCGCCGCCATGCTCCATGCTGAATGATGCGTCGATGCCGATGACGATTCCGGATCGCGACTCACCGGGGATCCAGCTTGCTACATCGTCCCGCCATGTTGGGCGGGCGAGAGCAAATACGAGGAGGAGCAGCGCCAGGCAGCGAAGGATTAGTAGGAGAAGATCGCGCAGACGCATTTGACGTGAGCGAACTTGCACATTACGATTGAGGAACTGCATGGCTGCCCAATCGGTTTTCTTGACCTTCTGCTGGTTGATCAGGTGTGCGAGGATCGGCAATGCGATTCCGAGCGCTCCAATGAGGAGGAGTGGATTAAGAAAATTCATATTAGCGTGCTCCGACGGATGGACCCATCATATTGAGTGAGCGGTTTTCGAGGTATTCA